>Ga0265327_10003289_pt1 | contig 15656 bp, 17 predicted proteins | sample 41621metaG_FD_202089 | JGI IMG/M metagenome (GOLD analysis project Ga0265327, IMG submission 202089) | Rhizosphere microbial communities from Carex aquatilis grown in University of Washington, Seatle, WA, United States - 4-16-21 metaG | ecosystem: Host-associated > Plants > Roots > Rhizosphere... | reverse complement strand
CGTACGCGTTGTTCGGGTAGGTCCCGCCCTGCGTCGTTGAGTAGATGCCCATGCTGCGCGACGAGCCCGTGTTCTTCAAGTAGGTGAAGATGTCGGTCGTCGCCTGGGTTGGCACGTCGCCGTCGGCCGTATTGAAGAAGTAAAAAACCAGCGGCTGCGCGGCCTCAGCGTACGCGGCCAGCGCCTCGTGGTCGGCCTTCGCCGCCCCGCAACAATACAGGCCGTACCAGATAAACGACGCCGCGCGGCAATACTGCGCCGCCAGCAATAACGACTCGCTGGCGACCGCGGTGATGTCAAGCTCACAGCCGGTACCCGCGCCGCCCGTAGTGCCAATGCCGGTGCCGGTAGAGTAGCCCGTACCATCTTGAATAATGGCGACGCCGGTGACGGCCCCATTGGTGCCGATCGTGGTCACCTCGACGGTGCCGGCGACCCCGTTGTCAACGCCGAGAATGTCGCCCACGAGGTAACCCGTTCCGCCCGAGCCGCTATGCACGATGACGGTGCTAAGGCTCGTTCCGGTGTTGTCCTGGCGGCCGATCCATACGAAGGTCGGCGCCGGCTTCTGAGAAAAGTAGAGCTCCGCGGCGACGTACTCCGGGTCGGTCGGCTGGAAGCCATCGCCCGCCATGCCCACGAGGCTCGTGTACTGCCGGATACGCGAGTTCGCGCCCCAGCTAGGAATGTAAGTAGAAGGGCCAATAATCAAGCCCTGGTTAAACGCCGGCGGTGAGGCCGCGTGCGCCGATACCTCGACGATTACGTCGACGATCGTTTGAAGAGAAAGCGTATTTGGAACCGAAGCCATGTCTTTATTCCTTTCCTAATCGTTAACGCTAACCGTAAAGTCGGCGAGGACGCCGTCCTTCGTGTTCAAAAGCACCTCGACGCTCGCCACGCTCGGCACCGTCACGTACTCGGTAACCGCTTCGTTGAACCGCGCCTTAAGATCAGTACGCTCCCACCACTGCCCGTCCTGGACCTCGGGCACGCGGCCCGTTTCGGCCACGTCGCTTATCAGGTAGACGTTGCTAGCGGCGAGCGCGTCGTGAGAGTCCTGGTAAAACAGGCCGCTGCGCACGAGGCGGCCGCGGTCGAGCCCGTTCGGCCCGTAGAAGGTCCAGTACACCTCCCACACGCGGGTGTACGTCACCGTGACCTGGATCGTTGAGTCGCTAGCGTTCGCCAGCACAAAGTCCCTAATCCGGTTATAGGGATCGTCGACCGTCGACGCGCGCACGTAGCAGACGTCAACGTCGGGCGGCGCGAACGGCTGCCCCAGCGGCTGCCAGCCCACGCGCACCTGGTCGAACGCGTCCGACGGAAGCTTGAGCATCGACAGAGTCAGCGCCTGGATAGCTATCTCAAACTGCTTCGAGCTGAGGGCTACGTCCGCCGGCACCTACGCCCCCACCATGCGCGCCGCGATCGCCTTCCAGTAGCCGCGGTTGGAGTAGTTCCTAACGATCAGCACGCGAAATTTCACCCCGTTCCAGATCAAGATGTCGCTCGTCATTCCCGGCACCGGGTTCAGCTGCGTCGTGTACAACGGCCGCGTCGAGTGGAACGTGCGCAGCTCGTGCGCGCGGTCGGCCTCAGGAATCATCTCGAGCTCCTTGCCGCTCGGCGTGCTGACCACGCCGTAGCCGTCGAGCTGGACGCGCGCCTCCGACCATCCGCCGGCCACGAACTCGCCGTCGCTCGACCGGCTAATAACGTACGGGTACGACTCGTCGAGGCCGGCGCCGTCGATGACGTCGCTGAGGTCGATCTCGTTGCTCACTTCGCCCTCCCAATGACGTACACGATCGACTTCCGCAGCTCGCCCTTGTTGATGAGCGGGCGGTCGCTGCCCTTCGCCGCGATCGTCGACGGCGCGTTGGGAGCCCAGCCGTTCGCCGGGTTGGTAAACCACCCTCTCACGAAGTTCTCCGCCTCCTGGCCGGCGCGGCGGAAGTACAGCATCATGCCGCGCGGGTCATTGTTCAGGGCTGACGCGCCCGCGTCCTTAAGCTCGGCCGTAATGTTCTTCGCGTCGGCCGCGATCGCCGGCTCGATGATCGGCCGCGGCGGAACGTGCCACAGCGGCGAGCCATGGCTGTAGATATACATCGACAAGGCCTTGCCGTATTGCACTCCCTTCTTCAACGCCGGCGCCATGTCGGCGCGCATCGACGCCGCGCGCACCCCGTGGGTGTGAAGGTATACCAACGCGGCGTTGGTAATTTCTCCCGACTGGCGCGCCGCCTTGTCCTCAGGCACGCCTACGAACACGCGCACGTCGGCGAGCGCCTTCATCGACGCCTGGCGCTGCCTGGGGTCTACCTTGTCTACGCCACGTAATACGACGACGGGCTTGATCATAAGAAACGTGGCGAGGTCGGCCGAGCGGGAGAACGCCCTTGCCTGCCAGGACAAGCGCGACTATGCGCTGGCACCCGGCCGACCTTCGTCACCTCGACGCGCGCGTTGCCCCGCGCGCTAACTTTTACCAGCACAGCACCATCCCCATGCCGGCGATCTTCGCTAGGGTAGCGAACTGGGTGCCGTAGCGCGTTTCCTGCCACGCGCCCCAATCTTCCAGGCCGCTCACGAGCTGGGAGCTCGCGCTCACGTCGCCCGCACTACGGCTCAGCATAATGCCATGCTCGAGGCCCGACGACGCGACCTGGCCCGCCGTCGTGCCGGGATTTCCCTCGGCCTGCAGGTACAGCGTGCAGAAGTGAGCGACGAACAGCTCCATGCCAAGGTACCATTGCTCGAACCAACGACCGTACGCGAGCGACGCTTGCGCGAGGTTGACGTAGGCCACCAGCGCCGGCAACGGAATCAGCGGCGCGTTGTAAACGACCAGCTTGTCGTCCGTCGCGTTCAGCTGCGCCGGGTTGCTAAGCACGAGGTTGGTCGCTACGACGCTTCCAATAGAGGCGATCGTCGAGCCCGGCGCGAGCGCCTTGGCCGCGTCAAACACGGCCTGAGACGGAGCCAGGCCGGCAACCGAGTTGACCAGCACGACGTCGCTGCCCGACGTCACCTCGAGCACCGTTGCGAGCACGTTGCCATCGACGTCGAGCAGCACGTCGTTGACCGCGGTCGCGACGGCCGCGTGGTTCAACGTCAACGCGTAGGTACCAACGGCGAGCAGCTTCGTCGCCGCCGGCACCGCGCCGGTGTCATCGCTGACCCACATCCCCGGCTTCAGGCTTTCGGCCGAAGCTACCGACGCTACGCTCGAGCCCAGCGTCAGGACAGCGAGCGGCGGCGGGCTAAGCGCCACGCCCCCAAACTTAGAACGCACGGCGAGAAACTCATTCACGCCCCACGCTGGGTTTCCGCTCGGCGAGACGTAGTTCAGCGCGCCAAGGATCGCGGCAAAGGTCCCGTTATTTTCGTAATCGCCGCCCCACCACTGGGTGATGAGCTGGCCGTAGTCGGGCATCAACGAAGCCATAACGCTAAGCCTTTGGAGGCTGAATTACCTTCTCAGCCTGTACTACCTGCTCCGGGGTAGCGAGACCTGAGCTGGTCTGCGCCACCACCAGCGGATTGTTGGTGCTGTTAGGCGTGGTGCCGCCGGTAACGTTTGAATCTTTTCCTGAAAGGCCCAGGCCGGCCAAGCCTCCCATCAGCACGTAGTTAGCTATGTCCACGATATAAGCGTGAGCCACGAAGTACTGCGGGTGCAGGATGATGAAACCAGCGGCCGCGCTGATAAGGCCGAACGCGGTGGTCTTCCACGAGCCGCTTAACCATTTTGAAGTGTCGATCACCATTGCCTAAGCTCCTTAAAACGGACCGGGTAGCCTTAAGCTTTCGCCAGAAGCTACCCGGACCGCGCTATTTTCCCTTTGACTTCGCCGCCGCGGTCTGCTGCTGCTGCGTTGTCGCCTGCCGCTGAGCGGCCACGGAGTCCGCCTGCTGCGCCTTTTGAGCTGAGTCCAACGCGGCAAAGTCAGCTGACTTAGCGGCCTCTTCCTCAGGCGTCGGGGTGACCGGTGAACCAATAAGAGGTTCCCCAGGCACGACCGACGAGCCGCCCGACGGCCCCGGTACGACGCCGACGGACGGGGACTCGACGATGATCGCGTCTCCATCCGCCAGCGCCATCTGAAAGATGCGTTCGTCGCGGACCCAGTCAGGCACGTCCTGAAACGTGCCGGGCTCGGTCTCAAAAAACGCCTCCGTAAAGTCACGTTGCTTCGTGACTAGCTGGACGTTGCCCGAGCCGCCCGTTGGTTTCTCCGGGGCGGTCAGCAGGTTTACTCCGGGCTTCAAAAACCGCAACCTGCATTTGGTGTAAATACGCATAGTTTTGATTCTCCGTTAAATGCCGTCCGAGTACTGAACGGGCTGGTAATACAGGAACTTCACCACGCCGACCTGGCCGAGGTAAAGGGTGAGGTACGCGCCGCCCTCGGCGACCGTCGGGGTCGTCATGACGCGGCTGATCGGCACGGTGACGTCGAGGTACAAGCGATCGTCGTCGTTGACGTAACCGACCATGCGATCGGAGCCGCTCTGCCCGGCGCCGATGCACCAGCGAGACGGGAAGATGTTGAGGTTGCGGCCCTGGCTCTTGCCGATGTTGTTCTGCAGCAGGTACGTCAAGATGCTGACGTTGCCGGCCGAGCTGACGATCTGCGACGCGATCCACGCGAACTGGACCGGCGGAATGAGGATGTGGTCAGCCATGCCGGTAGTGTCGTACTGGCTAGCTGCCCACGTGCTGACCATCAGCGAGTTCACGTCGTTGAGGATCTCCATGGGAGTTTTGTAGATCCACTGCGTCTGCTGCGACGCTCCCACGGGTACGGCGACGCGCGCCACTGAGGTATTGTTCACCAACCCGAGCTGGCCGTTGATGGGTCCCTGGTAGGTGACGGCATCGAGCGTCTTATTCCAGTTCAGCTTGATGCCCTTGTCGAGCAGGTCCTCGAGCGACCGACCTACCTGCTGCATCTTCTGAAGGTCGATGAAGCTGACCTTCAAAATGTTGCCCCAGTTGAACACCCGATAGATGTCCTTGTTCAGGTTGGCCTGCATCGTGGGGATGTTGTTCGACTGCCCGCCCATCAGGCCGTACATGTTCGGCCCGCTGATTTGGTAGTCGACGTTAAACACGGAGGTGAAGTCCACCCAGCCGCCGCCGGACTTAACCGGTATGTCGCGCATCCAGGTGACCGAGGTGAGAGGCTCGCGTACCTTCGGATCAAGCTTTTCGAGCTCCGACTGAAGGAACGCCATACCGCCGGCGATGGCCGCGTCCGACATTCCAAGGCCCATGAGGGCCCCGCCGCCCGCGCCCGTTGGCAAAGCGCTGTCGTGCATCATGCGCGCCAGCATCGCTCCCCGAGAGGGATCAACGCCCACGCCGCCCGCGCCGTTCGCGTATTGTGAAAATTGTTCCAGCATTTTGAGTTAAGTTTCCTTTCTCTGTCTACGCGACCCTACGCCTACGCGATGTTCCGGTTGATGAGCGTAATTTCGCAAACGTTGTTGACGTCGACGATGCCGGTCGTGATCAGGCAATTCGTCAGTTGAACGGTGTGGCCGCCGTCGGCCGCCGGCTCGAGGTCACCGACCGCAGCGCTAGGGAAGCTGCCGTTGGTGGTGATGCGAAGATAGACCGGCCCGCTCGCTAGCACCGCGGCGGCCTGCGGGTTCTTCAGCGTTACGACAACGTTGCCGCGGACGATGACGTCGGCGGGCGCGCCGGGCGCGTAGTAGGCGAGGGCCGCGGCGGTATACGACTCCGCCGACTTTACCTCACGTACCGCGATCCCGGCGAAGGCCACGGTGCCGTTCGGCGCGAACGAGAACGTTCCGCCGTTGGCGATCCAGCCCTTTGCCTGTGAGTAGACGCCGCCGGTGTTGTTCTGCACCAAAACCACCGGGTCGCCAAAGTTAATGTTCCAGGTGTCCGCTACTTCCACCTGACCCGCCCGAATCACTACGGACGGATCGTTGCGGCTATAAGTACCGGGGAACCCCTCATACATCTGCGTGCCAATAACCGTTCCTGGCATAGCTTGTTAAGCTCCTTCTGAAAATAAAACGTTGAGTTAAAGACGCCTCGACGGCCTCTTAGTTAACGACCTCGTTCGGGTTCTTGCGATGATACTTCTTACACGAGGCCTCGAAGTCCGCGCCCGCCTTGCTCTGGATCGCGGCCGCATCGCCCATGGTTACGCCGCCGTTCATCTCGGCCGCGCGCACGGCGTCCGGCTTCACGGTGTTAAGCAGGTCGCCGTACTTGCTCGAGCTCGGCGCCCGGCCCTTGGCGATGGACATCGCGCGGTTAAAGGCCACGATGTCATCCTTGGTACCGTGCTTCGCGATGACAGGACGAAGCTTCTTCAGAGCGTCGACCGTCTGCGGAGCGCCCGGGATCGGGTTCTTCGGCCGGTCTTCCTTGGGAAGGGTTTCGACGGGGATAAGGTCGCAGTCTTCCGCGTTTTCCTTCTTCGCCTCTTCCTCTTCTTCCTCTTCCTCTTCGCTCTCGTCGGTGGCCTTTACGCCGCCGCCCTCGAGCTTGCTGATCTTCGCCTCGAGGTCGTTAACGCGACGATGCCAGTCGTCACCGTCTTCCTTTTCTTCCTCTTCGGCGTCACGCGCGTTCATGCGACGAGAATCCTCGTTGCGCCTTTCCGACCGCTCCTCGCCCTTCTTCGCGGCCATCTCGTTGCGTTCCACCGCCTCGGACTCCTCGTCACGAGTAGGCACGAAACGCAGCCCGAGCTCGCGAAACAAACTGAAGGTTTGCTTCAGCACGTTGATCGCGCCCACCGGGCTGTCGTTAGTTACTGCGTTGTTGTTTTCAGCCAAGATACTGCCATCCTTTCCCGCGTCTTCAACCGTGTCGAGCGCGGCGTCGTTGATGCGAGCGCTTCCCGCCCGTCCCTGGGGGACGACCGCGAAGTGGTTAATCCTTATGTTGGTTTGCCGATACGCGTCGCCGCCCATCGGCTCATAGTCGCATGAGTATCCCACGCTGACCTCGCGCGTGCCTGCCAGGACCTCGTTGATCAGCATGGCGTCGACCACGTACAGGTCGGCGAGTAAAAGCCTTTCACCTCCATCGTCGGTAAAGTCGCTTGCGCGCACGAACTGCCCATGCCCGCGCAGGTAGGCGTTATAGTTTTCCGGCGTTAAAAATACCGGCGAGTGGCGAAACGTAACCGGCTTTCCCTCGCCCGACGCGATCGCCGCGGTGGAGAATACCTCCGAGGCATCGCGCCAAACTCGAACCTCGTCGTCGCCCGGCAAGCCAATCTCATGCGCCCGGTAGGTCTGCCAGCCGGTGCGCGCGATCGGCACGTTGCGCGCCACGAGGTAGCCCTCCGGCGTCCGCGTGATGTTTTCGCTCAGGCGCGTGCCGAAGTACGTCATTGGATGAGTTAGCGACGTGGCGCCGATAGCGTCAAGGGTAGGCATAATTAGCTTCCGAACTTAGAGATCGCGTCCAGCCCGCTTACCCCCGATGGGTACGCGTTAGAGCTCGCGTTCTCCTGTTCCGTCTTTACGTGCTCCCCGCCGGCGTTGTTCAGGGTAACGGCCGGAGCGTCGCGCATGGTCAACGGGTTAATAGCGCGCGTAGCGTGCGTCGCCTTCGCGATCGCGTCCACGCCGCTGATGCCTACGGTAACGGCGTCGCCTGTCCGCCGCGCCTCCGAGTACGCGATCGCCGCGGCCTGCTTGGGGTCCTTGCCGTGGTTGACCTCGGTCTCGATGTTCTTCGAGATGGTCTCTTCGGATTTGCCTTCTTTTAGCGGCAACTCGCTTCTCCCTTCTCGTTACTGCTGAACGTAGTTGATGTAGCCGTCGACGCTGGTCACGCCCGACGCGGTCGTCAGGCAAAGTTCGCCGCCCGCGATGCCCGCGAACTGAACCCCACGGTCGCCGGTAGTTGACTGGTTAGTCGCCGTAGGAATCAGCCATGAGCCGGTAAGCGACGTCGGCGTGGTGTCGCAGGCCGTTGAGACCTTCGTGCCTGTCTTAAAGGTAATCACGCCGGTGCCCACGCTCGTCAGGTTATAGCCGCACACGTAGACGATCGCGTTGGGCTTCGTCGTCGACACCGGCACGAGTTCCGTGGTCGTCGCCGTCGTGACGTGAACGGGCGTGCCTAGCTTTAGAATCGCAGGATTCTGGCACGGGTCCGCATAGGCTGGATACTGGTACGTTACGGTTTGCGCTGCGCCGAAAGCGGCGAGCGCCAGGATAAAGGACGCGAGGAGAATCGTTGAACGTTTCATGCTGCTGCTGAGCTCCTTATAGTTTCGTGTTGGTTCACGGCGAGGCCGCGAAATTGGTTAAGCGTCATGCGACGGATTACGCCGCCGTAGTAAACCCGCGCCGGCCATTGGACCTGGTCGTAGCGCAGCAACGGTTCCGCCGAACAGCGGCAGTTGTAAATTTCGCCCGCGGCGTAGCGTCCCTCGCTTTTCTCGCCGGCCAGCTGCTCCGGGCTGGGATCGTCGGCGAACGGCACGACGACCTTGTCCATCTTGCGGTGGCTCAGCCGGACGCGCTGGTCCTCCGACGTGCGCCACACGTACCAGCCCGAGCCGAGCTCCTCGCTGCGCGCCCGGGTCAGCGCCGTCGAGGCCTTCGACGTCTCGGTGCGCGCTATCAGCGCCAGGCGCGACCGGTACGCCCGCGGCAACGTTCGCCTCAGGTCCTTGACGATCGACTCGCTACGGGCGCCGCTACGCGCGAGAAGCGCGATCCTACGCGTCGCCTTGACCGCCAAATCGCCCGGCAGGGTCCTGATCAAATCAGCGTTTTCGACGACCTTCGCCCGCACCGTCGCCCCCACGCGGCCGCGCAGCTCGTGGCGCAGCGTTTCAAACACCTTCGCGCCCTCGCCGGCCTCGGTCGCCGCCGCGCGCCACGTGCGCGCGTTCTGCGCTAGGACGTTCGTGACCATCCTTTCGGCCGACGTCATCGCGAACCGCTCGAACATGCGGTCGACGCGCTGCCAGTCGGTCAGGCGCGCGACGAGCTCGCCGAGCGTGGCGTGGTCGGGGAAGCGAAGATACTTCTCGAAGAGCTGGTTGAGCTCTCGCCGATACGCCTCCTCGATGCGCTTAAACGGTTGCCAGGCGGAGGACTTCATCTAGCCTCTCCACCCTTTCAAAACGCTGTGAATCGCGCGTGCTTCCTTGCCACCGATCTTCTTACCACTCCTGTTTGAACTTTGAATTGACTTATTTACAGCTTCGGGATCATACCCAGTCTTTGCTTTAGACGGCGACTGAGTTCTACGATTACGTGCCTCCGCCGCGGCCTCCCGCGCCTCGGGGCTCCACTCGTCCTCGTTCTTTTTCTTACGATCGTGCACGCCCACGTGCGGCGTGCTCGTGACCTTCGTCACCGGCAGCAACGTCGCGTCGCGCGTGCCGCGCAGCGGGATGAAGTCCGCCGCGTCCTGCGCCTTTTGCAGGCGGCGCGCCAGGGTGAGCAGGGTCACGCGCTTCTCGAGGGCGTCGATCGTGGCGCGGGCATCTTTAACGCCCCAGCTACCAGAATATTTTTCTTTTTTCTTTGGAGGCCAATTAGATAGCGCTTGTTTTCTCGCTTCTTCACGTGCTGGTCCGGTACGTGCAGACTCTTTTACTGAAGCCTCTCGCTTTTCACGTTCAGACATTGATGAACCATTCTTCCTAGCCTCCGCCGCCGCCTTCCGCGCCTCGGGGCTCCACTCGTCACGGGTTCGGGTCAGGCGCGCGACGCGCCTCTCGAGGGCGTCGACCGTGGCGCGGGCATCACCTTGCAGATGCTTCTTTAACTCGTGGTGGCTATTACCCTGACCGACCGTCTTGCCGCCCTTCTGATGAACCCAGCCTTGTTTAGACGAGATGATCTGCTCGCTCTCTTCGCTTCTATTTCCACCGGCGGGTGTCGGTGGATGATAATTTCCTGACCCTTCAGGCTTCTCTCGCCAACCATGATTCTGTAGCACGCCTTGGTGAGAATTAGTAAACGAGCCACGCCGTTTTCTAGCCTCCGCGGCCGCTTTTCGCGCCTCGGGGCTCCACTCGTCACGGGTTCGGGTCAGGCGCGCGACGCGCCGCTCCAGGCTGTCTAGCATCTGCGTTGCGTTCATCGTTCGTTCTCCTCTTCCAACGCGTTCCATTCCTTGCACCAGCCGCGCTCGGCGACCAGCTTTAGCTTCTCGTCGTTTTCCTTTACCGCGGGATCGAGCTGCACGCGGGCGCTCATGCACACCCCGTCGCCGGTGTAGTCACGGCAGTTCGCGCATCGCTCGGGCTTCTCTTCCCGGTTTTCGACGTACTCGACGTCGGCCTCCGCCTCCGCGTACACGCGCCGACCGTCCTTCTCAAACGTCAGCTGCAGCAGGTCGTAGTCATCCTCGGTCGCCAGGGTAAAGTCGGAGCGCAGGTACATCGCCAGCGCGCGCTCTCCGTCTATCTCTACGGTCTTAATTGCCTCGGCCATGCTTCTCCTCTTCCAGGCGGTTGAACGCCGTCGTGAACTTGTCGTAGAGCGCCTGCCACGCCGGCGAGATAGACCTAGAAAGTTCCACGGCCTTGTCGCGATAGTAGGTAGCCATGTAGCCGGCGTTGGGCGGCTCGCCTTCCTTCGGCTTCTTTTCCTCGGCCAGGCGCGCGTACTCTCCGGCCAGCTGCAGATTGTTCGCCACCTCGGCAAGGCATTCGTTGATCGCCAGGCTCCGCGCGTAGCCGCCGAAGTCGCTCCCGCCCTTCTGGAAGTGGTTGACGTGCGTCCGCGCGTACTTCGAAAGCTTCTTGCCGCTCTCGAGCATCTGGTCGTCGACCGCGCGGTTCAGCATCCCTCGACTAGTCGTGTGGTCATCGTACCCAAACAGCTTCGTAATCCGAGCCTCGTCGATAGGCTTACGAATCTCGTGGTCAATCGCCGCGAGCACCTCATTAAACTTCAGGTGCTGCATCTCGTGGGCGAGCGCGCCCTTCATGTTCGCGTCGTTGTGCCACCCGTCGGGGAAGATGCGGATCTTTCCGGTCGCCGGGTTGTAGTCGCCGCCCTTGTTATGCTGGCGGCCGTTCAACCTAAACTTCTCGGCCTTGAACGCGCAGCTGATCACGCCGCGGGCGTGGATGCGCGGGTCGACCTGGTAGGCGTAGTCGAGGACCTGGTTCTGCCGCGCCTCGCGCCGCGCGTACTCCGCGGCCTCGACCCGCTCGCCGCGCCAGTCGCGGTGCGTCTCGGGCTTCTCCGGGCGCGGCTCGCGCGGCTTCCTCGGCTCGCGCGACTCGCCGTTCGACCCTACCTCCTGCAAGATCCCGGCCGCGCGCCACTTGTTGAGGTAGAACGCGACGACGCGCCGGGGGTCCTGCTTGGTGTTGAGCGCCTCCTTAAGGCCCTCCTGCGAGGCGATCTCATCGACGTCGAAGTTGAAGTCGGTCCCGGCCTCCCCTTGGGTGATCAGCTTCCAAATAACGCGCTGCTGGTTGTTCAGCTGGTGGTCCTTAAGCTGGCGGCCGAGGTCGGTGAGCGCGTATTTCTTCGCGGCGGCCGTCGCGAGGGGATCGCCTTCGGTAGCTTCCGCTTCTTTAACCGGCCGGGTTGCGTCCGGGTCGTCAATCTCAAAATTCTTCTTTAAGTAGGCCACGACCTTTTGATCGACGCCAGAGCCGACGCCTAGCTGGAACCGCTTTTCCTTACCATCACCGCTCACGACGTACGCGGCGCTAGCGCCGCGCGTAACCGGCTTTGTTTTTGAAACCGTCACCTCACCCTTAGAAGTCTGATAGGTCCTAGTCCAACCGCCGAACGTTTTCTTCTCAACAGGCTTTGACGACGCGACGCCCTCGCCCTTCTTCACGAACTGCCCGCCCTTCGACGACCCCTCCTCGCCGCGCGGGTGGTCGGCCTCGTTGAACTCGTCCTGCGTTCGCTGCCCCACGCTGCGCTTGAACGCCTCGAGCGGCACGGTGCTCACGCCGTCGAAGTGGTCGCGCTCGTCATAGTTCGCCAGGAACGCCGCGACCGCGGCCGACTCGCCGTTAAAGCCGAGCATCGCCTTATCCTCGTCGTAGATCCCCGTATCCGGCCTCTTCGTATGCACGATGAAGACATTCAACGCGCCCTCGTCGGGGCCGAGGAAGCAGTCGAGCTCATCGCCGTCCGCGCCGCGCGTGCCTGGGATATAGCCGTAGTCATTTTTTAACGTGACCTGAAACCCAGGGCCGCGTCGTACCTCACCCGTTTTAGTCTCGATCTCGACGTCGAGGCCGGCGAACCTCTTGCTGGTCGTCGTGGGGTGCGCGCCATGATCGACGTAGGCGTCCTTAGTTTCATCCTTGCGCGTTAGACGACTTTCTACATCGCCAAACAACGCCATGTCGGGACCAACGCGCGTACCCGTATAGCCCTTCTTTGACAGAAAGTCAACCCAGGCCTTGTCCGGGAACATAAATAGGTCGGGCGCGGTCTCCTCGACGTCCTCGTCGCTTTCTAAGGTGCTATCCCACTCACGAACAATCTTCGACGTGGCCGGCGAATCAATATCTAAAAAGTTTTCCTTTGACAGGTCAATGTCATATTTCCTAACCTGACCGTATTGCGCGGCGGCCGACTTAGACTCCGACAAAAACACGCCGCCGAAAGCCTGAGGCTTCAACTCGCCGCTTGACGCCCCGCGATACAGTGTTGTGATCTTCTCTGGCCGAGACTTCTGGTACCGTTCGGCCTCCGCCTTGTCGCTCTTAGACGCCGTGCCATATTCAACACGTTTCAAAATATCTTTTATGTTAGGGTTTGGCTGATATTTTTTTGCTGAACCACCACCAGATCCGAACTTACCGTCATCATCGCGCGGGTGGTCGCCCTCGTTGAAGTCGGCATCTTGGGTTCGACGCCACAAGGCCTGGAACAAAGGACGCAACCCGCGAGATGCGGCGCGACGATCGTCCTGGGCAACACGTGCCCTGCGATCCGCGTGGCTTACCAACGCTGCGCCTAACGCGCGCAGGCTAACGTCCTTTGTCTCACGCTTCGGGGCGGGCGCCGTCGAGGTCCAGAGGTTCTTCACCGTTTGGCTTACCGCCTGCCAGGCGGAGTCGGTCGTCGCGCTCGGCTCTCCCTGCTCGTTCTCTCCGCCTTCCTCTTGCCCTTCCTCTTCGCCCGGCGGCAGCGCCAGCTGGCCGTTAGGATCGTTAGGGTCTCCGCCCATCCCGCCTTCCATCATCATCTGTTGCTGCGTCTGGTCGTCGGCCTCCTCGATCATCTCATCGGTGATGTTGGTGCCGAACCCGGTGACGTCGCTGTCCTGCTTCAGCTCCTGCAACGCCAGCTGCTGGGTAATGATGCCGGCGTTGAACAGGCCGGTCACGTTGGTGGTCGTGCCCGTCGCGAGCTCCGCCATCTCCTTGTTGGTAAGCGTGCGCGTCGGCAGCCAGCGATAGTCAAGATCCTCGGGCACGTCGCCGAAGGTCGACATCGCTATCACCGGCAGCAGCTTGTCGATCTGCGGCGAGAGCTCGCGCTCCTGCTTGCTACTGAGGAGGCCATGGTAGAGGTACTCGTCTCCCTCGTTGCTCTGGCTTAGGCCGGTCGGCGTGCGGCCGAACAGCCTGCTGAACGGGTACTCCGTCGCGCCGCAGATGTCGAGCATGAACGACTGGTAAACGTCGTTGATCCCAGGGAAGCTATACTGGTGCGTCTCGAGCCCGCCCTTCTCGGGGAGGATCAGCATGCTCTGGTTGCTGATGAGCTGGTTCTGGAGCTGCAACGCCGCCATTAAGCGCTGCGTCGCCATGCCCGACGAGCCCGCACCGGCCAGCATCTGGGCAAGGTCAGGCTGCTTGTAGGCCAGGATGTTCGCCCTAAAGATCAGGTTCGCGATGTTCCAGCTAGTATTGTCGCGCTTGCGCAGCTCCTCGTAGATCACCTCGTACTCGCTAATCCCCCACTGTTGCTCGACCTGCTTTTCCCAGTTCGGAAGGTCGCGGCCGATAAAGCGAAGGATACGCGACGCGTGCACCTGAAACGTCCTCGTAGGGTTCTGCGTCGTGATCTGGTAAAACTCCGGCAGCCCGAAGTCCGCGCAATTTTCTACGTCGTCGACCATCTTCGAGCCGGGGTAGATACCGGACCAACGGTCGAACACCAGCAGGCCGCGGAAGCTGTCAAGCTCCACGTCCTCGTAGTCCAGCGGCCTGTTGAGGATTCCCTCGTGCCCCTTGATGATCATCAGCGCGGCGCTACCGCCGAACAGCCGGCCCCACTTCAACGCGCGCAGCAGCGCCGCGTTGGTCTGCGTCTTGCGCAGCGCCTTGCTGAACTTGCCGATCTGCTTTGGGGTAACGCCTGAGGTCAGCGAGTACCCGTTCTTCATCATGTCCTCGGCCATGCAGTCGATAATCTTGCGCGCGATCCAGTTCGACCGGTAGAGCGACTGCATCAGCATGTAGTTGCGCGTCAGCCGCGTCAGCGGGTACGCGGTCCCCTCAAGAAGCGACGGGGTGCCGGCGCCCATGCGCGCCAGCGCGTTGGTGAAGGCGTCGATCGTCTGCGCGTCCACGGTGTTGATGGGCTCGACCCGGGTCAACGGCTGGTTGACCTGGCGCGCTACCCGCGCGTCGAGCGCGGCCGCGTCGTTCAGCAGGCGCTGTGCCTCGCTAGCTAGGTTTTCGCTCACCGCCGCGGGGCCGTTAATCGCCGCTCGCCAGTTTATCGTCTCAGACATTCCGCACCACCACCGTCGCAGCCTCTTCCCAATGGCCCAGCCCGCTGCCCGTGCTATTCGCGTCGACCACCAGCGTGTAGTTAGTTCCTAACGTGGGCAGGAAGTCCGTTCCTAGCACGACCGTTTGATAGATTCCAGAACCCTGGTGCACGAGCACCACCCCGATGAAACCCGGCACCGGCACGCCGCCGTAGCCGTTGACCCGGCCCTCGTACAGCGTCGCCGTTACTAGCGCGTCGGTCACCGGCACGACGGTCACGCCGTTAGTAATCGGCCCCCAGCGCAGCAGCTGGTCGTTGCCGCGAGTAAATACAAACGTGAACGGCAAAGTCATCATGCTCCTAGGACCTCCGCGCCTAAGGTCACCAGCGACGGCACGACGCGCGCCCGCGAGACCATCAGGAAATCAATCTCTCGCATCTCGAACGCGAAGTCGGTACCGTTGACAAAAACGTTCCACCCCTGGTCATACTGATCCCTCAGCCGGACGCCGATCGGCTGCGCGGCGTACGTTACGGGCGCATTGAAGAAGGTACCGTCGTCGTTCACGCCTACCTGCCACGCCTGGCTTACCCCATCGCTCAGCTCAAGAGCGATCGGCACGCCCGCCTGCGGCGTCGCGTTAAGCGCCGGCACGCCGTCGCCAGCCACGTACACCGAGAGCAGCCACGTCGTTAAATTCTGAGACCGTAAATAGATCAATGCGCCACCACGCTCTTAAAGATTCCGCTCTTAATCGTGCTGGTCGTCGCCTGGGTCGTGAACAGGTAGAGAGCCGAGTAGTTAGGATTGCACCGTTCCTGGCTGACGACGCCCGCGTCGCTCTGCGAACGCGGCGCCGCGTAGTACGTCGAGTTCGACCCCGCGTTGTTGATCACGACCACGTGCTGCCACGTCCAATCGTTTATCTTTACGTTGCTCGTCGAGTCGGCCGAAAGCTGGTTGCAGTTGTTCGCCG
>Ga0265327_10003288_pt1 | contig 15658 bp, 13 predicted proteins | sample 41621metaG_FD_202089 | JGI IMG/M metagenome (GOLD analysis project Ga0265327, IMG submission 202089) | Rhizosphere microbial communities from Carex aquatilis grown in University of Washington, Seatle, WA, United States - 4-16-21 metaG | ecosystem: Host-associated > Plants > Roots > Rhizosphere... | reverse complement strand
CAAAACCGATTTTCAGGCTGCCCTCATCGGCTGCTGCCAAACGATTATTTTGAAATAAACAGCAAAACCACAGCGCAACGACCTTTGTTCGAAAACCATTCATTCGTCAGATTCTGTCATGTCCATTGCCATTGCCCAGCCATTTGTAGCTGGTCAATTCACCCATGCCCATCGGGCCGCGCGCGCCGATCTTGTCGGTGCTCACCCGCGCCGCGTCCAGTAATTGAGGCCGCCGGAACAACAATTTTGGAACCGTAACGTTTTCATTAGATGAAATTCCAATTTTACCACCAGAGTCGATCATGAAGGGGCCAGTTTGAATCACAGGGTCCCATTTACGAATATCGATTGGCTGGATGACTAAGGTCCGGTCTCTGGAAGGACCTCGACCTGGTCGGGATAGGGGCGCTTTGAGAAGGTATGGAAGTAGGTCAGGCAGACATTTCTCCAATGCTCGGCGTCCGTTTCCTGGACGGCTAACAGTTGAGCCACGAGGCGCTGTTGCTCGGGATCGAGGGTGCCCGAAAATCCCTCCCACACCTTCCGCGTCTGGCGTACCCAGTTGACGCCGGATTGGTAGCGGAGGCATAACTCGTCCCACATCGTTTTGCCCGAGGCCATTCGCTGATCCCATGGTACGTGATGAAACCAGAGGAGTAGATTTTCCGGACAAGTCTTTAGATTGGCAAACAAATCCCGTGCGCCTGGCTGATAAACGTTTACGCCTGAACTGCCCGTACGGGTGCGATCAAACCCGAGGCCGATATTATCGGCGCAATGGTAAAGCAGGCGACTGGATGGTTTGGGCACATAGTGCGACGGAGATCCGATAAGATGCGTCAAGCCGATGGGAGTTTCGTAAGAGACAAGCGCTTCGTGAGACTCCATCATGATTTTAACGATTTTTTGTTCCGTGCCGGCATCGGAGGTAAGTGTCATGCGAACCCACTCCCGGGCAACCTCCTCCGCCCCGAGTTCGGGATTCCAGGCGAGGCGACCAAAGGCATACCAATTGGCCTGGGCGAAGGGATGTTCACACCAATTGCGAATGTCGCTCACGTTTGCCACCCCGGCCATGCCGGTGAGTTTTTTCGGGGACAGCTTGCCTTCCAGCACCTTGGCTACCGTTGATCCGGGTCCTTGGGCGAAGGTGTCGGCTTGGAGGAATTCTTTCCACAGGGTTCCCAAATACACCAACATCTTACCCTCTCCGGTATATTCTTGAACGATTTGCACTTCGCCCATCAGCGGCGTCTTGGGCATGGCTCCGAAGAGTGGGTTAAAAGGTTCCCTTGGCTGAAAGTCGATTGGCCCATTCTTGACTTGCAACATGACGTTCGGTGCGAATTGTCCGTCGAAGCCATGTAATTGATCGTAGGCTTGGGCGGTCCGATCTCCCTCCCTCCCGCCGCCTCTTTTGTCGTACACGAACGTTCTCCACATGACGATGCCCCCGTGCGGAGCCAGCGCATTTCCCAGCAGGTTGGCGCCCTCGGCATGGGTCCGGCCGTAAGTCAACGGGCCCGGCTGCCCTTCGCTATTCGCCTTGACCAGCAACCCGCCAAAATCAGGGATTAAAGCGTAAATCTCGTCGGCCTTATTCTTCCAATAGGCGATGACATTGGGATTCAGCGGATCGGCCGTATTCAAGCCGCCCAGAACAACCGGGGCGGAGAATTTGGCACACAGATAAACCCGGATTCCATAGGGGCGAAGGATATTTGCTATCTCCGCCGCTCGTTTCAAATTTTTGGCGTCCAGATATGACTTATTCGCGTTGACGTCATTCAGCACTGTCCCATTGATCCCGATGGAAGCATTGGCCCGCGCGTAATCGCGCACCCGGCTTTCATCCAGCGGGGCGGGGCTCCAGGTCCAGATCGATTTCCCTGCATATCCATTCGGGATTTTCCCGTTTAAATTATCCCAATGATTCAACAGGCGCAGTTTGAGCTTTGGCTGTTCGCTGATGGCCAGATCGGTGACCGGCAATCCGGTTTGAATGCGGCGCAGCAAATCAAAACTGCCGTAAAGTTCGCCCGGCTTTCCCGCTGAGGCAACCACGGTCACGGCGTGACCGTTCATTTTCATGGAGCGGATGGAATATCCTTCCGGCCCCAAGGCATCGATCTCCTTTGCCCAGGGTAGACTCGCAATCAGGGGAGAATTTTGCGGCGTCCCCACCAGGAGGACCCCGTCCCGGTCGACCGAATTGACCAAGGGTATTGCGCCTTGGGTCAAACCGCCGATGCCCTTCATGAGTTCGTTTTTTATCGCCTCTTCGGCCGGCGACCCTGGGGCGATCAGCAGCGCGGTAAAGGTATTACGGCACTGGCTTAATCGGGCTGGATTGGGAATGGGGTCATAACGCATCCACAGCCGGTAGCCGTCATCGGCATACGCCAGGGTCAATTGGCATCCCAATGTCATCCATAAAATAAAGAACCTGGCAGACCAGATCATGACTCTTTTGGTTTTGTCCGATGATGTCATCCGCGCCGCGCCGCGTCCAGTAATTGAGCCCGCCGGAAAAGCGCTTTCCTGTCATTCCAGCACTTTTACCACCAGCACCCAATCCGAAGCCGTTGGCTTGTTGGGAACTTTCCACCTGCACCCTTCGCCTGATGCTTCCCGCTCCGGGGTAATCGTGCCCAAATCCGTGTATGCACCGGTCCTGGGATTAAACCATTGGGCAACGTACAAAGTATGGCGCATATTGCGCAGAATGCCGGTGGTGGTAGTCGCCCAATTGTACAGGTATAGGACGTATGCATCCGAGTCGATGGTAGCCAGGGAATACCAAGTGGAGTTTTCGGCCTTAAACCAGTTCGGGTCGTCGAATCGCGGCGTCAGCTTCCACCACTCCATGGAAGTTAAAAAGTTCTTCATGTGAACGCCCAGCTCCGTGGCGGACGGGAAATCAACACTGTTGGTCCACTTGGTTTTTTTCTGCTGAACCGTGATGGTCACCGTGCCGCGCACGGAATCTTTGTCCATATCGTACTTGCTGTTGTAATACCAGATATCAATGGCCCCGTAGCCATGACCAAACATGCCGTTCAGGTAAGCGGTCCAGCCCTGCTGCCGTGCTCCCTCGCCCAGCGTCCAAAGATGATCATAGCTGCCTTCGTAATTGACCACCGGCTTGCCTTGCCCGTTTTCCCAGAAATCCTTTAGCGGCGGCCAGCGGATTCCTGAATCGTGGGGCGGCGTCCACTGGACCGCATACCAGGTGTGCCCCGGCACCTGCCGGAAACTGGAGGTGGATGCCAGCACGCCGTAGCCGTATTTCGGACGTTCACTCTTCGGCGGAAATTCTTTTGGTTCCGGCTGGTTGCCCATGAATTCCATATGCGCGGTGCCGGGATGCTGGTAGGCATCATATTCATGGATCCACGCCAGCACCTGCTTCCACGGATTGGAGTTCGCATCGAAATAGTGCTGGTTGCCACGGTCAAAATAGAAATCGTTGTCCACCTCCTGCCCGCTGGTCCACATCACCGGGTACGCGCCGAAACGCGCCACCCACAAACGGCACAACTGCTTAAGATACTCACCGGTATAGCCCGGCTTGGCGATTTCCGGCGGGAAGAACAACTCGGCGTTGGCATGCACCAGGCCGGCGTCAGCAATGTATTTAAATCGCCGGTCCAGATCCCGCAGGCCAGGCATATCCGCTTCGCTGAATCCGTCCGCTAAATTGTATTTCGCCCCCAGCGGTTCCGACTGATAAACCGTAAATCCCTGTGCCACCCGTTGGTTGACAATAACCTTGAACATCTCATCAAAGGGTTCCTGCGGCATGCTCCAATGCGTGTCGCCCAGGTAAAAAAACGGCGTGCCGTCGGCGTACCTGAAATAACGCACACCGGGCGCGGTTTTGACGAAGCCGTGCCGGTAGATTTCGAGCGGTCCCCGGTATCGGTTCGCCCCCAGGGTTCCGCGTTGGCCCTGCAGTCCGGCGTCGGAGCCATTGGTACAAGTCGAAACATATTTCCACACCCCATATTCAGTTGGCGCAAAGCGCACTCGCCACGTCTTGCCGCCGTCCCAGAACCCGGGCACCAGATATTGTTTTCCCGATGGCGACGTGAATACGACATTCAACTCCGGACCATTCAGCGGATGATGGTAGGTATTGGCGCTATCGAAGGTGATCTCAGTTGCCCGCCAGGTCTCGGTCAACCCGTCCACCCTCGCCGGCAATATAACTGGCTCAGCCGGGGCAGGCTCGCTGGCGGGAAGCGTGGCCAGCGGAGCCAGCAGCAGGGCCGTGAAGATGGAAAGCATTTTATCCATAATTAAACATCCGTTGGCAGCCGGGACTCAATCCCGGACCTGGCGGCTTTTCCCCGGGCTGGTTGGTTTTTTGAGCCAAGTGCTGACAACCTATGAGGCGACTATATCAGTGGTTGTCAACATTGGCACCGTTCAATCACCCGCGCCGCGTCCGGCCCATGAGCCCGCAGGAGAAGCAATTGTTAATCAATGGTCCCTGACGCCTGGTTGCGGCGGCCACCTTTTCACCGCCGCCCCGGCCGGCGCGCCCACCCCCGTGGCCTTTTCAGTGGCCGGCTCGCTCTCTGCCGGCCGGCCGGGGTGCGTTGGGTTGTTTTCGAATACGTTGTCATGGCACGTATTCGTGGCTTCATTGATGGGATGCTTCAGGCCCTGCTCGTAAATCTCATTGTTGCTGAACCGGGATCTGACCACGCCCATAAGATTCAGGGCCCGGTTGCGATTGCCATAAATCACGTTGCCCTCCACCCGGGCATCTTCGCTCGGATATTCCCGGCCGCCCAGCGCGTTGATCTGCAGGCCGTTCCCGCCCACCGCCCGGGAATAATCCCCGTTGTCGTGCAGCCGGTTGTTTTTAACGACGCAATGATCGGCGCCTTCGCTGATATAAACCCCATGCTCGCGGTTCTGGCCGATGTCGCAATCCTCCACCCGCAGATAATCCGCCTTTCCCCCCGTCACCAGCCCCGAACCCCCAAAGGTGTCGCCTTGGATGCCACAGCCGTTGTTCCGCAGCACGCAGTTGGTCACCGTCACGTGGGCATTCTGGATTTTCAGGCCGTCGTGCGTGCAGTGCTCAAACCGCAGTCCGCTCAAGACGATGTAGCTGCCCAACACCTGGATTCCATGTTGCGGTTTCGCCCCGGCGGGGGGCGGCGTTGGCCCGCTGATGATGGCTTTTAAAGGGTGGGCGGCTTGCAAGCGGATGGGGGCGGTTTCCGTCCCCGAATTCAACGCCCGGCAGCCCGCCGGATAAACCCCGTCTTCCAGGATGATGATGTCCCCGGCTTTGGCCCGGGTCACCGCCTGCTGCAAAGTCATTATTCCATCCGGCTGGATGCGGATTTCCTCCGCCCTGGTTGCGGCCTGGAAAATCAAGCCGAGCCCCAGCCCGATGAGGACCGGACGGATGCTGGCCGGCGGGAGCGCGCGAAGATTTTTCAACATTGGCATTTGGTTTGTCGCAATCCTGCTGGCGGGAATATCAGGGTCGGCTGGCTTGCCCCCGCCGGCTTCCCGCTCCAAGCTCCATGCTCCCCCGCTTGCTGCCTTTCCGCGTTTCTGTTTTCCCCACACCTCCGCAGCGTCCAGTATATGAGCCCGCAGGAAAAGCCATTTTCTATCAGTTGTGGTCGGTCCTGCGGTGGTGTCCACAGAGTCGGCGGGGCTCGCATTCGGGCTACTCCACCCGTTCGGCATGCCACCACGCCAACTGCCTGTTGCAGTCAAACCGGCAAGGTCGCTGAAGTTTCCATTGACGACGGACAGTTGCGCCCCAACCGGAATGCAAATGCACAACCCCGCAACCAGACACAGGCGCAACCATCCTCCAGTTCGCCTGCCAAACAGCCCAGCCTCGAATCCACCGTTGCGCACCAACTCCGGGGCGCCGACCGTGGTGTCCGCCTTGCTCCCGTTCGCGCCAAGCACCAGCGCTGTCGTGATAAATCCAGCCAGCGAAACCAGCCGCGGGAGGTGTGTGGTTTCATGTTTGTGTCAGTGTTTGTTGTCTGTTGAACTGCAAAAAAATTTAAGTTAGCGGTAATGCGGCGGTATGGTGGACTTACTTGCGGTGAACTTCCATTGGCCCGGCTTCACCTCGAAGATGAGGTGGTGCGGCGTGGCTTCCACAAAACGCAGGCTGTTCAACGTCGTTTTCTTTGCGCCCATCGCCCAAACGATTTTGTCGTTGGCTCGCACTTCGGTGATTTTTTCGTTGGCCAGAATCGGAATGCCCACCTTCGCCACCGTGCCGACGGGCGAAGTCAGATTGAGCGAGAAAGCCTCGGCGGTGTCTCGCAACTGCACTTGAATATCGCCCTTCACAGTGGGGACCGTGGCGCGGATGTCGTGCAGCGTTCCCATCTGCGGCAGGACGTGATAGGTCTCGTAAGCGGGCGAAGTCGGCGCGACGCCGGCGACATATTGCATCATCAAGGTGAGCGGGCCTCCAGACCAGCCGTGGTTGTAGCTGCCGCCACCGTAACCCTCCGCGCCGATGCCCCAGCCTTCCCAGAGCGTGCTGTATTCACTCGCAACCATCTTCTGGTAACGCTGTTTCATCCGGATCAGCGCGGCGGCGGCATCGTCCATCTGGAAGAAGGATTCCATAATATATTTTTCCAGATACGGACCGCTGTGAAATGAATTGGTCAGAACTGTTTTAATGGCGGGCCATTGCTCCGGCTTGGCTAGGCCGACAACAACCGCCAAGCCGTGACCCCGGTCGTCCGTCTGTCCCTTGTAGTCCGGGGAACGATATTCGCTGCCTGTCCAAAACACGCGGTTGTAGTTCGTGGCGATGCTCATCCGCATGGTCTCATAGCCGTGAATGTCTGCGGTGATGTCTGTGAGTCGCGCCATGTTGATGGCTGCCTCCAGCGCCTGATAGAGCAACGCGTTGTCTATGACCGGCTGATCAATGTTCTTGCCCCAGTCGGCCCAGTTCCAACCACCAGCGCGATGCACCAGCAGGCCGTCCGCGCCCAGCTTCCAGAGCGACAGATACCGTTTCACCGCCGGATAGGCGTGGACGATGGTCGCCTTGTCACCGGTGTAGAGATAATAGTTCCAGAATCCGTATTTCCCGATGCTGGCCAGCATTTGTCCTGGCAATTCCTTGTCCCAGTTTCCGGCCGGAACGGGCGAGTAAAGAACACCGTCAGACTTTTGCCAGTCCACCAAGTTTTCAATCGCCTTGCGAATCAGGGCATGGGCGCGGGTGTCGCAGGTGTAAAAAATCTGTCCCATGAGAATCACCGCATCGCCCCACCACTGGGAGCGTTCGCGGTCGGGGTCTTGAATGCAGTCGCGCATGTTGACGTTCATCGTGGTGCGGCATTTCATCCAAAGGATGTTGAGAAACGGGTCATTGCACTCAAAGCGGCCTATGAAATCGGTGTCGTAGCGGGTTTCCCGATAGCGCAGGTCAAGAATTTCGACTCCCGCCGGAATCGCGTAGATCATCCAATGTCCGTTGAGATAAGCCAGGCTCTCGAACTCCTGCACGCCTTCCTTGGTCACATACTCGGAGCGGTAATTATATTCGCTGCCGCCCTTGTAATTGTCGGTGCGCATATCAATCATCAGACCGGCGGGAGCTTTGATCTTGAGATACGGCGAAATGGTCAGGTTGCGTGGCAGGCGGGCAATGATTGGTTTGCCGTCGCTGATGCGCGGCAGTTCGCGGGCATTTTCGTATTCGGCCAACTGCCCCGTGCGCCATTGCGGTGTGGGCCGTTCGATGAGTTGATTCCACGGAGCGGTCGGCGGCCGGCCGAACACGGCGGCGGCCGGCCAGGAAGCATCTTCAAATCCGGGTGCGATCCAATCATCCAAATCCAATCGGGCATCGAAATTGATGTTGTCATCGGGCATCCGATAGTTCGGATGCGGTTTGCCGGTATTACCGTAAGCAGGATGCCACAAGGCCTTCCACGAGGCGTCTGTACCGATCTTCCGGTCGTCCATGCTGATTTCCGCCACTAATCCCGCCTTGCCGCTGCTCTTGTGGGAAAAGCCATCTTTACCCCAATACCAAGCAAGCAATGCGATGGTGTTGGTGCCGGCGTGCAGATAGGGGGTCAGTATCACTCGGTCAAAATAGGTGTCCGCCGGGTTCGGCCCGCGTTTTAATCCGCCCTCATATACGGCCAGCTTGCCGTTGATCCAGAGCCAGTATTTGGAATCCACCGCAATGCGCGCGGTGACTTTGGCCGGGGTATGATCCAAGACAATTGTTTTCCGAAAGCAGGTCCACTGATTGCTCGTGGCGGGCGCGGTGACGCCAATCCACGACGCCGTCCAACTATTATCCGCGCGGCTGGCAACCACCAGCGCGAACACTGTCGGAATGATTGCAAACAATCGTTTCATTTTGAGAATTTTTTTAGGGCTTGGCCGCAACCGCCGCCGCGCGGCAATCCAAGACCGGCTTGGCAGTGGGCGGAACGTTCAGTTTGAGTCCCGAAATCTTGATGCCGGATTCGCCGGGCGCGACTTTTTTACCAACAACCACGACCGCGTTAAGTTGCGGACTGGCATCATTGACCTTTAGCCGGTTAATCATCACATCTTTGGCGTCATCCAAATCCATGCAGGAATATTTTCTCTTCCGAACGACTGCCGGACCGTTGGCGATGGCGCTGTTCTCCAGCAGAACGTTGCTCACCCCACGCGCCCACAGCAGCGGCGAGACAATCACTTGCGCAGCGTCCAGTATTTGAGCCCGCAGGAAAAGCAATTTCCTATCAGCACAAGTCACCGATGGTTCACCTGCTCGGTGAACACAAAATGGTAGGCTTCCTGCGCTTTGACATTGTCCAGTGTCACTATCAAATTGCCGGCCGAATGGGTGACCTTATATGTGGCCGGGTTCAAAACCGGGATATCACCGGCCAACAGCTCGACATCCAGGTTCGTCCCGCGAAGCGCTTGCACCTTCAAATCGTAGCTGGTCATGGGTAAATTGGCCAGGGTCAGCCGCACGGTTCGCGTCGTGCCTTCGGTGCTGCCCAACAGCAGTTCGGCGGTTTTCTGACCGGCACCATTTACTCCCTTGGAGGCCAGCACTGCCAGCGATTTGTAATTGCCATCACTCAACACCCGGATCTGGTTGGTGGTCTGTCCATAATAACGATACACATGATAGGCGGGGAGCGGGACATAGTTGGTGCTGATGATATTGCCCAGATAGTCGTCAAGTCTGTTGGTGGACCGGGTCCAGTTGGCGCGACCGGCGCGATCGAGCTTGTAAACATTTTCGAGATAATGAAAGTAGATGACCGCCAAACCGGGACGCTGGCTGGCATTATTCGTTTTGCCGATGACCTCCCAGGGAGAGCCGCCCCATTCGTCGCAATGGATTTCCTTGATTCTTTGGGCGGGATAATTGGTTTTAAACTCGCCATATTTTTCAACCCCCTTGTTCTTGGTTATCGGATAGTTGGGATACCAACCGGCGTTGTGCCAGGTGAGCACATTCACTTCCAGATTGTTTGCTTTGCAATAGTCGAGGAACGCAGTGTAATTTGCATAGGTGGCACCGGAAAACCCGGGTCCGGCAATTTGCAAGGTCGGGTCCATCTCCCGCAGGGCCTTGAAGGAATGTTTGTATATCTCGTAGAAGAGGGCGATGGATTCCGCCGACCCCTTTGGTGCCCCCGGGCCAATTATGGCTCCGATGTTATCCGGCTCGTTGACAGGTTCCCAGATGATGCTTCTCGCACGCGTCAGTCCGACAGCCTTGACAAGGGCTTTGACGTCGGCTTCGTATTTTGTGTAATTGGTGGTTTTATAGCTTTTTACGAGCTCGTGGATGCCAAGCTTATATTGGGCACCATAGGACAGGACTTTATCAATGGTGGCATTCAGGCCATTGGGCACTCCGCCTTGGAATTGCCAGGAGACACGCCACGCCGTGGGATTAAGGTCTTGAATGATGGCCGCCGGTATTTGATCTCGCTTCAAAAAGCCCAGAAATCCGATGAGCGGTTTTATCGTGCGGACTTCCTGATTGAAATAAACTGTCAGGTCGTTGGTTGGAGCGGCTTTGGCCAGCCAGGGATGGACAAACAAAAGGAGTGCCGAGACAAGGCCTGCGGTGATACTGGTGGTGTGATTCATAAGGAGCTTTTGTTTATGAATGGCTTAACTCACCCGCGCAGCGTCCAGTAAATCAGCCCGCCTGAAAAGCAATTTCCTATTCATTTAAATCCGGCCACTTGTCCAGAATCACCCCATTCCGACGGGCATAGTTCCACTGCCAGAAATTGCCGATGGTTTTCGTCGCTTCATCCAGCCATTCGCGATCGGCAAGCAGCGCGATCAGTTCCACGGAGCTGAAAAACTTCACCGCGTTATCAAGCGGTTGCCAGCACCCTTGTTTCCAATCCAATACTGGCCAGCAGGTCGCGAAGTTTATCAGGTGGGAACGGTTTTTTTAGAATTCCGCAAAATCCTGCGCGCCGGGCGCCGTCTTCTGAAAACAGTCCGCTTCCGGTCGTCAAAATCAGTTTGATGGCTGGGTTTAACGCGCGCAATTGGCGGCAAAGTTCGAGGCCGTCAACGCCGGGCATTTCATAGTCGGTTATGACCAGTTCATAGTCAGCCGGTGCGGTGGACACCGCATTGATTACGGCGTGCGGCGAAGAAAAATATTCCACGGGGCCTTCATGGATTTGTTCCAGCATCAATTGCATGATATTCAGAATATCCTGATTATCGTCCACCACCATCCAGCGTGAACGGAGTGAAGAGCGGGGTGTGGAAAGCTGTGCCATCATAAATCCTTCGTGTTAGTTTCGGTTGATGGATGATGGTGTGACCGGAAGCGCAGACATCAACTGCGCTTCCCGAACTAATTTGATTCGGAGACGATGCCGGTTGGGTTTCATCTCGTTTTTCATGACGCCACGCTAACGCAGACAACCTTAAGAGAACGTGAAGGAAGATGGCGGAGCGGCTTTTGATGGCGGAAAATCCAGCGATGAAACAACCTTGATCTGCACCGTGAAGTGAAGAGGTTCTTTACTTTGAACCCTTCCGGCCGTTAACCCGCGCAGCAGCCAGTAAATGCGCCCGCCGGAAAAGCCATTTCCTGTCCGTTGAACAGGGCTGCGCCTGCGGCTCATCCCCGCCAATCAAATCCTACTCACTCACAAGCGGCAAAGCTGCCAGATTTTTCGGCAGTGTCCTGATTTAAAAACGGAGCGCGGGTCTGTGACCCGCAGCGGCTTGATTTGCCGGGCAACGTGCTGCGGATCACAGAGCCGCGCGCCAAAATTAGGACACTGCCAGATTATCTTGCTTATGCTTTGGTCAAGTGTCATAAGTTGACCTGTGGTTCTTATGGGAATCAGATTTATCAACCGGGCATTGCTGATCCTGGTGTTCGCTTGCGCTTTTAGGAACATCGCTCTTTTTGCACAATTGCCAGGCAATGTTGGGACGGTGTATTTAGCTTCTTCCAACAACGTTAAAACTGTTTACTGGTCGGACAGCCCGTATTATGGGAGTGTCATTTTGCAGGGCGCACAAAGTTTATCTTCCACGTCAACTTGGTCTAACTTGGCAACGGACGACCAGTTTGTTTCGTTGAACTCTTTTCCGGCTACTGGTGGCAATGCCCAGTTTATAACCAACCGACTTGGACAATATGCAGCGGTGAGTTGGACGCCGACTAATCAACAACAGTTTTTCCGGTTAAGCCAGCCCAGCATGATACCGGCCTGTTGCTTTGCGATTTTTTACAACGGGTTATTAGAATTCAGTAAATGTCCTGCCATGATAATAAATGGCCGTGTACACGCGAATGGGCCTATTTATATGGGCACCACTGCTTCACTCACATTTAACGATTCGGTTACTACAACCTCTAATCTTTCAGCTCCCTTTGTGGATGGCTTGTCGAGCGGTTGGACGCCATCAAATTCCAATACTTGGAATGTATTTTACAATGGTAATCCTGGTTGTTTAGCGAACACTAAGGGATTTAATCCGGCCGATTATCATTACATGATTGAAATTCCTCCTGCCGGCGAAAATCCGTTGTCATTCACTGGACGGACGCGCCTTTACAATCATGCTCAGTTGGTGTTGCTTGTCACCAACTCGCCCAGCGGAACCAACCCGGCGGTGCGGTTAACCGTGCAAGCCAGCATTGGCGGTCAGGTTCCTGGCGCTGATTTTACCCCGTTGAGTTTCTATTTCACTAACGCTTCGCCTGGGCTATTAAGTTCCAATCTACCGTTCCTCAGTCTGACCAATCGCTTCTACGACCAGCGCGAATACAAAACGAACCTCGTAACCCAGGTTGATATGGGAATTCTCGCCATTTGGATTTGGACAAATCAAGCGGTGAAGTCAAAGCTGCCTCCGACCTCGGGATCTTACCCTAATATACTTTATGTGGCTGACCAGCGGAATGTAACGGCAACGCAAATGCCTGTCGTGCGGTTAAAGAATGCGGCGCAACTGCCTTACAACCCATATGGCGGCACTGGTATTTTCGGTCCGTTCGGATTTACGGTTGCCACTCTGAACCCGCTTTATGTCTGGGGAAATTACAATATTCAGATTGATAATAGTGGCAACCAATCGGTGGCCACTACAAACACTACCAACACTGTGCCTGCCGCACTGATCTCAGATGCCCTAACCGTGCTTTCTTCACACTGGTCAGATGCAGTGAGCTTTACGTCGACTTATGCCACGGGTAATGCGAGCTACAGCGCCACTGACGGCACCACCATCAATGCCGCGATCATCACCGGCACCATGCCTTCCACCGGATTCAGTGCCACCACTTACAGTGGCGGTGTCCACAACCTGCCACGGTTGTTGGAAGACTGGAGCAGCAAAATTCTCTGGCTGAACACTTCCATCATTCGGCTGTGGGACAGCCAGATGGCGACCAACCAGTTTAGAAATCCAGCTGGCTTCACCCCGATCCCGGCGAACCCTTACTACAATCCACCTACCCGACGTTATAGTTTTGATATTCATTATCTTCTTCCGGCATACATTCCACCTGGAACCCCGATGTTATTGAGTATGCCCTGAAGTAACTGGCTAAGGACAAATTTCGCTTGGCTATAAATCTTCGAATGTGCGCCAGCCCATCAAGACGGAAGCGGCGTTGAGATTTACTGGCGCAGCTTCAAGTAAATCAGCCCGCATGATGAGCACCATCCAATAATTTTTCTACTCACTGGCCGAACCGGTCGGTTTTGCCACCACCGTATCTCCATTCTGCTTCGCATCCACCTGCCCGCGCAACTGCCCATGCCGATGAGCCAGAAACTACAGGCCGACGGCCGCAGCAACGCCACCCATGATCAGAAGTTCGTTCCCGACGATGACCGTCGGCAAAACGATTAACGCCAGACCACCCACGGTGATGGCGGCGCTGGTGGTGATGCTGCCGATGATGGCCTTCAGCGGCGGATAAAACATGGAGGCAATGCCGAACAGGAACACGACCACGCCCACCCACACGATGCCTTGAGGCTCGCCAGCTTCGCGCTTAATTCGCGCGCCGTGTCCTTCTGCGCCGCGCCAAGCTCGCTCTTGGCTCGCGTCTCTTCATGCTCGGTCACCGGCATCGGCGCGCTGAGTAGCAAGACTTGCGAATTCATCACGGGCGCTCCGCCCTCGGTGACGATTCGCGTCTCCACCAGCCGCGACCCGGCCGGCACGTTGTAAGTCTTGGTGCGAACCGTTTCCATATCCTGCTTGGACACCGCCGCCGGGTTGTCGGATTGCACGACGGTTTGCTCAATACGCTGAGTAGGTTTGTTCAGGGTAGTGGCACGACCGCCTTTGAGCGGTGCAATGGTGCAGCCGCACAGCGCCAGCATCAAAATCCCCGTAGCAGCCGACGTGAGTCGGCTCAAATATAATTTCGTTTTCATAAAATCAATGGCCGGTGCGGCTCGCACTTTCCTGGAATCGCCGCAGTTCAAACGCGCACTCGCGCAACGCCTCAGAATTCCGGTCGAGGCAAACCGCCAGTTTCAGGGTGGTTTCGCCTTGCTTCTCGATGATGGCCGCCAGCGCCGCGTGATGCTCGTTGCGCAGCTCCTTGTGATCGGCAATCACCGATTGCAACTGCCGCACCAGCCTGTAAATCACCACACCACAGCCAAGGAGCAGCAGGCAGAACGCGGCGAGGAACAGCCAACGATCATTCATGCCGGCAGCATGGTCCACGGCCTGGATGAATTCATTTGGGTTCATTTAGTTCCCTGAATTGCGATGTGAAGCCGGTTTTTGATTAAGTTTGATGTCCGCATACCGGCTAAATAGAATGATGCATCTCAAAAAAACGCAACCAACCCAAACCCTCGTATCACCAAAAGCAGATGGTGAAAGTGACGCTGGTCTTGGGCGCATTGATGATTTTGGTTTTTGCCTTGCTGGTTTGGTATTTGGGTCATCGTAATGCTTACGGCCCTTAGCCGGTCTGAAAATCCTTGGGCCGGCCGCCGGACCCACGGCCTGCATGAATTCATTCGGATTCGTATTCATAAATCTTCTCCCTCTCCGCTCTGGGGAGAGGGCTGGGGTGAGGTGTCATCCATGATTTTCATGCTCACACCCTGACCAGCCGCACACTCCCGCTCTTCGCCTTGATCGGCGCCCCATATTTCGCCAGCAACGCTTGGACGACAGCGGGAATGATCGGCCGCGTGTCGGCCTTGTTGTAACCCATCTGCGTGCCGCCGACGTTTTGATAACTCAATCCCTCACCCGGCGGCGCGGCCGTGCGATCAGTGATGATGAGTTCCCGCGCCAGCTCGCACGTCGCCGCCCGCAGCGCCTTCGGCACCGCATTCGCCGGCAACGCCTCTTCTTCATCCGGGATGCGGCACTGACCCAAGCCGTCGGCAGCGCCGTGAATGCAAACCATGCTTGTAATCCGCATCCAGCCGATAGTGATCCAGATTGACGTAAATGATGTCGGCCAATGGCATCTTGTCCACGTCCGGCAAAGCGTTGCGTGGCCCATGAAACACGAACGGAATCAATGGCAGCGGCTTCCCCAAACGCAGTGGCACCCGGGATTCCGCCAGTTTCCAATCGGACTTGGGTGGGCCGAACATTTGCCGGGACCAGAAATTACTCATCCAAGTGGACTGGCTTTTCGCCCGGTGGCCGTCCGCCAGGACCGTCGTAATCAGGATGGGTGCTGTTAGCAGGCATTGTGCTCGTGCCGGCACAGCGGGGATTTCAACCTGCAACCTGCAACCTGCAATTTGCAACTCCACCACGCCGGCACGAGCGAACTCTAGCACCGGTTTTTGGAAATATTTTTGCCCGGCGAAATCCCTCGCGAACGCTTGCGAACCCCGTTCCCCGGGAACCGAACCGATGCGAAAATTCTTGTGCAAAAATTAATTTGACAGATTTTTCAAACCCGCCCCTTGACATTCCGGCGATCCGGGCGATGGTGCCTTGGCTGGTATGAGCGTGAAAGTCGGTTGACAGTAGCAGGCAGTGTTAGTTCAGAAAGAGAGTTGACGGTGTCTGAAGTCAGTCAGTCAGTTGGTAGCTACGCCCATGCCAGCCATTTCCTTTACCCCCCCCCCAATCTCTTTTCCTGTGTAAGCCTCGAAATGTTGCAAGTGTGATTTCACAC
>Ga0265327_10003287_pt1 | contig 15658 bp, 11 predicted proteins | sample 41621metaG_FD_202089 | JGI IMG/M metagenome (GOLD analysis project Ga0265327, IMG submission 202089) | Rhizosphere microbial communities from Carex aquatilis grown in University of Washington, Seatle, WA, United States - 4-16-21 metaG | ecosystem: Host-associated > Plants > Roots > Rhizosphere... | reverse complement strand
CAGCACGGGCGGGCGGGGCAGCAGGCCGCGCACGTATAGCAAGTGGCTGGCCGTCACGTGGAACCTGTCCGGCGTCGCGATTGAGGAGATAGCCAGCGTCCCGGCGACCGACCCCAGCGCCGGCGGCGCGCGCGGAGCGGGTGGCACAAACTATCCCGACTGCGTGCCGCTGACGCTGAATGACTGGACTTGCTACTCGGTGCCGGTTGTCGAATCCGTTTCGGGCGGGGTGTATTCGATCCAAGACACGTTGCACATCATCAATCAAGCGGCGTGTTCCGCCAGGAACACGGCGTACTGCGCTTATCGCGCCTTCCTGGGCACGCCTTAGCCCGCGTTTTGGGCTCCGCCGTCGGCATGCGGACAACGCGCGGACGGTCTAAGCTTATTCCTGTCCGCAGCACCACGCCGAGCCCCAAGCCCACGCCCAAAAAACTATTTCCAGGAGCGCACAACATGCTTGAATGGTCAGATAGATTTACCACCCAGATCGACACCGTCGATACCCAGCACAGAAGGCTGTTTGACCTTCTCAACGAATTGGCGGACGCGCTCAAACTGGGCGACCTTGACGAGAAGATTCTGGACGAGGCGCTAAACCGCCTCGTCGATTACGCGAGCCTGCATTTCGTCGACGAAGAATTGTTGATGGTGCAGAAAAAGATCGACCCGCGGCTGCTGTCCATGCAGCGCATGGAGCACAAGTCCTTCATCTACGACATCCAACGCATCCGCGAAAATTTCTTCAACGAGGGCGACACCTTCGAGCAGTCGGAGAAGCTGATCCGCTTCACCACGTTGTGGCTGACCTACCACATCCTGGGCACGGACATGGACATGGCCGAGCAACTGAAGGCCATCGAGCGCGGGGTTTCCCCCGAACAGGCCTACGAGGAAGAGCATGCCAAAAAGCGCGACAACATGACGACCCGGCTCATGCTGGACGCGGTTTTGAAGCAGTGGTACGAAACCACGGAACGCTGCCGCAGGCTGGAGGAGGAGCTGGACGCCCTGAAAAATCCCGACCGGCAGAAGAAGCCCGCCCCGATCCTGACGCTCAACCCCCTTTGATGACGCATCCCAGGAAACTCCGTTTTGCGCATAATCCCCGTGAGTTTCGATAAGAATACGCAAAAAAGTTCAATTATGACCCCGATGCTATTTTTCGGGTTTACACATAGGACTTAGGCAGACGCTCTAATGAGATGGCATGGGTAGTCTGTCACAGGCTGGCGAGATTTTATTTGCCTTCTGGAAGATGTGGGCAAGGAAGCGCTGGGCGCCGGGGTTATAATTCCCCAAAAACCCAAGCTGCCTGCGGAGGGCGACACACCATGACCCGATATTCTTACGCATCCTCCGTCTGGCTGGCCGCGCTGCTGATCCCCGCCGTCACCCATGCGTCGGGCTATGCGCTGATCGAACAAAGCGCCAGCGGCATGGGCAATGCGTTTGCCGGGGCGGCGGCCACGGCGGAAGACGCCACCACGATTTTCTTCAATCCGGCGGGCATGATGTATCTGCCCGACAATCAATTGGTGCTGGCCGGCCACGCCATCAAGCCTTCCGCTGACTTCAACAATCAAGGCTCGCACCTGTCCTCGCTGACCGGCGCGCGGCCTACTTTGGGCGACAATGGCGGCGGCATCGGCGATTGGAATTTTTTGCCGAATTTTTATTTTGCCAAGTCGGTACACCCGAACATCAAGCTAGGGCTGGGCGTGAATACGCCGTTTGGCCTCAACACCGATTACGCCAACACTTGGGTGGGGCGCTACCAGGCGCTGGATTCCGACCTGAAGACGGTCAACATCAACCCGTCGATTGCCTTCAAAGCCACCGACTGGCTTTCCTTGGGGGCGGGCTTTTCAGCCATGTGGATGAAAGCCGACTTGAGCAATGCCATTGATTTCGGGACGCTGTTTAAGCTGCCCCAGGCGCTGGACGGGCAAGCCCGCTTGAGTGGCGACGGCTGGGGCTGGGGCTGGAATTTGGGTGCCTTGTTCCAGCTTGGCCCGGCGACCCGCTTAGGCTTGGCTTACCGCTCCCAGGTTCATCAAACTTTGCAAGGCACGGCCACGTTTAGCGGCGTCCCGTTGCCGCTTGCGCCGTTGTTTCCGGATGGCCCCGTTCGCGCCCAAGTCAGCACCCCCGATAGCTTGTCGGCTTCAGTCTTCCATCAGATCAATGGAACTTGGGACGTGATGGCCGATCTGACTTGGACGAATTGGAGCGTGTTCCAAGATCTGACCGCGACCCGGCCTTCCGGCAGTGTGTTGTCCAGCACGCAGGAGCATTGGAGCGACACTTTTCGCGTGTCGGTCGGCGGCAATTACCATGTCAATGACAAACTCAAGCTGCGCACCGGCTTCGCCTACGACGAGAGCCCGGTCTCCACCGCATTCCGCACCGCGCGCATTCCCGACAGCGACCGCTATTGGCTGTCGCTAGGCGCGAATTACCAGTTGACACCCACTAGCAGCGTGGATTTCGGCTATGCCCATTTGTTTTTCGTGAACGCGAACATCGACAAGACCACCGACACCTCGTCCGCCGCCCTCAAAGACACGCTGCGCGGCCGCTATGACGGCCAAGTGGATATTTTAAGTGCGCAGTTCACGCATGCCTTTTAACTGAAAACGGGCATGACCATGAAGATCAACGGTGATGCAGAATCATCGGCCGCTATCATTGGCGAAACCGTGCGCTTGCTCTATGCGGGCGCACTGAATTCTTTGCTCACGAACGCGGCCCTTGCCGCCATCCTGGTGACTTTGCAGAGCGAGGTGATTGAGCCTGCGCTTGTCGTCGCCTGGGTCGCTGCATTCGCCGCGGCGAGCGTGGGGCGCTTGCTGCTGATTTTTTTCTACCGCCGCGCCTTAAGCTTGGCAAGCGCCGGGCCGGGCGGCCTGCGCTGGCTGAATTGGCTGAACGGGTATCGTGCGGGCACTTGGGCCAACGCCATGGTCTGGGGGCTGGCCAGCGTCGCGCTGTTTCCAAGCCAGGACATCGCCCACCAAACCTTTTTGTCGTTCACGCTGGCGGGATTGTCGGCGGGCGGCATGGTGTCCCTGGCCGCCGACAGCCTCGCCGGCTCGGTCTTCGTGCTGTTGGTGCTGACCCCCCTGGTGCTGCGGCTGCTTCATGAAGACGGATCGATTCCCCGCGCCATGGCTGCGATGGTCGTCTTGTTTCTCGGCTTTCTGATCGCCAGTTCGCGGCGCATGTACCGTGACATCGTGGATCGCAAGCAGGCGCAGATCGCGCTCGGCCTGCGCGACGCGCTGTTGCGCAAGCTGTCCGACCGCATTCCAGGCACCTTGTATCAATTGAGCTACGCGGCCGACGGCGGTTTCAGCGTGCCTTATGCCAGCAATGGCTTGCGTGTCGCCTATGAATTGTCGCCGGCAGACGTGCAGGCCGACGCCGCTGCCATTTTTTCGCGGGTACACCCGGAAGACTTGGATGATTTCAGGCAATCTCTGCTGGAATCGGCGCACACGCTCACGCCATGGCGCCATGATTATCGCGTGCGCTTGCCGCAACGCGGGGAATGCTGGCTGGGCGGCAACGCCGTGCCCGAGCGGCAGGAAGACGGCAGCGTCCTGTGGCACGGCTATCTTGCCGACATCACCGAGCGTAAGGCGGCCGAGCAGGCGCTAGAGCATGCGAGGCAACAGGCGGAGGCGGCGAATAAAGCCAAGTCGGTGTTCTTGTCCAGTATGAGCCACGAATTGCGCACGCCGTTGAATGCCATCTTCGGTTTTGCCCAATTGCTGGAAATGGAAGAAGGCTTAAACGCCGAGCAGCTTGATTATGCCCATGAAATCATGCGCGCCGGTCGGCACCTGCTGGAACTCATCACCGATGTGTTGGATCTGTCGAGGATCGAATCCGGCAAAGTCGAACTGCTCATGGAGGCGGTGCCCTGCGGCGGACTGGTGGAGGATTGCCTGCCGTTGCTGCGCCCGCAAGCCGATAACAGAGGCATCCGCATCGACTGCGAAGGGCTTGCGGCCATTGTGCTAAAGGCCGACCGCGCCCGGCTCAAGCAAGCCGTCCTCAATCTGATCTCCAACGCCATCAAATACAACCGGCCCAACGGGCGGGTCTGGATTCATGTCTTGCAAGGCAAGCCTGGGAGCCGGCGCTTGGCCGTGACAGACACCGGCTTCGGCATTCCCGCCGAGCAGATCCCTAAGCTGTTCCAGCCTTTCAACCGCCTCGGCGCGGAGGGCGGCAATATTGAAGGCACCGGCATCGGCTTGGTCATTAGCCGCCGCATTGTGGAAATGATGGGCGGTGAAATCGGTGTGGAAAGTGAGCCGGGAAGCGGCAGCACGTTTTGGATCGAGCTGCCTGCGGCGGAGGTGGCGGACAGGGCTGGTGAATGTCCTGTTGCCATTCGCTGAAAGCCGTGCGGCACCTGCGGGAATGCAGACTAAGCGGCCGCTAATGCGCCTCGTCCCAATTCAGCCCCACCCCCACATCCACCAGCAGCGGCACGTCCAACACCGCCGCCTGGGCCATCAAATCCCGAATCACCGGAAGCGTCGAATCCACCGCCTCCTCGGCTATCTCAAACACCAATTCGTCATGCACTTGCATAATCATTTTGACACCCTCTCCGTTAGCCCCTCCCCCTGAGGGGGAGGGGAATGAAGACTGAATCCAGCCGTCCACCGCGATCATCGCTTTTTTGATGATATCCGCCGCCGTGCCTTGCATCGGCGCGTTGATCGCGGTGCGCTCGGCGTATTGGCGGCGCTGGGCGTTTTTGGCGTTGATGTCGGGGATGTATAAGCGACGGCCAAACAGAGTTTCGACATAGCCCTGTTCGCGGGCCTGCTCGCGGGTTTTGTCCATATAGGCTTTGACGCCGGGATAGCGCATAAAATACAGGTCGATATAAAGCTGGGCTTTTTCGCGGGCCACGCCCAATTGCTTGGCCAGGCCGAACGCGGACATGCCGTAAATCAAGCCGAAATTGATCGCCTTGGCGGCGCGGCGCTGCTCGGTCGTGACTTCGTCTAGCTTGTGGTTGAACACCTCGGCGGCGGTGGCGCGATGAATATCCTCGCCTTGCGCGAAGGCTTCCAACAAGCGCGGGTCGCCGGACAAATGCGCCATGATGCGCAACTCGATCTGCGAATAATCCGCCGCGACTAATTTATAGCCCGGCGGCGCGATAAAGGCTTGGCGGATGCGGCGGCCCTCCGGGGTGCGCACCGGAATGTTTTGCAGATTGGGGTCGGACGAAGACAGCCGCCCGGTCGCCGCGACGGCCTGGTGGTAAGACGTATGCACCCGCCCGGTTCTAGGGTCGACCTGCTCCGGCAGGCGGTCGGCATAAGTCGATTTCAGTTTGCTCATCGAACGGTGGTCGAGAATCAAGCGCGGCAAATCGTACATCTCGGCCAAATCCTGCAACACCGACTCGTCCGTGGACGGCTGGCCGGTCGGGGTTTTCTTGATGACCGGCAAGTTCAGCTTGTCGTACAAAATCGCCTGGATCTGTTTCGGGCTGCCGAGGTTGAACGGCTGGCCGGCGGCGGCGTGGGCTTCTTTTTCGATGTCCTTCATGCGCCCGGCCAATTCGCCGCTTTGCCCGGCCAGCATGAACACGTCCACCAGCACGCCCGCCCGCTCCATGCGCGACAGCACCGGCACCAACGGGATTTCAATTTCCGCGTAAAGCCGCGCCAGGCTGGGAATGGCCTGCAATCGCGGCCACAGATGCTCGTGCAAGCGCAGTGTAATGTCGGCGTCCTCGGCGGCGTAGTTCGAGGCGGTGTCAATATCCACCTGGGAAAACGCAATCTGCTTCGCGCCCTTGCCGGCCACGTCCTCATAATGCACGGTCTTTTCCTTCAGATACAGCTCGGCCAGCGAGTCCATGTCATGGCGCGTCGCCGTGCTGTTGAACACATAGGATTCCAGCATCGTGTCGTGACGGATGCCTTGCAGCGCGATGCCATGGTTCAGCAGCACATTGGCGTCATATTTCAGATGCTGGCCCAGCTTGGGTTTATTGGCATCTTCCAAGAGTGGGCGCAATTGCGCCAAAGCCCAATCACGGCTCAATTGCTCGGGCACACCGGCATAGTCATGCGCCAAAGGCACGTAAGCCGCCTCGCCCGCCACGACCGCAAACGACAGCCCGACGATCTCCGCTTTCATATAATCCAGGCTGGTGGTTTCGGTGTCGAACGCGAACAACTCGGCCTTTTCCAGCTTTTTCAGCCACGCGTTGAAATCCGCTTCGGTCAGCACCGTGGCGTAATGTTTTGTCTTAGGATGCGAGGCGGGCGCGTCACCGAGTTGCTTGAGCCAGGCATGGAATTCAAAGCGGCTGAACAATTCCTTCAACTTATGCGTATCCGCTTCCCGCATAGTCAAATCGGCCGGCCCGCAATCCAGTTCCACATCGCATTTGATCGTGGCGAGCTGGCGCGACAGCGGGATAGCGCCTAAGCTGGCGCGCAGGTTCTCGCCGATCTTGCCGCCCACCGCGTCGGCCCGTTCCATCAAAGCGTCCAGCGAGCCGAACTCGTTCAGCCATTTCGCCGCCGTCTTTTCCCCCCACTTTGGCACGCCGGGGATGTTGTCGGACTTGTCGCCGACCAAGGCTAAATAATCGGCGATAAGCGCCGGCGGCACGCCGAATTTTGCCACCACCCCGGCAATGTCCATGCGCGTGTTGGTCATGGTGTTTTCCAGCGTCACCTGGGCGTTCACCAACTGCGCCATGTCTTTGTCGCCGGTGGAAATCACGACGTGAAAACCTTGCTGCTGCCCAAGCCGGGCCAAGGTGCCGATCACATCGTCCGCCTCCACGCCCGGCACGCGCAGCACCGGAAAGCCCATGGCATTGACCAACTCGTCCAACGCTTCGATCTGCGCCCGCAAATCGTCGGGCATCGCGGTGCGGGTGGCCTTGTATTGCGGGTACAAATCGTCGCGGAAATTCCGCCCCGGCGCGTCGAACACTAGGCCGACATGGGAGCCGGGGTAGTCGGCCAGCAGCTTGCGCAGCATATTGGCGACGCCGTAGATCGCCCCGGTCGGCTCGCCCTTGGAATTGCTCAACGGCGGCAGGCCGTGGAAAGCGCGGTACAGGAACGAGGAGCCGTCGATCAAAACCAGAGTTTTAGCGGGGGAGTCGGACATGGCGGGGATTTCCGGGAAAAGTCAGGATGCGGGCATTCTAACTCGGATCAAGTGGAGCGAGCTTGCCCGCCTCCAAGCCAAATGTGAAAATAGGCCGCTTTCCTTGGGTTGGATTACACGGCAAGACGCCATTTCCAACCGGATAACCGCCGGGACGCTAGAGCGCCCCGTTTTCCCATTTTTCCAAAAGAGCATTACGCAAATGACCGACAACTGGATCGCCCCTTCGATTTTATCCGCCGACTTCGCCCGCCTCGGCGAAGAAGTGCAAAACGTGCTGAAATCCGGCGCGGACATTGTCCACTTCGACGTGATGGACAACCACTACGTCCCCAACCTGACCATCGGCCCCTTGGTCTGCGAAGCCCTGCGCAAGCACGGCGTCACCGCGCCCATCGACGTGCATTTGATGGTCAAGCCGGTGGACCGCATCATCCCGGATTTCGCCAAGGCCGGCGCCTCCATCATCACCTTCCACCCGGAAGCCTCCGAGCACATCGACCGCAGCCTGCAACTGATTAAAGACCAAGGCGTCCAAGCCGGCCTGGTGTTCAACCCCGGCACCCCGCTGACCTACCTGGACTGGGTGCTGGACAAGGTGGACATCATCCTGCTGATGTCGGTCAACCCCGGCTTCGGTGGCCAGAGCTTCATTCCTTACGTGCTGGACAAGGCGCGCGAAGCCGCCGCCCGCATCAAGGCGTCCGGCCGCAACATCCGCCTGGAGATCGACGGCGGCGTCGGCCCTAAGAACATCCGCGAAGTGCGCGAAGCCGGTGTGGACACCTTCGTCGCCGGCTCCGCCGTGTTCGGCCAGGCCAAAGACAGCGACCCGAACCGCTATGATTCGATTATCAAGGCGTTGAGGGACGAGTTGGCGGCGGCTAAGGTTTAAGGCACAAACCTTAGGGTGGGCAGCTTTGCTGCCCACCGATCCATGCAGCCATAGGAAAGAATCGTTTTTAGCGAAATATTGAAGAGGGAATTATGCAAAGCGTATTGTTTGAAGAAGCCAAGCAACAGTTTGACAGCCTATGCGAAAAAGCCTGTCAAGACCATGAGCCTTATATCATCAACCGGGCCAATCATAATCATGTGGTGTTAATGTCATTGGAAGATTTTATGGATAAAATAGGGCTTTCTGTGTGCCTTCCAGTTTACACCCAAGAAATAATTGATTACATGTCACAAAAAGAATGGCTATTTACTGCATTTAGGCTTAAAGATCCAAGTCAACTATATAATCCTGGAAATTATTTGCTCAATAAACTTTTTGGCGACAAATATGTCCTTGTGCTGGACACGAATATTTATGACTTTTTAATAAAAAGTTTAAAACGTGGAAGCGAGAATGAAAATTGCCGTCGCGCTGTGTCTTTGCTTGTATTTTGCCATATATCAGAAATCGAGATAGAACCGGCTTTAGCTGTACAAGAAAGACTTGTGTCATCAAGCCTCCAAGAAATATTAAGGGACATAGAAATATTTGATGGCATCAACAATGCGGATACAGATATATTAGCAAACTATGCTTTAGGCAACTCGCCAACACTAGAAATAAAGATAACCAATAGCCCTGAACGCAGAACAACAGTCGCGGAAAAATTTGAAGATTACGAAAAGCCGGATGAATGGTGGTCAATCTATTTAATGATTTTGAGAATGGCGGCTATAGACTCTGATACATCAATACAGCAGCAGGATAAAATTGGCGCGTTCCTTGATTGGTCTGTTCGTGAATTCAGGTTTTCACTGCCCGCCCTAGTTTATGCGCTTATATTGTTTGGTAAGCCACATAGACGACTGCCAAAAATGATGAAATACAAAACCGATCAACCCATAGAGGAAAAATCAAGAAACCTCAATAATATGGCATGGGATCTGCTTATTATTAAAGACTTTTTTAAGAAATGGGTAGAAAAAAGTAAAAACCAAGAATTTATGTTTGCAAGTGATGACAACGTTTTTGGCGCAGTCTTAAATTTAGCTATACAAGTTCAAAAACAAGGTGACCTTGATGTGTTACGCCCCCACCTGAGCGAGAGCGACTTTAAGAAAGCAACAAAACTAGCTATAGGGAAAGAATATAACTTACCTAGAGTTTATGGAACTCCAGAGTGGACGTCCGAATATCGAGAAAACAAAATACAAGAATACGAACGGGAATTAGGGCTGCGTTCAACAGCATAAAGTCTGTAGGGTGCGACGGGAAACGAACCGCACCGTTCATTGTTTAAGTGACAACCAAAACGGCACAAAAAAATGAACGAACAACTCATCGCCTCCAAAATCCAGCAGTTGAACTCGGAGCCACTCAAGCAAGAACTGTTGTTTTTTTTAGACTATCTGCTGACTAAGCAAAATACGAAGCCGACCGGAACCACTAAAAAAATTCCTCGCTTTGGCTGCGCAAAAGGCACATTTAAAATGGCGGACGATTTCGACGCGCCATTGGATGATTTTGCGGATTACATGTCGTGAACCTGTTGTTGGACACTCATGCGCTTATTTGGTTACTGGAAGACGATAGCCAACTAAGCCAAACGGCAAGATTAGCCATTTGGTTTGGCATGAGAGGTGCGGCTTGAGCGAAACTAGATTGCCAATAAACGCCAAACACCGCAAAATTTTGGAAGCGGTTTTTTCAACACCAATCAATGGCAATATGGAATGGCGTAAAATCGAGGCATTACTGGTTGCTTTGGGAGCGCAACTGATAGAAGGTGATGGCTCCCGCGTGACGTTTTTATTAAATGGGAGGCGGGCGGACATCCATCGCCCCCATCCTGGAAAAGAGGCTTTGCTCTATCGAATTAAAGCCGTTCGTAAATTTCTTGAATATGCTGGTGTAAAACCATGAATATCATGACCTACAAAGGCTATGCGGCCCACATAGAGTATGATGCCGAAGACCGAATTTTTGTCGGGGAATTGGCTGGAATCACTGATATTGTGGTTTTTCATGGCGAAAGCGTGACGGAATTGGAGTCGGAATTTCAAGCGGCTGTCGATCATTACATCAATATTAGCGAAAAAGTTGGAATACCCGCGCAAAAGCCATTTTCTGGAGAGATGTCTCTAACGATGCCACCTGAAGTCCATGCCCATGCTGCGATGATGGCTGAAATTCATGGAAAAAGTCTGAACCAATGGGCAACCGAAGTCTTGGCGAATGCGCATTAATCTGATTCCCACGCTCCAGCGTGGGAATCTCTATCCAGTCCGCTCTGCGGACTCGCGGCGCAGGAGCGCCGCCGCCTGCATTCCCACGCTGGAGCGTGGAAACTAGAAACTAAACACATAGAATCAATACCTATTCATGACTAATACCTTGGCAACCCTGCCCCCGCTGCGCGAACGATGGCGTCCCTGACTCCGGCAATCCCCTAAAAAGGCTGGACAATCTCCGTTGCCCGCCACTTCCCCATGGGCGACAATAAGCGGCCTATAAACCGTCCGCCCGCATTCAGTGAAGAACATCATGACCCCTGAGCAATTCCAAGACTACGCCCGACAGGGCTACAACCGCATCCCGGTGGCGCGGCAAGTGCTGGCCGACCTGGACACGCCGTTGAGCGCCTATATCAAACTCGCCGACGCGCCTTACACCTATTTGTTTGAATCGGTGCAGGGCGGCGAAAAATGGGGCCGGTATTCCATCATCGGCCTGCCCTGCCGCACCGTCGTCAAAATCCGTGGCTACACTATCACCGTCGAACGGGACGGCCAGATACAGGAAACCGTGGAGGCGGAAAATCCGCTGCGCTGGATCGAAGCTTATTCCAAGCAATTCAAGACGCCGGAAATCGGCCACTTGCCGCGCTTCACCGGTGGCCTGGTGGGTTATTTCGGCTATGAGACCATGGCTTATATCGAGCCGCGGCTGAAGACCGACAAACCCGACCCTATCGGCGCGCCGGACATTCTGCTGATGGTTTCAGAAGACGTGCTGGTGTTTGACAACCTGTCCGGCAAACTCCTGTTCATCACCCATGCCGACCCTGCCGAAGCCGACGCCCTCGCACAAGCCGAGGCCCGGTTGGACGAACTGGTGAAGACTTTGCAGAAAAAACCCCTGCCGTCGAAGGTGGAGCGCACGCTTAAACACGTGGACGAAGCCGATTTCGTTTCCGGCTTCACCCAGGAAGGCTTCGAGAACGCCGTGCGCCGGGTCAAGGACTACATCGTCGAAGGCGACACCATGCAAGTCGTGCTGTCGCAGCGGCTGTCCATTCCCTACACCGCGCCGCCGCTGGACTTGTACCGCGCGCTGCGCTGCCTGAATCCTTCGCCGTACATGTTCAACTTGAACCTGGGCGACTTCCACGTCGTCGGCTCCTCGCCGGAAATCCTGGTGCGCCTGGAAGACAATACGGTCACGGTGCGCCCGATTGCCGGCACCCGCAAACGCGGCAAGACGCCGGAAGAGGACTTGGAATTGGAAAAGGATTTGCTGGCCGACCCCAAAGAACTCGCCGAGCATTTGATGCTGATCGACCTGGGGCGCAACGACGCCGGCCGGGTCGCGCAAACCGGCACGGTGCGCGTCACCGACAAAATGATCGTCGAGCGTTATTCGCATGTCATGCACATTGTTTCTAACGTCAACGCCCAGTTGCAAGACGGGCTAAATGCTTTTGACGTGCTGGCGGCGACTTTCCCGGCCGGCACGGTCAGCGGCGCGCCAAAAATCCGCGCGATGGAGATTATTAGTGAGTTGGAGCCGGTCAAGCGCGGCGTTTACGCCGGCGCGGTGGGTTATATCGGCTGGTCTGGAAACCTCGACACTGCGATTGCGATCCGCACCGCCGTCATCAAAGACGGTATATTGCATATCCAAGCCGGGGCGGGTATCGTCCACGACTCCATCCCGTTGAGCGAATGGGAGGAAACCATGAACAAAGGCCGCGCCGTGTTCCGCGCCGTGGCGCTGGCCGAAGCCGGACTGGAAAGAGGAGAATCCTTGTGAGCACGCGCATTTTGATGATCGACAATTACGATTCTTTCACCTATAACCTGGTGCAATACTTTGCCGAACTCGGTGCGGACGTGGAAGTCGTGCGCAATGACCAGATTGACGTCGAGGAGATCGACAAGATCAAGCCAGACAAGATCGTCATTTCACCCGGCCCTTGCACACCGAAGGAAGCGGGTATTTCGGTGGCGACTATCCACCGCTATGCCGGAAAATATCCGATACTCGGGGTTTGCCTAGGCCATCAAAGCATAGGCCATGCGTTTGGCGGCAATATCATCCACGCCAAATCCATCATGCACGGCAAAACCTCGCTGGTGCATCACCACGACCTAGGCGTATTCCAGGGCTTGAACAACCCCTTGCAGGCGACGCGCTATCATTCCCTGGTCATCGAGCAGGCGAGCCTGCCTGAGTGTTTGGAGATTACCGCGTGGACTGCGGACGAACAGGGTGGCGTGGATGAAATCATGGGCGTCAGGCATAAGAGCCTGGACATCGAAGGCGTGCAATTCCACCCGGAATCCATTTTGACGGAGCAGGGGCATGAGTTGTTGGCTAATTTTTTGAGGCGTTGATACGCGGGGCGGCTTTGGCGGCCACACGCCTAGACAGGCATCATCCAATAATCAGTCGCACCCAGCGTAAAATGCGCCTGTCTTGCTTGTTGTTGCTGCTGCCCGCCGTGGCCTGGGGTTTGCCGACGTTCCAGGAGGTCAAATCATCTTGGCGTCCTTCCGATGCGTATTTGTTGGATAGAAACGGCCAGCCGCTGCATGAGCTGCGGCTGGATTTCAAAACCCGTCGCTGGCCCTGGACGCCCCTGGGGCAAATTTCCCCGGCCTTGACTCAGGCCATTGTCGCAGCGGAGGATCGGCGTTTCGCGCAGCATCACGGCGTCGATTGGCGGGCCTTGGCTTCCGCTCTGCTGGGCCGCTTGATCGGCAGGCCGCCACGCGGGGGCAGCACCTTGAGCATGCAACTGGTCGCGATGCTTGATCCCCGCCTGACAAGTGGCAAGGGGGGGCGTAGCCTTAGCCAAAAGTGGGGGCAAATCCAAGCGGCGTTGGAACTCGAAGAAAGCTGGGGCAAGCGGGAGATTTTGGAGGCTTATCTAAATCTTGTCGGCTTTCGTGGGGAGTCGCAAGGCGTGGCGGCGGCGGCGCGGGTTTTCTTCGGCAAAGAGGCCCAGGGCTTGTCGGAGGCCGAGGCGCTGGTGCTGGCCGCCGTGCTGCCTTCGCCCAACGCGGTTCCCAGCCGCGTCGCCGCGCGGGCATGCGCCATTGCCCAGGCAGGGCATTGGGCGGTGGATTGCCCGGCGCTGCATGCCTTGGCCGCCAGCGCGCTGGGTCGGCCACAGCCGATTGCATCGGGTGTGGAGCTGGCCCCGCACTTGGCCCGGCAATTGTTGAAAAACCCCGGCGAATCTTTGCGCACGACTTTGGACGCCGGCGTGCAACGGCTGGCCTTGAACGCTCTAAGCCAGCAATTGCGCGGCTTGGCCGGGAGTAATGTGCGCGACGGCGCGGCCTTGGTGGTGGACAACGCCAGCGGCGAGGTGCTGGCTTATGTGGGGTCGGCGGGGCCGTTTTCGCGCTCGGCCAAAGTGGACGGCGTCCGCGCCAGGCGGCAGGCCGGCTCGACGCTGAAGCCTTTCTTGTACGGGCTGGCTTTGGAGCAGCGCTATCTGACGGCCGCCTCCATTCTCGAAGACGCTCCAATCCATCTGGAAACCCCGTCGGGCTTATATATTCCGCAGAACTACGAGCGCGACTTCAAAGGCCCCGTCAGCGTCCGCACCGCGTTGGCGAGTTCTTTGAACATTCCGGCGGTGCGCACCCTGGTTTTGCTGGGGGTGGAGCGCTTCCGCGACCGGCTGCGCGACTTCGGTTATTTAAGCATCAGCGAAAGCGGCGAGTATTATGGCTATTCGCTGGCCTTGGGCTCGGCGGAAGTCAGTTTGCTGGAACAGGTGAACGCTTACCGGGCCTTGGCGAACGGCGGGCTTTATGCGCCCTTGCATTTCAAATCAGGCGCGGCGGCGGACGAGTCCCGGCGCGTCATGGCGGAAGCCGCCGCTTTTATCGTCGGCGACATTCTGGCCGACCGCGCTGGCCGGGCGCTTACGTTTGGCCTGTCCAATCCGCTGGCGACGCGCTTTTGGGCCGCCGTCAAAACCGGCACCAGCAAGGACATGCGCGACAATTGGTGCGTGGGCTTCAGCCGGCGCTACACGGTCGGCGTGTGGGTGGGGAATTTCGAGGGGGATTCGATGCATGATGTGTCTGGCGTCACCGGCGCGGCCCCGGCTTGGTTGGAGATTGTCAACGCGTTGCAGGAAAACCAGCCTTCCGAGCCGCCCGCCACGCCTGAGGGCGTGGCCGGGCGCTCGATTCGCTTTGACCCTGCCGTCGAACCGCCGCGCAGCGAATGGTTCATATTGGGCACGGAAACCGATTGGGTGCGCCTGGCCCCGGCCGGGGCTTCGGCACCGCGTATCGACTCGCCGGCCAATGGCGCTGTCATTGCGCTAGATCCTGACATTCCTTATGAAAACCAGGCGGTGTTTTTCGCCGCCCATCCCGCCCAGGCCGATGCCCGGTTTGTGCTGGACGGTAAATTTTTGGCCTCCGCCGCCGCGCGCCCTCGGTGGACGCCCACGCCGGGCTTGCATAAGCTGGTTTTGGCGGGGCCGGGCGGGAAAGTGTATGACCGGGTGGCGTTTAGCGTGCGCGGCTTGCGGCGCTGAAGTCGGGCTGAAATTTACAGTTTTTTTATTCCGATCCCGCAAATTTTTAGGCCATTTTTGCAACCTACCGTATAAGCTGGCCGGATGCGGGGGGTTGACATCGTTCGCTCCGATTGCCTGGCCGCCCCGCGCTTGCGCAAGGCAAGCCTGGCGTGTCCGTAGAGGGTTATTTTGGGGCGGCCAGGCGGTTTGCGCATCAATATGGTGCGCTCTGTCCGCCGGGCTTTGCCGCATAAGGTTATGAAAAATAGGTTAAATAATTTTGGCACTTCGATTGCTAAACGAACTACTAATGGCTCTCCCTTGGGTCGCAACTTAAAAACGAGGACATGACCGATGACTAAACTGATCAAACCTTCTCTTTTCAGACTTCGCCCTTGGGTCGTGGGTCTGTCCTTGGCCTTGGCGGCGGGCGGGGCCTTGGCGGCAGAGCAAGAGGAGCATTCCGGGCCGACCGAGCCAGTCGCCGAGCCGACCCCGGAACCGACGGGCGCGCTTGCCGCGGCGGGGCTGAATATCAACGACACCAAGTTCATGAAGCAACTGGGCGTGGCCGTGGGCGGCTGGATACAGACCGGCATCACCTATAACGCCGGCAACCCGGATAACAACTTCAACGGCCCGATCACGTTTGGCGACCGTTCCGGCGAGTTCCAGTTGAACCAGCTTTATTTGTATCTGCAAAAGGCCGTGGCCACCGAGGGCGACGCCTGGAGCTTTGGCTGGCGTGCGGATTTCATGTTCGGCACCGATTCGATTTTCAC
>Ga0265327_10003286_pt1 | contig 15659 bp, 14 predicted proteins | sample 41621metaG_FD_202089 | JGI IMG/M metagenome (GOLD analysis project Ga0265327, IMG submission 202089) | Rhizosphere microbial communities from Carex aquatilis grown in University of Washington, Seatle, WA, United States - 4-16-21 metaG | ecosystem: Host-associated > Plants > Roots > Rhizosphere... | reverse complement strand
ACGATCGCCCGCCATTCGATCCGCAGCCTCGGCGGCGAGGTCACGCTGGCGGATCGCGACGGCGGCGGCGCAGTGGCCACCCTCCGCCACCCGCTCGAGCGCAAGACGCGCTCCTGACCGCCATGGCCCGGCTGGCTTTCCTGGGCGCCGGCAAACTGGCGTCCGCCATCGTGCGCGGCCTGCTCGCGAAGGGCGTCTGTACACCGGCCGACATCGCCTGCTGCAGCAAGGGCGGCGTCTCCGCCGACAAGCTCGCCGCCGCCACCGGCATCACCCATGAACCCGATCTCGCCCGCCTGCTGGCTCCCGCCGACATCGTCATTGTTGCGTTCAAGCCGCAATCGCTCGCGGGCGCCGACCCCCGCCTGGCCGAACTGACTGCGGGCAAGCTGGTCATCTCCGTCCTCGCCGGCAAGAAGCTCGCCCGCCTCGCGCAGGTCTTTCCGCGCGCCCGCAACCTGGTCCGCGCCCTGCCGAACACCCCGGCGGCCATCGGCGCGGCCATGACGACCTATGCTCCTCTTGCCCCGCTGGGCGAGGCCGACCGGCGGACGGTCCGGGTGTTGCTCGAGGCTCTCGGCCAGCAATTGCCGGTTGACGAGAAGCATCTCGACGCGCTGACCGCGCTCGGTGGCAGCGGCCCGGCGTTCCTCTTCGAATTTGTGGCCGGGCTGCGCGACGCCGGCATCGCCGCCGGCCTGCCGCCGGACGTTTCCGCCAAGGTCGCCTTAGAAACGACGCTTGGTGCGGCCCGTCTCCTCGCCGAAACCGGTGCGCAGCCGGAGGCGTTGCGCGACCAGGTCACGTCACCCAATGGCACCACTTTTGCCGGCCTGCAGGTCATGGCCGCCCGCAATTTCCGCGAGACCCTCAAGGACACGATCCTCGCCGCCACCCGTCGCGCCGCCGAGCTGTCGCGGGACGGCTGAGCCGGCGTGATGCGGTTGAAAGTTGAAGGTCGAAGGAACCGAAATCTGCTGGACGGCGGAAAGTCGAGCCGCGGTCGGATATCCGAGGTCGCCTGTAAACAGGCTCCTACCTTCCGCTCACCTTGGCCGCCGTGTGCCTGCCCTGAGCTCGTCGAACGGGCCCTCACCCCGCGACCCACCGCCGAGCATGCGGCTTGCGGTCACCCACGACCGCCGCACACTGCTTCCATGGAATTCGGCTGGTGGTCCAAGGACGACGACGACAAAAAATGGCAGATCTGCGTGCGCTTTCACGGCGGCAACGTCACGTTCAGCCGCAAACACGGCCACAACACGAGCTGGGAGGACTACGTTCCGGCCGACGCCGACTGGGACCGGCTGCTCAAGGAAGCCGAGCGCCGGCTGCCCCGGCGCCTGATGAGCCAGAAGGAATACAACCGGCTCAAGGACTGCCGGCCGCATTGACGGTCCGCCCCCACCAAGGTCTGCCGTGCGGCGGGAGCGAGCTTGCTCGCGACCGTGGACCTCCGACCGCGATCGAAGCCACGGACGCTTCACTCCCCCGGAACGCCCTGGCACTTGAGAAGGCCCTCCCCGCGGCTTCGTTCCTTCACTTCCCTCCCCGCCCCGGCCGAGGCAGGGCACATGTCACGCAATAAGTGACAAGTGCGGTCGCGTGCGGACTTGCTTGACGCCCCCAGGATCGGGTTGCCCGTCCGGTCAACGCGAAACAGCCGCGTCTGATACGCCACTGTCCCCAACCTTGGAAGAGCGCCTCTCCTTTCGCGCCCGTTCGCGAATTTCGCGGGCAAACCGCTCACTTGGTCGCCCGCGACCACACCAGCCGGAAAGCGGAGCAATAATTCTCGGGCTGCTGCGCGAGCCGCCGGTTGAGTTCGCCTGGAGCAACCCACTCGCCGCGCTCGATTTCGCCGGGATGCAGGACGAATGGGCCTTCCGACTCCAACCGGTAAACCCACACAAACTCCCATCCGGTTTCGTCGCAGGCTTCCAGACGCAGCCACCGGGCCGGCGGTGCGGGCAAACTCAGGCCCAGTTCCTCCCGCAGTTCGCGCCAGGCGGCCGGGTCGTAATCCTCCCCGGCATCGACGTGGCCGGAGCAGGAGGAATCCCACAGGCCGGGCGACATGTCCTTCGCCATCGACCGCTTCTGCAGAAAGACGCCCCCGGCGTGGTTGAAAACGAGCACGTGCACCGCCCGGTGCAGCCAGCCGTGCGCATGAACGTCGCGACGCAGCGCCCGGCGAACCACGCGGTCGTGCGCGTCAACCACGTCGAAGAACTCGTCAGCAGCCGGCCCCATGACTCCTACGAAACGGATGCCGTGCGCGTTGTCGAGGCGGCGTTGCCGTGCAAGGTGGAACGCGCCCCAAGGAAACTTGCAGGAGCGAGCTTGCTCGCGACCTTATTTGTCGCGGGCAAGCTCGCTCCTTCACTGTTGCGCCGAAAACAACGTCGATTGCACACGGCGGTGGAACGCGGCCTCCGGACGCGTTTTCCGAGTCGTGGTCTCTTGAACCCGTCCGGAGGTCGGGTTCCACCTCAATACCGACCCGCTCAGCCGGAGACCTGCAGTCGAAAGTCGTCGGTAGAAAGCTGAGAGCAGATCGTTGGGCAAACAGGTGGTGCGATTTGCCGAGGGCCCGGTCACAAAAGAGTGCGCGGATGATTCCGGGCCATTTCGCGTGAAATCTTCGCCCGAAGCAGCGAAGGCGCGAAGAAAGCCGGAGTCATACCGTTGGAACCACAGAGCCACAGAGGGTTATGGACCGATTCTTCCGGCCCAACTCGCTTGGAAGTTGCCGGCGCCGGTCTGTCATCTCTCGACCTTCAACTGTATGTCATCTCAGAGCGCCGGAAACTTCACCCACTTTGCGCCGCGCTTTGAGCTCTTCACCGCGGTCTCGATGAAAGCCATGCCGGCGATGCCATCGTCGATCGTCGGAAAGTCATAGCCTTCCTTCGGCGGCTTTCGGCCCGACACGGCGTCGGCAATCGCCTCGCCCGCGGAACGGTAGACGTTGGCGAAGGCTTCGATGAATCCCTCAGGATGGGCAAACGGCGTCCGCGAACTCGCGCGCGCCGCCGCGGACAGGTAGCTGTTGCCGCGCCGCGAAACCACCGGCGGGGCGTCGGCCTGCTTGAAGACGAGTTCGTTCGGATCCTCCTGATGCCATTCCAGGCTGCCCTTTGTGCCGTAAACGCGGATGTTGAGGTTGTTCTCGTCGCCATTGGAGATTTGCGACGCGTACAAAATGCCTTTCGCCCCGCCGGCAAAGCGCACCAGGCAGTTGCCGTCGTCGTCGAGCGGCCGTCCCGGGATGAAGGTCGAGAGTTCGGCGCACAGTTCGGCCACCTCCAGGCCCGTGATGTACCGGGCGAGATTATGGGCGTGCGTCCCGATGTCGCCCATGCAATTGGAAACACCGGATACGGACGGGTCCATCCGCCAGTTCGAGATGGCGCCGTCGGCCTTATCCTCGAGCGCGGTGATGGCGTAACCCTGCGGGTACTCGACGACCACCTTGAGGATCCGGCCCAGCCGGCCGCGCTTCACCCAGTCGCGGGCCTCCTTGACCATCGGGTAGCCCGTGTAGTTATGCGTCAGGGCGAAGACCCGCCCGGATTTCCGGACGATCGCCCGCAGTTTCCGGCCCTCCGCCAGCGAGAAGCACAGGGGCTTGTCGCAGACCACATGGAAGCCGGCCTCGAGGAAGGTGCGGGCCACCTCGAAGTGGGTGTTGTTGCGCGTGACGATGGACACGAAGTCGATCCGCTGGTCCGCGGGCAGGGCCGCCTCGCCCGCGGCCATCTCGCGGAAATTGGCGTACACCCGCTGGGGATCGAGGAACAGGTCGGCGCCGGACAGTTTCGATTTCTCCGGGTCGGCGGAAAAGCACCCGGCGACGAGGTCGATCTCCCCGTCCAGGCGCGCGGCCATGCGGTGAACGGAGCCGATGAAGGCACCCCGGCCCCCGCCGACCATGCCCATGCGAAGTTTGCGGTTCAGTTTCATAAATCTTGAAATCGAGTCACCATACACCCGATTTTCCGGCTGCAGACGGACCGGCCAGGTGGAAACGGGCCTCCGGACCGGTTTTCCCTGTCCCGGATATTTTGAACCCGTCCGGAGGCCGGGTTCCACCTTTCGCGCGACACAGGCTCATCCGAAAAGCGGGGCAGCTGGCGGCACAGCGTCTTACAGCGCTACCGGGCGGCCGGTGGCGGCGGAGCGGTAGGCGCCGTCGATGATCCGCATCAGCTTGTAAGCCTCCTCCGGCGTGTTGAGGGGCTTTTCCGTGCCCTCGACCGTGCGGACAAAGTTCACCGCCGAGCGGACCCGGCCCATCGTCTCGTCCGGCGCGACCAGGATGGAGCGGTTCGCGGTCCGGCCGAGGTCCTGCGTGTAAAGCTCGCACGCGTCGATTGCGGTTGCATCGATGCCGTCGACCCCGAAGAGCCGCCGGACCATGCCGCCAGCCTTCGCACCCTGAAAGATCACGGAGACCTCCTCGCGCTGGTTCATCTCGGCCCACGAAACCTGGAAGGCCATCGACTGGCCGCTCCGGAAGGTGACGAAGCCGTGCGCGGCGGCCTCGACGTCCGTCACGCCCTGCACGACGTCGGGGATGCCCCACGGGCCCTTGAAGGACTTGTCGTCGATGTGGTCGTGGAAGGTCCGCGCCAGCACGTGCGCCGGCTCGGGGTAGCCCATGAAGTGCAGGCCGAGGTCGACCATGTGCAGAAGGTCGATCAGCGGGCCGCCGCCCGACAGCGCCTTGGTCGTGAACCAGCCCCCGAAGCCGGGAATGCCCGCCCGGCGGATCCACTTCGCCTGGCAGGAGTTGATCCGCCCCACCACGCCGGCCGCGATATAGTCCCGCATCGCATAGCTCTCCGGCCGGGCGCGGTTGTTGAAGTTGAACATCAGGGTGCGCCGGGCCTTCTTCGCCGCCGCGACCATCCGCGCCATCTCCCGCGCGTTCAGCGCGGGCGGCTTCTCGCAGAACACATGCTTGCCGGCCGCGAGCGCCTGCAGCGCCAGCGGCGCATGAAACTTGTTGGGCACGATCACCGAGACGGCGTCGAGCTCCGGCAGCGCGCGCAGCATGGCCGCCACGCTGGTGAACGTCCGGGCGATGCCGTACTTGGCCGCGGCCTTTTTGGCCGCCGCCTCGCTGACGTCGCACAGGGCGACGATGTCCGCCCCGGCCTGCCGGAAGCCGGTCGTGTGAAAGGCGGCCATGCCGCCGGCACCGATGATGCCGATCTTGATGCTCATGTTGCGGGTCTTCGCCGGGGTTACTGGTTGCTTTTGTCGAACGCGGCGTCGAACGCGATCTGGCTCCGCGCAAAGTCGAGGCGCCGCAGGAACGCCGCCGATTCGGTGGCGCCGTGCACGCGATCCATCCGGATGTCCTCCCACTCCACCGACAGCGGGCCGGCGTAACCGGTGTCGTTCAGCGCGACGACGATCTCCTCGAAGTTGATGTCGCCGCGGCCGACCGAGCGGAAATCCCACGCGCGGCGCGAATCGCCGAAGCTGGTGTGGCCGCCGAACGTGCCGACCGTGCCGTCGCCGTGGCCCCACCAGACATCCTTCATGTGGGCGTGGAAGATCCGGCGGCCGAACACGCGGATGAACTTCACGTAGTCCACTCCCTGGTAGCCGAGGTGCGAGGGGTCGTAGTTGAAGCCAAACCGCGGGTGGCCCTTGACCGCGGCCAGCGCGCGCTGGGCGCTGGCGATGTCGAACGCGATCTCCGTCGGATGCACCTCGATCGCGAAGTTGGCGTTCTGGCGCTCAAACTCCTCCAGGATCGGGCCGAACCGCTTCGCGAAATCCTGGTAGCCCTGCTCCCAATAGTCCTGCGACGTCGGCGGGAACGCGTAGAGCGAGTGCCAGATCGAGGAGCCGGTGAACCCGTTGACGATCGCGGCCGACTTGTCCGACGCCTTCCGGCCCGGCTTCGCGTCGAAGAAGGCGCGGGCGGCTTTCGCCGTCCGCATGAGCTTCTTCGCCGCCCGCCGGCGCACGCCCTCGGGCTTACCGTCGCCCCATACGTCGGGCGGCAGAATGGCCTGGTGGCGGTCGTCGATCAGGTCGCAGACCGCCTGGCCAACGAGATGGCTCGACACCGCGAAGCAGGTCAGGCCGTGGTCGGACAGCAGCGCCCACTTGTCGCGAACGTACGTCTTCGACCGGGCGGCGGCGTCCACATCGAAGTGGTCGCCCCAGCAGGCGAGTTCCACGCCATCGTAACCCATCTGCTTCGCGAGCGGCGCAAGTTTCTCGAGCGGCAGGTCGGCCCATTGGCCGGTGAAGAGCGTGATTGGACGGGGCATCGGGAGTGACGAGTGAAAGTGAGGGTGAAAGTGAGACCGACGAGAAACGACGGGCCAACCAACCGAGCCCTTAGTTTGCCGCGGCTGGCTGCGGCTTCTTCCGCAGGACGGCGATGAGGATGAAGATGACGGTCAGCGCCACCGGCAGGATCGCCACCTTGCCGAGGGCGTCGAGTCCGGCGTGGGCCTGGATGTCGGCCAGCTGCGTGGCCGGCAGGCTCGCGGCGGTGGTGCCGGCGGGAATCTGGGCGGAAATCCCGTCGTCATACCAGCGTCCGATCAGCGGCAGGATGAAGCTGACGCTGAGCATGCCCGCCCCGCCCATGATGGCCAGGCCGAGCGCGCCCGTCTTCGGGAAGTTCTCGCTGACGAACCCGAGCATCGTCGGCCAGAAGAAGCACACGCCGAAGGCAAAGATCGTGGCGGACCCGAAGAGCATCGGGCCGGTCGAATGACTCATGGCGTAAAGGCCCGCCGCGCTCAGGATCGCGCTGCCGATCAGCATGCCGATCGGCGAGAACTTGTGCACGAATGCGCCGGCAAACTGCCGTCCGATCGCCATGATGCCGTTGATCAGGGCGAACACGAGGATGCCCTCGACGCCGGCGTGGGTGAGGATGTTGGGAATCCACTGGCCGGAACCGAGCTCGGTCGAGGCCGTCATCAGCATGCAGACCACCATCAGCAGGAAGCCGGGAGCGAGGCAGGCCTTGAACATCGAGCCCGTGGTCTCGCCGCGCTGGACGCGGCCGGTCTGGGGGAACTTCTGCCCGATGAACATGAAGCCGTAGATGACCAGCGGGATCAGCATCGAGCCGAACTGGTAGTGCCAGTCGTAGCCGTGATGGCCCAGGAAGTAAGCCAGCAGCGCCCCGATCACCAGGCCGCCCGGAAACCAGACGTGGAAATTGTTCAGCCGGGTGGTCTGGTCATTCGGATACATCGTGGCGATCAGCGGATTGCAGGCCGCCTCGACCGAGCCGTTCGCGATGCCGAAGAGCAGCGTGCCGATGTACAGACTGGTGTAGTTCCAAGCGAAGATGGTGAGCAGGATGCCGGCGAGGTGCCCGATCCAGGCCAAGCCGAGGATGCGTCCGATGCCGATGGCGTCGACCAGCGGGCCGCCGAACATCATGGCGAGCGTGAAGCCGTAGAAGGCGGTTCCGTTGATCCAACCCACCTGCTCGTTGGTGAGATGGAATTGGGTGGTCCACGCACCAACGGCATCGCCACGAATGGCAAAGCACATGGCCGTGGTGATCAACGCGACGCAACTGGCGCGAAACAGACGGGATGGGTTCATGGGGTAGTGATGAGGTATGTGTCGGGGTATCTGGGGTGACTAGGAAACTAAACGGTTCTGGCCGGCGGCGTCCAGCCCCATGCCAACGAGCAGGCCGCGAATATAGCCGATGGATTCGGACAGGCCGGGCAGCGGGTCGCTGCCATCCTTCTCGTATTCAAACCAGACCATCTGCGCGTAACCCGTGTCGTTCAGGGCCTGGAGAATCGCCCGCTGGTCGATCCGGCCGCGGCCGACCTCGACCGGCGTGTCCTCGGCGCCAACGTTCGCGACCGAGTCCTTCAGGTGGAGGTCGTGCAGCCGCGCACGGTAACGGCGGATGCAATCGGCCGGGTCGGCGCCGGCCCGGTACGCATGGCCGACGTCGATGCACAGGCCGAAGCGCTCGTCGTACGGCTGGACCGCGGCCCAGGCCTCGTGCGGCGACGGGAAAACCTTGTCCTCAGGGCCATGGTTGTGAATCGCCGCGCGGATGTTGAATTCCTCGACGCAGCGCGCGACCAGGGGCAGCGCCGCCCGCTCCGGGCTGCAGGCCAGCACCGAGACCCCCAGCGTGCGAGCGTATTCGAAGGCCGTGCGCACGGCCTGCTCATCGTTCTTGAGGGTCATCACGCCGCAGCAGCGGACGCCGACGCCCGCGGCCTTGAATTTCGCAACGCTCGCGGCCCAGCCCGGGGGCGAGTTCTCCCACGGCAGGTGGGCGCGGTTCACGGAAAGGTAATTCAGGCCCACCCGGCGCACGGCCACCAGCGCGTTGTCCAGCGGCATCCCGCGCAGGGAGTACGACGCGACGCCCAGCTTGAACGCCGGTGCGAGGGGCAGCCGGGAAGCGGATGCCTCGAGTCCGTTCGCCGCGGCGCCGGCGGCCCGCGCGAGCGGAGCGCCGAGCAGCGGCAGGCCGGCTGCGCCCAGCGCGAGGTTCTTGAGGGCGGTGCGGCGGGTGATTGGGGTGGTCATGGGGTTACGAATCGGCACGCTGATCTTGTAGGGCGGGGTCTCCGAACCCCGCCGTTGGAATCGTTTTCAATACGCGATCATGGCGGGGTTCGGCGACCCCGCCCGACAAATTGGTGTCTCGAAACCATTCATTTCGACTGATTCGCGCCGATCTCGATCTTTCTCACGCCAGCCCGAGCTTCTGCAGGACCTCGGGCGGCGGGCCCTTGAACTCCGGCAGCGGCGTGTTGCCGATATATTTCAGGTCCTTCATGCCGACGGGCGTCGTGTAGAATCCGCCCGCCGTCAGGTCGCGGTAGCGCGCAAAGAACTTGGCGGCCCCGGCGAACTCGGGCTTCGCGTCCGGGGCGTGACACACGTCGTCGCAGATGGCCGCCGCCTGGTGCTCGTCGAGGTCCGCGAAGTCCCTCGAGAACCGCCGCCGGGCCTCGGCATCGATCCACGCGAGCCCGTCCAGCACGACCGGCCGGTCGCGCTGCTGGTCCGGATAGGGCGCGCTGATCCACTCGTCGATGAAGTCGTGGACGCCCACGCTGGCCGCGCTGGGCGACTCGGCGTCGGCGGGGATGATCGCCGCGCACAAGGCGGCGGCCGTCCGGCGCTGGGCGTCGCTGAGCGTGAGGGGCCACAAGTCGCCGGGCTTGTACTCCTTCATGAGGTCGGGATCGGTGCCGTAACCCTTGCCCGCGGGCTTGGCGGCGCCGGCCATCGCGGCGCCGAGGGGCGTGCGGCCGAGGGCGACGGCGCTGGCGGCGGCAGTCAGCATCCATTTGACGGCGGTGCGGCGGTCGAGACGGGAATAGTGGGGCGTGGTGCTCATGGTCAGAAACTTCCTTTCTTCAGTTCAGCGAGAAGGTGGTCGGCGGCGCGCCACGCGAGCGCCATGATGGTGAGCGTGGGATTCTTGTCGGCGTTCGAGGCAAAGGGCGCGCCGTCGGTCAGGTAAAGGTTTTTCACATCCCAGGTGCGGCACCACGGGTCGGTCACGGATTTCCCGGGGTCGGCGCCGATGATCGTGCCGCCGACCTCGTGGATGACCCGGCCACCGTTCTCAATCGGCTCGCGGCCGGCCCGGCGGCGGCTGGGGTCGGCGCCGAGGATCTTTCCTCCCATCGCCGCGATGATCTCCGCAAATGTCTTCGTCATGTGGCGCGCCTGCCGGACCTCGTGCTCCGACCATTTCCACGAGAACCGCAGGACGGGAATGCCCCATTTGTCCTTCTCCACGGGGTCGAGTTCGCAGAACGAGCCCTCGTTCGGGATCATCTCGCCCCGGCCGGAGAACCACATGATCGTGCCATAATAGCGGCGCACCTCCTCCTTGTAGCGCCGGCCGTAGCTGCCGCGGGTGAACCGGTCGATGCCCGCGCCGGTGCCGAATCCGGGCAGGCCGCGCCCGCCGCCGAACTCGATGTGGTAGCCGCGCGCGAAGCCGAGCTGGCCGGCGAGCTGGTCGCCGTAGAGCCACCACGGCGAGTAAACGTGCGCGCCGCCGGCGCCGTCCTCGTTGTGCGGCGGCAGGTTCTCGAGCAGCGGGATTTGCCCGACGAGGCTGCCGCCGACCGTGTCGAGGATGTACTTGCCGACGAGTCCGCTCGAGTTGGCCAGCCCGTGGGGGAACTGCGCCGACTTGGAATTCAGCAGCACCCGCACCGACTCGCAGGCGCTGGCGGCGAGCGCCACGGCGCGGGCTTTCACGCGACACTCGCGCCCGGTGACCTTGTCGATGTAGATGACGCCGTCGGCGAGTCCCTTCGCGTTGAGCGTGACCTCCCGCACCATCGCGTTGGGCACGATGTCGAGGTTGCCCGTGTCGAGCGCCGGCGGCAGGTGGACGGTCGTCGACTGGTAGTTGGCCCGGATGGAGCAGCCGCGGTGGCAGGGCGTGGCCCAGAAACAGGCGGCCCGCTCGCTCATCGCCTTGGCAAGCACGCGCTGCGCCTTCGGGTTGCCCGGGTGCAGGCGGGCGGGGAGGTTTTCGGAGTCGAGCCGCTGGGTAAGCACTGCCCGGTGGATCGGGATGACGGGAATGCCCATCTTCGTCATCCGGTCCTTGGCAAGCAATTCGCTCGCGCGGGCCTTCGGCGGGGGCTGGAGGACGCCCGGCGGGGAATCCGGCGTGTTCTCGAGCCCGTTGTTCTCTCCGTAAACGCCGATCAGCATCTCGACCTTGTCGTAATAGGGCGCGATTTCGTCGTAGCCGAACGGCCAGTCGAAACCGAGCCCGTCGCGGCTGCGCGGCTTGAAATCGTAGGGGCCGTTGCGCAGGGCGTGGCGGGCCCAGTGGTTCGTCCGGCCGCCCAGCATGCGCGCGCGCCACCACTCGAAGCGCCGGGCCGGGTCTTCGGAGGCATTCGTGTATGGCTCGCCGCTCAGCGTCCAGCCGCCGTCGACCGTCGCGTCGTAGAAGCCAGCCTGTTTGTCCGGCGTCCCCGCCCCGCGCAGGGGCGCCACGGAATTGTCCTGAAACATCGGCGTCTCCTTCACGGGATCGTAATCCCGGCCCGCCTCCAACATGAGGACCTTGGCCCCCTCCATCGTCAAGGTGTACGCCGTCTGCCCGCCGCCGGCGCCCGAACCGACCACGATGACGTCATAGTCCAATTTCGCCTGGCTCGACGTGATGATGGGCATGGAGACGAAGGGAAACGCGGGCGGCCGAAAACTCTTCCGGATGCGCCGGGGTTGAGCCCATCCTTCGGCCGCACCAAACCGGGCGCGGCCGCCCAAAAGATGATGCGGCAAAGCGCAGGGCGGCAAGAGGAAATGCGGGCCGCGGGCCGCGCGGGACGGGGTAAAGTTTTCCCTCGGCGAGCCGATACTAGGGACACGATGCACCGCATCATGCTTCTCCCGTTGCTCCTTGCCGGGCTGCTGGCCACCAACCGTGCCCACGCGGCGGGCGGCTGGCCTGCGCTCAAGCGTGGCATGACCCCGGCCCAGGCCCTGGCGGCGCTGGGGAAGCCGTTGATCCAGACTTCCGGCCGGGATTTTGACCTGTGGATCTACGACCAGCAGACGGAGGTTCTTTTCTTCCGCGGGCCGGTGGTGGCTTGGACCGCCCCGGGCGGAACCGCCCGAAACGAGGCGGCCGGCGCCGGCCACGACGCCTTCGAATGGCCCGTCCTCCGGCTTCCGCACAAGGTCATCATTCGGCCTCTCCCGCCGGCCGACGCCACCCCGGGCGACCTTCTGCCCACTTCGAGCTTCCTCTACCAGGGGCGCCGTTAAAGCCGCGCGGCGGCACCGGGCGCCGGGACGGGAATATACGTATTCTTCTGGTTTGTCATTGGGCCGGCTTCGTGTCCATTCATGACCCCTTACCCGTTTTCCCATGGCCAAAATCGAAGTCAACCAGGTCGCCGAGATCCTCAAGAAGCACAAGATCGAGCCCGCGCTGCTGCGCGAGATCGTCGAGGAGATGAACTATGTCGTCCAGCCGAACGCCGACGACGACATCAAGCCGCCGGCGCCAAAGAAGCAGTTCGTGGTGCTCCTCTCCGACCCGCAGGGCAAGCTGCCCAAGCAGGACCTCGTCGGCTGGGTCGTGCAGATCCCCGAGGACGCCAGCCCGCACTCGACGACCGACCGCATTTTCAAGGGCGCGTATGACTTCAACGCGTCCAAGCGCGGCCGGTTGCTGCCGGTCAAGTCGGTCGGCGAGGCCCTCGAGAGCGGCAGCGCGAAATATTTCCGCGAGGCCGAGCTGTGGGTGAAGACCAAGACGCCCGTATCGGTGATGGTCACCGACAACGTCCTCCCGAAGGACGAGCTCAAGGTGGAAAAGGTCGGCCGCCGCGGCCGGGGCGAATCTGACGATTGACCGACGAGCGAGACCGGTGCCTTCTCCCCGCATCACCGGAACGGTTCCATCATGGCAGGGCCGGCGCCGGTCTTCGTCCGCGCTGAAGGCGTCAGCCGTTTGAGGCCCTCAGGACAGGCCACCCCGCCCGACCGTTCACCTCAAGCGCGGAACTCCATGTCCTGGGTCACGATGCTGAGCGCCTCGGCCATCGTGCTGAGCCCTTCCTTCACCTTGTACATGCTGTCCTGGTGCAGGGTCTTCATGCCGCCGCGCATCGCGATCTTCTTCAATTCGGAGGTTTCCAGCTCCTTGTTGATGCCCTCGACGAGCTCCTCGTTGGTGATCATCAACTCGTGGATGCCCACGCGGCCCTTGTAGCCGATGCTGTTGCATTTCGGGCAACCCTTCGGATTCGCCTTGTAGATCTGGCCGGCCCAGCCGATCGATTTCTCGAGCACGGCCTTCTCGCGGCCCTCGGGCTGGTAGGGCTGGCGGCAGGACTTGCAGACGCGGCGCATCAGGCGTTGCGAGCAGACGCAGATGAGCGACGACGACACCATGAAAGGCTCGATGCCCATGTCCGTGAGGCGCGCGATCGTGCCGGCCGCGTCGTTGGTGTGCAGCGTGGAAATGAGCAAATGGCCGGTGAGCGCGGCCTCGACCGCGATGTTCGCGGTCTCCTTGTCGCGAATTTCGCCCACCAGCACGATGTCCGGGTCCTGGCGGAGAAAGGCGCGCAGCGCGGTCGCAAAAGTCAGCCCGATCTGCCGGTGCATCTGCATCTGGTTGATGCCGGGCAGCGTGTATTCGATCGGGTCCTCCGCGGTGCGGATGACCACGTCGGGCGTGTTGATCTCGTTCAACGCCGAATAAAGGGTCATCGACTTGCCCGAGCCGGTCGGGCCGCAATGCAGGATCATCCCGTACGGCTGGCGGATACAGTCGCGGTAGCGCGCGAGGTTTTCCTCGGTGAAGCCGAGCGCCGTGAGCGGCAGGGTGCTCTTCTGCTTGTCGAGGATACGCATGACCACGCCCTCGCCGTGATTCAGCGGGGCGGTTGAGACGCGCAAGTCGATGTCGACATTCTTCTTGTTGTACTGCTTGAAAATGATGCGGCCGTCCTGCGGCAACCGGCGCTCGGCGATGTCGAGGTTGCACATGATCTTGACGCGCGCGACCAGCGCCCCGGCCACCTTGATCGGGAGGCGCAGCTTTTCCTGCGTCAGGCCGTCGACGCGGTACCGGACGACGAGTTCCTTCTCCCACGGTTCGATGTGAATGTCGGACGCCCCGGCAAAATACGCGTCCTCGATGATGCGGTTCGCCAGTTGGATGATCGGCGCCGACTCCTCGCTCTCGAGATCCTCGTCCTTGATATCGACCTCGGTATCGGTGAATTCCGCGCCGAGCTGGTCGACCACGTCCGAAAAGCGCACCTCCTCGCGATCGAAATCCTTCTTCAGCTTCTCGCGGATGTCCTGCTCGCGCCCGAGCAGGCGGACGACCCGCAGGCCGGTCTTGTCCTGGATCTTCGCGGCGACCGTCGTCTCAAAGGGATTGGCGAAGGCGACCAGCAGCATGGTGCCGACCTGACCGACCGGCAGGATCGTGTTCTTCTGGCAGAACTCGAGGTCGATGCGCTCGAACGTGCCGTTGTGGATCTTGTAGCGGGCGACGTTGAAGGGCGTGAGCCCGAGCGCCCGGCATTTGGCCAGGTGCAGCTGGAAGGGCGTGATCTTGAAGTCGAGCTGCAGGAGCTGGTCGAGCTGGTCGCCCGTGAGCTCGTCCGGCCGGGCCAGCAGCGACGCCTTCTGGTCGGAGGGGAGTTTTCCCATCTCCTCCAGCTTGTCGATGATCTGCGTCTGGATGCGTCCGAGGGGCATGGTCAGCTGGTTCCAAACGGCGGCCGCGAGGCGCTGGCCTTGGTGGGCGTGTCGCGCTCAAGCTGCAGGCGGTCGAGAAAATCGGCGATCACCTCCATCGAGGTGACCTGCCAGATGACCGGTCCCTGCAGCTTCTTCTCCCAGTGCGTGCGCACGGCCTGGCTGAAGCTGTAGGCCGTCGCGACAAAATGAAAGTCCTCCTCGCGGTCGTAGGGAATCGTCCAGGTCGCCCAGCACATGGCCAGGTCGAGGTCCTTGCGCACCTCGTCGGGCACGTCGTAGTGACGGAGGTCGACCGCCCCGAGGCCCTGTTCCTCAACCGCCAGCTGAATCAGGTCCTCCTCGCGCAACACCTTCTTCTCGTTGACCAGGATCCCGAGCACGGAGGCCTGCCGGTAGTCGCCCTGGGCGGAAAGCTCGAGCAGGCGTTCGTTGGCCACCTCGAGGTCCTCGAACTTCACCAGGTTGTGTTCGATCAGCGCGGATCCGAGCAGGCGGTTGGCCCGCATCATCAACTGGCGGTGCTCCGAAACCGGCGTAAAGGGGGAGTTCGACGGTGTCGCCGGCTTGAAGGGCGTGCCCGAGGCCGACGCCGCCTTGAAGGGCGAATTCGTCGAGGTCGACGCTGACTTGAAAGGTGTGTTGGAGGGCGACACGGGCGCGAAACCTGAATCACGCAAGGCTGCTTGGCGATTTTTTTTGCTTTCGTTGGAGCCGGCGGACCCATTTTAACAGTTCTTTCTTGAGTTGCGGCACGCCTTTTTCGCTGAGGCAAGAGATTGGCAAAAGGCCCGCGGCCTTGTAGCGCGTCTTGAACTTCTTCAAATTGGCGACGGCGGCCTCCTCGTCCATTTTGTTCGCCGCAATCAGCCGCGGCTTTTCGAGCAGCGCGGGATTGTAGAGTTCGAGTTCGCGCAACAGGTGCTTGTAGTCTTCGCGCGGGTCGCGCCCGTCGGTGCCGGCCATGTCGACGATGACGAGCAGCACGGTGCACCGCTCGATGTGGCGGAGGAAGCGATGCCCGAGTCCCTTGTTCTCGCTCGCGCCGGCGATCAGGCCGGGCACATCGGCGAGGATGAGTCGCTCGTAGTCGTCCGGATATTCAATGATGCCGATCTGCGGATGCAGCGTCGTGAAGGGATACGGCGCCGTCTTCGGGCGCGCGTTCGTGATGAGATTCATCAGGGACGACTTGCCGGCGTTCGGAAAGCCGACGAGGCCGACGTCGGCGATGCTCTTCAACTCGAGGCGGAAGCTGCCCGTCTCACCCGGCTCGCCCGGACCGGTCTTGCGCGGCGCACGGTTGATCGACGACTTGAAGCGCGTGTTGCCGAAGCCGCCCTTCCCTCCCCTGAGCAGGACGAATTCCTGGCCGTCCTCAAGGATCTCGACGATGGTCGCGCCGGTCTCGACGT
>Ga0265327_10003285_pt1 | contig 15663 bp, 13 predicted proteins | sample 41621metaG_FD_202089 | JGI IMG/M metagenome (GOLD analysis project Ga0265327, IMG submission 202089) | Rhizosphere microbial communities from Carex aquatilis grown in University of Washington, Seatle, WA, United States - 4-16-21 metaG | ecosystem: Host-associated > Plants > Roots > Rhizosphere... | reverse complement strand
CAACCTCTTCAGTCACGACATCTGCCGCATTCAGGTCAATAATGTAGGTGTCATTTCCGGCACCACCAATCAGTGTGTCAAGGCCCTTGCCACCGTTGAGAATGTCATCTCCCGCGTACCCATATAAAACATTTGCCGATGCATTCCCTGTTGATTTGTCATTCCCTGACATAAGCTCTGGTATAACCTCATCGACACTATCGGCATCAAGTACGCTAGCATCGGCTTTCAAACCAGTCAGCGTCGAAAAATGGCCATCGCTACCGATGTATGAGATTTCATTGATCACCCCTGAGGTTTCATCTGATATTTTTACATGCCCCTTGATAGTCAGGGTGCCAGTTGCATCTTGAACAATCAATTTCGTTGCATAAAAATCGTTCTGCTCAGTGGTTTGCTTGCCATATATCTCGAGCCGCTCTCCGCTAGATAGCGTTAATTTTAGATGATTGATATATCCTGTTAATGAATCTTTTGAGAAGTTATAGACCAGACTCCCATCCAAAATGGCATCTGCATAGCCCGTAAAAATAATTCTTACTTTGTTTATGGTTGCCTGTGTGTTTGAGTTAAATCCGGTGCCATAGAAGTAAAACTTACCCCCATTGATATTGCCTGAAATTAAACTATCGGTTCGGCTATTTGGTGAGCCAAAATTGACCGTATCAAACTTGTCTTCGAAGGTCTGAAACTTTTCGCCGACTTGAGTATAGTTTGAATTGAAATCACCCAAATAATTACTGATATAACTCGCCATTAAAATTCCTTGATTTTTATTGGTTTTGCCGATTCGTGTCCATACATCTTTTTATCACATCAAGCCTCAATTCACCAAAGACTTAGGCCATAAGTTTCAAAAAAATCAAAACCCACACTTGAAATAATTTTAATAGCCCCCAACTACGCCTCAAGCAATTCTTAACTACTAATTCAGAAACACATAAGAGGAATAGAACATGGGAAAAATTATTGGTATTGACTTGGGCACCACCAACTCTTGCGTAGCAGTCATGGAAGGTGGCAAGCCACGTGTGATCGAGAACGCTGAAGGCGCTCGTACCACACCATCTATCATCGCCTATCAAGAAGATGGTGAGATTTTGGCTGGCGCACCAGCTAAACGTCAGGCTGTGACTAATCCAAAGAACACACTCTACGCAGTGAAGCGTCTAATTGGTCGCCGCTTTGAAGAGAAAGAAGTACAGAAGGACATCGGCTTAATGCCTTACACCATTGCTAAAGCTGATAACGGCGATGCATGGGTAGAAGTGCGCGGCGAGAAGATGGCGCCACCACAAATCTCAGCTGAAGTGCTGCGCAAGATGAAGAAAACTGCTGAAGATTATCTCGGTGAAGAAGTCACCGAAGCCGTGATTACCGTGCCCGCTTACTTCAACGACAGCCAGCGTCAGGCTACTAAAGATGCAGGCCGTATCGCAGGTCTTGAGGTAAAGCGCATCATCAATGAGCCTACTGCTGCTGCACTGGCTTTTGGTATGGACAAACAGGAAGGTGATCGCAAGATTGCAGTTTACGATTTAGGTGGTGGTACTTTTGACATATCCATCATTGAAATCTCCGAAATCGATGGCGAACACCAATTTGAAGTACTTTCTACCAACGGTGACACATTCCTTGGTGGTGAAGACTTCGACAATCGCCTGATCGACTATCTGGCTGATGAGTTCAAGAAAGAAAATGGTGGTCTGGACCTGCGTAACGACTTGCTGGCTAAGCAACGTCTGAAAGAAGCCGCAGAAAAAGCCAAGATCGAATTGTCTTCAGCACAACAAACTGAAGTGAACCTGCCATACATCACAGCAGATGCAACTGGCCCCAAGCACTTGGTCGTGAAGATCACTCGCGCCAAGTTTGAAAGTCTGGTTGAAGACCTGGTTCTACGTTCCATCAAGCCATGCGAAGTGGCGATGAAGGATGCCGGCGTGAAGCTATCCGACATTCAGGACGTGATCCTGGTTGGTGGCCAAACCCGTATGCCGATGGTGCAGGACAAAGTGAAGGAGTTCTTCGGTAAAGAACCACGCAAGGACGTTAACCCAGACGAAGCTGTAGCTGTTGGTGCTGCAATTCAAGGTGGCGTACTGAAGGGTGACGTTAAAGACGTATTGCTGTTAGATGTAACCCCATTGTCTCTTGGTATTGAAACACTGGGCAGCGTCATGACTAAGCTCATCAAGAAGAACACCACGATTCCAACCAAGGCATCACAAGTGTTCTCAACTGCTGATGACAATCAGAATGCGGTGACTATCCATGTGCTGCAAGGTGAGCGTGAAGTGGCTTCTGGCAATAAGAGTCTTGGCCAATTCAATCTGAGTGATATACCACCTGCACCACGTGGCATGCCACAGATCGAAGTGACTTTTGACATCGACGCTAACGGTATCCTGCACGTATCTGCCAAAGACAAGGCTACTGGCAAGGAAAACAAGATCACCATTAAGGCTAACTCTGGTTTGTCTGAAGATGAGATTAAGCGTATGGAAGAAGATGCTGCTTCTCATGCTGATGAAGACCGTAAGGTGCGTGAACTGGTGGATGCCCGTAACGCTGCCGACGGCATGATTCACAGCGTGAAAAAATCACTAACTGAACATGGTGATAAGCTGGAAGCTACTGAAAAAGATGCCATCGAAGCTGCTATCAAGGATGCTGAAGAAGCCATCAAGAGCGACGACAAGGAATCCATTGAAGCCAAGACCAACGCGCTGATGGAAGCTGCGCAAAAGCTGGGTGAAAAAGTCTACGCCGAGCAACAAGCACAACAAGGTGGCGGTGCCCAAGGTGAACCACAAGGCGAGAAGACAGTAGATGCTGAAGTAGTAGATGCTGAGTTTGAAGAAGTCAAAAAAGACTAATTCTGACGAAGAAAAACAAGTCGTTAGTTGTGAGAAAAGGTAATATCTCGCAGCTAACGACTCTTCACATTCAACTTCCAACTTACGACTAACAGACTATGGCAAGCAAAAAAGATTTTTACGAGGTGTTGGGCGTTAATCGGGATGCCTCAGATGAGGACATCAAAAAAGCTTATCGCAAGCTAGCGATGAAGCATCACCCCGATCGCAACCCTGACAACCCAAAAGCCGAAGACCAATTCAAAGAGGCAAAAGAAGCCTATGAGATATTGTCTGACGAACAAAAACGCGCAGCCTATGATCAATATGGTCATGCTGGCGTAGACCCAAGTGCAGGGCCAGGCCCAGGTGGCGCAGGCTTTGGCAATTTCTCTGACGCGTTTGGTGATATTTTCGGAGATATTTTCGGCGGTGCTGGTGGTGGCGGACGCCGCTCCAACGTCTACCGTGGTGCAGACCTGCGCTACAACATGGAAATCACTCTGGAAGAAGCCGCCCGCGGTACTGAAACCAAAATCCGCATCCCTGTCATGTCCAATTGCGAGACTTGTCATGGATCGGGCGCCCGTCCGGGCACTCAGCCAGTCACTTGTACAACTTGCGGCGGTCATGGCCAAGTGCGCATGACTCAAGGCTTTTTCTCAGTTCAGCAAACCTGCCCAAAATGTCATGGTAGCGGAAAAATGGTGAAAGACCCTTGCCCTACTTGTAGCGGTGCTGGTCGTGTTAAACAACACAAAACGCTGGCAGTCAAAATACCGGCTGGCGTGGATGAAGGTGATCGCATTCGTTTATCCGGGGAAGGTGAAGCTGGCGTTAATGGTGGCCCACCGGGTGATTTATATGTAGTAGTGCATCTGAAAGCACACAAAATATTCCAGCGAGAAGGTGGCAATCTGCACTGTGAAATGCCGATTAGCTATACCACTGCGGCATTAGGTGGTGAGATTGAGATCCCCACGCTGGATGGCCATGCCAAGATGAAAATCCCTGCCGAAACACAAACTGGCGCCACTTTCAGGCTACGAGGTAAGGGTATCAAGCCTTTGCGTAGCAGTGAAGCCGGTGACCTGATGTGCCACGTGGTGGTGGAAACCCCAGTCAAGCTGACTGATAGGCAAAAAGATATCTTGCGAGAACTCGAAGAAATCAACTTGCAAGACTCTGGCAAACACAGTCCACGCTCTAAAGGTTGGCTGGATAAAGTAAAAGAGTTTTTTGAGTAATCAATCAACAAAGGAGACAACATTCAAAATGTGGTCTCCTTTTTTTATTTCAGGGAAAATCTGTTTGAAAGGAGTCACCATCGAACCAAGTTCATTTAATTAAGTCTGATGTTCACCTTTTTGAAATATGCAAATGCTACTTTTGTTAGAATACTGTTTCAGTAGCTAATCTTGAGTTACCACTCATAAACGAATCACCTTTTCTTCATTTATTTTTTAAAAGAATTTAATCATCATGAGCACAAATACCGCTGACATAGGTCTGATCGGCCTTGCTGTAATGGGGCAAAACCTCGCTTTAAATATCGCTGATCACGGCTACACAATTGCCGTTTTCAACCGCGATCCACAAAAAACTCGCAAATTCCTTGCTGAAGCCAAAGAAAATGAACCATCACATGCAAAACTGATTGGTTATGAAGATTTAGCATCATTTGTGCTCAGTATCAAACGTCCACGCAAGATCGTTTTACTGGTTAAGGCCGGTAGCGCCACTGATGTAACGATTAATGCACTGGTTCCTTTCCTAGAACAGGGCGACATTATTATCGATGGTGGCAACTCCCTCTGGACTGACACTATCCGACGTGAAAAAGAACTGGCTGCCAAGGGCATTGAGTTCATTGGCTCCGGCGTATCCGGCGGTGAAACTGGTGCACGCTTTGGCCCATCACTGATGCCAAGTGGCACTCGTAAGGCTTGGGCATCACTTGAACCTATCTGGCGCGATATCGCTGCCAAGGTTGATGCTGTTACTGGCCAACCGCTGGAGGGTGCAGCTCCCGGTAAGCCTATCGTTGGAGGCTTCTCTTGTGCTGAATATATCGGCCCAGATGGCGCTGGTCACTATGTAAAAATGGTGCACAATGGTATCGAATACATCGACATGCAGCTGATTTGCGAAGCCTACTGGCTGATGAAGAACCTGCTAGGCATGCAAGCTGACGAAATCGGCAAAGTATTTGAAGAATGGAACAAGGGTGAACTATCCAGCTTCCTAATCGAGATTACTGGCGACATCCTGCAACAAAAAGACCCTGCTGGTGATGGCTTCCTAGTCGACAAGATTCTGGACACTGCAGGTCAAAAAGGCACTGGTCAATGGACTGCGGCAAATGCACTTGAACTAGGTGCCCCAGCTAATGCGATTGCAGCCGCCGTTTATGCACGTGCTCTCTCCAGTGTGAAAGATGAACGTGTTGAAGCCAGTAAGATTCTAAAAGGGCCAGTAATTGTTCAAGAATCAGACAAAACAGCCATCATCGAAGCAATCAAAAATGCACTTTACTGCTCAAAGATTTGTGCCTATGCACAAGGCTTCCAACTTATTGACAAGGCGCAAGTTGCTTACAACTGGAAGCTGAATTTCGGTGAGATTGCTCAAATCTGGCGTGGTGGTTGTATCATCCGTGCGCGTTTCCTGCAGAAGATCACCGATGCATATGCATTGAATTCACGCCTGAAGAACCTGATGCTGGACCCCTACTTCACCAACGCAATGAATGAAGGTCAGGCTGGCTGGCGTAAGGTAATTGCACTGGCGGTTACCAACGGCATTCCAGCACAAGGTTTCTGCGCTGCACTGTCATACTATGATGGTTATCGTAGCGCAGTGTTGCCAGCAAATCTGTTGCAAGCTCAACGTGACTTCTTTGGTGCACATACTTATGAGCGTGTTGACCAACCTCGTGGAAACTTCTTCCACGTTGATTGGCCAGAGGCCGAGCGAGTGCAGTTAGAGGTCTAAGTTTTAACGCCCCAATAAAAAAGCCTGCTGATGCAGGCTTTTTTATTGGCTATGAGCTAGCTTACATGCAAGCAAAGCCAATAGTGCTAACATCAAATACCTATAAAAAAACTAAACGTATGTACTCGACAGATTTCGCTATCCAACAGTTAGACTCTTCAATGCTAGGCGCTGTCGCCAGCTTTGAGCAACAGGCATGGCCCGCTCACATGGCGGCCAGCCATCAATCACTTAAAAGCCGTTTTGAGTTACGCCACACCATGCTTGGTGCCTGGCATAATAGTCAACTAATCGGTCTAGCCAGTTGGCGTTTAGGTTGGCTGGATAAAGACAATCAATCACTATTCCCCAAAAACTTTACTGAATTCTCAGGCGCACCCAATAGTGCCCCATTCAATGCCGCCTTTGTTTATAACTTGGGCATACACCCAGATTTTCGTGGCAAAACTTCGACGACCCAGCTTGTGCATGCAGTGCTTAACCATGCCCAGCAACAAGGCTGCCAGTATGTGATCGGCGATGGCCGCTGCCCTTCATATCGCGGCAGCCCAACTGAGGGCATCCCGCAACGACTGAACTTCAAAAATGCACTAGATAACATCATCCTTGATGACAAAACGGCGGAGTTAGAAGATTATCTGATAGATCCTATTCTCAATTTCTACTACCGTCTGCTGAAATGTGAATTTTTGTGGGTAATCCCAGATTTCATTCCAGAGGACATCTCTTCTGGCGGACATCGAGTGATATTTTGCAAAACTCTGTCATAGAATGATGGGTATGAAACCATTTGACCCGTTTGATCCACAACTCAAATCTGACCCTTACGGCTTATTCAAGCAATACAGACAAAACAACCCTATACAGCTTGGCTGCTCCACGACCCCAGGCTATGCCGATACTTGGTATTTTTTTGGCTTTGAAGAGGCTCGACAGCTACTGCGTTGTGACCTGCATGAACCACAAAAACGTATAGAAGGTCTGGTACCAGAAACTCCGCCAGATGCCCGTGCAAAAATCTGGCAGCACCTTTCAGGTTGGCCTTTGTTTCAGGACCCGCCACTTCACACCAGTCGCCGAGCCATGCTGGCAAGCTCATTTCGTGATCCAGCTTTGGCTATACTCAATCATGCAACTGAGCAGCATGCCGATGTTCTACTAGGCAATATTCTGGCAAAGAACACTGACGAATTAGATATACAAACTGAGTTCGCTTTCCCGCTCGCTGTCGCCGCAATCTTCCGCGCCGTGGGCATACCAGCACCAGACACCGCTTGGTTCAAAAACATTACTCGCAAATTAGTCAACGTGCTTGATCTTGGCTATGTAAGTGATGCCTATGAGCCTGGGTTGGCTGCGCTGAACGAGCTAATAGACTTCGTACAGGAAATGACGCGCTGGAAAACCAGCCATTTGGATAATGATCTGTTGTCCGCACTTATTAAAACGGATGCCGAAGGCCAGAAACTGGCAGACGACGTAATCACACAGCTTATTACACAAATTCTGTTTGCCGGCCAGGAAACGGTGGCCGATGCCATAGGCAATGGCGTTCATGCACTGGTGACAAATCCGGATCAACTAGCAAAACTCAGAGTCAACCCAGCGCTCATGAGCAATCTGATTACTGAAGTACTGCGCTACAACAATCCCGTAATGTTCATGGGCTCACGAATACTGCCTAACGATAAAAAAATCGGCCACATCGTAATCCCCGCCGGACAACCTACCATCGTCGCCGTTGCCGCATGCAATCACGATCCCAGAAGGTTCGACAAACCACAGCAGTTAGATATCAACCGGGATCTGACTAATACCGAACTCTCCTTCGGACATGGCATTCACTATTGTCTGGGCGCGCATTATGCGCGGCAAGTCATGCAGATCGCATTTACTGCACTACTTGATAAATTGCCACAGAAATGGGAAATTGCTGCGCCCGCAGTTTGGCGGCCTAACACTATTTTAAGAGGTCCACTATCACTTAGAATTTTGCGATGAGGCCACTATAAAATTTCTGACAAACAATCCTCATATTTCGCACGAGGGCTCATAGGTATCGTATCCATATAGCTAAATGTGACGCGATATGGGTAGCCATACTCGTTCTGTATCGCCAGCGTTAGTGCAGCTTCTACATCCGCAGGGTAATGATTGCCTCCTGCACTGATTCTGACCTCTATCCAGTCTGCTGCTTTTTGCACATATTGAAACTGGCGTACACCCGGCAACTTTGCATAGAACTCTGAAGGGAGCTTGGGGATGACTGGCCAGAATTTACTACCATCTGGTCGTACGAACATATTACGGGCGCGACCGACAATAGATTTCAGTGTCATCAAACCTCGGCCGCAACTGCACGCTGAGCCTACCTCAGCATAGTCGCCAATAGCATAGCGAATTAATGGTTTGGCAAAATTGGTAAGTGTAGTAATGACAACTTTTCCAACTTCTCCTGGCTTGCAAGGCTTGCCTTCTTCATCCAGCACCTCAAGCAGGATATGCTCTGATTGCACATGATAATACTTGCCGGTAGGGCATTGGAGGGCAATGTAGCCAATCTCTTCCGCACTGTACACATCAACAACATCAACATCCCAGGCAGTTTTGCAAAACAGCCTAAGTTGAGTAGGTAACTTTTCCCCCAATGTCCTTACCTGCTTGAGGCTGGGAAGCGATACACCGTTAGTAATACAGTATTCAGCAAGTGCTTCAAGATTGCTGGGGTAGCTCAGCAGGTAGGCAGGTTGCTCGCGCTTGAGCCAGGTAATCTGATCCTTGATTGGATTGCGGATATCCAGCATCACAGACTTGCCCTGCTGCTGGTACATACCGGTGGCAGCACTCCAGTTATCGACAGATCTGGCATGCTCCAGACCCAGCTCACTTTTTTCATAAAACCGAATAACAGCCAGCTTAGACGACAGATCACGCTGATGCCACATGTGGTCGCGCAAGGTATATGCAAACCACATGAGCTGGGTAATCGCTGTTGAATGCACTTCTACAGGACGGCCGGTAGACCCTGAAGTCAGCCCTTTGCTCACTGGCAAGTGTTCCTTCGGGATTTGGGTACTAACCATGGCACCACCAGCCTGTTGCAAGGCAATACGCTCCAGAACAGGTATCTTGCTCCAGTTTTCCATCGTCAGTTGTCCATGGTTAGCCTCTAGCAGCTTGGGCAAACTTTGAGAATAGAAAGGAACAGTTTTAGCGGCATGTGCCAAGAGCAAACTTGCTTGAATCATTTGCAGCTCTATAATCTTTGCTGCCGGATACCATTGACTACGGTCAAGTTGGTATTGCATCGCAATAAGCATAGCGTTTTGCAAATTGGGAATGGCTGGCCAGTGCAGGCTAGGTGCAATACTGCTTAGCAAAGGCTCTGTCATTTTTTGTCTGAAGTGCTACCAATTGCCAGTCTGATTGAATACGGCCTTAAAGGCTTGATGACTTGTTTATTCATGATTTTTCGACAATATTTTTAATAATCAATCATAAAACAAAAATTAGAATGCGTATTGATTTTATAGAATATGCAGATTGAAAATTAAGAACCTCGGCGAGTTCTTTAAGTAGAAAATCATTTTCTAGGGAAAATACATATCAAAAACAGCACCTTCTTCATTAAGTAACTTTAAATAGCCATGAACATCTTTATTAACATGTCTTTCCGCTATTTTTGATGCTAAATAAAATCCCAAGCCAGAACTGCTAGAAGAACTTAAGATACTTTTTCCAGAATTAGACAAGACCTCATCGCTAAACCCCGGACCATCGTCACGAACTCTAAGAACTGTCATTCCATTCTCTTCGCGCGCTGAAAGACGAATTGAATTCTGAGCATATCTTTCCGCATTATGAATAGCATTACCAATGCAAAGCTCAACCAAGCCCTTATCTATGTATGCCATTGCTGAGTCATCACCAAGCTCTACTTCGATACTTTTTAAAGTAAATGATTGATAGTTGGCAGCTACGATATGAAGAAAAGAGTTGGGGGAAATCGGCTCAATATTGAGCGTCAACATATCAGCTTCTGATTTATACAAAAACAAAAGGTGATTTAATTTATAGTCCGCCGCCATCAGGTGATGGATAGATTCCAAGTCATGATTTGACTCAGCTTTGGACATAAGCAGAGATAAAAGATTTTTTACATCATGGATGTATGCAGCTGAAAGATGACTCCCGAATGATGGCGATACCAAACCGTTTTTTTCATTAGTCATTTGAAACATCCTGTAAAGTCAGTGAATGCAAATTTTCAATTCGCTGAAGCGTCTCTATTAATGTAGGGAGTTTTTGATGGCTAGGGTTTAAATCCTTTAGAGACGCAAGATACATTTTTGCATCTGCCAGCTTTGAAAAATCCAGCCCATTCTTCTCAAGATCAGCCAATAAAATAGCTGTAGCATTACTTACAAACTGCTGATTGGTCGGGACACGATTTGCAGCGCTTTTTAGAAGTTTACCAGCCGCCTCATATTCTCCGTCACGCGCTAACAACACGCCTTTATTATTGATTTGCATGACTTCTTTGATACTTGAAGCAATTAGATTGTCGATGTCCGTCTGATTGACACCCGATTTAAGCATTGCTTCCTGCACAAGAGCTTGTTTAGCTTTATCGTCAGGATTCGTCTGCAACAGGTTTTTCATTAGATTGAAACCTTGTTCCGGCTTATTGTTTTCCAGACAAGCCTTTGCCAAAGATAGAGATAAGGTTTCAGGAAGATTTTCCATTCCCTGCAACCCTTCAATGGCGTTATTTAAAGCCTTCATAGCAGCTTGGTCATTCCCGGTACGTTTGAATACCAGCGCTTCGGCTGAGGACAAAGCCACTGCATCAAGACCAAATATATCTTTAAACGAGTCTCGCGCGTCTTTTAGCAATTCAAGCGCTTTTGATGCTTCATTTTTTTCTAAATGGATATTTGAAAGTATTGCATAGTCAGAAGGCTCTTTCATTGGAGAGTTCTTATTTCGCTCGATCACCGCCATCATGGCGGTTTCTGACTTATTGACATCCCCCAACTCAAGGGCGAGAGTGCCTATTGAACGTTGCCGTGTAACAGATTTCACAGACAACCGTGCTGCGTTTTCCAAGACTGCAAGTGATTCTCTTTTTTTATTCAACTTTGCCAGCAATCTTGCGAGAAAATCATGCGCTGCCATGTATTTAGGATTGTCTCTAAGTACACTTCTTGTGACAGATTCAGCTTTACCCATGTCACCGTTATCTGCATAAGCTTTTGCCAATCCCAATCGTGCCCATGGGATTTCACGGCTTTGCAAAATTTGCTGAAAATGCTCAATCGCTTTCAAAGGCTCTTTGGATAAAAGTAGGCACTCCCCTTTTAAACGTAAGGCATCTATCCTGAATTGACTTTTGCCTTTGATTATTTCGTCACATGCCTCAATTGCATCAGCATAGTTTTTCTTGTCATAGAGCTTAAATAAGTCTGCGAAGAGTTCATTTCGCTCGAACAGTCTTTCCAATCTGGCATTGATGGCTGCGCCAGTAAATGGCTTTAAGAGGTAGTCATCTGGTGCACATTCAGCGGCAACAATGACTTGTGTATAGCCTTGTTCAGCGGTGACCATGACAAAAATGGTACTGCTTTTAATCACATTCTTAGATCTAATAAACTCCAAAAACTGTTGCCCATCAGCAGACCCACCCATGTAGTAATCACATAGGATTACGTCATAATCCATTTTAGCAATCGCTTCCATGGCCTCTTTGACCGTTGCCACGGTTCTAATCTTGCCAAACTCAAGATTTGACATAGTAATCTGTAGCGATGCTCGTGCAACTTGCATGTCATCGATGATAAGAACCGTTTTGTCTTTATTTTTGATCATTTAAATAAGCTTTAGTAGCTAGTTACTGCAAATTTAAACTATTGAAAGTGTTTTTCATTTAAGAAACAGATTGGCTTTTATAGCTTAACTTCTCTACTAAAACTTATCTTGCAAACCTTGGCGAACGACATAATCACCAATAAGCATGGACTTAATGCTACAGTTGTTGGGGGACAAGCAATAAAGATAGGGAAAAGTCAGATTCACTGACTCAAACTTGGATGACAGATTGGGAGTCAACCCAGTCAAATCCAGTTGATTTTAAATACAGGAATGAAGAAGGCGATTTTGCTACTTAGGATGACTCACCATAGCTGAGTGATTGGATACCCAGTAATGGTGAGTTATTGTATGAAAGCGTTAGAACGTACCAGCCTGAATAAACTCAATCTTGTAGCCATCAGGGTCCTGTATGAAGGCAATAACCGTAGTGCCGTGCATCATAGGGCCAGCTTCACGCAGCACTTTAAGTCCTGCTTTTTTCACATCTTCACAGGCCTTGTAGGCATCAGCGACTTCAATAGCAATATGGCCATAAGCCGTACCCATGTCGTATGACTCCGTCCCGTAGTTATAAGTAAGCTCAATCACGGTATGATCGATTTCATCGCCATAGCCAACAAATGCCAGCGTAAACTTACCCTCTGGAAAATCCTGCTGGCGCAAAACCTTCATACCCAGCACTTTAGTGTAAAACTCGATAGAACGCTCAAGGTTACCGACGCGCAACATAGTGTGCAAAATTCTCATGACTATCTTCCTTATTTGGCTGCAATCAGTTTTTTAAACTTTTGCATTAATTCATCTTTGGTTTCACGCATATGCGGATCAAACGGAATGCAATCAATCGGACATACCTGCTGACACTGAGGTTTGTCAAAATGACCGACACACTCAGTGCAAAGGTTTGGATCTATCACATAAATCTCTGCACCCTGAGAAATGGCGCCGTTTGGACACTCAGGCTCACATACGTCGCAGTTGATACATTCATCTGTAATCATTAAAGCCATACTATTACCTATCTGCTCGCGCTGATTTTCTGCGTAATTTTTTGTTTGACCAAAGGCGAGACAAACTGGGTTACATCGCCGCCCAACATCGCCACCTCGCGTACCAGGCTGGCAGAAATAAACATGAAATGCTCAGAAGGTGTCAGAAAAACTGACTCGACTTCCGGATATAGCTTACGGTTCATGCCAGCCAACTGAAACTCATATTCAAAATCTGAGGCTGCTCTCAATCCGCGGACGACGACCCGTGCGCCTTGATCTTTGACAAACTGCATCAGCAAACCAGAGAAACCAAGCACCTGCACATTCGGGCAATCCTTCAGCACCGCCGAAGCCAGCTCAACACGCTCATCCAGATCAAAAAATGGTCGCTTGCCGGGATTCTGCGCTACCGCCACTACCACCTCAGAAAACATACCCGCGGCGCGGCGTACGATATCCTCATGACCTAGGGTCATCGGATCAAATGTGCCGGGGTAAACAACTTTCAGATTTTTATCCATGGAGGCCAGTGCCTGAGCGATAGAAGTTTCAATACTAGGATTTTAACAGGCTAACGATTTTTTAATAAATGATAAAAAACTGCACCTGCGCGACCATGTTTGATGACTTCCCATTGTTCAGTGTCCTCTAGCGCATATTCTGCTTCTGCATAGAGATATCCATCTGCAGAAAGGTGCTGTGAAAGCAAGGGCAAGAGCTTATCCAGCCAACCCTGATTGTAGGGGGGATCAAGGAAAATCACATCGAATTGATGCGTATTCCTTGCCAGAAAATCCACAGCATCAGCCTGCATGACCATGGCGTTTTCTGCATTCAGCAGCTTCTTGTTTTCCACCAAGGATTTATAAGCCAGACTGGACTTCTCGACCATTACGGTTTCACTTGCACCCCGGGATAAGGCTTCAAAACCCATCGCGCCAGTACCGGAAAACAAATCAAGGCATGATAAACCATGCATATCCTGACCTAACCAGTTGAAAAGTGTTTCGCGGACACGATCAGGGGTTGGGCGTAATCCGGGCACACCAGGAAAACGCAAAAGACGGCTGCGCCATGCGCCTCCGCCTATCCTGATTTGATTACTTGATTTTTTAGTCTGCGCCAACGATCACCGTCACCAGTTTGTCAGTTTTAATATGGCGATTGAATGCATCCTTGATCTGTGCAGTCGTCACCTTGCCAATGTTTTTGTTAAAGTCATCCAGATAGGTCAATGGCAATTTATAAAAGCCGATCAGCGAGAGATAATCCAGAATCTTGCTGTTACTATCCAGCCTTAATGGGAACCCACCAATAATGTTCTGCTTGGCAGCCTTCATCTCAGCCTCAGTCACACCGCCCGTCATGAATTTATCCAGCGTTTCATGCACTAACTTCAACGCTTCATCCGCTTGTTCGCGCTTGGTTTGCAAGCCGATCTGGAATGGTCCTAACTGAGCCTGCGGCATAAAGTAGCTGTATACACTGTAGACCAGCCCACGCTTCTCACGCACTTCTTCAGTGAGGCGGGAAACAAAACCGCCACCGCCCAGAATATAGTTACCCACATAGAGCGCAAAGAAATCAGGATCGCCACGCTTAATGCCGGGATAACCAAGCAGGATGTGTGACTGAGTGGCAGGGTGCGGGATACGTTGCTCATTCGCGGCTATTGGATAAGCCACTTCTGGCAATGGCGGTACTGCAGCTGTCTGTGGCAAACCAGATGAGATACGCTCGGCCAACTGTTCAGCATCCGCATGGCTCATATCACCAATCATCGCGATGACAGCACTTTTAGCCGTGTAGAACGTACCGTAAAAATTTACGAGATCATCACGATTGATTGCGGCGACAGTCTCAGGTTCTGCGTCTATGGCGTAAGGATGAGTGCCATATAGTGCCTTGCTAAAAGCCTGATCAGAAATACTCTCTGGCTGGGTTGCGGCTTCTTTCAAACCAGCGATTGTGCGGGCTTTCTCACGTTCCAACACGTCTGCCGGAAAATCAGGTTTTTGCAGGATACTGGTAAAAATATTTAATGCCTGCGTTTTTTCCCGATTACTACTAAGTGTACGCAGTTTGAAGCCAGCCCGGTCATTATCAAGCTCGCCACCCAGAATAGCGCCAACATCAGCCAACTGCTTGGAGATGTTCTCTTCGCTTAATCCATCAGCACCAGTCGACATTAGGCTTCGCGTCAGGCCAGACAAGCCGGCCTTGGCTACTTCGTCTCTGGCGCCACCAGCGGCAAAGTTAACACTGATGTCGATAATAGGCAGATCGTGGTTCTCAACATAGTAGACCTCACTACCTGAGCTGGTTTGCCAGTGTTCAATCTTGATCCCAGCCTGGGCTTGCAGTGAAACAACCAAGGCAGCTGTTGCGAGAATAATTTTATTCATGATAGTTTTAGTGTACATGTGGCTTCCCCTTTGGTTTTGCATTAGGGTCTATAGGCTGAGGATCCAGCGTTGCCACAGTAAGGTTATCTTTAATCAGGTATTTTTTTGCTACGTCCTGTACTTGCTGCGGGGTCACAGCCTGCAATTTTGCAGGGTAATCCTTGAGCAGCTTCCAGGAAAATCCAGCGATTTCCAGCTGGCCAATCTGCATACCCTGATAGAACATCGAGTCACGCTGATAGACATCTGAGGCAATCACTTGAGCCTTAACGCGGTTTAGTTCTTCTTCAGTCACACCCTTTTCCTTTATTTCCTCAATCTGGTTGAGCAAGGCGGCTTCTATATCAGCGGCTGTTTTGCCTTCACTGGGCGTGCCTTCGAGTTCGAACAAAGATTGGCGACCACGGTTAATCAAATCATAACCGGCGCCAACATCAACAGCGACGCGCTCATTTCTCACCAGATTCTGATTCAATCGGGCAGAGCCGTTACCATCTAGCACGCCAGCCAGTATTTCCAATGCATAAGGGTCAAGATCGGAAG
>Ga0265327_10003284_pt1 | contig 15663 bp, 12 predicted proteins | sample 41621metaG_FD_202089 | JGI IMG/M metagenome (GOLD analysis project Ga0265327, IMG submission 202089) | Rhizosphere microbial communities from Carex aquatilis grown in University of Washington, Seatle, WA, United States - 4-16-21 metaG | ecosystem: Host-associated > Plants > Roots > Rhizosphere... | reverse complement strand
AGAACCCGGCACTCGTCACGCCATTGTCAAACGGCAGGACCCACATCCAGCCACCGTCAAAGACATGGTGCAACGCGGCATCATCACAAGGATAGGGATGGATCGAGACATCACCACCGCGATCCAGATACAGGTCCTGCCAGCGTTTCACATGCGTGAAATGAGAGAACAATCCGCGAGATCGAGTTTTCAGGCCATCCGGATGAGGGGCAATCCCAAGCTGCCGGGCGAGAAATCCTCCATCACCGGAAGCGTCTACAATCAGATCGGCCGTCCAGCCCAGCCTGGTTCCCAGTCTTTCCCCGTGCAGTTCCCAGCCATCACCCCGTGGGGCCAGTTCCTGGATCGATGTCTGGTCAAAATAGGGAATCCCGGCACGGACTGCCTCCTGAGCCATGAACTGATCAAAGTCGGATCGCAGCCAGTGTGTATCCGCGTCGTCCGCCCCTGCACTCGCCGCAACCAGCAGTTCGTTGGCGTGATCCAGTCGAGGTTGAAAATCGCGCCCCCACTCATGATGAAAGTAGCTGAATCCGCGTTTCAAGCCACAGACGATCTCGGGATAGGACCGCTTCCAGCTTCCATAGTTGCATAGCGGAGCAATGCGAGGAAGCTCATAACGCCGCGCCAGATCCTCGAGAATCATGTTCGCGATGGGGGTTGACGATTCCCCGATGGCGAATCTTGGATGAGTTCCCCGATCGATCAACACGCAGCTGAGCCCGATCTTCTGCAGCAGTTGCGCGAACAGGCTGCCACTGAACCCCGCTCCAATTACGGCAACATCCACATTCATATCCGTCATGTCCTGGCGTCCACTTGCAGGTCACTGATGTCCGCATGTCACCTGTGGTGGCACAGTCTGTAACAGATTCATCGATCGAATTCGTTCTGCCCGATCCGGTCCGCAGCGGGCGCAATCATAGAACTTCTCGACGTCCCACAAATCCATCAGCACCCTGCCCCGACCAAGCTCAATTCCTCGCTCCAGCACTTCCTCCATGCTGCGGATGGTGGGGGGGGCGAACAAACTGTCAGATTGCATTTGATCCAGGATCCCATTTCCTGCCCGGGTGGGAATGACGCTGCAACAGCGAGCCCCTGCATCAAATGCATGCTGGATTGATCGCAACGTCCATTCAATGGCGTCGCGTTCCTCCAGGCCCGGCGGCTTCAGTAGCAGAAAGGCCCGGACATCGATCTCGTGATCAACCAGCCACCGGCAGGCTCGATCAAAATCCGTCACGGTCATCCGCTTGTTCAGACGTGGCAGGACTTCAGGATGAATCGTCTCCAACCCCAGTGCCACCTCAAGGCGTGGCTGCAGCAGATCGCGAAATGCCAGGCAGCGATCGTCCGTCAGTCGCGGATGGTTCTCGACAATCACGGTCTGAAATCCCCGAACCAGATTCGCAATCGCCGGATAATCCTCGGGAGGAATCGCCTGGGGATCGAAGAAATTCCCTGCGTTATAGAGCTTGATGTGGTTTGCGGCGGGAAGCCGGCCCAGCGCATATTCGATCTGCGCCGGGATCGCGCCAACCGGAACGCGGGCATCGAGCGTGTACTTCCACAAATCACACATCGTGCACCGGAACGGGCACTCTTTGTTGGTCAAAAAGATCGTGGCCACCGGTTCAACCGCTTCCGATACCGCCCGTTCCGATTCCACCAGCCAGGCATACGGCCGCCAGGGGTCCAGTTGCAGTTTGGCAGGTCGGGCGGCGAGGATTTCGGAGTCGGTAAACATTCGGAGTGACCGCGATCCAGGCTGACAGGCTCAGACAAACATTCGCAGGAACCGCCGCCGGTATTCCTGAGGGTCTGCGGGAAAGAGCTGGGAAAAGAGTTCCTCACCCCCTGCTCCGCGCTGGAATCGTCGCTTCTCGAAGACGGGCATGGTCAGACCTGTGACAGCGAGGATGCCGCGTCGCACGACTTCGCCCTTCAGGGCATACAGGCGTTCCTCGCTCCAATCCGTCAGTTCAATAAACGGAATCCCCTCGGCCACCTCGATCACGTTCGGGAGTGCGAACGGGCTGAAACCGCGAAAGCCGAGTGCGGTGACCGGCGCTGACGAACGAACGTGACCGCGGCTTTGGCCACCGGAATAGGTCAGCGAATGCTTGATGGCATGAACGCCCCAGCCTTCCTGGTACAGCATCTGGTTATTGAGCACGCTGCGGATCGTCAACTCATGGTTTTCATGAATCGGGTAATCCTTCAAGTTCTCATCACCCCCATCGCCATCCACCAGCAGCTTCCAGTCGGGGTAACGTTCGCGGATTCCCCGACAGAGCGCCAGAGCCATCGCGGCGGACTGCACATCCAGAGGTTTGTAATCTTCCAGCACACGAATCGCGTCATCAACGGAGACGGCCGAGATCGGGACTTCAATCTGTTCCAGCAGGTACCCCAGATCCAGTTCCTCCAGGAACTGCCGGGCCTGCCGGACATCGTCACCGGCCCCGGCGATATCCAGCGTAAAGGCTTTCAAACGCCGCGGCGCTTCGCCGCGGCCCAGCAGCAGGTGGTAGAGCGTCAGCAGCACGGCGCCGCTGTCGATTCCCCCCGAGAACAGGACGCCAATTGGCTCGCTCGCCCCGACACCATCCAGCCACAAGTTCAGTTCGTTCGCCAGCGCCCCGATATAGGCCCGGCCAATTTCGTCCAGATTGGTCGACAACACATTCCGCTGAGGGTCAAAAAAACGCTTGTATGTCGGACTGGGATCGGGACATCCGACGAGCGCCAGTTCGGTCAGGTGGTGTGCCGGAACCATCCGCGTGTAGCTGGGGTGGAACTGACCGTCCAGCCCTTCCGACTTCAGCCAGTCGTGGATCGCATCGATTCGTTCGGCAATGACCAGGACCGGTCCCGCGTGCTGCTTGGCGATGAAATAACGCAGAGGTCGCCCGATGGATCGAGCCATCCGCACGATTTTGCCAGCCTTGTGAATCAGGGCGAACTGTCCATCGATCTGACGGACCTGCTCGGGATCACCCGAGGCAACCCGCGCAAGAGCCTCATCCGGCGTCATGTTCAAAAACACGTTTCCATCAGGATTGACCAGATTGATCAGACGTTCGATGAGCTGAACAGATTGCATTTCGGAGTCCCTGCGGGTGCGACGACGAAGAGATGGCGATCTCTACGCTCTGTAGGATGCCCAATGTGGGCGCGAACCTCAAGAATCGGACTGCAGGCGGCCTGTAACCGTTCACGGGCAAGCGAGGGGGACAGCCCCATTTTCACGGGCAAACGGCGCTTCAGAGTCACATTGCGCCCATGGAAGATGTTTGTTTCTCGCCGTGAAAATGCGTCAGTCCCCGACCCGTGAACGGTTACGGCGGCCTCATTCAGGAGTGGTCTGGCCAGCCAGCAGTTCCGTCATCCATTTGTTACGGAAGACTCCCCCAGGATCCCGCTGGCGACAGATCGTTTGAAAATCGCGGAACCGGGAATAATGCGATGCCAATTCCGCCGCCGTAAGCGGACAGAATTTTCCCCAGTGCAGCCGGGCATTGAATCGCCTGGACATCGTGGCTGCCAGGAATGTCATCACCTGCCGGAATCCCTGCCGTTCCGTCGGCCGGGCATAGCTGATCAGGCTGATCGCGTACCAGTCCGACGTTTCACCCGATGCCATCGAGATCAGAGTCTGATCTGGCATCACGCGGCGGATGCAGATTGGATAGTGATGACCGTAGCAGCCCCGTAATTCTGCCAGGCGGTCCTGATTGGGTTTATCGAGCGACAGGTCTGGCAGGTCTTTTGACGCGGATCCGGCCACAGTCAGAACGCTGCGCACGAACTGCAGCGAGGCGGGCAGGTGTTCACGCGTCACGAACACCTCCATCTCAATATGCCGGAACAATTCATGCTCCATGACCAGCATGGCCGCGGAGTCATCCGTCACTTTCCAGCCGCGGATCACCGAATGGGGAATGATCCGGCGAAACAGAATTCGTGCGGCCCAAAAGCTGCCGAACACACGCAGCGTTGTCAGCACGATCAGATGCAAACCCAGGTCGATCGTCAGGAACCAGTACCAGCGATACAGCGGCGCCAACCAGGACCGCGCTCCAGTCACCTCGCGCCGATGTTGAGCCAGATAGGTCCAGCGCCAGGGGGTGACGAAGAACTGCTGCAGCGGATACGCGGCCTCGGCCTCCAGGACTTCTTCCAGCGTCGCATACTCCCGCAGATGTTCTTCAATCCGGTACGCGGGTCGGCATTGCATGGTGACGCTGAGAACGATTCCCAGGCAACCCAGCGAACAGCGGGCGGCGAGCAATTCATCCCCTTGATCAATCTGATCGATGACGGCCGCGCCTGTCGCCGCGTCATACCGGGCGACTCGAACCGCAAGGACATAATGCGAAAGGCTGTGGCGGCCTGAACCATGCGTCCCCGTCGAGATGGCTCCGGCAATTGTCTGCTCGTTGATTAATCCCAGCGAGGGCAAGGTGCGACCCTGCCGTTTCAACTGCCCGACGAGCGTTTTGATCTGGCATCCGGCGCCGGCGACGACCGCAGTTGCATCGCCGGGATCCACCTGGATCTGCTGCAGGTGCTTCAGATTCAGGACCACTCCATCGCCGCCGGGGGCCTCACTCCAGGAATGCAGCCGACCGATCGCGCGAATCTGCTCACCGCGATGCCGATCCAGGATCGTCAGGACTTCCTGTTCAGTCGTGGGCTCGTAATAGGCCTGGGGATGCAGGCGGATGCTTCGCCCGAAGTTCTCGATGGTTGTGGGATGCGTCACGGTTGAGAACTCCCGCCTGATGAGGGCAGTGCCCTCAACCCAAATCGAGCGACCGATCCCCCTATTTCAATCGACAGGAATGTGACGACTAAACGGGACGCGGCTTTTTACGTGGTTTTTTCCCCCATTTATCAGCGTCTCCGAAATCGATGAATCGATGGATCATCGCTTCGTCCACACGCGGACACACGATGTCGCCTGCGTAGCGAGTTGTATTCGTGGTATCAAACGTCGGATCGGTTGTTGCATACGACTCGTACAGGTCGAGCGATTCGTCCGCCTTCTGTTCGGCATCGTTTCGGTCTGCAGTCGAAACGGGACCGACGAATTCCGCTCCATCAACATGGAAATAACTCTCCACTGCAGCGATCAATTCTCGCGGCGTCATCGGATGCGTCGGTGCAAGATGATAAGTCTGACCATGCGCGGCGGGGGTTTCAAAAATCCGCAACATCACTGCGGAAACCCAGTCGACCGGCACCATGTTCCGCTGTTCGTCGCCGGTCATGTGCAGTCGCATCGGGACATGCCGCATCCCATTTTCGTCCGTCGGCATGTTTTTGAACAGCACGGACATGAATTTCAAATGGTGCAGCAGACCATGATACGTGTTGGTGTATCCCGTGACCGAATCGCCGACAATCACCGCGGGACGATAAACGGTGGGTGTGTCGAGACAATCCGCGTTTCGGACCAGTTCTTCGGCCAGGCACTTGCTGTGTTCGTAGTCGTTGCGGAACCCCTGTCCGAGGTTCAGTTCCCCTTCGAGAATCGTCCCTTCGCGATCACCGCTGACATAGGCAGTTGAGACATAGTGAAATTTGCGGATGCCTGTCGTCCGGCAGAACTCGACGACATGACGGGTTCCGTCGAGGTTGGTGCGCCACGGCTCCCCTGCGCGATCCGCACCGATGAATGCCAGGGACGCGGCGTTGTGCAGCATCGTGTCACAATTCCCGGCCACCCACGCCAGACCTTCATTCGTCAGGCCCATCCCCTCAGCCGTGACGTCGCCCTCCAGGCAAACGGGCCGGGGCAGCGTGATTCCAGCACGCTGTTCCCACATGTGCAGAATCTCTTCGACACGTTCCGCGGCGGACTGGTCACCATCGCCGCGCACAATCACAGCGACATTGTGACCGCGTTGCAGAAGATCCCGCAGCAGATAACGACCGACAAGACCCGTGGCTCCGGTCAACAACAGATGTTTCATGAGATTCTCGTTTCGGCGGATGTCAGCGCGACATCGGCTGGACCTGAGGGGTCCAATTTCCCAACTGCAGCAGATCCTGGTTGACCGGACGCGGCTTCAATGCCTCTTCCGGACAAAGCTGCACACACAGCGTACAGCCCACACACAGGTCTTGATTGATTTTTGGCGCGAATCGCCCCTGGAATTCCTGCGGCTCAATCGCCACGCAGCCAACCTGGAAGCAATCGCCGCAACCCGTGCAGGCCGAAGCGTTCCATTGGGCACGCTGAACAGGCGGCTTTGGTTTGAGCAGCAGACAGGGAGCACGGCTGATGACAACGGCAGGTCCCGGATGATCCAGGGCCTCGCGCAATGTTGCTTCGGTTTCTTCCAGATTGTAGGGATCGGCGACGCGAACCCATTCGACTCCGATCGCGCGGACCAGCTTTTCCAGATCGATGCCTGGCCCGGTAGAACAACCTCCCTGCGCCAGGGTGCCGTTTCCGGAATGCCCCTGCAGCCCCGTCATGGCGGTTGTCGAATTGTCCATGATCAGCACGGTTCCCTGACCGCCGTTGTGGACGAAGTCCAGCAGCGGCGCCAGCCCGGAATGCAGCAGCGTGCCGTCTCCGATAATTGCCAGGATCTTACCACGGGACTCATCTCCGAGGGCCTTCTGCATTCCCAGTGAGGTTCCGATGCTGGCCCCCATGCAGACGACCGTATCGATGGCATTCCATGGCGAAAGCGACCCCAGCGTGTAACAGCCGATATCCCCGGCGACGGTGACACCCAGCCGGGCGACGGCAGTGTAGACCCCCAGGTACTGGCATCCCGCGCAGATCCGTGGTGCTCGCGGTGGAATGGATTCATCCCCCTTTTCGAGCGGTTGTGGCGTTCCGCGGGCCAGGCTTCGTTCGATCCGCTCGGGCGACAATTCACCCACGCGCGGAAGCCAGTCCATTCGCTCAACGATAATGCCCAGGGCGCGAATCTGCTGATCCAGAAACGGGTCCAGTTCCTCGATCACCATCAACCGATCCACCTCTGAGGCGAACTCGCGAATCAACCGTTCTGGCAAGGGATAGGTCTGCGACAGCTTCAGGACCGAGGCGTCGGGAAAGGCCTCACGGACATAGCAGTAGGCCATCCCCGCCGTGACGATTCCCAGCTCGCGGCTGCGAAGCTCGGCCTGATTGAACGACGAATTCTCGGCATGCTCGGCCAGCGCCAGCAGGCGATTCTCGATCACGGCATGCCGCAGCAACGCCTGTCGCGGCAGCAGGACAAATTTGTCGAAGTCGCGAACGAACCCAGTCGCGCGCGGGGGCGATTCGGGCGGCGCTCCCAACTCAACAACACTCTTCGAATGGCAAAGCCTCGTTGTCAGTCTCAGCAGCACAGGCGTGTCGAATTGCTCGCTCAATTCGAACGCATGGGCCATCAACTCCTTGATTTCCTGGCTGCTGGATGGTTCGAGCATCGGCAACTTGGCCGCTCGGGCATAATGCCGACTGTCCTGCTCGTTCTGCGAACTGTTGGCCGAAGGATCATCGCCGACGACAATCACCAGCCCGCCGTTGATGCCAGTGTAGGCTGAAGAGAACAGCGGATCGGCGGCGACATTCAAGCCGACATGCTTCATCGCCACCAGTGCTCGTGTGCCGGCAAACGCAGCGCCGAGCGCCACTTCGAAGGCGACTTTCTCGTTGGCCGACCACATCGCCTTGATGGAGCCATACGTGGCAAGCGACTCGAGGATTTCCGTGCAGGGAGTTCCGGGATAACTCGTGGCGACCGTGACGCCGCATTCATAAGCGCCGCGTGCGACCGCCTGATTGCCTGACAGCAAAACTCGTTTGTTGGTGATCGGAGTGAGAGAGATTGGGGAGATCTGGGAGTCACTCAACGCCATTATTGCGGGATCCAAGCGAGGACAGGGAACCTAGGTCGCTTCAAGACAATCGGTAGCCGTGCAAACTGCTGCGGACGAATCGATGAACGAAGCCAGACTCTTCAGCAAAGTACCGGGGCCCACTTCCACAAACCGAGACGTGCCAATCTGAGAGAGGTTACAAAAGCTCCGTTGCCACCGCACTGGTCGGACCAGAAATTTCGAGAAAAACTGACGGACTTCCGCTCCCGTGCCCAATTCTTTTGCGCCGTCACACGCCATGAATGGCGCCACCGGATCCGACCAGCGGACCTGCTCCAGCCGCGACTGCAACTGGTTGGCCACTTCGGCCATCCAGGGAGTGTGCATGGCCCGGCTGGTGGGAAGCCTCCGGGCCTGCTTCGCTCCACTGGCCAGGCACGCATTCAGCACCCGGTCGACTTCGCTGCCCGGCCCGCCAATCACGTATTGAGCCGGCGAGTTGAAGTTGGCGATCGTCACGCTTTCACAAGTAACCAGTTGCGCCTGAACAGTGGCTTCATCGAGTCCAATGATCGCCCCCATGGTTTGATCACGTCCATCCACCAGTTCCTCCAACAGTTGCTCCACATGCGTGACCAGTTCCAGGCCCGTCAGGAAATCAAAGACGCCGGCCGCCCATGCGGCGGACCAGCTTCCCAGGCTGTGCCCGAGCGTTGCTCGCGGAAGCTGTCCACGCTCACCCAACGCCATGGCATAGGCGCAGTTGATCACGTAGATCACCTGGGCTTCCTGGCGGGCTGGCACGATTTTGCGTCCCGATCCCTCCAGGCAAACGGGCGCCAATGAATAACCGAGCGCGTCTTCGGCCGCTCGAATCAGCCTGGTAGCCCCTCCGGGGCGATCGAACAGATCATGCCCCATCCCGACGTAGCGGCAACCGAGCCCCGGAAACAGCCAGCTGGATCGTGAAGCAACATCGCCGTGTTCCGCCCCGGGGTTCCAGGTTGGCTCAAACCACAAGGCATCAGACATTCCAGACCGTTGCTCCCGCCGGAGTGACTACGCCGACTTCCGTCGCGTCTCCCCATGCATCCAATCCGAGTGCTCCACCAGCCCGCTCGGATAATCGTATTGTTCAAACACCGAGCGCCAGCGCTGGTAGAGGCGGCGTTTTGTCTCTTCAGCCATCTCAAACCGGTTCTTGCGAAACTGGCGATGCGATTCCAGCCGACTTCCCAACGTGGTTTTCATTGCTTCGAAGCCATCATACCCGAACTGAGTATAGATCTTCTCCAGTTCACCGATCGGATCCTGCTCCAGATCCTCAAACCGGAGTTCGTGGAACTGTTTTGAGGGAATCAGGTGCCGGTCTGCTTCAAACACCCGGAACAGGTGATCATACATGCCACAGACGTCTTCCTCAGCCCCTTCGTGCCGCGGTCGCCCGAGCGCATTCGCTTCAAACAGCCGCTCCCGGAGATGCATTGCCGAGTTGAAGACATCGTAGGGATTCCGCACGATATGGATGAACTGCGCATCGGGAAACAATTTCAGCAGCAACTTGACGCGATAGGTGTGAGTTGGCGACTTCAGCAGCATCCGCTGCCCCGCCACGGGCCCGCCGTGAACTTTCTCGCTCCGCAGCGCCACCTTCTTCAAAAACGTGAGAAAGGCCGACTTCCAGCGAGACTGCTCTTTGGCGGTCAAGTCCTGCAGCTCAAAGAATCGCTCGTATTTCCACCGCTGCCCCTGGTACGCCAGCATCAGGTAGGGAGACATTCCCGTCAGATTGCAGAGGGCGGTTTCATCTTCCTGCGGGGTGTCCCAAGCAATCAGGATGTTGTCCATGGGCCGCGTTTTCGGCAGCATCCATTCGGTCAGCGGCGCGATCACTGCTTCGGTCAACAGGCAGTGATGCGGGGACAGGATCTGGTACAGATTCGGGCAGATCAGCCGCGGATCGTTGGAGAGCAGTTCATGCAGCAGTGTCGTGCCGCTGCGCCAATGCCCCAGGATGAAGACCGGCGGATGCTGCAGTTCGTAGCGGCGCAATTGCCGACCATGAACCAGCTGTTCAACGAATTTCAGGAGCGAGTTACTGACACTCATCCCCGAAACCAGTGCCAGCCTCAGAGCCTGACTCCAGTGAACGGGTGGCCGTCCGGCCAGCAGGCGACACCAATTGGGAACATCCATTCCCTGCCAGATACTGAAAATCCCTTGTGATGAACCATACTTCTTTTGCGGGGATTCCACCGGCATTGTTCACCGTAAGCTTCCTGCTTGCAGAGTGCCCATTTTGACTCGGAGATGGTCACATCCTGTCCATCTCACCCGAAAACACGTTCAGCAGGATCGACACGCCTCCGATCGGATGGCCGCGTGCCGTCCGGCAGCAAACATCTCTTGATTGAAATTTTTACCTGAATTGGACGACGCATCGATCGATTCGCGCCAGTAAATATCATCGATTCCCGTTCGCGTCGAGAGCACCCCGAGCATGTAGAAGTTCAAACTGCGGGGGCAACCGGCCTGATGAGTCATTTCTGACCCGGAAAACCAGTGCATTCGCGGGTCGGTTGAGTGCATCGAGACGGATGTGGCAGACATCGAAGCGGCTGTCGGAATCTTGGCCGCAATCGGCTTCCGCCACAGGCGATTGACCAGGGCCGTTCCATCCGGACGGAGAAATGGAAGCTGCTTGAGCGCTTCAAACCCCTCCAAGGACATCAACAGGTCGACCGCTCCGTGACCGCGATGAGACGAATACAGCCCCGTGCCGATCCGGACCTGGCACGAAACGCTGCCAAATCGCTGGCTGAGACCATGCATTTCGCTTTGAAGGACATCATAGCCCGCCAACAGCGCTGCCTGGGCGAGTACCCCACTTGCCAGCACCACACCCTGACCGCCGAGCCCCGCGATCACAGTCGTGATGGAATCCTGTCTTGCGACGGCCATGGAACCTGACTCCCTGGTGATTGACACGTCATCATTCGCGATTTCCAGCGCGAACTGTTGCAGTGACTTCCGTGAAGAGGATGACTTTCGTCGATGTCGACCGCGACGAAGAACTTCCCTCCAACGATTGCAAGATAACGCGGGGTGTTTTATGCAACAAGCAATCGCCACCGTGAAATCAGATCCCGAAAACGATTCGCCCCATGAACGAGACACTGCGCAAGAGCCGTTGGCGAATTCGCTTCAGCCGCTGGCAGATAGGCCAGATTCTGGCCGTGGGAATCCTGTTCTCACTCCTCGTCGGCGTGCTATTGCTGCCCTGCCTTCGGGAACACCATGTCGCCCAGCAGGTGGAACTGGCGGGTGGAAAAGTCGGCTTCGTCGATCGTCGACCCCGATGGTTCCCATCAACGATTTACACCATACTGCCGTGGAACGATCGAATCCAAAGCGTTCGCCTTTCCGGCAAGGAGACCACGGCACCGTTACTGGCCAGACTCCGTTCACTCAGGCACATCGAACGACTTTACCTGGACTTCACCCCCGTCACAGACGACGACCTGACTTCCCTTCAGGGTCTGACGAGCCTGCAATGGCTGGCGCTGGACCACACCAGAATCACGGATGCCGGACTGCAGAATCTGACCGGACTGTTCCAATTGCAGTTACTGAGCCTTGATGGAACAGCGATCACGGACGCAGGACTGAAACATCTCCATAGCTTGACCCGCCTGGAGCGATTGGGACTTCGCCAGACGGGGATTACCGACACGGGACTCGTCGAACTGCAGGAATTGATCCACCTGAAGCGGCTCGATCTGGGAGCAACTCGAATCTCGGATCAGGGCCTGCCGCACTTGAAGGGACTGGGCACGCTGCTGAACCTGGACCTGAGCGAAACCAGCGTCACGGATGAGGGACTGGTACTGCTGGAGTCGTTTACGCAACTGCAGTCCGCCAATCTCGCACAGACCCGAACGACTGAAAGCGGAAAAACGAAGCTTCAGGTCGCCCTGCCACACTGCCAGTTTCAATAAGGAAAACTGCCGTCGTCGGTCAGGACTTTCTTGTCGGGATACATGTCGATGACCGCATTCGAGAAATTCATCGATTTGGCATGACCATCCAGGAACAGGTAGTTGGCACTCCCATTATGGCGGTTCGCCGCAAACCAGGGCTGAATGATTCCCGTTCCCAGCCAGATGTCATAATCGTCCTGACGCGGGTCATCACCCGTGGGGGGAGTGAACGCCGCAGGGTTCCGCTCAGCAAAACAGACGAAATTCGACAGCCCCACTTCCATCTGAAATCGGGGAAACGTCCAGAGCCCATAGCGCCGCGATTTATGACTGAGCAGCGAATTCATCAGATAACTTGACCGATGAGCCACCCCGTCGGGCTGCCCACTGTCAGGATCCAGGTACGGCGATGTGCTCGAAACATCCGACAGACAGCGATAGATCGCATTGTCGGCGACCACAATTCCCTTCTGTGCGATGCTTTCATCCGACTCAGCCGCGCTGCCGATGAACGGCATCAGCTTGTCTTCCCAATAGATCTCGGCAAACGAGTCCGCGGCGCCGGTGAAGGTCAGGACATCGGCATCATACGGGTGATGCAGGAAAAACTTGCCGTTGTGGACTTCGTAGTACTGGTGGACCGCCAGGCCGATCTGGCGCAAATGCGACAGGCAATCCATCCGCCGGGCCGCCTCGCGAACCTGCTGGACAGCTGGCAACAACAGGGCCAGCAGCACTGCGATGATCGCGATCACGACCAACAGTTCCACCAATGTGAAACCCGCCCGAAGTCGTGAAACCGCTGATTTTCGATCTTGCTTCATCATGAATCCTTCCCATCCCAGTGGGCTGAAATCATGGTAATTCGCCCAGCAGAATTCAACGGAGGTTTAAATCCTGGAGCAAGTACTTGAGATCAGGATGAGGTGAGTTGTCGGGCATCTCTCCTCTTCCATCAAGGTCCGGAGTAGATTGAAAACAGTCGCGTAGGTTGGGGGCGTTTCCCGCCCGACATGGAGCCTCGTTCGAGAACTATGCCCGCAACGTGGCACCCAGTTGTTTCTGACAGGCGGCAATCACCGACTGCTGCGCCGCTTCGATTTCATCGCTCGTCAACGTCCGTTCCCCGGAGCGGTACATCAGCGTCACCAGATAGCTCTTCTTGCCATCAGGAATCTGCTTTCCACGGTATTGACCGCCAAATCCCAGTGATTCAAGCAGCGGTCCCGCCGCCCCACGCACGACAGCATCCAGTTCACTCCATGTGACCGGATCATCCAGAATGAAATTCAAATCCCGCGATGAACCCTGGTAAGGGGGAAGCGGTTTGAATTTGGGAACCAGGTCCGCAACCGATTCAAGCACAGACAGATCCAGCTCGGCGACAGTGACCGGATCTCGCAAATCAAGCTGGTCCGTGACCGTGCGATCCAGTTCGCCCAGCCAACCCCAGAACTGACCGTTCAGCAGCAATTCCGCTCCACGTCCCGGTGTGAATTGGGGAATGGACGACGGTCGGGCCAGCACCACTGCCGACGGATTCAGTCGCGATGCCAGTTCTTCAACAATCCCCTTGACCTCGGCGAAGGACTTGCCGCTGACAAAACTGACCATCGTCGGTTCCGACTGCGATTGCGGCAGCGATTTGTCCGAAGACAGATGGACACTGGCAATTTCAAACAGCTGAGCCCCAAACGTGCCACGCCGTTCGTTCGCCCGGCGCGAACCGAGCAAACTTGGAATGAGCGTCTGACGCAACAGGCTGGTTTCACGGAAGTCGGAATGATCGATGGCCAGCGGAGTCGCATCACCGCGCGGGCGGAACAGTCCATGCTCCTTTTCGCTGACAAGTGACACGGTGATCGCTTCGAAGAAGCCCGCGCCAGTCAGCGTCGAGCGCACCCGATCGACGACTCGATCACGATGCGATTTGTGACTCAGGCAAAGCGGAACCGGCACATCGCTCGGAAGCGCGTCGTACCCATGAATCCGTGCCACTTCTTCAATCAGATCGATCTCACGGAACAGATCGCGTCGATTTGAAGGGGGAACAAACGTCGCGGTTTCCTCGCCGGGAACTCCCACCAGCGTCAGCCCCAGGGCAACCAGAATCCGCACCGCCTCGTCCCGTGGGATCTCGATCCCCAGGATTCGCTTGATCTGCGCGAAACGAAGCGTGACAGGCGGAACTTCCGTCGGGGGGCGGACTCCTGCGAAGATCGAGCCCTCCAGCAGTTCGCCCCCAGCCAGTTCCAGGATCAGTTCACAACATCGGCGGCTGGCCCAATCAGGACCGAGGGGATCCAGAGCCCGCTCGAACCGGTACGAGGAATCGCTGTGCAGCTTCAATCGCCTTGACGTATTGCGAATCGACAGCGGCGCGAAGAGAGCGGACTCAATCAAGACGTTTTTTGTTGCCGTCGTGATCTCGGTCTCGGCCCCTCCCATTACTCCCGCCAGTGCGACAGGATGATCGGCGTCCGCAATCACGCACATGTCGGTCGCCAATACGTATTCTTTGTGATCAATCGCCTGGAGCTTCTCCCCTGCCCTGGCACGCCGCACGACAATTCGCTGACCGTGCAACTTGTCCAGGTCGAACGCATGCAGCGGCTGACCGCATTCCATCAGGACATAGTTCGTGATGTCGACAATATTGTTGATGCTGGCGATCCCGACTGTCTTCAAACGCCGTTGCAGCCATTCGGGGCTGGGCCCCACCTTGACGCCCCGGATGACGCGGGCAAAGTATTGCGAACACAGGTCTGGACATTCATTCACGACCGATGTGGCAGGCCCGATCGGAGTCGAACCGCTCCGCGGCGCGGCGGCAGGAAGCGTGAGCGGCTGGTTGTAGACGACCGCCGCTTCGCGCGCGATCCCCAGGTGTCCCAGGCAATCCGGGCGATTGCTGGTGACTTCAAAGTCAATGCAGGTATCGCCGTCAACGTCGTGACATTCTTCCAGGTTGAGGCCCGTCATCGTCAACCGGTCCGCGAGAACTTCGGCTGACACATCGAGCGTCACATACTGCTTTAGCCAATCCCAACTGACGAGCATCTTCTCACCACCAGAAAATTCCACTTCCGGACACCATTCGCGAATCCGTACTTTAAACGGACGGTTCGCGGGGCGGAAGGGAATTCGATCATCCACCACAGGGCAATCGGCTTTTTCCATGCGGGCTTTTGCACGAAGTCATTCGTCAGTCACCTGCCCCTGAAAGTCGCGTTGAACCGGCGTTCTCATTCGAAACTGGGCGCGGAATGATGAGATTCGCATAATTGACGCACTTCTGAACCCGTTCGACTCAAAGGGGATCCCGTGGGATTTATCGACCTCAACCAATATGAACCAATTTCACCCGTGCCGGGTTGCCGAATGCGGACTCCGTTCGGTCAGAATCTGATGCTTTCGTACCTGGAAATGGACGACGGGGCCGAAGTTCCTCTGCATCATCACCCGCACGAACAGGGTGGCATTCTGATTTCCGGTCGCGTTCAGTTGACGATTGGCGACGAAACACGAATTGTCGAGGCAGGTTCCCTGTTCCTGATCCCCCCCAACGTGCCGCATCGAGCCGTCGCAGTTGGCGGGCCTGCCCGGGTCCTGGATGTCTTCAGCCCCGTGCGCGAAGACTATGCGAAACTTGCCAACCACTACATTCCGCCGATCAAGGCCAACGAGACTCCCTGACCCCGTCAACGAAAATCGGTGCGTGGAACGAAAAACGTCCCACGGACCGATTGGCCGTTTCATCGTGCGGTCAGCATTCCGAGTAGAACCAGTTTTCGTCGAAGTGCCCCTCATACCTGGCATCGGTCAGGTAATCGAGGCGACGGCT
>Ga0265327_10003283_pt1 | contig 15666 bp, 17 predicted proteins | sample 41621metaG_FD_202089 | JGI IMG/M metagenome (GOLD analysis project Ga0265327, IMG submission 202089) | Rhizosphere microbial communities from Carex aquatilis grown in University of Washington, Seatle, WA, United States - 4-16-21 metaG | ecosystem: Host-associated > Plants > Roots > Rhizosphere... | reverse complement strand
CGTTGGTTGTATTACTCAAGCAGCTACATCCGAATGCCAGCGTGCTGGATCAACCGGTAAGCCTGCTCCCCGGGTTAATGGAATACCCAGATAATGGCAGTCTTGCTGACTATACACGGACGAAAGTATTGGTCGAAGCTTTCAAGAAAGTACTAGATAGCCATGAAAAGGTATTTGTCACAGGCTTTCATCAGGAGACTGCATTTAACTTTCTAAGTCGGCTGGAACAGGCGATCCCGGAAATGGAAGCAGCTGCAACAGCTGCGGGTGTGACTATACATTGGAGTCTGCCACCAGAATTGGCATTTAGAGACTTCGAATAGCAGAGTACAATAAAAAGGTTAGTGCAGTGAATAAGGCAGTAAGTTTGGTTTACCAAACCGATGAGTCATCCTTGACCTAGTGGGATTCTGCCGATATAGATTGGGCGCACTAACACCCCTGACTACATTTTCTCTTTGATAAGTTTGATCCAGATTAATGAGTGTTTTTAGCGAGTTGCTACACTTGGATGCAGGAGAGCTATCATGAAAAAACTACCAAAAATCAGTGTTGAGTCCCTGCATAAAGCTTATGAGCATTTGCTTGATAGGCTTATTGCAAAGGCACATCAAGGAGAAGCGCTGCTGAAAAATGCGCTGCACGATGTTAGAGGTGAGATCAAACAGGATGCAAGTGCACTTTATGATTTGAGTGCCGATGAAGTTGTACTTCTGGAAACCTATGTCAAACGAGACTTGGCGGATGCAACACAGTATCTGGATGCGACCGGGAAAGAGCTAAAAGACTGGTTTGGTTTTGATTTGCAGTTAATGCAGCAAGCATTTTTGGAGAAATTTTCAGATGCGGTTGATAAAACCACCGCTGAGTTGTTACAGCTCAAACTGCAGGCTGCTAACGCTGAATATCATACAGGTGAAATTGTTGGTGTCGGTACTCTGGCCTGTGATCAATGCAGCAAGACATTGCATTTTCACCAGCCGGGCCATATTCCACCATGTGCCAGCTGCAAGGGCACGGTGTTTCACCGATTGAATGCCTGAAGCCATATCGATATAAATGAAAACGGGAGCCTTAGCTCCCGTTTTCATGTCGCAATTTCATCAATTGCGCTTTTATTACAATCCAATCTTAGCGATTGCAAACGTACATTGTTACTTCAAAACCGAAACGCATTTCTGTAACTTCTGGCTTGGTCCACATGGTGATTCTCCTAAAAAGATTTATTAATGGGGTGAGATGACAGTTCCCACTATACCGATGCTCATTCAAATCACCGAGGTAAGGGTCATGAATAGCGGCTCAGTAAAATCATGAATGCGACCTACGCGTATCCGATGTTTTGCAAGCTGATTAGAGCTTGAGTGCCAGCTTGGCACGGCGGTAGATGCGGCCAATCAGCGTGCCATCAAGGTGATAGTGCTTGTGTAGCGGCTGTTTTACTTCCCAGCTGCATGTCATGCCTGCGGGGAAAGTTACCAGATCGCCTTTGCCGAAACTGACAGGCGCACCGCCCTCAGGAGTAATCACACATTCGCCTTCCAGAATGTAGGCGATCTCTTGCTCAGGGAAAGTCCAAGGAAATACCGAGATTTCCTTTTGCCAGGTTGGCCACTTGGTAACACCCAGTTCTTGCAGGCGGCTAGTAGCCGGATTCTTTTCGACGACGATATTGCTCATGACAGCCCTTATATAAAGAACCCCGGCAAGTGCGCGGGGTTGGTGATTGATGCAAAGGCGTCATTCTATATGAGGCTGGCAATGGACAGCTATTTAATCGACGATCTTATCCACCAGCTTGGTGACCAATGGTGCGACCAGCAGAATCGCCACAAACACCAACGGCCAGGCAGTGATAAAGGCGCTGAGCCAGTGGCTGACAAAATCAGGCTGCAGGCCAAAATGCCTGAAAGTGAGCGTAGCAGACACCAGCAAGACAGTGAACACCGACATGATGGCGGCAAACACGATGGGTTTGAATCGACGTGGAATCTTGAGTGACATAGTAACCTCTCTGCAATGTTCAAATCACGATTGCCAGTGTGGCTAGCAACCGTGATTAAAAGCCAACTATTTATGCTTGATAACGGCTGGCGGCATGCTTGTGCGAGAGGTTCGGGCCCATCTGCAAACGTGCTGCGTTGAATCTATCCCAATCTGCCATATCTGGCAGGGATGGGATGGTGATGACCTCACCCTGATCCAGACCTGACAAGGCAGCATCGACCATCTCGTCAGTCGACATCACAATCTCAGCAGGCAGATGGCTCACTGACATACCAGCTCTATCCCAAAGTTCTGTGCTGGTTGCGCCTGGCAACACGGCTTGAACTCGTATGCCTTTACTGCTTAATTCATGGTGCATGGATTGTGTGAAGTTCAATACATAAGCTTTGCTACCGCTATAGCTGCCATTCAGGATCTCGGGTGATAAGGCAACGATGGAGGCGATATTGATAATAGTGCCCTTACTCTGCGCTACAAAATTGCCAGCGGCCGCAGCGGCGAGGCGAGTGAGTGCCGTGATATTAAGGTCGATCATGGCATCGATCTTGTCCATGTTAGATGCTAGTAATGGGGTGACTGCAGCTGTTCCTGCATTATTGACCAGCATGTTGATGCTGCCGTCGCGATGCAATACTTCTTCAATCAAACGCAGGTCAGTCTTGCTGGTGAGGTCAGCGGAGATGATGTCAATCTGGCGGCCGGTATCGGCTGTCAGTTTGGCGGCCAGTGATTCCAGACGGGTTTTGTCGCGGGCTACCAGTATCAGATCATAACCACGCTTGGCGAGTCGATCTGCATAGACGGCGCCTATGCCGGAAGATGCGCCAGTAATGAGTGCCTTGCCTTTATTTGCTGATGTGTTCATTTAAATCTCCTTAACTTTTGGCCTGTTTGTACAAGCTGTGTTTGAAATGATGACTTGACGGAAGCCAGTATAGGGGAGTAATTTACGTCTTAAATGACATATAAACCTCTTTTTAGGACATTATGAAGCGCGTCGCATTTATTGTATTTCCTGGATTCCAAATACTTGATTTGGCTTCGATGACAGTGTTTGAAGTCGCTAACCTCAACCTGCAAGCTCCGGCGTATGAAATACATTTACTATCTGAGTACGGCGGTGCTGTGCCCAGTTCAGTGGGCGTGGCAGTTGAGACTCAGCCGTTTGGCGAGATGGAGTTTGATACAGTGATACTTCTGGGAGCCATCAAGATGGAGGCTGCCAGCGCAGGCTTGCTTGCTTACCTGCAAACCCAGCAAGCAAAAGTTAGGCGTATGGCCAGTATATGCACAGGTGCTTATCTTTTGGCAGAGGCTGGTCTGCTTGATGGCAAACGCGCCAGCACGCACTGGCGCCACGCACGTGAAATGCAGCGCCGTTTCCCTAAGGTTAAGGTGGAAGAAGACCGTATCTTTATCAATGACGGCAATATCTGGTCATCGGCTGGCATGACAGCTTGTATCGACCTTTCGCTGGCACTTGTGGAGAATGATCTTGGCGCTGATGTTTCTAGAGAAGTGGCCAAGAGTCTGGTGGTCTATCACCGTCGGACAGGTGGGCAGTCACAATTTTCAGCTTTGCTTGACCTAGAGCCAAAATCAGATCGTATCCAGACAGCCTTGAGTTATGCCAAAAATAATCTGCAGAAAAACTTATCGGTTGAAGATTTGGCTGAAGCGGCCCACTTAAGTCCACGCCAATTTAGTCGTACATTTCGTGCAGAAACTGGGCAAACGCCAGCCAAGGCAATAGAGAACTTGCGGGTGGAAGCTGCTAAAAACATGATGGAAACTGCGCGTCATCCAATTGAGGTGGTGGCGAAAGAGACAGGTTTTGCGGACCCTGAGCGTATGCGTCGAGCATTTATTCGCACCATCGGCCAGCCACCACAGGCAATCAAGCGGGTTGCTAGGATTCACCAAACAGCACATTTATGATTTTCCCTGAATTTTCTCATGGACTGACAACAGGAATATTTTGGTATTGAAGTAACTAAAGTCATATTCAGGTGGTCACAGCTGGAGTTATAAATAATTGAAAGCTGTCATGAGAAATCTTAAACAGAATTTTCTGGGTATTATCCTTTGCCTTAATTTATTTTCGCATACGGCAATCGCCGCCCCACTTGATGACGCCAAGCAGGCGGCTGACCATGGCAATTTTGCGAAAGCAGCTGAGATATATCAGGCTCTGGCAGATCAGGGTGAAGCCAAAGCGCAATACAATCTGGGCTTGATGTACTTCAATGGTGATGGTGTTAAGCAGGATTACAACGAGGCAATCCGTTACTACACCCTTTCTTCTGACCAAGGTTTCAGTGAGGCGCAATATGCGCTTGCGGTGATTTACTTTACTGGACGGTTTGCAAAACCGGATTACGAAGAGTCATTCCGTCTATATCGGCTTGCTGCAGAACAAGGCCATCTTAAATCCCAGCTTAATTTAGGTACCCTCTATCTCAAGGGTGAGGTCGTCGAACAGAATTATGACGAGGCCTTGAAGTGGTTGAATATGGCTGCAGAGAAAGGCTATGGAGAAGCGCAGTTCATGCTTGCCAATATGTATTTGCATGGTGATGGTGTTCCTGAGGATATCTCACATGCTTATATGTGGGTCGCATTATCCCTAGAAGATAAAAAGCACCAGACTGCATCCAAACTTGAAAAGCGCGAAAACTCACTGGATTTCTTGTCAGTGCGCATGAAGCCAGAAGAACTAGCTAAAGGTAAAGCCTTGGTGGATGAGTGTCATAGCAAACAATTGGTGGGCTGCTAAATTGTGCAGCCTGTTTTATGTTCAAACAGCATTTGATAAATGACTAACTGCAGCATTTTGATTCTGGATGAAGACGACTATACATGGTCAGTCATTCAATCTGACTTGGAGCAACGCGGCTACAAGAATCTGACCAGAATTAAAAATGGTATGCAATTACCAGTCGAACTCAAGCATTTTTTACCCGATATTGTCATCTTCAATTATCAATATCACCAGCCTGATAGCGTGATGCTTTGTAATTTGGTCAAGACCATGGCGCCAGAAGCTGCTGTGATTGCGATTGTCTCTTCTGGCCCGGCAAGTAAGGCAGTTCGATTGTGGGCAAGCCAGACGAATTGTATTGATGTTGTCATTGAAAAACCGTTATCTGATGAGCGTTTTTTCATGACATTAAAAGACATTAGCAAAGGCAAGCAGGCAGCAAAAATCCTGAATCAGCGTACAAAAATGCTAGAAAGCCTGATACCTGAAGCAGCTGTTGTCGCGGTGGACGGGGCAGAGGTTAACAAGGAAGAGGCTGAACTGGTAGAGGCCGCGGTGTTATTCACTGACATCAGGCGTTCATCACAGGCTATAACCAATTTCCCACCAAGAGAATTTTTTGCCTTGCTGAACCAGATGCTGTCACAGCAGGCAAAAATGATCAGAGAGCATCAAGGGTCTGTTATCAAATACACCGGTGACGGTGTGATGGCAGTCTTCCGCGGGGTCGGCCGTTCCCATTTGGCACTGAGAAGTGCGCTCAAGCTTGCAGAAAACAGTAAGACCAGCCCTTTACCTTTTGGTGTTGGTTTGGCGGAAGGGCTGGTTATGGCAGGTATGGTGGGTGATGCAAATCATTCTGGCCAGCGTAAGCAATATGACGTGATTGGAGCAACCGTACATCTGGCATCACGCTTATGCAGCATGGCAGAAGTCTCTGAGGTCATTGCAACTCAGCAGTTACATCACGCTGCTCGATTATATGAGCCATCGACCCGGCAGATCGGGCAGATCAGTGTCCGTGGCTTTGATCAGGGTATTGATTGTGTGGCATTTTCTTACGCAGGGATTGATTCAATAGGAGTAACAAAGTGAAAGAGGAATTTGATTCAGCACAAGTCAGTAAAGTGATTGATCAGGCGCTTGTATATCAATGTGCATGCCCAGCGCAAGTGTGCAGCACTATTTTTGAGTTGCGTGAATTGTTTGATTACCAGCAGAACTGTGCAAACGATACGATTAATGATATCAAGGTGCATAACACCATTGCAGCAGCTGCAGAGAAGGCACATAAGATTATGGAAGAATGCCTGAAAGATGTGCTGGCAATTGAAGGGTGGGATATGACTACACTTGATATGCCAGAGACATTACGTAAAAAGCCTGTTAAGGGGCTCTAAGTCATCTCATGATCGTCAACTTCAGTCTAGTGTTAAATATGCTGCTGAACTTTTAAACGACCCTGCAAATTTTACAAAGTCTATCTTTGGAGACGTCAAAATTTGCAGTAATTGGCTCGTTCATCCTACCAATTTAATTAATAGTAAATGATTAACTGCATGATTATTTGTAATTAAAATACCCTTGTCACATTAGGGTATAAGAATTGCACCTGATTAATAATTTGGATCAGGGTTTCATGCACTCAATGTTTAAAGCAATTCCAGTCCATCAACGACGACTACTTTACCTAGTAGTTGCAATAGCGGTTCTTCGTTTATTAACACTTGGCCTATATCCGTTATTTGATGCAACCGAGGCTAGGTACGCAGAAATAGCCCGCAAGATGGTCGAACTGAATGACTGGATAACACCATGGTATGACTATGGAGTGCCATTCTGGGGTAAGCCACCACTGTCATTCTGGCTCAGTGCGCTGAGTATTAAGTTACTTGGGGTGAGTGAGTTTGCGGCCAGATTGCCGCATTATTTGATCGGTTTACTGGTGCTTGGGTTGATATGTGGCTGGTTGGCACAACGCTCCCGTGAAGAGGCAGTTTATGCAGTCAGCATACTGGCCGCATCAATGCTATTTTTTGTTTCTGCTGGGGCGGTGATGACCGATATGTCGCTTACGCTTGGATGTGTCTTGATGTTACGCGGATTCTGGCAGGGTCTGCATGCAACAGCAGAGATTAAAAGCCGGGAGCGCTGGCTGTTATTCTTGGGTGCCGCTGTCGGCTTGTTAGCTAAAGGACCTGTGGCATTGGTGATTGCCGGATTCCCGATGGTGGTCTGGATGCTGACTAGCTCGGATATCAAAACCGTATTTCGGGCTTTCCCCTGGCTGAGAGGTGTCCTGCTTACCCTGATATTGGTGTTGCCTTGGTATCTGTTGGCAGAGCTACGTACTCCCGGATTCCTGAATTACTTCATCATGGGTGAGCACTGGCATCGATTTGTTACTCCTGGATGGCATGGTGACCAGTATGGCCATGCCCATCATTATGCACATGGGACAATCTGGGTTTTTATGTTGTTGGCGCTATTGCCATGGTCGGTGCTAATCCCGCTTTCTTTTTTATGGTGGGAAAAAAAGGCGGCTAATGATTATGTTGAAGCACCCAACAAAAAATGGCGTTGGTTTCTTCTTCTGGCTGGTTTGACGCCATGTCTATTTTTTACAGTCTCTGCCAATATTCTATGGACCTATGGCTTACCTGGCTTACCGCTACTGGCAATGCTAGGGGCTAGTTATCTTGTAGCAGACGCCGATAGCATAAAATCAAGTAAGGTACTGATGGCGGGCGTGATGATGACCATGCTTGGCTGGATAGCTTACTTAGGCAATATGGAGCTTCAAAATATGGATGAAGTGAGCACGACCAAGGGATTGGTGGCAGATTTTGAACACCGAAAAAATGCAGGTGATAGCTTGTTGTTTTATATCACACGACCTTATTCAGCGGAGTTTTATTCGACAGGAAAAGCAGAGAAGGTTCGCAATCAAACAGATTTGGGACTGCTAATAAAAAAGAAGAAAGCGTATGTAGCAATGCCGCATGAGCAATACCAGTTGTTAGCAACGTCAATTAAAAATGAGCTGAAACTGGTGAATCATCATGGCCGATTCGACCTCTATATTGCACAGCCGGAACATTTGGCAGAAGAGATGCCAATAGCCAAAAAGTTGAATTAAAGGATTTGGTTGGGTTGGGAAGCCATTAAAGGGCGATTTCTAAAACAACTGGTGTGTGGTCTGATGGCCTTTCCAGCTTGCGTGGCGCCTTGTCTATCCAGCTGGCTTTGCAATCGACTACCAGTGGCTCGCTCACCAGTATGTGATCTATGCGCATACCTAGATTGCGCCTGAACCCAGCCATCCGGTAATCCCACCAGCTAAAGCTTTTTTCTTCCTGCTCGAATAGCCTGAAACTGTCGTGTAGACCTAGCTTGATCAATTCTGCAAAAGCTGCTCTTTCCGCTTCACTGACTAACACTTGCCCAATCCAGGCTTGCGGATCATGAACATCGCGGTCTTCAGGGGCAATGTTGTAATCACCAAGCAGCATCAGTTTTGGGTATTTTTCGAGCTCGGTTTTTAGCCATATTGTCATGGCTGTGAGCCAGCCCAGCTTGTAGATGTATTTCTCAGAATCAAGGCTCTGACCATTGGGAATATAAACGCAAACAACACGAATGTCGTTGATGGTTGCTGCGATCAGGCGCATTTGTGCATCTACAAATCCGGGGATGCCATATTGAATGTCCTGCAATGGGTAACGGCTCAGAATGGCTACACCATTATAGGTTTTTTGCCCCAAGTGTATTGATTCGTAGCCAGCTGCGGACAGTTCGGCATAGGGGAATTTGCTGTCTTCCTGCTTGGTTTCCTGCAAGCAAAGCACGTCGGGTTGGTTAGCTGCAAGCCAATCCAATACATGCGGAAGGCGTACGTTGAGAGAATTCACGTTCCAGGTGGCAAATTTCATTTAACTTAGCGGGTAGTCGGGTTTGGTTTGTCAGCAGGAGTGGCTTTGGCTGGAGCTTTGTTCAGATTTTTAAGTGGGTTACTTTTTGGGTAACCTGCTGCATCCAGTGCGCTATTCCACGAGAATTCCTCAAAACCAATTCGTGGTTTCTGGGTTCCGATAATCAGTGCTGGTACCTGAGTGTCACCGGTGAGTGATTTCAACTCGGCTTTGTCAGAATCTGTACTCTTTAATGAAAAAGGTATGCCTCGTGACTTTAGAAACGCTTCTGCTTCACTGCAAGGGCTACCACATTCCTTGAATGAAAATAGTGTGACAGGATTTTTCTCTACAGCCAGCTTTGTTTCAAAAGGAATGGCATCTGTTTCAACAATGTTACCAGCAGCATTTTTTTGGGTCAGGTTTTTTGCATCCAGTGGTGGAATGTCACTGTAGTGTATGCGTCCCTGTTGATCAGTCCATTTGTAGACTGATGCGGCATATCCTGCGAGACTGAAAAGCAAAAAGATAGAGAACATCAGCAGGCGCATAAACTTCCCTTAATTAATCATGCCATTATGGCGCAATAAAGCGTCCATGGAAGGCTCTCTGCCGCGAAACGCAATGAAAGACTCCATCGCAGTGCGAGAGCCGCCTTTGGCTAAAATCTCGTTCCAGAAACGTTGCCCAGTCGCCCCTGACAATACTCCGTTTTCTTCAAACATACTGTAGGCATCGGCGGATAATACTTCTGCCCATTTGTAGCTGTAATAGCCTGCTGCGTAGCCGCCGGCAAAGATATGTGAAAAGCCATGCGGGAAGCGGTTCCACTTGGGTGGGCGTACGACAGCGACTTCATCACGAATCTGTTCGATCAGATCTAGCGCTGTCTCACTACCGTAAGGTTCAAAACTACTATGCAGACGTATGTCGAAGAGCGAGAACTCGATCTGGCGTACAGTCTGCATGCCTGCCTGGAAGTTCTTGGCTGCGACCATTTTGTCAAAAAGCTCACGCGGTAATTGGGCTCCGGTGTCGACATGTTTTGTCATGTGGCGCAACACATCCCATTCCCAGCAGAAGTTCTCCATAAATTGACTGGGTAATTCAACTGCATCCCATTCCACGCCCTTGATACCGGATACGCCGTAATCATCAACTTGTGTCAGCATGTGATGTAGTCCATGGCCAAACTCATGGAACATGGTTTGCACTTCGTCATGTGTGAACAGTGCTGGTTTATCGCCAACCGGACCAGAAAAATTGCAAGTAAGGAACGCCACTGGGGCCGTGACACCATTCGCATTTTTGCGACGAGTGATGGCTTCATCCATCCATGCGCCGCCGCGCTTGTTATTGCGTGCATATAGGTCGAGATAGAACTGGCCAACCAGCTTGCCAGCATGATCGGTGATTTCGTAAAACGCCGCATCCTGATGCCAGAGAGGAGCTTGCGATTTTCTTACGTGTACGCCAAATATAGTTTCGGTGACTTTGAACAGGCCATGTAAAACTTGCTCTTCAGGGAAGTATTGTTTTATTTCCTGATCGGAGAATGCATATTTTTCTTCACGCAACTTTTCCGATACATAGGCCACATCCCACGCCTGCATATCGTTGATACCAAGCTTGGCAGCGTATTCCTGCAATTCTTTCATGTCGCGCTCGGCATATGGTTTGGCGCGTTTTCCAAGGGTATCCAGAAATTCAGTGACTTGCGCTGGGCTGTCTGCCATCTTGGTAGCGAGCGACATTTCGGCATAGTTTTTGAAGTCCAGCAAGTGTGCCGCTTCTTGGCGCAATTGCAATAATTCGCGGATCAGATCCGTGTTATCCCATTCTGGTTTGCCGAATTCAGAAGCACGGGTCGCATAGGCACGATAGAGTTCTTCACGTAATGGGCGGTGATCTGCATACTGCAGGACCGGCATGTAGGAAGGAAAGTGCAGCGTAAACTTGTAGCCTGCTTTGCCAGACTCTTTGGCAGCTTCGGCAGCCGATTGTTGAGCATCCTCTGGAACACCTTTCAACTCATCAGCATTCTCGATATACAAGGCATAGTCATTGACTGTATCAAGTAGGTTTTCCTCAAACTTGGTAGCCAGCTTGGAGAGTGTTTCCTTAATTTCCTTGAATCTGGCTTTTTTGTCCTCGGGCAGTTCAGCACCGCCGAGACGAAAATCACGGACTTCGTTTTCGATGATTTTGCGCTGTGCGGCGCTCAGGCTGTTGAACTCTGCGCTGCTGGCAAGGGTGCGAAATTTGGTATAGAGGCGCTCATCTTGTGAAAGATCAGCGTAAAAGGTGGTGAGTTTTTGCTCATTGGTGTTGTAGGCCTCGCGTAACTCCGGGCTATTGACCACTGAATTCATGTGAGAAACCTGTGACCATGCGCGGGCGATTTTATCTTCCATGTCTTCCAGTGGAAGCGCAAAATTAGTCCAGCTTGGCTGCTCCGAACTCGTGGCCAGGTTTTCAATCTGTTTTAGACTGTCTGCCAGCAATGCATCAATCGCAGGTGTCACATGTTCCGGCTTGACCTCATTGAATCTGGGTAAGCTGCTAAAGTCCAGCAAGGGGTTATTCAAAACTTGAGTCACTTTTGGTTCTATCCTTAATTCAATAAGCGCAGTGTAAAGGGGTAGCGGTAGTGCTCACCCTTGCTGGCAGCAACTGCTGCCAGAATGCAGAAAATAATATTGGCAACCCACACAATTGCCATGAGCAACCCTCCAATCAGTATGATGATGAGCACAGCGTTAATCATCTGCGCAATCATGACTGTAATCTGAAAGTTTAATGCTTCCCGCGCCTGCTCACTGATATAAGGGCTGTCATCACGCTTTACAAGCCAGATGATGAGGCTGGGGAATACTGTGAAAATTGTTCCGCCCAGATGTGCAAGCATGGCGAGGTTTTTCTCGTCAGCGCTGAGTGCACTGTTGCTTTCGATGGTATCAGTCATCTAGCCACTCCATTAGAGATTGATTTTTTGCAGCAAAGTTTCTACTTTGTCCATGTTTTGCAGGCTGAGTATCTTGCGTGCCGTGATGGTGGTTTTGGGTAAATCTGTTTGCAGTACCTGATGTTTCACCGTCAGTACATTGGATGGATGCATAGAAAACTGGCGCAAACCAAAACCGAGCAGCAGTCGCGTCAATTTCGGGTCGCCTGCCATTTCTCCACATACGGAGACTGGGGTACCTGTTCTTTGCCCGGCACGTATGGTCATCTCAATCAGATGCAGTACTGCTGGATGGACCGGATTGTAGAGATGTGAAACAGTGTCATCTGTGCGATCAATCGCAAGAGAATATTGAATCAAATCGTTAGTGCCAATTGAGAGGAAGTCCATTTCTCTGGCAAAGGCCTCAGCGCATAGGGCTGCAGCGGGAATTTCTATCATGCCGCCGACTTCGATCTTTTCAGTAAATGGTGTGTTTTCCTTGCGCAAGCTGGCTTTGGCTCTTTCCAGCAGCAGCATGGTTTGGCGTAGTTCTGTAAGTGAAGACAGCATGGGTATCAGTATTTTGATATTACCGTAATGCGAAGCCCGCAAAATCGCTCTAAGCTGAGTATGGAAAATGGCTGGTTCGGACAGGCAAAGGCGAATAGCGCGCAAGCCTAGCGCCGGATTAGTGCAGCTACGGGCGGTATCTGGGTTCATTTCCTTGTCGGCACCGAGATCCAGCGTCCGTATGGTCACGGGCATATCTTTCATCGCCTCAGCCACCTTGCGATAAGCTACATACTGCTCTTCCTCGTCTGGCATTTCACGGCGGTTCATGAACAGAAACTCAGTGCGATAGAGGCCAACTCCAGTGGCTCCAGCAGCTTTGACTGCCACCACATCCTCAGGTACCTCAATATTCGCATGCAACTCTATCGGCGTGCCATCCAGCGTCACTGGCTTTGTAAACTTGATGCGTTTGAGCTTCTGCTGCTCGATTTCCCATTGTTCCTGACGCAGCTTGTATTCAGCCAAGGTGCTGTTGTCAGGGTTGACGATGACCACACCCTGATTACCATCAACGATAATCAGTTCACCATCGCGTATCAGCGTACGTGAACGTTGTAGAGCAACGATGGAAGGGATGTTCAGGCTACGAGCAAGGATTGCGGTGTGCGAGGTCACGCCACCGACATCCGTAATGAATGCTGCAAACTGGTGTTGCTTGAACTGAATAGCATCTGCTGGCGAAAGATCGTGAGCCACCAGAATAATGGCGCTTTCCTGCTTTTTCAGGGGTACCTGACTAGGATGGCCAAGCAGTACCTTGATCAGCCGCTCAACCACCTGCACGACATCCTGTTTGCGCTCGCGCAGATACTCATCTTCAATCTGGTCGAATTGTGCGACTAGATTCTCCATTTGCTGCTTCAGCGCCCATTCTGCGTTGCAGGATTCATTCTGGATGATGGTTTTTGGAACGTCAGCCAGCATGTGGTCATTGAGGAACATCAGGTGTGTACTGACAAATGCACCCAGTTCAGCAGGCGCTTTGGTCGATAATTGGTTACGTATGTTTTCCAGATCGGATTTAACTGTACCTATGGCTTGTTCAAAGCGGGTAATTTCCTGGGCTATCAGGTCTTTAGGTACTTTGTAGTGAACAACTTCGAGCAATGCGTGAGAGACAAGATGTGCCTGTCCTATGGCGATGCCACTGGAGACGCCAACGCCGTGTATGCTAAAGCTCACAGGCTTGAACCTTTGCAAAAGGGCACTACTTGATTAAGCAAGATATCTGAAACTGGAATGGCCAATTTATTCGCCTTCATCAAAACGATTGTTAATCAGGTTCACCAGTGCGCTCATAGCAGCTTCTTCATCTGCCCCACTGGTTTCCAGCATGATTTTGCTGCCTTTGCTGGCCGCTAGCATCATGACACCCATAATGCTTTTTGCATTGACTCTTCGATTATTGCGCTCTATCCATATTTCACTGGCATATTGGCTAGCCGTTTGTGTCAGCTTAGTTGAGGCGCGCGCATGCAAGCCCAGTTTGTTGATGATTTCGATTTCCGTCCTGATCATTGCTTAGTGCCTTTGCACGCCTCATCTGTAAAGTGAAACACACCTTCTTTGCCACCACTTAGTGCTTTTTCTGCCAGTCTGACGATATCACCATTGCGATAGGTGAGTGCTCTCACCAGCATCGGCAGATTAACACCTGCTACGCCTTCAACATGGCCAGGAACCAGCAATTTACCCACCATATTACAGGGTGTGGCTCCGTAAATATCCGCAAGCACCAGCACGCCATCACCCTGATCCAGCTCTCGCACCATCTGCTGGGCCTGCGGTAATAATGCTACCGGGTCGTCATGGGTGCCGATACCGAGTTGCTGCAATTGTGATGGGCGTTCACCCATGACATGACTGGCACAATGAATCAGGCTTTCGCCCAGTGTGCCGTGCGCGATGATTAAAATACCTATCATGATTAATCCTGTTTTATCTACGCTATGTTGCTTATGGCTACGTTACTTGGGACTGCGTTCGTGTGACTATCTTACTAAAGCTCTCTATGTCTAATCAGTACTTTTTGGCCTTGCTGGCTGAAATATTTCGCCAACTGTTCAACCAGATAGACTGAACGATGTTGGCCCCCAGTGCAGCCAATCGCCACTGTCAGGTAGCTGCGGTTATCGCGGATAAAGCTTGGTAGCCACTTTTCCACATAACGGCGGATATCTTCCAACATTGATTTTACTTCGTCCTGATTTTCCAGAAACGCTTTCACCGGCGCATCGCAACCGGTAAGTGGGCGTAGCAATGGGTCATAATGTGGGTTGGGTAGGCAACGTACATCAAACACAAAATCCGCATCTAGCGGAATGCCATGTTTGAATCCAAAGGAGTTGAATAGCAAGGTCATGCCGGTATTTTCTAGCGCGATAAAATCCTTGACCCAGCTACGCAAGGTATTGGCACTCAAGTCACTTGTATCGATATGGTGACCAAGATCAGCCAGCGGTGCCAGTAACTCACGTTCGCGCTGTATGCTTTCCGCTAGCGTCGTATCATCGTTACTTAAGGGATGTCGTCGACGTGTTTCACTGAAGCGCTTTACCAGTGTCTCGGTCGACGATTCCAGATATAAGACCTGTACCGTAATGCCTTGATTTTTTAGGGTGAGTATATTGTCTGGTAGCGCTTCTAGCGATGCACTGCGAGTGTCAATGCTGATGGCAAGGCGGTCTTCATCAGCTTTGCTCAGGTGCTGGTAAATCTGCGGCAATAGCGTGGCTGGCAGATTATCGACACAATAATAGCCGCTATCTTCCAGTGCTTTGAGCACGATGCTTTTACCGGAACCTGATAGGCCTGTGACGATAATGAGCTGCATGGCTATTCAGTATGGTTTTTCTTCAGGGCTTTATTGAGCTCACGCGCCTGTCGCTGCATAAACTGCTTAGTGCCATTGACGCCACGTAACAGCAGCATGTGGTTCCGTACGGCTACTTCGACCAGTACCGCAATATTACGCCCCGCTGCGACTGGTATCATCACTTTAGGTACCTTAACGCCCAGTATGTTCTCGGACTGTGATTTGATCTTGAGCCTATCCAGCATGTGTGGTGCCATTTTGTCTGCGTTTTCCAGATGCACGATCATATCCAGCGGCTTGGTTGGTTTCACTGCATTGTCACCAAACAGCGCACGAATATTCAATATGCCCAAGCCACGGACTTCAAGAAAATCCTGCAGTAGTTCTGGGCAGCGGCCTTCCAGGCGATCCGGTGCGACACAGAAAAAATCGGTAATATCGTCTGCGACCAGCCTGTGACCACGCGAAATTAACTCCAGCGCCAATTCACTTTTGCCAATCGCAGGGTCTCCCTTGATCAGCACACCAAACCCTTGCACCTCGATAAATACCCCATGCAGGCTCGCCATATCGGCCATGGCTTGCGTCAGGTGATGGCTTAATACATCCATCAGGCGTGGGCTACGTAAAGGTGAGGTGAAGAGAGGGGTGG
>Ga0265327_10003282_pt1 | contig 15669 bp, 16 predicted proteins | sample 41621metaG_FD_202089 | JGI IMG/M metagenome (GOLD analysis project Ga0265327, IMG submission 202089) | Rhizosphere microbial communities from Carex aquatilis grown in University of Washington, Seatle, WA, United States - 4-16-21 metaG | ecosystem: Host-associated > Plants > Roots > Rhizosphere... | reverse complement strand
TATCACCGCCCCGATGAGCAGGCCCATCTGGTAGCCCCAGTCGCCGAAGTGGGCGTCGCCAACCACCAGGTCGCCGCGGAACCGGTAGATGCGCTTCACCGCCTCGCCGATGATCGAGGAACGCAGGTGGCCCACATGCATGGGCTTGGCCACATTGGGGCCGCCATAGTCGATCAGCACCCGGCGCGGCTGCTCCACCTGGCCGGCGCCGAGCCGCGGATCGGCGGCGATCTGGTTGGCGCGCTCGGAAATCGCTGCTTCGCTGACCCGCAGATTGATGAAGCCGAGGCCGGCGATCTCGGCCGAGGCCAGGCGCGGATCCTTGGCCAGCGCCGCCACGACGCCGGCGGCGATCTCACGGGGATCGCGGCGCGCGGTCTTGGCGGCGGCAAGTGCGCCATTGCATTGGAAGTCGGCCAGGTCGGGCCGGTCCGAGGGTGTCACCCGGCCCAGTTCGACCGGAAGACCGGCGGCGGCGAAGGCCGCAGCGACGGCCTCCGTCAGGCCCCGTTTGAGATCGCTCATTTCCGGGTCGTGGTGTCCGCGGCGAGATTGGTCCCGGCCGTCAGGCGGAACCGCTTACCCTGCCGGTTGAATTCCGCCATCTGCGGCGTCACGTCGAAGCCCACCAGGACCTCGAAATTGGAGCCGGAGGTGGTGATGCTGGCGCGGGGAATCACCACCTCGGCGACATCTTCGGTGACATAGACGCGATCCTGGCCGGGGGCGAACTTCACCGGCAGATCGAAATATTGCTTGGCGATGACCGTGGTGTTGCGCTGGGTCACGGCCACCCAGTAGCGGTAGGTCTTGGAGCCGCCCTCGGCCTTGGGGCCCTTGCCCATCTCAAACAGGATCTCGACGGCCACCTGGATCGGCTGGGTGTCCTTATAGGCGCAACCTGCGGAGACGCCCTGGATCTCGCCGGTATAACCGACGTCGGCGGAGGCTTCCTTGCCCTGGGTGAACTCGACATAGCGGCCGGCGTCGTAGAGCACCTTCACGAACGGGCACGGGCCGGCGTTGCGCAGGGCCGGCAGGGGGGCCTGGCTGTCGCCCCACTCGGCGTCCTTCTTTTTCTTCTTGGCCGCATCGGCCCCGTCGTCCGGCTGGCCGCGGCCGCCGCGCTGGCCGCCGCCACCACCACCGCCGCCGCCGCCGCCTCCACCGGGATAGCCCTGAGCGAACGAGGTCGCCGGCAGGGTGCAGGCCGCAACGAGCAGCGTGGCGGCGAGGAGCAGGGAGCGGCGCATGGGGACGTCCAAACAGAAACAGGCAGGCGCGGGCGACGAACGCCCCCGCGATCGGTCCCTAGTAGTGGCTAAAGAATGCGGCTGCAACGCGGCTGGCAGGTTCCAGCCGCCGACGATCGGGCGCACTGGCGGCGGAAGGGCGGAGCGCCTAGTTTGCGCCCATGCCCCATGACCTTCCGCCCCGCCGTCCCCTCAAGGTGCTGCTCGCCACCCCGCGCGGCTTTTGCGCCGGGGTCGACCGCGCCATCCAGATCGTCGAGCGGGCCATCGAGAAGTATGGCGCGCCGGTCTATGTGCGCCACGAGATCGTGCACAATCGCCATGTGGTGGACCGGCTTAAGGCGCTGGGGGCGGTGTTCGTCGAAGAGCTGGACGAGTGTCCCACCGACCGGCCGGTGGTGTTTTCCGCCCATGGCGTGCCCAAGGCCGTCCCGGCCGAGGCGCGGTCGCGGCAGATGCTCTATCTCGACGCCACCTGCCCTCTGGTCTCCAAGGTGCATGTGGAGGCCGGGCGGCATCATGACGCGGGCCGTGAGATCGTGCTGATCGGTCACGCGGGCCATCCCGAGGTGGTGGGGACCATGGGCCAGCTTCCCGACGGCGCGGTGACCCTGATCGAGACCGTTGAGGACGCCCGCACCTTCCAGCCGCGGGACCCGGCCAATGTGGCGTTCGTCACCCAGACCACCCTGTCGGTGGACGACACGGCTGGGATCGTCGCGGCGCTTCGCCAGCGGTTCCCGGACATCTCCGCCCCGCACAAGGAAGACATCTGTTACGCCACCACCAACCGCCAGGACGCGGTGAAGGCCGTCGCCGGGGGCAGCGACGTGCTGCTGGTGATCGGTTCCGCCAACTCCTCCAATTCGGTGCGCCTGGTGGAGGTGGCCAAGCGGGCCGGTGTTCGCGTGGCCCATCTGATCGACGACGCCACGCATCTGGACCTTGCCTGGATCGAGAGCGCGTCGACGGTGGGCGTCACCGCCGGAGCTTCGGCGCCGGAGGTGCTGGTCCAGGGGGTCATCGACAGGCTGGGCGAAGCCTATGACGTGACCGTCGAAGAGGTGGAGACCGCTCGCGAGACGGTGAGCTTCCGGCTGCCGCGGGTTCTGGCGGGCTAGGAAGGTTCGGCCAACCACGATCCCGGACCTATGCCGCCCAGATTTTGACACGATTGACAAAACGACGCTGGCGTCATGTTCTTCATGTGATCTTCGCGTGGGGGAGTCTGGCGAGGTGACGTCATGTTGAATATCGTCCGAGATCTGCCGCGCCTGGGGCTTGGGTTGGCCGTGGCGTGCTGGGCGGCGGCGTTTCTCGCCCCCCCGGCGTCAGCCGCGGGGCGCTGTGTCCTGTCGCCGGAAGACCTGCAGTCGCTGCAGGCTTCGAAATCCGGACTGAAGGAGCAGGCCGACGTAGACGCCCTGCCGGCCGCCAAGCAGCAGATGGTGTGCTCAACACGGGCGTTGTGGAAACGCGTGCACGGCGCCGGCGACCAGTTGCCCAAGTCGTGGCCCGACGATGAGCCCGGGTTCTCGCCGGCCTTCATGAGCCCGGACGAATTGCACACCTTCGACAAGCTGGAGGACGCCTGGGTCGACGCCCAGATGGCCGCGGACGAGGCCCGCCAGGCGTCGAAGTTCGGCAAGGCCGCTTCCGCCAAGACGGCGTCCGCCAAGCCCCACTGATCCCGCGGCGCGGGATCGGACCCGCCTCAGCCCCCGGACCAGGCCTCGAAGGTGCGCTGGTATCGCTTGAGCAGGGCGCGACCGCGGGCCGTGCGGGCCTCATGGTCGGGGTCGTGTTCGGCCAGGGCGACGACGCCGAAATCCGCACGCTGCAGATAGATCGTGTCGCCGGCCTTCAGGTCCAGGGCGGACAGGGCCGCGTCATCCAGGACGGCGACGATGCGCCCATCCGACTGTTCAAGCTTCAGGGCGATCATGGGATCCTCCTGGCGGGGAAAATAGCACCTGGGGCCCGCCGCGTCTTGACCCTTGCCCCAACCTCCCTCATCCGGGGCCGCACATGGCCGTCTATACCGACATCACCGACGAGGAGCTCGCGGGCCTCCTGGCCGATTATCCCCTGGGCGCCGCCGTGGCGTTCAAGGGCATCGCCGAAGGCATTGAGAACTCCAATTTCCTGCTGGAGACGGAGGCGGGACGGTTCTTCCTCACCGTTTTCGAGCGCCGCGTCCGCGAGGAGGACCTGCCGTTCTTCCTCGGCCTGATGCGCTGGCTGGCGGAGCACGACTATCCCTGCGCCACCCCGATCGCCGACCGGGCGGGCGAGATCCTCAAGCGGGTGCGCGGCAAGCCGGCGGCCATCGTCGCCTTCATGCCAGGCCTGTCGGTGCGACGCCCCACCGCCGCCCATTGTCGCGAAGCGGGCGAAGGCCTGGCCCGACTGCACCTGGCGGCCCGGGGCTTTGCCCTGAACCGCGCCAATGATCTGGGCCAGGCCGCCTGGGCGCCGATGTTCGCGCGCCTGACCGATGCGGCCGACGCCCTGAAGCCGGGCCTCGCCGCCACCATTCAGGCGGACCTGGAGAGCCTGGACGCGCTCTGGCCGGCGGACCTGCCCACCGGGATCATCCATGCCGACTATTTCCCCGACAATGTGTTCTTCCGGGCCGGGAGGTTCGCCGCCACCATCGACTATTATTTCGCCTGCGAGGACGCCCTGGCCTACGACATCGCCGTGGCGCTGAACGCCTGGTGCTTCGAGCCGGACGGCAGTTTCAACGTCACCAGCGCCCGGGCCCTGGTGGCCGGCTATGAGCGCCATCGCCCCCTGACGCCCGCCGAGCGCGCCGCCTTGCCTGTGCTGGCCCGGGGCGCCGCCATGCGATTTTTCCTCACCCGCCTGGCGGACTGGGGGGCGACCCCGGCCGGCGCCCTGGTGAAGCCCAAGGATCCTCTGGAATACGAGCGCAAGCTGGCGGTCCATCGCGAGGCGCCGGACCTGGTGCTGTTCGGGGCCGGCGTCGCAGGAGATGCGGCGTGACCCCCAAGGTGGTGATCTACACGGACGGGGCCTGCTCGGGGAATCCCGGGCCCGGCGGCTGGGGCGCCCTGCTGATCTCCGGCGACCATCGGCGGGACATCTGCGGCGGGGAGCCGGCCACCACCAACAACCGCATGGAGCTGATGGCCGCGATCCAGGCCCTGGAAGCCCTCACCAAGCCCTGTCAGGTCGAGCTGCATACCGACTCGACCTATGTGATGAAGGGCATCTCGGAGTGGATTCACGGCTGGAAGGCTCGGGGCTGGCGGACCGCTGACAAAAAGCCGGTGAAGAACGAAGATCTCTGGCGGCGTCTTGACCAGGCCCGCCTGCGTCACCAAGTGGATTGGCGCTGGGTCAAGGGCCATGCCGGCCATGAGCACAACGAGTACGCGGACTTCCTGGCCGGAAAAGGCCTGAAAGAAGCCTTGAACAGGCCTTGATCGTTCAAGATTGAACCCCATATGGTTCGAAGTTGAACGATATGGAGGTCTGCATGCTGGCGACCACCCCTCCCAAGGCGATCCCCCAGGACCATCCCTATGTGGAGGTCTTTTCCGAGATCGGCACCATCGAACACTTCCTGCGCCTGGCGGTGACCCGCCACCTGCCGGAGGGGGTGACCTACGCCCACTTCGAGCTCTTGAACTATTTCATGCGCCACGGCGACGGCCAGACCCCGGCGGAGCTGTCGCGGGTGATGATGATGACCAAGGGCGCCATCACCAACATCCTGCAGAAGATGGAGTCCCTGGGCTATGTGGCGGTGCTGGCCGACTGCGCGGACCGGCGCAAGAAGCGCGTCCGGGTGACCCGCAAGGGCCTGGACGCCCTCGCCTGCATTCATCGCGACATGAAGGGCAAGACCGAAGCCCTGCGCGACGGCTTCACCGACAACGAGTTCCGCGCCGCGATCCCGTTCCTCCGGGCGTTGCGGACCTTCCTGGCCGAGGTGTCGAGCGAGGCCGAGGTGGCGCGGGTCTGAAGCGCCCAGCCTCCCTGTCATAACTGGACGCCGCGCGACCTTGCCGAGGCCTGGGCGCAGTCAGCTTCCCCCACTTGTTGGGGGAAGTGTCACAAGGCTTGCGCCAGCGAGCCGCGTGACGATGGGGGTGTGAATCCGACGGCTGGTGCGTCGCAGACACTCACCCCCATCGACCCTCCAGCTAAGGCGCTGTCGGGCCACTTCCCCCATGACATGGGGGAAGCTGTGGGGCGGGTATTGTCGGGCGTCGCCCGGTAGCGAACCTCAGTCGTCGCGATGAGAACCGTCACTCTCCGCTCGCGCTGCAGCTTCGCTCCATTCCAAAAGGCGCTCGATCACGTCAAGCAGTGGTGTGACGCGGAACACGCCGTCGTCCCAGCCACCGACATAGGAAATCCATCCCGTCCGCGTGAGCGCCCCAGCGTAGCCGTGCAATAGCTTCTCACTCGGGAAGATGGCGGCCTTCGCCAACAGACGTCCTCGGACGCGCATCCAAATCTGGCCGTCTCGCTGATCCTCGTCGGCGCCGAGATCAATCCCCCGGCCTACCGCGGCTGAGACGGCTCTGCCCCGACGTCCGGCGCGACGGGCCGCACGGTGTTCATCACCGAAGCCAGGGCGGCGGCCAGCTGCTGACCATGGGCGGCGACGGCGACGGCGGCCTTCTGCGACGCCGCGCTGCAGGCGGGGAACTCACTCTGGCGAGAGGCGAAACCGGTGTTGAAGCTCTCCTTCAGCCGCCGGTCCAGGGCGGCGTCCGGCTGTTCGGCGTCCACCATCTTGATCATGCGTGTGCGCCAGTACTGGTCATCCGCCCCCTGGCACGCCTGGCGCAAGGCATGGGCCTCTCCCAGGACATAGGCGAGGTCGGCGAGACTCTGGCGCAGGGCCGGGCTGCGGTCCTGGGCGAGCGCCGCCGGGGCCTGGATCAGGAAGGCGCCGGCCAGGGCCAGGATGATCGGGCGAGGTCGAACCATGGCCTGAGATAAAGGCTTCCCCGCCCGCTTGTCACGCCGCCGCGCGCATGACGCGAACCGGCGCCGTGGAAGGATGGCGGCAGGAGGGCGAAATGCGCTAACCAGGGCGCGGATCATCCGTTTCAGCCGCATCAGGGGTTCCGCCATGCGCCTTCTTCCGCTCGTCGCCGCGCTCGGCGCCCTGGCCCTCCTCCCTGCGCCGGCCGCGACGGCGGCTCCCGCCAAGTCCCATGCGGCCGCCAAGCCGGCCGCCGCGGGGCCGGCCGCCGCCGCCGCCATCCCGGGCTTCGACGCCCGCGACCCGGCGAGCGTCATCGTCCTGCTCAAGCAGATGAACGCCGAGGGCAAGATCCTGAAGACCGCCGGCGACGTGGTGGTGATCGGGGTCACCGCGCCCAGCCTGTCGTTCGGCGTCCAGATGATGGGCTGCGACGCCACAGGGAAGGCCTGCCATGCGCTGGCCATGTCCGCCTCCTCGGAGAAGCCCGCCACCCTCAGCCAGATCAATGTCTTCAACCGGTCCCAGCCCATGTGCCGGGGGCTGCAGAACACCGAGGGCAAGGTCACGGTCATGTACTTCGCCCTGGTGAGCGCGCACACGAACATCGAGGAGACGCGCCAGCAGATGGCGGTCTGGGGCGGATGCCTGGCCAATTTCGGTGAGTTCCTGAAGGACCCCAGCGCCTTCCCGCCCAAGGCGCCGGCCCCCAAGCCGGCCGGGTGAGGCCCTAGTCCCCGCGCGCCCACGGCGCCGTGGACAGGCGTTCGGCCAGGAAGTCGTACAGCACCCGCACCCGGGCCGGCCGCAGGCGCCCGGGGGGGCTGACCAGGTGCAGGGCGATGGGCGGCGTCTGCCAGTCGCACATCACCGCCTCCACCGCGCCGTCGGCCAGCTCCGGCCAGACGATGAATTCCGGCTGCAGGGCCAGGCCCACCCCGGCCCGCAGAGCCGGCAGCAGGGCGTCGGAATTGTTGACCTTCAGGGGGCCGGAAACGGTCACCGCCTGCTCACCCTCCGTGGGGTGGGCGAACCGCCAGATCTCCGGCGTCAGGGCGTAGGCGTAGGTGAGCGCCCGATGCCAGACCAGGTCGCGGGGATGGACCGGCCGGCCATGGGCCTGGAAATAGGACGGCGCCCCCACCAGCACGATCCTCACGCCGCACAGGCGGCGCACCAGGAGAGAGCTGTCCGGCAGGGCGCCGATCCTCAGGCCCAGGTCGAACCCCTCCCCCACCAGGTCCACCTTCTGGTCGGACAGGTTCAGGTCGATGCTCACCTCCGGATAGAGGGCGAGGAATTCCGGCAGCAGGGGCGCCACGTGGCGGATCCCGAAGGACATGGGGACGGCGAGCCGGACGGGGCCGCGCGGAGTGTTGGACTGGGCGGCGGTCTCGGCCTCCACCGCCTCGCCCTCGGCCAGGATGCGCTGGGCCCGCTCATAGGCCGCCCGGCCGCTTTCGGTCAGGGACAGCTTGCGGGAGGTGCGGTGGAACAGGCTGGTGGCGAGCCGGGTCTCCAGCCGGGTCACCGCCTTGGAGACCGTGGCCTTGGAGAGCTCAAGCTCGGACGCCGCCCGGGCGAAGGCGCCAGTCTCGGCGACCTTGGCGAAGATCGCCCAGGCCTCGAAGTCGGGGAGTCGGGACATAGGCGCCAATCCTGAAACGATCCGTTTCCATCGTTTCTATTTCGGATTGAGAGGAAAGGTCTACTTGTTCCTCAACAGCGCGGGCCGCAGCGGCCGGCGCATCCTAGTTCAGGAGGTCACCATGATCGAAGTCCGATCTTTCGACAGCCTCGGCGGCGCCAATCACGGCTGGCTCGATGCCAAGCATCATTTCTCCTTCGCCGACTATCACGATCCCAAGCGGATGGGCTGGGGCCCGCTTCGCGTCTGGAACGACGACCGAATCGAACCCAATTCCGGGTTCCCGCCCCACCCCCACGCCAATATGGAAATCATCACCTATGTCCGGGAGGGCGCCATCACCCACCAGGACAGCTTGGGCAACAAGGGCCGCACCGAGGCCGGCGACGTTCAGGTGATGAGCGCGGGCACGGGGGTGCGTCACGCCGAGTACAATCTGGAGACCGAGCCCACCACCCTGTTCCAGATCTGGATCCTTCCCGACCGGGCTGGCGGCGAGCCCTCCTGGGGCGCCAGGCCCTTCCCCAAGGGCGACCGCGCCGGAAAGTTCGTGACCCTGGCCTCCGGCGTCGCCGGGGACGAGGACGTGCTGCCGATCCGCACCAATGGCCGGGTCGTGGCCGCGACGCTCAAGGCCGGCGAGAGCGCCGACTATGAACTGGGCGCCGACCGCTACGGCTATCTGGTGCCCGCCACGGGCGCCGTGGAGGTGAACGGCGTGCGGGTCAACGCCCGTGATGGCGCCGCCATCCGCGACGTGGCGACCCTCAAGGTCACCGCCCTGGAAGACGCCGAGCTGGTGCTGGTGGACGCCGCCTAGGACTCCGCCCTCCCAGCAGCCCCTCAGACCCTGGGTCCGGCTCCGACCCGTTCGGAGCCGCTGACCCGCCATGCCTCACATCCGGAGAACCTCATGACCAAAGTCCTCGTCCTCTATCATTCGGCCTATGGCCACATCGAAACCCTCGCCCAGGCGGTGGCCGAGGGCGCGCGGGAAGCCGGCGCCCAGGTGGACATCAAGCGTGTCCCCGAGACCGTCCCCGAGGAGGTCGCCAAGGCCGCCCACTTCAAGCTCGACCAGGCGGCGCCCATCGCCAAGGTGGAGGACCTGGCGGATTATGACGCCGTCATCATCGGCGCCGGCACCCGGTTCGGCCGGATGAACTCGCAGATGGCGGCCTTCCTCGACCAGGCCGGCGGCCTCTGGGCGCGGGGCGCGCTGCACGGCAAGGTGGGCGGAGCCTTCACCTCCACCGCCACCCAGCACGGCGGCCAGGAGACCACCCTGTTCTCGATCATCACCAACCTGCTGCACTTCGGCATGGTGATCGTGGGCCTGGACTATGGTCATGCCGGCCAGATGACCCTGTCCGAAGTCACCGGCGGCAGCCCCTATGGCGCCTCCACCATCGCCGGCGGCGACGGCTCGCGTCTGCCCTCGGAGAACGAGCTCACCGGCGCCCGCTATCAGGGCCGCAAGATCGCCGAGACCGCCGCCAAGCTGACGGCCTGACCCTTCCGACGCCACCCTTTCCCTCCCCCCGACGGAGAGGGTGGCCGGCGCCGTCCCGGGGGAATGCCGGGACGATCAGGCGCCCGGCGGGTGGGGGAGTCTCACACACACCGCTCCCTCACCCGCACGCGTCCCTCTGAATCACCAAGCCTCTAGCCAAGCCGCGTCGCCGAGGGCAGACCACAGCGCCTGACCCTGCCGATGCGTGGAGAGGCGTTTGATCGACCTGCCAAGCCCGCTCCGACCTGACGTGGCGCCGATCCGCGCCCTGGCGTGGCTGCGCCGGCGCATCCGCTCCAGCGAACTCTGGCTCATCGGGGTCGCCACCCTGATCGGCGTCGCCGCAGGGTTCCTGGCCGTGCTGCAGGGCCGGGTCGCCCACGGGATGCAGATGCTGTTCTTCGGCTTCGACCCGGACCAGAGGCTGAGCGCCCAGGCGGCCATCGAACCCTGGCGCGCCGCCGTCCTGCCGCTGGGAGGCCTGGTCCTGGGGCTGCTGGGCTGGCTGTGGCTCCGCTACCGGCCGAACCCGGCCGTCGACCCGGTGGAGGCCAACGCCCTGCACGGCGGCCGGATGTCGCTGCGGGAGAGCGCCTTCATCTGCCTGCAGACCCTGATCTCCAACGGCGTGGGCGCCTCGGTGGGCCTGGAGGCGGCCTACGCCCAGGCGGGCGCGGTGGTGGCCTCCTTCGCCGGACAGCGGCTGAACCTGCGCCGCGCGGACCTGCGGACCCTGGTGGGCGCCGGCGCCGGCGCAGCTATCGGCGCGGCGTTCGGGGCGCCCCTCTGCGGCGCCTTCTACGCCTTCGAGATCGTCATCGGCGCCTATACCGTGGCCAATATCGCGCCGGTCGCCGCCGCCACCCTGGCCGCCAGCCTGGTGGCCGGGCGGCTGGGCTGGACCCCCTATCTGCTGAAGACCTCCACCGTCGCGGTGCAGACCTGGGCGGAATACGGCCTCTACGCCCTGCTGGGCCTGGTCTGCGCAGGGTTCGGCATCGCGCTGATGCGGGTCGTGGCCTTCACCGAGCGGCAGGTGTCCCGCACGCCGGTCCCGCGCCGGCTGCGGCCCGCGGCGGGTGGCCTGGTCCTGGCCGGCATGGCCCTGGTCACGCCCCAGACCCTGTCGGCGGGACACGGCGCGCTCAATCTCGACCTCGGCGCGGGGCTCGGCCTGGGCATGCTGCTGTTCCTGCTGGCCATGAAGGCCGCCGCCTCCGCCATCTCCCTCAGCGTCGGCTTCCGCGGCGGGCTGTTCTTCGCGGCCCTGTTCCTGGGGACCCTGCTGGGCCAGGCCTTCGCCGCCGTCATCGCCCTGATCCCCGGCGCCCCGGCGCTCGACCCCACGGTGGCGGCCCTGGTGGGCCTGGGGGGCCTGGGGGTGGCCATTGTCGGCGGGCCTTTCACCATGTCCTTCCTGGTGCTGGAGGCGACGGGCGATTTCACCGTGACCGCAGCGGCCCTCACCGCCTCGCTCATCGCCAGCGCCGTGGTGCGCGAAAGCTTCGGCTATTCCTTCTCCACCTGGCGACTGCACCTGCGCGGAGAAACCATCCGCAGCGCCCATGACGTGGCCTGGGTCCGCACGCTCACGGCCGGTCGGATGATGCGCAAGGACGTCAACACCGTCGAGGCGACGTCCAGCCTGGCCGAGTTCCGCCGTCGCTTCCCCCTGGGCGCCACCCGGCGGGTGCTGATGCTCGACCCCGAGGGCCGCTATGCCGGGATGATCCAGACCGTGTCGGCCTATGGCGACATCGAGGACCTTCAGGCGCCGGTCTCGACCCTCGCCATCAACCAGGACGCCGCCTTGACCCCGGCCATGTCGATCAAGGAGATCATGGCCGCCTTCGACACGACGGAAGCCGACGAGCTGGCGGTGGTGGACGAGGGGCGCAGGGTGCTGGGGGTGGTGTCGGAGTCCTACGCCACCCGCCGCTATGCCGAGGAGCTGGAGAAGGCGCGCCGGGATCTGACCGGGGAGAGCTGATCCGGCGATTGACTCCCGCCGAACACCGTTCACCCTCGGGGGCGAGATCGGGGACCGAGCCCCGGCCGTATCGGGGGAGACGACATGCCAGGCTCAGCCGTTCAGGGCGAGGATCGCCACGTCTCCATCGACGCCGTGCGCGGCTTCGCCGTCCTCGGCATCCTGCTGATGAACATCGTCGGCATGGGGTTGCCGTCCTTCGCCTATCTCGACCCCACCTATGCGGGGGGCGCCGAGGGGGCGGACCTGTGGACCTGGGCGGTCAATAATGTGCTGACCGACGGGAAGATGCGGGCCCTGTTCACCATGCTGTTCGGGGCCAGCGCCGTGCTGATCGCCGAGCGGGCGGAGGGCAAGACCCCGGGCCCGCTGCAGACCCATTACCGGAGGCTGTTCTGGCTGTTCGTCATCGGCATGATCCACGCCTATTTCCTGTGGTTCGGCGATATCCTGGTCTGTTACGCCGTGGCCGGCCTGTTCATCTTCCCGTTCCGCAAGCTTGGGGCGCGGATCCAGATCGGTATCGGCGTCGCGGTGCTGGCCGCGCTGCTCGCCAAGAACCTGATGGAGGCGAGCCAGCTGGAGGCCATGCGCGCTGCGGCGACCGCCCCTGGCGCGACGGCGGGTGCGATCAGGGCCTGGCAGGAGGTCTCCCTGGTGCTCTCGCCGCCGAAGAGCATGGTCGCCCAGGAGATCGCCGGGTTCGGCGGCGGCTTCCTGGAAGCCCTCAAGGCGCGGGCCTATGTCGCCTCGCTGATGCAGCTGGTGCTGGAGCCCACCGACGGCCTGCCCGAGGCCGTGGGTCAGATGTTCCTTGGCATGGGCCTGTTCCGTCTGGGGTTCTTCACCCTGGGCTGGTCGAGCCGGGCCTATGGCTGGGCGATCGCCGTGGGATACCTCATGGCCGCGCCGTTCACCGCCTGGCTGACCTGGCGGATCTGGGCCAGCGGGTTCGAACCCTTGACCCTGCATCGCCTCGAAGCCCTGCAGCAGGTCTCGCGACCGCTCATCGCCATGGCCCATGCCTCGGTGCTGCTGCTGATCATCCGCGCCGGGGTGCTGAGCGGCGTGGTGGAACGATTGAGCGCCGCCGGCCGCATGGCGTTCAGCAATTATCTGATGACCTCGATCATCACCAATCTGCTGTTCTGCGGCTATGGCTTCGGGCTCTACGGCAAGCTGTCGCGCTTCGAGCAGCTGGGCGTGGTGCTGGGGGTCTGGGCCTTCATCCTGATCTGGAGCAAGCCCTGGCTGGCGCGCTTCCAGTACGGCCCCTTCGAGTGGCTCTGGCGCTCCCTGGTGCGCTGGTCGCCGCAGCCCTTCGTGCGGCGACCCGAGCCTGTCGTGGCGCCCGCTTAAGCGGTCGCCTTTTCCCGCAGCTTGGCCATGCGGTCCATGGCGGCCTCGGCCTCGGACACCAGCCGCTCCACGATCTCGCCGGCCGAGGGGACGTCGCGGACTCCGCCGGCGGACTGGCCCATGGCGAAGCAGGACTTGTCCGGATCGAGCCCTTCGATCTGGCCGCCAATGCCGCCCATGACCCCGGCCCGGCTGGAGATCATCGCCTGCATGGGGAAGGCCTGGATATCCTGCGGACGGCTCTCCCAGTCGGCCACATAGGGGTTCTTCTTCACCCGCATGGGCTTTCCGGAATAGGAGCGGGTGCGGACCGTGTCCTCGTCCGTGGCCTCGATGATGGTCTGGCGGTAGAGCTCGCCGGCGTGCGCTTCCTTTGACGCAATGAACCGGGTGCCCATCCAGACCCCCTGCGCGCCCAGGGCCAGCATGGCCGCCAGGCCCCGGCCGTCATAGAGCCCGCCGGCGCCCACCACCGGGATCTTCACGGCTTCCACCGCCTGGGCCACCAGGGGCAGGGTGCCCACCAGGCCGGTATGGCCGCCGCCCTCGCCGCCCTGGCAGATCACCGCATCACAGCCGGCCTGCTCGGCCTTCACCGCGTGCTTCACCGCGCCGCAGACCACCATGACCTTGAGGCCGGCCTTCTTCAGCCGCTCCATGATCGGCATGGGGATGCCCAGGCCCGCCACGAAGCTGGTGGCGCCTTCCTCGATGATGATCTCCACCGAGGCGGTGAGGCTTTCTGGCGAGGCGGCCAGCAGGTCGACCCCGAACGGGCCCTTGGTCAACGCCTTCACCTTGCGCATCTCGTCACGAATGAAGTCGGGGCTGCGGCCGGCCATACCCAGAACGCCATAGCCCCCGGCATTGGTGACCGCCGCCGCCAGTTCGGCATAGGAGACGCCCCCCATGCCGGCCAGCATGATGGGATGCCTGACCCCCAGGAGGTCGCAGAGCGGGGTGTGCAGGGTCATGGGGGTCCTCCGGAGGTTTGGCCGGAGGATGGCGCCGCGACGGTCGCAAGGAAACCATGACCCGACGTCAGGCCTTCGCCTCACGCCGCCGCGGAGAGCTCCGCGGGATCCACCGCATAGACGCTGGAGCAGTACTCGCAGGTCACCCGGATCTTGCCGTCGGCCTCCACCATGTCGGCCTGCTCCTCGGCGCTGAACGAGGCCAGGACCGAGGTGATGCGTTCCTGGGAGCAGCGGCAGGACGCCTTCAGAGGCCGCGCCTCGAACACCCGCACGCCGTCCTCGTGGAACAGCCGGAACAGCAGGGTCTCGGCCGAGATGGTGGGGTCGATCAGCTCGTCCTCGCCGATGGTCTCGAAGAAGGCCTGGGTGCGGGTCCAGGCCTCGGCGGTGGAGCCGCGGGCGTCGTCTTCGGCGATATTCTGGATTAACATTCCACCCGCCCGCCAGGCCGGACCCTGGCCGAGATCGGCCTGGCCAACGGCCAGCCGCACCCGGGTGGGGGTCTGTTCGGACTGGGCGAAATACTGCTCGGCGCACAGGGCGAGGGTCTCGCCCTCGATGGCGGTGACCCCCTGGTAGCGGTCCATGTCGGGGCCCTGGTCGACGGTCATGATGAAGACCCCCTGGCCCAGCAGGGCCCGGGCGCCGGGGCGCACGAAACCTGTGTCCAGGCTCGCCACCGCCTCGGCGTCATAGCGGCAATAGCCCCGCATGGCGCCGGAGGTGTCGTAGTCGCAGACCACATAGCGCACGGGGCCGTCGCCCTGGGCCTGGACGATCAGCCGGCCTTCGAACTTCAGGTTGGATCCCACAAGAGCGGCGAGCGCACAGGCCTCGCCCAGCAGGTTGGCGACGGCCTCCGGATAGTTGTGGGCCGCGAGGATGGCGTCCACGGCGGGGCCAAGCCGGACGATCCGGCCGCGCACGGGCTCGCCTTCGATCTGGAAGGGGGCGACGAGGTCGTCAGGGGCGGAGAGGGTCGGACTGGCGCTCATGGGCGGCGCATATAGGAGCATCGCGCGCGCATTGCGAGCTTCAGCCCCTTTCCCGCGTCAGATCGCCCCGAAACACCAGGCCAGGATCGATTTCTGGGCGTGGATGCGGTTCTCCGCCTCCTCCCAGACCAGGCTGCGGGGACCGTCCATCACCTCGTCGGTGACCTCCTCGCCGCGGTGGGCGGGAAGGCAGTGGAGGAAGACGCTGTTGGGCGCCGCCAGGTCCATCAGCTCATCGTCGACCTGGTAGGGCTCCAGGGTCTCGATGCGCTCGTCGTGATCCACATCACCCATGGAGACCCAGGTGTCGGTGATCACGCAGTCGGCGCCGGCCACGGCGAGGCGGGGATCGTCGCTGGTCTCCACCATGCCCTGCTGCTCGGCGGCCCGGGCCAGATCCATCAGGTCGGGATGATAGATGGCCGGACAGGCGATCTTCAGGCGGAAGCCCAGCTTGGGCGCCGCATGGATGAAGCTGGCGCAGACATTGTTGCCGTCGCCCACCCAGGCCAGGGTCTTGCCCGCGATCGGCCCGCGATGTTCCTCGAAGGTCATGATGTCGGCGAGGATCTGGCAGGGATGGCCCTTGTCCGACAGGCCGTTGATCACCGGCACCCGAGACGAATAGGCCAGACGCTCCACGTCCTCGTGGCGATTGGCGCGGATCATGATCGCATCCACCATCCGCGACAGCACCTTGGCGGTGTCCTCGATGGTCTCGCCGCGACCGAGCTGCATGTCAGCGGCGGTGGAGATGATCACGCCGCCGCCCAGCTGGCGCATGGCCGCATCGAAGGAGAAGCGGGTGCGGGTGGAGTTCTTCTCGAAGATCATCGCCAGGGTGCGATCTGCGAGGGGCGCATCGGCGTCGACCCGACCCTGAGGCCAACCCTGGCGGGCCGCCTTGCGGGCATGGGCGTCGTCCAGGATGGCGCGCAGGTCGGCGGCTTCAAGCCGCCACAGAT
>Ga0265327_10003279_pt1 | contig 15680 bp, 13 predicted proteins | sample 41621metaG_FD_202089 | JGI IMG/M metagenome (GOLD analysis project Ga0265327, IMG submission 202089) | Rhizosphere microbial communities from Carex aquatilis grown in University of Washington, Seatle, WA, United States - 4-16-21 metaG | ecosystem: Host-associated > Plants > Roots > Rhizosphere... | reverse complement strand
CAGCGGATGCCGACATTTTTTCTACGGCGGCGCAGAGGGCGTGGCCGATTTGCTGGCCGATAGATTAAAGGCCAGGTTTCCTAAATTAACGGTCGTTGGCACCTACACGCCGCCTTTCCGCCCTCTCAATGCGGAAGAATTGGCCGGTGTGCAGGCCCAAATCTCTGCCGCCAAACCGGATATTTTGTGGGTTGGCTTGAGCACGCCCAAGCAGGAAAAATTCATGGCGGAGTTCCTGGCAAAGCTCGACGTCACGTTGATGATTGGCGTGGGGGCGGCGTTTGATTTTCACAGCGGCCGGGTAAAACAGGCTCCGCGCTGGATGCAGCGCAGCGGCATGGAATGGTTTTACCGGCTGTGCAGCGAACCCCGCCGTCTCGCCCGCCGTTATTTTCGCAACAATCCTTTGTTCGTGCTTAAATATTCGAGCCAGCTTGCCGGTTTGAAAAAATATCCCCTGCCGGCCAAGGTAGACTAAATTTCTGTACCCGCTTCAAAGCGAGCCCGCTTTCCCGTCGGGAGCAGGAGACGTGTTTATCCGCACTACATACCAAAGTCGTGGGCCGTCGCTCACGGCCAAGGTGGTGGTGAATGACGTAAGCAAGGTGGCGTTATGCGCCGCCAACCACGTTTGAATGGTTTGCTGATGCATGAACAGAAAAACTTCGCCCACCACCGCGTACTCGATATGCCGGGCTCGAATTTGTGAAAGCGTGTCGTCCGGCAAAATGGACTCCACCCGGCGGTGACCATACGGACGCCACAAGGAAATTTCCGGGTCATTGTCGCCGGCCGCAAAGCCGACCACCGTGCACGTATCGGGCAGGGCTTCGCGCGCCTTGGCCAGCGGATCGGAACGCGTTGCGTAAACGAGATAGACGTCTTGAATGCGCTTTGCGAGTGCGCTGCCGGAATTTGCCTTGCTGACGGCCGCACAAACGGTTTGGGCCGGCCACAGCGGACGGGCCGGAGTTAATACTACCGCAATAAATGCCAGCAGCAGCACCAAGGCTGTTGCCCAGCGCCACCAGCGTTGGCGTACGACATTCGCCGGACCTTGGCCGCGCAGCCAAAGGGGCAGAAGCAACGGATAATAAGCTGATACCAATCGCCCCACGGTCATCATTCCCGATTTTGCAAAGAAGTAAAACAGCGATACGTACGGCGCGACCAACACCAATGTTCCCGGTGCGGCGTGAGCAGTAGACTGTCCGTTCGAGCGCCGACAGCGCGCCATTAAAATGGTTGCCGCCAGCAAACAACTCACACCGAAACCCAGCCCCGACCATTCTTCCGTGGGAATTTCCCCGAGCCGGTGAAAGTTCTGTTCAAAGTTGGCCTGCAACAATTCAGCCACCCTGGACGGGAACATGGACAGGGCAGACTGATTCCACGAGCCTGCCCATGGAAAGAGTGTCGGCACAAAGTTGGCCAGGAGAAACATCATTGAATTGCCAGCGATGCCTGCCAGCGGGTTTTGGGCGGCGATCCCGTGGTTTTCGAGTGTCAACCCAGTCCAATCGCCGCAGTAGCGGCTGTTCAAGATGGCCGTGGGCAGAAACGAGACGAGCAAGGCCACTCCCGCCACGCCTAAACTCATCAGCGGCTTGCGGAACAGACTCGTTATCACCGGCCAGAAGACCATCAGCCACGGTAAGAGCAACGGGAGATTCCCGGGCTTGGCCCCGGTCAACAAGGCCATGGCCAGCAGGGAGAACCACGCATCCGCCGCGCGGCCTGAGGTTTTGGCGCGCAACGCAAAGTCCATGCCGGCGAGAATAAACACCGCCGCAAATGCATCGTTACCCAGGCTGCCGGCTTGCAGCAGGAAATTATAGCCTGTGGGCAACAGCCACATCCATTGCCAAGCCACGCGTCTGTTCACGCCCAACCGGGTAAATACGCTGAAGGTCAATCCGGGCAGCAGCAAAAACGGCAGGAAGTTAAGCAGAAACAAAGCCCGATCCGAATGCGTCACCAGCCATAGCGGCGTCATCAACCATTCGAAGCCGCAACTCCGGTCATTCATCCGGTAATTGGCAGTGTGAATCCAATGCCAGCGGCCCTCCGCCAGCCAATGCAAAATGCGCGGCAACCGGTAAGTCAGTCCATCGTAGTTGCTGGGTGGATACAAGACACCGCCCAGCAAGACCAACGCAGCCAGCCCGGCAAAAGCCAGCGGCGGCCAGCGCGAAAAACGCTTTCGCAGCCGGGAACTCGTAAATCGTCCGCAGCCATACATTAATTCCCGGCGGCTCAAGTAACCCGCCAGCATCGTCAAGCCAGCGAAAACGGCGTAGCCAAGCCCGTTCAGTTGGCCCAAGGCAGATAAAACCCAGCCGGCTGCGCTGGCGAGCGCCGCCAGAATAATCCAAGCTCGTACCAGCGGCAAAAAGGACATGGTCAGCGGCTTATGAGTTGGTTGAAAACCAGAATAATAACGGAAACCTAGAAAGCCGGAAAAAGCGAGTCAACTAGATTCACCGACAGAACCGGAGCTCCCATCCTAAACCCCAGACAATACCACACATTTTGCCATTCGTTACATATTATGGATAACGTAGAATTTGTTTGAGTAGATTGCGCCTATTTTGTATCTGATACGGTAAGAAAGTTCTTTTTGAAAGCACCAGACAACATGTTCAAGAAGCCGCTGCTTTACGGCCTGTTTCCCCACGAAATTGGATATCTGATTTTGTTGGGGGCCGCCTTTTATGTGTCCGCTCCAGCAATCGGAGCCAAGCCCTGGCAGGTAATGGTTTATGGCGCGGCGGTCATCGCCGCCATTCCGGTGCTTATTTACCGGTGCTGGGATGAATGGCAACAACTGCCGAACCGGGCTTTTTTTCTTACCCTAACCGCCGCTTGGGTGGCCTTGTTTGTGTTTTTGGGTAACGCCACCTTTAATTATTTGGACCCCGCTTCATTGCCAGTTTGGATGTACGGCATCTATACCTCGCCGGACGTGGATGAGGATCATGGTCTGCTGATTCCGTTTGTAGTGCTGGCATTGTATTGGTGGAAGCGCAAGGAGTTGGTGGCCCAACCGGCAAAACTCTGGTGGCCCGCCATTTTCATCATCGCTTTTGCCCTGCTGCTGCAAGTGGTCGGCTTTGCCGCCCAGCAGCAGCGACTTTCAGTCATCGCCATGTTTCTGGGATTGTATGCGCTCACTGGCCTCGCCTGGGGTCGTTATTGGCTGAAGTCGAGTTTCTTCCCGATTTTCCTGCTGGCCTATTGCATTCCCGTGGCCGAGTACGCCGCCCCATTAACCATGCCCCTGCGGCTAATGACGGCACGGATTGTGGAAATCATTGCCCACCTTGGCCTCGCGCCGGACTTGATTCGTGAAGGCACGCAACTGTTCGACTCCCAACACACATTTGCTTATGAAGTGGCCGCCGCCTGCAGTGGCATTCGCAGTTTGGTGGCACTGACGGCATTAATGACCATCTACGGTTTCATGAATTTTAAATCTCCATGGAAACGAGCGGTCATGATGCTGGCCGCCTTGCCGCTGGCAATCTTTGGCAACGTGGTACGGCTCAGCTTTACCATTGCCGTGGCTGAAACCATGGGCCAGAACGCCGGTAAAGCGGTGGAAACCAAAGCCGGTTTCCTGACGTTTGCCGTGGCCATCGGCTGCGCTTTTTTAATTTCCCGCTGGCTTGAAAAAACCGGCAGCGACCGTACGTTACCCGAAAATACCGTCACGCCATGAACCGCCAGAAATCCATCCTGTTTATTATTGTACTGGTGCTGATCGGTGCCACGGCCGGGGTGCTGGCCCATGCCAAAGCCAACCAGAAACTGGGTGCGCCCGGCGTGAAAACACGCCCGCTGGCTGGCAGCCAAAACCTCGAGGTGCTGTTGCCGGCCGACGTCCCCGGTTACGAGTCCAAAAGCCTGCCGCAGGCGAGCGTGGTCACCAATATGTTGCCGCAGGACACCAGCTACGGCCAGAGCCTCTATACCGCTAGCAACGGGTTTCAAGCCATCATCAACGTGGTGCTCATGGGCAGTTCCCGCACAAGCATTCATAAGCCTCAAATCTGCCTGACGGCCCAAGGCTGGAACATCAACGATGCCGTTTCCCACGAGGAGACCATCCACCTGGAGAAGCCATTTCCCTACGACCTGCCCATCATGCACCTGGTGGGTTCCCGGCAGGCAAAAATCAATGACCAGACCGTCAATGAACAAGGTATTTATATCTACTGGTTTGTGGATGCGGACCGGCTGACCGCCTCGCATGCCTCCCGTATGTTGCGGACAACCAGCGATGTCATGCTTAAAAGCGAACTCGACCGCTGGGCTTATGTCTCGCTCTTTACCATCTGCGCTCCCGGCCAGGAAGATGCCGCCTTTGGAGAATTGAAAAAGCTGATTACCGCCTCGGTGCCGGAATTTCAACTGGTGCCGAAGGCTGGCAATTCGCATTGAATTGCTTGGCAGGATGCGTATGCTAGGTAGAACAGTAGGTATTCAATTTCATGCTGCAACGCGACCGCCAAATCCGCACCCAAGTACTTCAGCTCAGTGACGCCTGTCTCTTTGCCGCGAGTTTCTGGCTGGCTTACGCCGTTCGCAGCAACCCCACCTGTACTGCCTGGTTCAACCTGTTCATTCCCCACAATTACCGGCTGGAAATCATTCCAGCGGACATGATTGACCGGGTGTGGTGGCTTTACTTTGCGCTGGTGCCGGCAGCGCCATTGGTATTGGAATCGCAGGGCTTTTACAATCGCACCGCCATTCACTCCCGCCGGTCCATCCTCTGGCCGCTGTTGCGCGGCTCGCTCATCGTTACCATCGGGATAGTGCTCCTGTTATTCTATTTCAAGGCTCCGGCCCCGCGTGGTGTTTCCTTCATTTTCATCATCTTCAGTTGCGCGCTGGTATGGTTCAAGGAGGAAGTCCTCATGGCCGCCATGCACAGTTCGATTGCCAAGGCACAGTACAAACGGCGAATTATCGTCGCCGGCACCGTCACGGAAACCAGCCGGTTGCGGCAAATGATAAAAACCCGCAGCGGCGAGGAAATGACCGTGGTGGCCGAATTCAACCTGGCCGAGTCCCCCACGTCGCACCTGATTGAACTGCTCCACGAACATTCCGCCAGCAGCGTGCTGGTAAGCGCCAAGCACACCAATTTCGAACGCGTTGAGAACGTCATCCGGCTTTGCGAAACCGAGGGCGTCGAGGCCTGGCTCGTGGCGGATTTCTTCGCCACCCAGATCGCCCGTGCGAGCTTCGATGAATTGTTCGGCCATCCGCTGATGGTGTTCCGCTCCACCCCGGAAACCTCCTGGCAGATGCTCGCCAAGCAATTGATGGATTTCCTCGGGGCGCTGATTTTCATGCTGCTGATTGGCTGGTGGTTGTTCTTGCTGGTGGCCATTGCCATCAAGCTGACCTCGTCCGGCCCCGTATTTTTCCGCCAGCAACGCTCCGGGCTCAACGGCTCGCCCTTTACCATTTATAAATTCCGCACCATGTCCACAAATGCCGAACAGCTCAAGCACGAGCTGGCCGCCATGAACGAAATGTCCGGTCCCGTCTTCAAAATCACCAACGACCCCCGCGTGACGCCCATCGGCAAATGGCTCCGCAAATCCAGCCTGGATGAACTGCCCCAGTTCCTCAACATCCTCCGCGGTGACATGAGCCTGGTCGGTCCGCGTCCCTTGCCGGTGGATGAAGTCAAACGGTTCAACGACCTTGCCCATCGCCGCCGCCTGAGTGTCAAACCCGGCCTGACGTGCCTCTGGCAGGTCAGCGGGCGCAATAAAATCTCCGACTTCAGAGACTGGGTGCGCCTCGACCTTCAATACATTGACAACTGGTCCATCTGGCTGGACATCTCCATCATCCTCCGCACCATCCCCGTGGTTTTGCTGGGCATCGGCGCAAAATAACCCCGGCGGCGCGTTTAAACGTTGAATCGCCGCGTTGTTTCCATAAGCTTAGTGCGTGGAATGTTTAACCCGCAACCCCAAGGCGTTGTAATTTAATGAAAAAAAAGCAACCCATCTCGGTCGTCACTGGCGCCGCCGGCTTTCTCGGCTCGCACCTGACTGATCTCCTTTTGTCCCGTGGCCATAAAGTCATTGGCATCGATAATTTTGTCACCGGCAGCGTGGACAACATCGTGCACCTCGGCGGCAATCCCAATTTCAAGTTCATCCAGCAGGATGTCACGGAATTCATTTTCCTGGATGTGCCGGTGCATTATGTCTGGCACTTTGCCTCGCCCGCCAGCCCCATTGATTATTTGGAACTGCCCATCCAGACCCTGAAGGTCGGCTCGCTCGGCACCCACAAGGCCCTCGGTCTGGCCAAGGAAAAGGGCGCGCGCTTCCTCATAGCCTCCACTTCCGAAATTTACGGCGACCCGCTCATTCATCCGCAGACGGAAGAATATTGGGGCAACGTCAACACCATCGGCCCGCGCGGTTGTTATGACGAGGCCAAGCGCTTTGCCGAGGCCATGACCATGGCCTACCATCGCGAGCACCAGGTGGAAACGCGCATCGTGCGCATCTTTAATACCTATGGCCCGCGCATGCGCATCAACGACGGCCGCGTGGTACCGGCGTTCATCAGCCAGGCCTTGAAAAACAAGCCCGTCACGGTCTTTGGCCGGGGCACGCAAACGCGCAGTTTCTGCTATGTCTCGGACCTCATTGAAGGCATCTACCGCCTGATGATGAGCGATTACGATTTGCCCGTGAACATTGGCAACCCCACCGAACTCACCATGGTGCAGTTCGCCCGGGAAATCATCAAGGCCACCGGCTCCAAGAGCAAGATTGTGCATAAACCGCTGCCGCAGGACGACCCCAAGCAGCGCCGGCCAAACATCACCAAGGCCCAGAAAATTTTGAAGTGGGAGCCCAAGGTGAAGCTGGCCGACGGTTTGACCGATACCATTGCTTATTTCAGAACGAAAGTTTGACGCCCGCAAATTAAGCCTGATTTGGATGAAGGCTGAATGAGGCGTTCGAGCGTTTGAAGAAAACTATAGCCGGTTTGGAGCGAGGATTTTTAAATCCGGGCGAGGCTGAGCGAAAACGAAGCCCAGATATAAAAAGACTGCTGCTTCCTCCCTTATACCAAACGGCTGTAGTTTTTGTGAAAATACTCTAGCCGCTGTGTTGAGCCGCTCCGCCGCCTGCGGACGTGGAGCGGCGGAAATTGAAACCCTATAACTATCCCGTCCATGGTTTTCCGCGCGCGACAGTTTGAATTTCGCTTCCCGCGACCCGCAATGGTCATGGGCATCGTCAATGTCACGCCGGACTCCTTTTCCGACGGCGGAAAATTTTATTCCCATCAAGCCGCCATTGACCACGCCTTGGAATTAATTGCCCAAGGGGCAGAAATTCTGGATATCGGCGGGGAATCCACCCGGCCCGGTGCCGAGCTGGTATCTGAGGCCGAGGAACTCCGCCGCGTCATCCCCGTCATCGAAAAACTGGCCGCCGACACCCGCGTGCCGCTCTCGATTGACACCATGAAACCCGCCGTGGCCCGTACCGCCCTGGCGGCGGGCGCCAGCATTGTCAACGATGTCGCCGCCGCCCGGAACGACCGCGACATGTGGCAGGCCGTTTCCGAATATCAGGCCGGTTACATTGTCATGCACGCGCAGGGGTCGCCTGCCGACATGCAACAAAACCCCGCCTATCATGACGTGGCCCGCGAAGTGGGTGAATTTTTTTCCGAACGGCTGATTGCCCTGCTTAATGAATCGGCCATTGCGTCGGAGCAGGTTGTGCTGGACCCCGGCATTGGGTTCGGCAAAAACCTCGATCATAATTTGCAATTGCTCGCCAGCCTGCGAAGTTTTACCAAGTGGCGCCGCCCGCTGCTGCTGGGCGTCTCCCGGAAATCGTTTATTGAAAAATTAACCGGGGCCAAACTCAATGAACGCTTGCCAGCGTCGCTCGCCTGCGCGACTCTGGCAGTGAAGTCTGGCGCGAACATCATCCGCGCCCATGACGTGGCCGAAACCGTGCAGGCAGTGCGGATGGCCGAGGCAATCTTGCAGAAAGCCAATGCGGAATGAACTGGTGGACTGAACTGGAAAAAGGCTGGCAGCCCGTGGTGGAAACTTTCATCCTCGGGGTGCTGATCTATTTTGTGTTTCGCTTCGTGCGCGGCACCCGCGGTTGGCCGGTCGTCATCGGGTTTGTGGTGGTATTGCTCACGCTGGCGCTGGTCACCACCATCCTGGACCTGAAAGTCCTGCGCTGGATGCTCGTCAGTTCGTCCGTATTCATCGCCGTCGGCGCGATGGTCATCTTTCAGCCCGAACTACGGCGCATGCTCGCCGAACTGGGCAATCTCCCGCTCTTTGCCACCACCAGCGAACAACGCGAGGCCATCGAGGTCATCATCCAGACCTGCGAACGGCTGGCGGAAGTGCGCATCGGCGCGTTGATTGCCATCGAACAATCCATCCAGTTGCAGGAAGCCGTGGAGTCCGGCATCAAGGTGGATTGCGATGCCACGCCGGAAATGCTCGAGACCATTTTCTTTCCCAACAACGCCATTCACGACGGCGGAGTGATTTTAAAGGGCGATCGGATTGCCTATGCCGCCTGTATTTTTCCGCTCACGCAACGGTCTGACTTGAACAAATCCCTCGGCACCCGCCATCGCGCCGCGATTGGCTTGAGCGAGGAAACCGATGCCGCCATCGTGGTGGTGTCCGAGGAGACCGGCATGATTTCCTATGCGTACAAAGGCCAGCTCACCCGCGGAGTCACGCTTGAGGAATTACGCGCGTTCCTGACCTCGGTGACGTTGCCCCGGACTAAAACCCACGGTCTGCCCGCGTGGATACGGGCCCAGTTCGCCGAACGTTACCGGCACGCCGGCCCGGCGGTCATCACCAAGCACGAACAGCGTCCCGTGGTCAAAAACCCGGCCAAATAACCTTTCACCATGCTACGCGACCTTTTCGTCAAAGATTTCGGCTGGAAATTATTTTCCCTGCTGCTGGCTGCGTTCATCTGGTACACCGTCCACAAAATCATCGAGGAACCCAAGGCCGCACCCCGGACAGCCGACGACAGCCGGGCGTTCTTCGACAACCTGCCGGTATCCTTGGTGGGCAATATTCCTGACGCCGAATTATACCGGGTGAATTCCAACAACGTCTCCGTGACGGTCAGCGGCCCCTCGGATGCAATCAACCTGTTGCAAAAAGTTCAGCTACACGCGTATCTCAACCTGGCCGGACTGGAAAACCCGGATAAGGAATCCTACGAACCCGTGGACGTGGCCGTGCCGTGGGGCATCACCGTCATTGACGTGCAACCCGCGAAACTCCGGGTCATCCCGCCGCCGAAACATTAGGCAGGGGAGTTTTTATCCTCCTAGCTTCAGCCGGCGCGTTTAACGCCAAAAAAAATCGATTTGTAGCAGGTGATAATTGGGTGGTTTGATTTCATTTGGCGCTGCAGTTGGGAATTGCGTTTTCTTCCCGCGCATTTTTTGCTTAAATTTCGGGGTGACTTCGCCCAAAAAAATCTTCGGCACCGACGGCGTGCGCGGTACCGCCAACGTGGAACCCGTAACGGCTGAAACCGCCTTGAAACTTGGCCGGGCCGCTGCCCACGTTTTCAAAAATCTCGAAACCCAGGCCCGTGGCCGTGGCAAACACAAGATTGTCATCGGCAAAGACACGCGGCTCTCCGGTTACATGCTGGAAAACGCCATCTCCTCCGGCATTCTCTCGATGGGTGTGGATGTGTTGTTCATTGGACCGCTGCCCACGCCGGGCGTGGCGTATGTGACCCGCAGTTTGCGTGCCGACGCTGGCATTGTCATTACCGCCTCCCACAATCCCTACACTGATAACGGCATCAAATTTTTCCGCGCGGACGGTTACAAGCTGGACGACAAAGTGGAGAACCGCATCGAGGCACTGGTGTTTTCCGGTGAAGTCGAAAAAATTCGCCCTAGCGCCGAAAACATCGGCAAAGCTGTGCGTATTGACGACGCGCTGGGCCGGTATATTGAATTTGCCAAATCCTCGTTTCCGAAGGGACTCACGCTGGAGGGCCTGAAAATCGTGCTCGATTGCGGCCACGGCGCGGCTTACAAGGCCTCGCCCTGTGTCCTGCGCGAACTCGGTGCCGAGGTCATCGTTTACGGCAATACGCCCGACGGCAAAAACATCAACGAAGCCTGCGGCTCCATGCACCCGGAAGACATGTGCAAAAAAGTCGTGGCCCACGGCGCAGCCATCGGCATTGCGCATGATGGCGACGCCGACCGCGTGCTCCTGTGCGACGAAAAAGGCAATTTGATTGACGGCGACGACATCATGGCCATCGCCGCCCTCGACATGCTCGCGGAAAAGACCCTCGCCAAAAAAACCCTCGTTTCCACCGTCATGAGCAATGCCGGCCTCGAAGCTGCCATCAAAAAGGCCGGCGGCAAAATGTTGCGCACGCCCGTGGGTGACAAGAATGTGATTGATGAAATGCTGCGCGGTGGTTTCAGCTTCGGCGGCGAACAAAGCGGCCATCTTATTTTCCGCGATTACGGCACCACGGGTGACGGGCTCGTGGCTGCCTTACAAATCCTGCGCATCCTCAAGTCCCGGGGCACGCCCCTGTCGCACCTGGCCCGCTGCTGGACGCGGTTCCCGCAACTCGTCACCAACGTCAAGGTCACCGAGAAAAAGCCGTTCGATCAACTCGACGGTTTGCATTCCCTGCTGACGGCGGCGGACAAGGAATTATCCGCGCAAGGCGGCCGGTTGTTGCTCCGTTATTCCGGCACCGAGCCCAAGGCCCGCCTGCTGGTGGAAGGCCGCAACGCCAATGCGCTGAAGCTTTGGTCCAAGAAAATCTGCGGCGTGATTCAGAAGCAGATTGGCGTGTGAGCGTGCCGGTCCAAATCACAACCATTTGGAAAACATCAGAGCGAACAGGAGCCACAAAAGCAACGCAGTGCGGCAAGGCGCCTGAAAAGGCAAATAATTTGAACACGAATTTGCCGGTTACCGGCCGCTGGCCACCGGAGCAGTAACGGCAAATTACCGCTCCAAGCGGCCTGAAATCCATACATTTCAGGCTAAATGCTGCCAAATCAAACCTGCTCTGGTCATCCGGGTGGGTAAAGGTAGCGGATAGAACCTTGAACAGCTTCTTGACTCACCCGGTTTTATTGCTATTCTCCCACACTCCGGTTTTTGCGCCGGAAACGAATTTTTAGAACTTATGAAACGCCAGTATCAACCGTCAAAGATCCGCCGGAAACGCCAGCACGGGTTCCTTGCCCGCAAGGCCACCCGTCGCGGCCGCGCCACGCTTGCCCGCCGCCGTCGTGCGGGCCGTAAACGCCTCACGCCCGTATAATCTTTGAGCGCGTCATGACCGCGCCCTCCCCAGACACCGGCTCCCGGCCGTCAGACGCCAGCCGTCTGCGCTTGGGCCGTTCGATGCGGCTTGCACAAAGCCGCGATTTTTCGCGTGTCCGGCAGGCCGGTGATCGGCTGGTCCATGGTTGTCTCATTGCCAACTGGCAAAAGCTGCCCGCCGGAGCCCAAAGCCGGCTCGGGGTGGTGACTAGCAAGAAAATTGGCGGGGCCGTGGTGCGTAGCCGGGCCCGGCGTTTATTGCGCGAAACCTTCCGCCAGCATCAGTACGATTTTAACCAGCCCGTGGACATGGTCCTGGTGGCGCGTAACTCCATTGCCGGCAAGCACTTTGCGGATGTGGAAAAGGATTTTTTAACCGTCTTGAAACGGGCCGGCCTCTATAAGGCCATGCCGGCAAATTCTTAAACCCGAATGATCCACCAAATCCCCATGCCCGGTACGGGTAAAACCGTTGGCGCCACAGCGAACGGACCGTCATGGGTTGTGCGGTTGATGACACTGGCCATTCGCGGTTATCAGCTCATTTTTTCGCCGGCCCAGACATTGTTGTTTGGTGCGACGGGCGCGTGCCGTTATACGCCGTCCTGTTCAACGTACGCCGTGGAGGCGTTGCGCGAACACGGCGCGGTTCCCGGAACGGTGCTGGCGGCCAAACGGATTTGCCGTTGTCATCCGTGGGGTGGCTGCGGGCATGACCCGGTGCCGCCCAGGAATCAGAAATTAATTTAGCTTTCATGGACAAGACAGGAATCATCATTATTTCCATTTGCGTGGTTTTGCTCGGCTGGTGGTTTGTGGAGCAAAACAAGTACGCAAAGGAACTGGCATTGTATCAGCAAACCAATCAAGTGGCCCTGGCGCAAAGCCAGCAACTGGCCACGAATGCGGCCGCTGCGGGTGCCAGCACCCCGGCCCCGATCAACACGGTTTCGGTGCCAATGACGTTCAATCCGAATTCGCCGGAGGAAACCATCGTGGTGACCAACGCCAAGGCACGCTATACGTTCACCTCGCACGGCGGCGGCCTCAAGCTCGTGGAATTGCTGAGTTATCCGCAGACCATTTCCGCCCGCTGGAAAGGCAAGGACGGCTCGACTAGCAACGGCGTGGCTTCGCTGAACACGCTCGCGCTGGTTCCCTCAATGGCAGTGCTGGGCGACCCCAGCCTGGTGGGCGACGGTATTTTTACGCTGACGAAAACCGCCGACGGTGTGCGTGCCGAAAAAACGCTCGCCAACGGCCTGCGCCTGGTCAAGGAATTCCGCCCCAGCTCCAATTATCTTGTCTATGCCAGCGTGCGCATGGAAAACACCACGGCCAAATCGCTGGCGTTGCCCGCGCAGGAATTGGTGATCGGCACCGCCACACCAATGGATGCGGATGACAATGGCCAGGTGGAAGGTGCGATGTGGTCGGACGGCGCCAAGGCCGTAGACCAGCCGCTGACGGTATTTATGGGCGGCGGTTGCACGCGCAGCGCGCCGAAGACCGAGATCACCGCCGGTAATGGCAACGTGGTTTGGGCGGCGGCGCACAACCAGTTTTTTACGATGATTGGCATGCCCAAGGACCACGCGCAGGAGATGATTGCGCGTCCAGTCACGCTGCCGCAGTTTGCCAATGTGCACGACACCAACGTGGCCCTGCCCCACGGCGTCCAGACGGCGCTGGTTTATCCTTCAGCCACGTTGTCGGCGAATTCCTCGGTGGAACGTCAGGTGGCGTTGTTTGCCGGGCCCAAGGAATATCGCACGCTGGCGGACATCGGTGCGCAATTTCAAAATCGCGCGGATGACATCATGGGTTTTGGCAGCATCTACGGTTTTTGCGCCAAGCCGTTGTTGCTGGCCATGAACTGGCTGCACGACGTGACCCGGCTCGGCTACGGCTGGGTGATTGTGCTGCTGACGGTTATCCTGCGCGCGATTTTCTGGCCGTTGACGGCCGCGAGCACGCGCTCGATGAAACGTATGCAGGCGCTCGCGCCGGAAATGGCCGCCCTCAAGGAGAAATACAAGGACGACCAGCAGAAATACACGCAGAAGCAGATGGAGCTTTGGAAGAAGCATGGCGTGAATCCCATGAGCGGCTGTTTGCCGATGCTGGTGCAAATGCCGGTGTTCTTCGGCTTCTTCACGATGATTCGCAGCGCGATTGAATTGCGCGGCGCGAGTTTCTTGTGGGCCACCGATTTGTCGAAGCCGGATACGATTTTGATGATTCCGGGGATTACCTTTATTCCCTTCAATATCAGTACGCCGGAAGGCCTGCCGATCAACCTGCTACCGTTGTTGATGGTGGGCGTGATGTTGTGGCAGTCGCACCTGACGCCGCCTTCGCCGGGCATGGACCCGTCGCAGCAAAAGTTGATGCGCTACATGCCGCTGATTTTCCTGTTGTTCCTGTATAATTACTCGGCCGGCATGGCGTTGTACATGGTGGTCAGCACCCTGGCGAGCGTGTTGCAAACCAAGCTGACGAAAAACCTGAAAGACCCCGCCGGCCCGGCTGGCCCGGCCGCGCCGATGGTGAATCCAGCATTGACGCCCGTGTCAAAATCGAAAAAATAGCTTTATGTCCGCGCAACCGAAAGAAATCCTCGAAAAAGTCCTCGGCACCCTGGGGTTTGCCGTCACGCTGGAAGAACACAACGTGGATGGCGACCTGACGCTCGATGTCAAAACCGACGAAGCCGGCCGGCTTATTGGCCGTCAGGGCCAAACCCTGGCCGACCTGCAATATGTGGTCAACCGCATCTTGTTTCAACAAGACCAGACGGCACCCAAGGTGATGCTGGATGTGGGCGGTTACCGTTCGCAGGCGCGCGAGGCGCTTATCAAGAAGGCCATGGAATCCGCGGAAAAAGTCCGCCGCTGGGGCGATGCCGTAGAACTGGAGCCCATGGGCTCTTACGACCGCCGCATCGTGCATCATGCCTTGCGCGATGACCCGGACGTGGAAACGCACAGCGTGGAAGTGGACGGCACCGATAAGAAGGCACTGATCTTGCGCCCGAAGAAGCATTAACCGTCACCGACAATACAGTTTCAAATAAAAAAGCGCGGACATTTCGTCCGCGCTTTTTGTTTGTTTCGGAAAGCTTATTGGTCGACGACTTTCAGCGTGTAAACCTTCGACATCACGCTATTGGGCTTGGGCTGGGAGCCAAAGTTGTTGTACAGGTAATCAAACTTGAAGCGGTAGCTGATCGTGGCGGCACCGGGTGTCAGCGGCACCAAGCCTTCCCAGCGGTTCTTCACCAGGGGAACCTGGCGCATGGGGAACGACTGGCCATTGACGAGCACATAGGCCTGGATGCTATCCCAACGAAGCGACTGCTGTTGGGAATCGAACGCGGCCTCCACGGGATAAACGTTGTCAGGGTTGCGCGGTTGCTGGATCGGCGTCAAGCGCGTGAACGTCGCGGTCGAGCACCCCGCCAGCAACAAAATGGGCAAAAGCGGCAGAAATTTCTTCAACATAAGCGCTTTATCATCGCAGAAATCGCGCTGGTTTGTAAAGTTGGATTTAAGTTGTAATTTTCCACACTTGAATGGTCTTCCAGTTTCAGTAATCCTCGCAATCATGAATTCATCGACTCAAACAGGCACCGCAACCAAGTATCGGTGGTTAATTTGCGGCCTGCTTTTCTGGGTTACTACCGCAAACTACATTGACCGTGGTGTGTTTGGCAATCTTGCTCCTGAATTGCAAAAAGAGATTGGCTGGACTAATGGCCAATACTGGTACATGCAGGTGGCCTTTAACGCCGCTTACGCCGTGAGTCTGCTGGTTGTCGGCCGCCTGATTGACTTAATCGGCTTGCGCTGGGGGTTTGCGCTGGCTTGTTTTTTTTGGGGCCTGGCTTCCATGAGCCACTCGCTCGCGAGCACGGTCTCGGGATTCTTCATCTGCCGGATATTGCTGGCTTTTGGTGAGGGTGGCAATTTCCCAGCCGCCATTAAAACCACTGCCGAATGGTTCCCGAAACGCGAGCGCGCGTTTGCAACCGGCATCTTCAATTCCGGATCGAACGTCGGCGGACTGCTGGTGCCGCTTGCACTGCCTTTACTAGTGGCTTATTTGAATAACGTATTTATCGGCGGCCATAAAATCGGCTGGCGGGGTGCGTTTTTATTGACCGGTCTTTTCGACATTCTGTGGATTGCCGCTTGGTTAACTATTTACAAAAAACCAGCCGACCACCCACGCGTGTCGGCAGCCGAACTTGCCCTGATTAACAGCGAACCGCCGGAAACCTCAATTAAAATTCCCTGGC
>Ga0265327_10003278_pt1 | contig 15681 bp, 15 predicted proteins | sample 41621metaG_FD_202089 | JGI IMG/M metagenome (GOLD analysis project Ga0265327, IMG submission 202089) | Rhizosphere microbial communities from Carex aquatilis grown in University of Washington, Seatle, WA, United States - 4-16-21 metaG | ecosystem: Host-associated > Plants > Roots > Rhizosphere... | reverse complement strand
CACATGCCGAACACATGTGATGGTGGGTAGCCATGCAATGCCAAGACCGTCCAAACAACAAAGGCGCGCCATCAACACCTCATTGGTGCTGATGCGGTAATTAAAAGCCATTGCACGCAGGTCATCGGGGGCATACTGGTCAAAGGGCAGTGCCGCAAACCGCACCATGTCGCGACCTTCAAGATCCTTGAGGTTTTGTGATGTGCCGGCGCGTTGCAAATACTTGGGGCTGGCAAACAGAGCCATATTCGCCTTGCCCAGCAAGACCACCAAGTTGTGTGTTTCTGGTCGCTCGCCATACGCGAAGATGACGTCCATCGACTCATCATCCAAGGGCGGACCGTCTACACACAACACGGTCTCAAGGTTGATCTTCGGATATTTGGACAAAAAACCAGAGACGATTGTGGTCGCCCACACGTCATCGACTGAAAAGGGCAAAGCCATGCGCAAATGCCCAGATGGCTCGACCTGCAAACGTTGCAAGGCCTGTTGCGCGTCTTCAGCCTGTTCGACCATTTTTTGGCAGTGCTGAAAAAACACCTTTCCCGCCTCAGTCATCTTGAGCGAGCGAGTGGTCCGCACCAGCAGACGAACGCCCAGGTCAGACTCCAGTTGCGAAATGCGCCGACTGACCGAAGACAAGGGCTGATCCAGTTGACGCGCCGCCGCCGTGAATCCACCAAAGCGCACCACTGCGGCAAACAAAGCCATGTCATCCAAACTCGCCATACGTCTCCTCTATTGCGCCAGTCGAGCGATGGAGTACCTCGCAATGAAGCTCGATCGGGGGGCAAAACGGTATTTCAGCAGCCTGTGAGGAAATCGATGATGGCGGTGGCCAGATGGTTGAGCGCAAAAAATCTGCGCTCCCGCTTCTCGTACAGCACGAGCCGCTTTCGCAACCGATTGAACCAACTGTGGCAAACCTCAACAAGCCAGCGTCGCACCTTTTTCTTTGGATCACGCCACTTGTTGTCGGCCTCCTTGCGTCGGTCAACAGCATGCGCAATGTAGCCATGTTCCGCAATGATTTTCGCGTCGGGCTTGTTGCTTTTTCTCCCCCCATCCGTTGGATTGAGGTGACAGCCTCTTGCGCCTGGGTCGCTTTGGACATGGCACCGTCAATGCGCTGCCAGCGCTACGCTATTCATTTGATCATACTCGGCAAGGCCAGCTTTCCAGATCGCCTCGAAAAGACCCGCCTTGGACGCCCTGCGCCGGGTTGGCATACGTACGTTTTATCGCTGGCCCTTTCGGGCACAGGAATAAGTGCCTTTGCACGCAGCCAGAAATCATCCGTTACCACCCAAGAGTCGACACGATCTCTTGTCGCCAGGGCTCTGTCTTTTGCCGCGTCTTCTGCGGCTCAGGGCCGTAGTTTGCTATTTGCGGGTAAATTCTATGCGGCGCGGGTAGGGTAGTCCGTGTAGCCTTTCTCGCCGGGAGTGTAGAAAGTGTCGAGGTCCGGCGCGTTGAGCGCCAGCCTCTGTTGCCAACGGCCGGGCAGGTCCGGGTTGGCGAGAAAATCACGCCCAACCGCGATCAGATCCGCGCGACCAGCGTCCAGATCGGCCTGGGCACGCTGCGAGTCATAAGCGCCGACCAGTATGACGGGGCCACCGAAGGCCGCGCGCATGGCCTGCTTGATCTGCTTAGGTACTTCCGGCGCGCCCATGGCGGAATGGTCGACGATGTGCAGATACGCCAGCCCCAGCTTGCACAGTTGCTCGGCGAGGTACGTGTAGTCAGTATCCATGTCCGCATAGGGCGGCATGTCGTTGAACACGCCGTAGGGCGACAGGCGTATGCCCACCCTGGAGGCGCCGATGGCCTCGGCCGCGGCCCGGGCCACATCCAGCACGAAACGGGCGCGGTTTTCTATCGGGCCGCCGTATTCATCAATGCGCTGGTTGCTTGTGGGGCGGATGAACTGCTCCAGCAGGTAGCCGTTGGCGCCGTGCAACTCGACCCCGTCGAAACCAGCGGCAATGGCGTTTTGAGCCGCCTTGACGAAATCCTGCCGGGTACGGGCGATGTCGTTGAGGCTCATCTCCCGGGGCACCGGGTGCGGCTGCATGCCAGCGCGGTCAGTGTAGATCTCGCCAGCGGCGGCGATGGCCGAGGGAGCCAGCAACTGCGCGCCCTGGGGCAGGTTGTGCGGATGGCCGATGCGCCCGGTGTGCATGAGCTGAGCGAAGATTCTGGCGCCGCGGCTGCGCACCGCCCCGGTGACGCTCTTCCAGCCAATGACCTGCGCCTCGGAGAACAGCCCGGGAATGCGAGGGTAGCCCAGGCCTTCGGGGGAGGGGCTGGTGCCTTCGGTGATGATCAGCCCAGCAGAAGCGCGCTGTGCATAGTACTCGGCCATCAGCGCGTTGGGCAGATTGCCAATGGCGCGGTTGCGCGTCATCGGCGCCATGACAATGCGGTTCTGCAGCCGGTGGCCGGCGACGATGGCCGGTGCGTACAAATCACGGTTATCTTGAGTCACTGCTTTCTCCTCATTCATGGATGACGATGGGTGAAGGTCGGTTGATATGGTCACAGGCGAAATCCCAGGAATTGCGCAGGATGCCCAGCAGGGTGTCGATCTCGGCGCCGTCCCGGGGCGCGTAGGCCATTACGGCATTGGCCGGGATGTAACCGGCCTCAGCCCTGGGATGCGGCTCGCCTCAGCCCTTGCCAACCAACTCCCTGGCCACATCCAGGGGTAGCATCAGGTGCATTGAGCCGTCATGGGCGGGATGCACATGGGCGAACTCGCGTCCGATCATGAAGGCCTGGGGCGGACCACAGCCGTGCTCATGGGGCAGCGGTTGCGCCCGTACATGCCCGTCATCATCAACGGCATGTTCTGGAAGCTGTTGGCCCGCTGATACGCACCGGGTCCCGGCCCCCTGCGGTCATGTACCGGGCACCATGGGCGTTGAGCGCCCGCAGAACCTGAGTGGCAAACTTACCCGAAGCGCCGATGATGAAAACGCGAAAATGAGGCATAGCATCGCCTTGTAGGTTACAGTAAAGAACTTGGTGCATTCTAGGAACTGTCGTCAAACTGCACAAGAAGGCACGCGCATGTCACAAGGTAATCTCAAGGAAACCGCCCCACTGCCTTTGCCCACCCACGGCGAAGGTTGCCCGGTGCGTGATGTGCTTGATCGACTGGGGGACAAGTGGTCGGTGTTGATCCTGGCCACCCTCGCCAACGACCCTATGCGCTTCAACGAACTCACCCGTGCCGTACCCGACATCTCCCGTCGAATGCTGACTGAAACCTTGCGTCATCTCGAACGCGACGGCCTCGTCTGGCGCGAGGTTACCCCCGCCACGCCGCCGGCAGTTCGTTACGGACTCACGGCGCTTGGCGGCTCGCTCATGCCCCCGCTCAGCGCGCTCATTCGCTGGGCGGAGCTCCACCAGTCGGAGGTCGCCACCGCACGTGCCAGATTTCAGGTGCAAGTGCCGACGCAAAGGCTTGTGAGGTGGGTCTAGAGGTGCCACGCGTTGCGTAGTCAATGCCTCGTGCTTTAAGCGACACAGGCAAGTGCAAGTACATGATCCGGTTCAAATGAGTGGCAACGGCGGTTGTGTCGATCCCGCGCCCTCAGCACAGCGAGGTCAACATTCAGTCGTCCCGCTACGCGCTGCGGGAAAAGCTGCTGGCAGCGAAGAGTCTGGACCTAAGTGATAAAATGCGCACTGCGAAACACCTTATTCGGGGGGTTGCTGTCAAGTGGTAACTCTACTCTGACGACAACCGCAAAGCCCTTAGGCAAAGTGGTGGCGCATTTGGTCACAACACCGGCATCCAAGAAAAGTTCAGGTGTTCAGGCCGATTCGGCATCCCGTCAACCCTGTTGAGGAGTTCCTCCTATGTCAGAGAAAAAACTTCGGCGCCTTCCACTGGCGGCCGCAGCACTGGTCGCATGTGTGAGTGCCCAAGCTGAATACCAGTCGCCTGATGGCAAATTTCGTTTGTCTGGATTTGGCACCATTGGCGTCGTGAGAAACGGAACCGACGATGCCGAGTTCAACTACCCCGGTCAATTAGGGGGCGCGACCAAGCGGGCCAGCTTGAACCCTGACAGCAAAATCGCAGTACAAGGTACGTACAAGTTGTCACCTACGGTTTCGGCGACCACGCAGGTTTTGACGAAGTACGATGCCGAAGGTCAATACATCCCCAATATTGAGTGGGCGTTTGCAAAATGGCAGGCCGCGCCAGCCTTGTCGTTCCGCGCGGGCCGTATGGGCGCGCCGTATTTCATGGTCTCAGATTTCCGAGACGTGGGCTATGCCAACACCATGGCGCGCCCAAACATCGATGTATATGGTCAGGTTCCCGTCAGCCAGTTTCAAGGGGCCGACGCTTCCTATCAGATGAACATCGGCTCATCGACTGTGGTGACCACATTGTGGGCAGGTGACTCGAAAGCCCAGTTTGCTGCCGCAGTAACTTCGCCCCCGCTTGAGGTGCTGATTCAAGGGCAGATCGGGTTGAACATTCAGGCCGATTTGAGTGAAGGCTGGTCACTTCGTCTTGGTCACATGCAGGGTAAATTGTCATTGTCGAACTCAAAGAGTAGGCAACTGGCTGATTTTGCGAATCAACTGGCAGCTGGCGCAACCCAATATGCGAGCTCTGCAGCGCCCGATGCGGCAAATGGCGCTACCGCTGCGGCGAGCTTCGCCCAAGTCGATCCATTGGTGAACCCCAGCAGTCTCGATGCTTCATTTACTGGTGTCGGCTTAACTTATGACCAGGATGCGTGGGTAATATCAGGTGAGTTTACAAAGCGGAAAGTAGCTGAATTGGCTGCTGATACGACAGCTTGGTATGGAAATGTGGGGTACCGTGTTGGTAAGTTCACGCCATATTTTGGTTTATCAAAAATAAAATCTGACAGGCGAGCGTCCAATCCGGTTGTATTGGCAAATCTTGCTAGCGCGCCGGACATCAACGCTCAGTCAGCAGTCCTGCATTCCCTCGTGGATAATGTGTTGGGTTTTCAAAAAATGGATCAGAAAACCACGACATTGGGGGTTCGATGGGATGCCATGAGCAATCTGGCAATCAAGGCCCAGCTTGATCGCATCACCAAGCCTGCTGATTCCAACGGCATGTTCTTTGTCCCTGATCCGGCCAGCACGACGGCGCAGAACTTCCTGAACAGCAAGCGAGCAGTCAATGTCATGACCCTTTCGGTTGACTTTGTGTTCTAAGCGGATGGGAGCAAGACATGAACATCAAACACGCCATTCAAGCCGCCGCCGCAGCTGCCCTCCTGGCACTGGCCCAAACCGCCAGCGCCCAGGTCGCTGTGATCGTCAACCCCAAGAGTTCAATCGCCTCCATCACGCCCGAGCAAGCTGCTGCCATCTTCCTTGGCAAGAGTTCCATGCTACCTTCCGGCCAGACAGCCGTTCCGGCTGATCTGCCTGAATCCAGCCAGGCTCGCGAAATTTTCTACAGTAAGGCGGCTGGCAAGTCACCCGCTCAGGTAAAAGCCACCTGGGCCCGTCTGACGTTCTCTGGTAAGGCTACGCCTCCAAAGGAACTACCGACGGCCGCTGACGTAAAGAAGCTCGTGGTAGCCAACCCGGATGCCATCGGCTACATCGAAAAGTCTGCGGTGGATAGCACGGTCAAAGTTGTTCTGACTTTGGAATAAGCTTGGCAAGCCTGATGCCTCGCAACGGAGAGGCTCAGTTGGGCATGGGCAGCACGCGGCGAGGGGCGCATTTGCGCAACGCTCATGCCGGCCATCGGGCCGAAAACGGTATCGCCCGCTGGCCCCCTCGCGCGTTCAGATAGCGTGATGGACAGCCACTCACCGTCGTCCTGCAGTGCGTCTGCCAAAGCGAAACCGTGTTGCCGCAGTACCCCACAGGGGGTGAGGCCTTCTACGTTGAGGATGTAGGCTGGAACCTGCTGGTTGGCGAGAGGCTCGTGCACGGGTGGTCTGCATCAATGTGGGCCGCAGGATCGCCCTTGTTGTACCGCCCTTGTGAATGTTCCCATGCGGAATCGGCGCTGCCGTGATGTTGGTGGGTGATTCACGACCAGGGGCCAATGCGCCAGCAGTACGCGATAGCGTGCGATTGATGCGTGATGGGCCTGGGCCGTGTCGCGTGCCGCACCTGTGCGCCCTCCCGAGCCCAAGGCGTGTGCAGTTGCCACCTGTGCGTCCAGCAGGGCCTGGCGCAGCACCCGTCCCAAGGGAGCCCAACACGGCGCCAATAGGATGTTGCGCTGGTGACGCATGGCCTGGTGTTGCGCCTGCATGGCCGCAAGCACAGCCTTGGAAGGCGGTACAGTGTCGGTGGCTGCACGCACCATGGCAATCAGCAAGGCATCCAGGGCGTGCAGCAGCACCTGCCTGTCTTGCTCTGCTGTTGCGGTGCGCGGCGGCGGTTTCACGCTGCAGCCATCATCTCGGGAATGCGGCTGTTGCGGTTGGCCTGGCGGGCGAGCTCACGCTCTGTCGCCGAGGCGTAGTCGCGGTCCCATGCCAGTACCTTGGGCGTCATGAGTTTGTGCCACAAGGGCGGGATCATCGCCACGACGATGGTGGTCAGGTAGCCACCCACCATCATTGGGGCGTCAGGGAAGGGCTTGAGATCCTGGTAGGGCACCTCGCCTTGGGCGTGGTGGTGCGAGTGGCGGGTCAGGTTGAACATGGTCCAGGAGCTGATGCGCTTGTTGGTGTTCCAAGAGTGGCGCGGCTGTACCGGGGTGGCCGGGTCGCGCACCATGCCATAGTGCTCCATGTAGTTGACGATTTCCAGCAAGGCCTTGCCCCACAACGCACAAGCCATGAACAAGGCAGCTGCCTGTACTCCGCCCAACCAGCCAGCTACGCCCACCAGCAGCACACTCATCAGGTGCCCACGGATGACTGCGTTGAAGGGGGTGAACACACCATGGCCTTCGCGCTTGAGGCGCTTTTGCTCAATCTTCCACGCACTGATGTTGCCCTTCACTGTCGAGGCAAGTACGTGGAAATAGACGTTGCGGCCGCGCGGCGCAGTGGCCGGGTCTTCGGTGGTGGATACGTAGCGATGGTGACCATAGACGTGCTCGATGGAGAACACGGTGTCGAAACTGAATGACAGCAGCCAGCGTCCGATCAGCATCGAGATCGGGTCCCAGGTGCGGTGCGTCAACTCGTGCCCGGGGATGGTGCCAATCATGCCGATCATCAGGCCTGTGAGCAACACGCCGGAGGCATGGTGCCCCCAATGCGCCGCATCGCGAGCGGCTAGGGCGTTGTACCCAGTAAACTGTTGCACCAGGGCGCCCAGGCCTAAAGGGTCACCAGGGCTGACTGACCACACGAAGGCCAGCACGATGGCGGCTAGCAGGGGCAGGGCCATCCAGAGTTGGACGGTGAGGATGCCGGGGTGCTGGAAGCGCGGTGTGGAGGTGTCGTCGCCACAGATGGCATCACCCACCATGTAGATGGTGAGCACCGCGACCAAGCCAACGGTGACCCAGACGCCACCGGCCATCAGCATGGTCAGGGCAAGCAGGCCGACAGCGTGAAACAGAAAGTACTTGAGGTAATGCAAGAGCTGCATGGGGCTTCCTTATGGTGGGGGAGGATGAGTGGTGGGGTTGGTCGGGTCAGGCGGCGACCACGTCGTGTTGCGTAGTGAAGCGGTCGGCGTGAATGTGCGCGCTCGGCACGCCGAGCTGCAACAGCAAGGCACGGATGCTGTCGACCATCGGCGGCGGGCCACACAGGTAGGCGTGACTGTCCACCTGTTGGGTGGCCTGGAGGTGCGCCGCCAAGACATCCCCCACCATGCCGCGCAGCCCTTGCCACGCAGAGCCTTCTGGCTCTTGCGAGAGTACGGGTACGAATTCAAAGTGACGCGGCCACTGGCGCGTCAACTCGGCGATCGTATCCATAGCGTAGAGGTCGGCCTGGGTGCGGGCGCCAAAGAACAGGGTGACCGGTCGTTTCACGCCCGTAGCCAGCCCGTCATTCAGTATCGCCAGCATCGGCGCCAAGCCGCTGCCACCGGCCACCATTAGCAGGGGCGTATCGGCGGGGCGCAGCCAGAAATCACCCATCGGGCCTTCCACGGTGACCGTCTGCCCGATGAGCGGCTGCCCATGGACATGCGAGGTAAACACGCCCCCCGGCACCTTGCGCACAAAGAAGCTAACCTGCGCATCAGGCTGTACGGGTGTGGCAAAGGAGTAGCTGCGCATCTGATCTGGCAGCGCCTCAATGCCCAGTTGCGCAAACTGCCCGGCCTTGTAAGGCAGTGCGGCGTCGAGTTGGATGCGCAGGCGCACGATGTCGTGGGTGAGTGGGTCCTGCCCGATCACCCGCCCCGACACCTTGCGGCGGGTGCTATTGCGCCCCATGTCCACTTCGATCTTCACATTGCTGCGGGGTACGCTCTGGCAGGCCAGGATGTAGCCTTGGTCCAGTTCCTGGTCGGATAGGATGTAGCCCGCCTGGGTGAGTTCCTTGACCTTGCCTTCCACGAGCCGGCACTTGCAGGTGGCGCAACCGCCCACACGGCAACTATGCGGGAAGTCGATGCCTTGGCGCAGGGCCGCTTGTAGTAGCGTTTCCTTTGGCTGCACGGTGATGACGGTATCGTTGACCACGGCGGTCACGGGCTTATCTGCCTGGAACATGGACAGGAAACGGAACATACACTCTCATTCGTGTGATCGGGGAGTGAATAAATCGTATAAATTGGACGGCAGATGCGGGAGGGTACGCGTTGACATCGACGGGTCATTTATTGACAATTGTCGATCATGTCCAACACCTGCTTTGTTCTCCCCTCCCAGTACGTGCAGCACATTGCCGGGCAGATGGCGCGCATGGGCGTAGCCTTACCCGACTGGCTACAGCAACTACAGCGTCCCGGCCTCGGTGGTGAGCTGGAGATTCAGCAGTTGTCGTTTGACGACTTCCGGCGCCTAGTGCGTGAGGCCATCGCTCTCACAGGCGAGTCGGCCTTCGGTCTGCTGGTAGGAGAACGACTGTTGCTTGGCAGTCACGGCTTGCTCGGCTATGCCGCCGTCAACAGCATGAGCCTGCGCCAGGCGCTGCAATTCACCGAGCGCTACTTCTTGGTGCGCACTTCGTTGTTCGGTATGAGTCTGGTCGCGCACGGCACTATGACACGAGTGGTGTTCTCTGCGCAGCACCCGCTGGGCGACATCCGTGTGCCAGTGACCGAGGCCGTCGTGCTAACGATCAAGAACCTGGTTGGGCAACTGGCCCGGGGCATGTGCCGCGTCAGCAGCGTGAGCTTCCCATTTGGCCCGCCAGCACACGCATCATTGGCTCATGATCTTTTCGGGTGCGATATCCGGTATGGCAGCGACTGGGCAGGTTTCGAGTTGGCCACCGAGCACCTGGACTTTCCGCTGCGCACAGGTAACCCGGAGGCACTGCGCGAGGCCGAACTGCTGTGCCAGCAGGAACTGGCCAAGCTGACCCGCCAGCAAACGCTGTCGGCCCAGGTGCGCCGCCTGATGCTGGAAAAGCAAGGCAACTTTCCAACGCTGCAAGTGAGCGCGTACCTGCTCCACATGACGCCCCGCACCTTGCACCGACGGCTGCAGGAGGAGGGCACCTCCTACAGAGATATCCTGAAAGATGTGCGCCATCGTCTGGCGGTGGAGCATATCAAGGCCGGCAAACTGACTCTGCAGGAGGTGGCCTTCATGCTGGGCTACGATGAGCCCTCCAACTTTCGGCGGGCCTTCAAGCGCTGGGAAGGTGTGGCGCCGAGCGCCTGGCGGGCCTATGAGCTTTCCGCAAGTGGCGACATCACTACAGCCCGGCCTGGACCTAGCACGCTGCGGTGATGGGGGCAGGGCATGTGTCCATGCAACAAGGTTTGCACAGGCTGCTGGATAGCGCTTGGAACCTATCCGTAATGTTGACGGAAGCGGAACCTTGCGGAACGCGATCATCGCCGCGGCGAGAGGGTTCAGTGCAATGAAGCTGCTCTCCAACAACTTCTCGTATCGCTCCAGCGGCTTGCGGAAGCGGTTGGGTCAACTGCGGCATACCTCAACGACCCAGCGGCGTGCCTTTCGTGCCCGGCTGTCGTTGCTTTGCTATGGACTCCTGGTGCCGGTCCACGACGTGGTGATATAACCGTCGTGCCATGCGATGATTCGCAGCAACTCGGTGCCGCGATAGCCAGCGTCGGCACACAGGTGCTTGCTGCCGAGCTTGATCGCGATCTCCTTGATGACCTGCTCCAGCCTCGTTTGCCATCATTCACATACGCCGAGGTCACGACGATCAACAGCGGGACGCCACGCGCGTCGACCAGCAGGTGGCGCTTGCTCACATTATTTTCCCGATCCGCCGGGTTGGTCCCAACGGATTCTTGCCCCATCGGTGCCTTAAACATGACGCCATTGATGTTCTGTCATTGCAACGCGATTCCTTCCATCTGGTCGTACTTGGCCAGACCAGCGTTCCACAGCACCTAGAAGAAGCCCGCTTCCACCCATTCAAGGACGTGCTTGTGCACGGCACTGGCTGCCTGTGCGCGGCAGGTACGCGACCGCCTCGAAGACCTGTCTGGCTGCCTTGGGGCGGACGACCAACCCCAGGCTTGCGCGTCTACGTCTTGCCTGCCACCGGCACACTACGGCTGAGTTCTAGGGCGGAACACCCGTTTCGCGTCATCAACGCAGTTCGGCCATGTAAATGAGCGTTATCGCGGCTTGGACAAAAATACGGCGCAACTGGGCATACAGTAACCCGTCTCACCTTGTCGTGCTTGGACTGGCTAGGTTTCATCCCCCTACAAATGTTGACATAAAATTGAAGGGGCTGTAACGTTGATCTTAATGCAAGTTGCATCGGAACTCAACGTTCTGGTGCTGACGCCCTGGTTTATTCATCAGCCTTCAAGAAGGGTAGGTCGATAGTGATACCAAACGAAATAGACCCAGAACAGGCCCTCGCCATTCCCCATCGGCCCGGTCGCCATTGCGGGAGTTCGGCAATCCGGGACCTGCTTGAGTTCCACGGCATGATGCTGACCGAGGCCATGTGTTTTGGGCTGGGTTCGGGGCTAGGCATCACGTATCTGGCGTTGCCCGATGCGCCGGTCCCCTTTCTGGTCCATGTTCGGTCGCTGGGTTACGAGGAGCGAGTATTCCAGGCGCTCGACATACCCTTTGCCTGGACCAGTTATGCCTCGGTCGATGAGGGTGCGCAGGCGCTGGATGACTTGCTTGACCAGGGGTGCCCGGCCCTGCTGCTGACCGATATTTTTCACTTGCCGTACTTTGCTAGCCGCACGCATTTTCCCGGGCATGCCATTGTGGCCTGGGAGCGCCAGCCTGCGGATGGCAGTGTTCTGGTGACCGATACTGAGCGCCCTGCGCCCATTCCAGTGGCCCGTGCCGCACTGGCCCGTGCCCGCTTCGCGGATCTGCCTCCTTTTGTTCATGCCGGCAACCTGTTTGCTCCGCCCAGTATTTCTGCCCGGTTTTCAGTCGAACGGGTGGCAACGGCCATACGCCATAACGCCCGTTTGCTCCTGGAGGGCGGTCCCTGTGTCGGAGTGGCGGCGCTCGATACTTGGCTGGATGATCTTGGCCGCTGGGAGCGCGAGGGCGATTGGCGCTGGACGACGCGGTTTGCCTACCAAGTTATCGAACGGCGTGGCACGGGAGGTGGTGGCTTTCGTAAGATGTATGCGGAATTTCTGGAAGAGGCTGCACTGGCGGATCCGCGTATCGCCGAACTTCGTTTGCCACAACTAATGGCAGATAGCGCCCGTTGCTGGACAGCGCTAGCGATGGCTCTGAAGGCGGGTTCCGAGAGCGAATGTTTCCCTGCGGAACTGCTCGCGGATGCCCTGCAAGCCGTACAGGCGTCGGAGCGTTGCTATGTCGAAGCTGCGCTGGCGTATTGAGTGAATGCCGTTGACGTGGATCTGAAGGAGTATGCATGCCTCACATGAAATCGGAACTGGACCATGCTGTCATGGCCAAGGCATTTTTCGGCAGTCAGCATCCGTTGTTCAACACCTTCGGCATCGATGTGGTGGCGGTGGCCGACGCCAAGGCGGAGATGACAATGCCTTTTTCCGAGACGCTGGCTGACGGCCGCGGTGCATTGCACCGGGGCACACTGGTAACCCTGCTCGACACGACATGCGGACTGGCTATCTTCTCCGCGCTCCGCTCGCTCCGGCCTATCGCCACGATTGACCTGCGCGTTGATTATCTTCGTGTCATTCCGTCTGGTAGCGGCCTGCGCGCGGTGGTTGAATGCATCGACTGGACGGACAGCGTCGCCTTTATCAGTGGCCGTGGCTATGCGCTGGATGACGAAACACCGCTGGCCACGGTTACTGGCTCCTTTGCTATAGATACCCTGGGACCAGCTTTCGATTCTAAGGAAATGAGTACATCATGACTGAAATCGCTCGGACAATACCGGAGTGTCCGGATGTGATAGCGTTCCATCGAGCCGCAGAGCCCTTCCATCTGTTTCTGGGGTTGAGGGAGGGGGGCGTGGAGGGTGAGGCACGCTACTACATGGATTTTTGCGACAAGCATGTCGGCAACCCCCTGATCCGAACCTTTCATGGCGGCGTTCTTGCTAGCTTTGGCGAGGTGGTTGCTGCTACTTATCTTGCGCGTTCCCTGGATAGGGGAGATCTACCGGACTGCTCCACGATGACCTTTGACTACCTGCGGCCGGCTTTTGCCGGCACGATTTGCGCCGTGCCTCATATCGTGAGGGCGGGGAGGCGCATTACAACAGTCTCGGTGCAAATGCGCCTGGAGGAAAAGCTGGTATGCATCGGGCGCTTTCTCTTTCCCGTAGGTGGCAAGCCCCTGGGAGACAAGGCATTGTAGGCGGGCGATGCGTGACCTTATCAGAGCATGAGAAGTAAGAGGCGTTCCGCCATCTCGCAGTCGCGCTATTTCGTCGGCCATGCAAAAACCACGTTCAAGTTGAATACAGCGCAAAATAGTTTTGCAGATTCTCCAGGAAGAAGCCGACAGTATCAGATCTGCCAAGCTGGTGCCGCAGCGGTTCGACCGGTGCCGGACTCACTGTGTTGTCATGTTTTCGCTCGATGATTTTTCATGCCCTTCCTAGCCATACTGCGTCACAATAGTCGTTTTGTGCTCGCGCGGTCGCAACAAGGGCAACACCCAGTTATCTCCACAGTGGCTACATTGGCGTTTCCAGCCTGGTATGGCCTGCAAACGCAAGATCCACCACGACTGGCTAGATAACTCCTCGTGCCAGTCCTCGATCACGTCATATCCTGCCCAACCCCCAATCGGGCAATGAGATGCTCCTGGGGCAGGATCACCCTCCTGCGGTCTTGATTATGCGTTGGACCATCAAGGTAGCCGTGACGACCGTAGCCTGCCCGCAAAATAATGCAGTTCGGCGAAGAAACCGAAAAAATCTGGCTGATGCATGGCGCTCAACCGGGCTTGTGTAGCACGGCGTCAGGACATCATTGTGTGGCGGGCGGGAACCAGCTCTTCACGAAGACCAACTGCGGGTAGTCGTGGATCAGCAGAGGACCATATGACACCACCACGAGGCCAACGGTGATCACGGCCAGCGGCAGGATCCAGCGCTCATATCGACGGTAGAAGCCCAGGTGCTTCACCTCTTTGTCGGCTTCGGTCACTTCCTCTTCGCCAATGACTTGACGAGTCAGCAACTGATTGAGCGCAACGGGTGGCAGCAAGTAGCCCAGCTCGAACGCCACCAGGGTCATCATCCAGAAGTGCAGGGGGTCGATGTTGTTGGCATAGGCGATCGGTGCCAAGGTGCCAGACACCAGCACCACCGCGCCGAACGGATCCATGATCATGCCCAGGATCACCTTGGTCACGACCAGGAAGGTCATGGCAGTCCAGTGGTTCTCGAAGACCTTGGGGAAGTACCCCATGACTTCGGAGCGCTCGATCACGCCACCCATGGCCAACGACAGCGTCATCAGACTCAGCAGGGCGCCAATGTGACCGATGGTTTCGTTTGTGGCATAGCGGATCGATGTCTCGACGCCATCCTGACGATGGCTGGCGTAGTCGGGCGTGAGCTCAGCCTTGCCCTTGTTGGTCACCTTGTCGTAGACCAGGATCAGAATGAGCAACACCGGCATGATGGTCGGAGCCGTGATTTCGTTGAGCTTGGTTTCCAGGGCCAGTTCATAAATGGCCACAATCGCGACCACGAGCACAACGTAGGGCAGCAGAGGAACCAACTGGCGAATCATGGCAGGGACTGCCACCATGAGCGACTCGATGTTGGCTCGTTGGGTGCGTAGCATCTGAGAGGCTAGGAAGAACAGCGTGGACGTCAGCAAAAACACATAGAAACCCCAGTGATACAGGCCAGACGAGGTTACTTGCTTGTTCAGTGCGGCGATGAACACGACCAGCAAGCATGGGCGCAGCACGACGCCCAGTGAGCCTGACATGGCCGTTGCAGCCAACGCGAACTGACGCGAGCCGCCAGATCCACGCACTTCGTGATAGATGATGCCGCCTGCCGCAATCACGAAAATACCTGACGCGCCGGTGTATGCTGTGGCAAACGAGGCACCGATCAGGATGAAGTAAGTCAGCAATTGAGGCGATAGCTTCCAGGGACGCAGTACGTTCATGAACAAGTCAACGATACGGCTCTGTTTGAGCAGCATGCCCGCCCAGATGAACAGACCCAGGTTCATGAAAATGCTTGGCAACTCCATCAACTGGTTGATGTAGATCGCCAGGCCGGCGTGGTGGCCCTTGACCAGGAAGTAGACGCCGGCAACCGTGGCCATCTGCGCGTACAGGGGGATGGACAGGAGCGCACCGGACCAGTCGCCGTCACCATAGGGCGACTTGACGGGCATGATTGCGCGCTTGAGGTTGATCAGCAGCAGGGTCGCGAAGAGCGTCATCCAGATGTAGTGGATCAGGGGATGCTCGATGGGCACACCGGAGCCTTGCAGGATCTGGTAGTAACGCACGCAAGAGAGCAGCAGCAGGCCGGACGACACGACCTGCGAGATGGATTGCAGCAGGTAATCCTTCGTGTAGTGACCTGGGCGGATGCCGATGTGGTGGAAGCCCAGCGTGGTCGTGATGGCGGCGATGGCCACCATCAGCAGCAGAATCAGCGGACGGTTATCGGTGCCAACCTGAAAAAGACCAAAGAAGCTGGTTTCAAGTGTGCGGTAGGCCTTGACCTGTTGTGTCTGATGTTGCACCACCTTGTTGTAGATGTCGTGCTTGGACTTGCAGATGGCCAGCGCCTGCTCGATTGACTTGCGCAAGACCGCTGGATCGGTCGCTTTCTGATCTCCGAAGAGATCATCGATGTCGTCACCGCCCGCCTTGGCTGCGGGCGCAGCAGATTGCTTGGCCAGTTCGGCGTCAACGTTGATGTTGGCGTTGCAATCGGGTTTGACCGGTTCTGCCCGCAGCATGAAGTACTGCACTTGAGCCTGGGAGTCGCCGAACATGGATTCGCCCAGCTTGAGCAACTGGCCGTGGACCATCTCGCCGGTACCGATGATCAGGGTCAACAACAGCAAGGCAAAGACGGGAAGGCTGGAGAACCATTCCAGGAGGGTTCGACCAAGGATCTTTTGAGATTCAGGGGTGTTCATGGGGCAATCACGCGACTAGGCTGACCATCA
>Ga0265327_10003277_pt1 | contig 15681 bp, 17 predicted proteins | sample 41621metaG_FD_202089 | JGI IMG/M metagenome (GOLD analysis project Ga0265327, IMG submission 202089) | Rhizosphere microbial communities from Carex aquatilis grown in University of Washington, Seatle, WA, United States - 4-16-21 metaG | ecosystem: Host-associated > Plants > Roots > Rhizosphere... | reverse complement strand
TAGCTCGACCCGGAGGTCGTGGTCGACACCGCCGGCATCCTCTTCAAGCAGCGCGACGATGTGGCGGCGCTGACCCGAGAACTGGCCTCCGAGCTGCTCAGGCCCGAGGAGGAGGCCGCGTCTTGAGCGCCGCTTCCGTCCCGCAACTCGGCGACGCCCGGCGCGGCAAGCTGGCCGGCAACATGAGCGCGTTCGGCCGCGCGCTGCGCCGCGCCGGCGTGCGCTGCGACGCGGCACGCATCGCGCTCGCCAGCGAGGCCGCGACCCTGGTCGGCGTCGACAGCCGGGCCGACCTGGCCGCCGCGATGGAAGCGGTGATGGTCAGCCGCGAGGAGGACCGGATGGTCTTTCGCGAACTGTTCGATGCCTGGTTCCGCGACCCCGAGCTGGCCAACAAGCTGCTGGCCCAGATGCTGCCCAGCGCCGAGGGCAAGGCCGAGCCCTCGAAGCGCCGTCCACGCGTGCGCGAGGCGCTGGCCGCGCCGCGCGATCCGGTCAAGCCGGCGCAGACCGAGCGCGAAGTCGACTTCGATGCCGCGATGACCGCCAGCGATCGCCAGCGGGTGCACCATGCCGACTTCAACGCGCTCGGCGCGGCCGAATACCGGCTGGTCGAGCGGCTCGCGCGCGACATCGCGCTGCCGGTGCCGACAGTGCCTTCGCGGCGCCTGCGCGTGACCGGCCGGGCCGGCGCCCATGCGCGCATGCATTGGCCCGGGGTCTGGCACGAGGCGGCCCGCACCGGCGGCGAGATGCTGCGCCTGCCCCGGCTGGCGCGGCGCCGGCAGCCGCTGCCGCTCCTGGTGCTGGTCGACGTCTCGGGCTCGATGGAGCGCTACGCCCGGCTGCTGCTGGCCTTCCTGCATGCCGCGACGAGGCGCTCCGGCCGGCGCGACGTCTTCGCCTTCGGCACCGAGCTGACCGACCTGACCCCGGCTTTCCGCATCGCCGACACCGACGCGATGCTCGCCGCCGCCAGCGCCGCCATCGACGATTTCGCAGGCGGCACCCGTCTCGGCGATTCGCTGGCCGAACTGCGGCGCCGGCATGCGCGCCGCCTGACCGGCCGCCGCACCCTGGTGCTGGTGATCAGCGACGGCCTGGACACCGGCGAGCCCGAGCTTCTCGATCGCGAACTGCAGTGGCTCAAGCGCCATTCGCGGCGCATCCTGTGGCTCAACCCGCTGCTGCGCTTCGAGGGCTACGCCCCCCTTGCGCGCGGTGCGGCCATGTTGCACCGCCATGCGGACGCGATGCTGGCGGTCCACAATCTCCAGGCCCTGGAGCAATTGGCAGCCAGTCTGGCCGCGCTGATGCGCGCCGGCCGCTAGTGCCCCTCGTACAAGACAACAAGGAATCCCCACCATGGAAATGCTCGGCAACCGCAGGCTCGGCGTCACGCAGCAACAGGCCTGGGAGGCGCTCAACGATCCCGAGATCCTCAAGAAGTGCATCGCCGGCTGCGACCGTTTCGAACTGACCGGCGACAACCAGTACACGGTCGGGCTGGCGCTCAAGATCGGACCGGTGTCGGCCAAGTTCAGCGGCAAGGTCAGCCTGGCCGACATCGTGCCGCCCGAGAGCTACAAGCTGTCCTTCGAGGGCCAGGGCGGCGTGGCCGGCTTCGCCAAGGGCGCCTCCAGCGTCTCGCTGAAGCCGCCGGCCGATGGCGGCGAAGGCTGCGAGCTCGACTACACGGTGCAGGCCCAGGTCGGCGGCAAGATCGCCCAGATGGGCCAGCGCCTGATCGACGGCGCCGCCAAGTCGACCGCCGACGATTTCTTCAAACGCTTCGATGCCGAGATGCAGGCCCGCCATGGTGCGCCGCCGGCGGATGCGGCCGCCGCCGCGCCGGCCGAGAAGACCGGCGCCGTCGCCGGCTTCATGCAGAAGTTCGGCATCGGCGGCAAGAAGTCCGAGTCGGACGCCTGATCCGGCGCGCGCCGCACGAAGGAGACGAGCGACATGGAAAACCTCGACGTGACCGTTCTGCGCGGCCTGCGCGACTGGCGCCTGGCCGGCCGGCGCGCCCTGCTGACCACGGTGGTGCGCACCTGGGGCTCCTCGCCCCGGCCGGTGGGCTCGATCATGGCGCTGGCCGAGGATGGCGCGGTGCTGGGTTCGGTCTCGGGCGGCTGCATCGAGGACGACCTGGTCGTGCGCTACAGCCGCGCCCACGGCGACGGCGTCATGCCCACCGGCGCGCCCTCGCTGGTCAAGTACGGCATCACCGCGGACGAGGCGCATCGCTTCGGCCTGCCCTGCGGCGGCACGCTCGAACTGCTGCTCGAATACGACCCCGATGCCGCCTCGCTGCAGACCCTGGTCGCGGCGCTCGAGAAGGGCAGCCTGATGCAGCGCACGGTGACGCTGGCCGACGGCGCGGTGCAGCTGGCAGAGGCCACGGCGCCGGCCGAGCTCACCATCGACGATGCGAGCCTGGTCAACACCTTCGGTCCCGAATACCGGATGCTCCTGATCGGCGCCGGCCAGCTCGCCGAATACCTGGCGACCATGGCCCGCTTCAGCGGCTTCGCGGTGACCTTGTGCGATCCGCGTGCCGAATACCGTTCGGCCTGGGCGCTGCCTGGCGTGGAGATCTCGAAGGAGATGCCCGACGATGCGGTGGTCGCCTTCAAGCCCGATCGGCGCTCCTGCGTGGTCGCGCTGACCCACGACCCCAAGCTCGACGACCTCGCATTGCTCGAAGCGCTGCAGAGCGAGGCCTTCTATGTCGGCGCGATCGGCTCGCGGCGCAACGCCGAGGCCCGGCGCGACCGCATGATCGAGCACTTCGACCAGACCGAGGCCTCGCTCGCGCGCCTGCGCGGGCCGATCGGCATCTACATCGGCAGCAAGACCCCGCCCGAGATCGCGGTCAGCGTGATGGCGGAGATCCTGGCGGTGAAGAATGCGGTGGCCTTGCCGCCCGAGACCGCGGTGGCGATCGCCAAGACGTCGCTGGCGCGGATCGCGCAGCCGGCATAGCCTGGTTGCCGGCCCGCTGCTGGCCGGCGACCCCGTCGCGCAGTCAGTCGAGCTTGCCCATCAGCGTGGTGTTGCGTCCCATGGCGCGCTTGATCGCCTTCGATTCGCGGGCCTCGCCGCGCGCCATCGACAGCCAGAAGGCGGCTGCGACGAAGACCAGGCAGGCGGCCAGGGCGATCAGCAGGCCGCTCAGCGAGCCGAACCAATACGCCAGGCCTAGGACCAGGAGGTTGCCGAGCAGGATAAGGGCGCGCATGGCTGGCAAATTAGCAGATTTCGGCGCCGCCGCCTGTGCACAAATGCGCGGAATCGGGGCCATTCGACGAGACGCTCATCGCGCGGTGCCGGGCAACCACGCCCGCTCGCGCCGGCGGGCCAGCCACAGCACGTCGGCCGCGAACGAAGCGCTCAACGCGACAAGGCTGACAGCGGCGATGTCCCGGCTCCAGGCTGGCGCGACGATCGGCCCCAGGCAGACGATCAGGCTGGTGATCTGCGCGACGCACACCGTCTTTCGCCGCAGGCTGGGCGGCAGCGGCCGGCCGAGCCAGGGCCAGGGCCTGGCCGCCAGCACGAAGGCATAGCGCATCGATCCGGCCGCCAGGATCCAGGCGCCCGCCTTGTCGAAGTGCAGCACCAGCAGGCAAAGCACCAGCACCAGCAGCGCATCGCATTCCATGTCGAAGCGGGCGCCGAATTCGCTCGCCAGACCCCCGGCGCGCGCCAGCGGGCCGTCCAGGGCATCGAGCAGCGCGGCCGTGGTGGCGACCACGATCGCGCCCCAGGCCAGCCGCTCGTCATCGGCCGGCGCTTCGCCGACCAGTGCCGCCAGCAGCGCCACCAGCCCCAGCCGGATCAGCGTGACCCGGTTGGCCGCGCCGAAGCGGGCATGCGGGGCATGGGCCGGAAGCCGGTGCAGCACCAGCGTGAACGCGGCGGCGAAGAGCGCGACCGCCTTCGGCACGAACCAGGGCCCGAGCATGAGGCCGGCCTTGACCGCCGTCGCCAGCAGCGTCAGCAACAGCAGGCAGGGCAGCGCCTCGCGCCAGGCATCGCGGCGCAGGGCCGCCAGATGGTCGGGCTTCGAAGGGTGCTCGTCGGCGCAGCGGGAAGGGTTCATCGCCTTAAGATCGCTTTCCATCGCTGCCGGACAGGAATCGGGGGTCAGGGCTTGCGCCGCGACACCTGCCAAGCAAATGCCAGCATATCCATCCCGCGACAAATCCGCCGAAGCCCGGGCCTGCTGGATCGAGGCGCCCGGCCGGGCGGTGATCCGCGACGCGTCCCTCGGCGCCCTCGGCCCCGGCGACTTGCAGGTGCGCGCGCTGCACAGCGGCATCAGCCGCGGCACCGAGATGCTGGTGTTCCGCGGCGAGGTGCCGCCCAGCGAGTTCCAGCGCATGCGCGCGCCCTTCCAGGAGGGCGATTTCCCGGCACCGGTGAAATACGGCTACGCCAGCGTCGGCCGGGTCGAGCAGGGGCCGCCGGGATGGCGCGGCCGTGCGGTGTTCTGCCTGCATCCGCACCAGACCCGCTACATCGTGCCCGCCGCTTCGGTGCATGCGCTGCCCGATGGCCTGCCGCCCGCGCGCGCGGTGCTGGCGGCGCACATGGAGACCGCCTTGAACGCGCTGTGGGATGCCGCGCCCAGGCTCGGCGACCGCATCGCGGTGGTCGGCGCCGGCGTGATCGGACTGCTGCTGGCCTGGCTCGCGAGCCGCATGCCCGGCTGTGAGGTCGAGTTGATCGACACCCATGCGGCGCGCGGCGACGCGGCCGGGCGCCTGGGCATCGGCTTCGCCACGCCCGCGACCGCGCGCCCCGATGCCGACCTGGTGCTGCATGCCAGCGGCAGCGCGGCCGGCCTCGTCACCGCGCTGGGACTGGCGGCCTTCGAGGCAACGGTGGTCGAGCTGAGCTGGTATGGCAGACGCGAAGTCGCCCTGCCGCTCGGAGAAGCCTTCCATTCGCGCCGCCTCACGCTGCGCGCTTCGCAGGTCGGCCAGGTGGCCGTGGCGCAGCGCGCGCGCTGGTCGCACGGCAGGCGACTGGCGATGGCGCTGGCCCTGCTGCGCGATCCGCTGCTCGACGGGCTGATCACCGACAGCGCGCCCTTCGACGACTTGCCGGCGGTGCTGGCGCGCCTGGCCGGTGGAGCGCCCGACACGCTCTGCCAGCGCATCGACTATGACGACTGCAGCCACAGCGAAGGAGCCGCATGTACAGCCTGAATGTCCGCGACCATTTCATGATCGCCCACAGCTTTCGCGGCGCCGCCTTCGGGCCGGCGCAGCGGCTCCATGGCGCGACCTACGTGGTCGATCTCGAGCTGCGCCGCGCCGAGCTGGACCCCGACGGCATGGTGGCCGACATCGCCCGCGCGACCGAGCTGCTGCGCACGGTGCTCGGCGAACTGAACCTGCGCAACCTCGACGACGATCCGGCATTCGCGGGACGCAACACGACCACCGAATTCATGGCGCGCGTGGTCTTCGATCGCTTTGCGGCGCGCATCGCGGCGGGCGAACTGGGGCCGCATGCCGGCGGCCTTGGCGGCATGCGCGTGCGTCTGCATGAATCGCACGTGGCCTGGGCCGCCTACGAGGGCGCGTTGCCCGCGCAGGCGCATTGACCGCCGCCTGCAGCTTCCTGGTGCCGGGCGACATCGCGACGCGCACCGGCGGCTACGGCTACGACCGCCGCATCGTCGACGGGCTTCGCCTTCTGGGATGGGATGTCGAGGTGGCTTCGCTCGGCGCCGGCTATCCCATGCCCGATGCCGCTGCGCGCGAACAGGCGAGGGCCCTGGCCGAGGCTCTGCCCGATGGTCGGCTCGCGGTGGTCGACGGCCTGGCCTTCGGCGCCTTGCCCGAATTGGCCGGGCGGCAGGCCCGGCGGCTGCGCTGGGTGGCGCTGGTGCACCACCCGCTCTGCCTGGAGACCGGCCTCTCGCCGGCGCTGCGGCAGCAGCTCTTCGACAGCGAGCGGCGCGCATTGGCCTGCGTGCGCGGGGTGATCGTCACCAGCGCCTCCACCGCTCTCGCGCTGGCCGGCTTCGAGGTTCCGGCCGAGCGCATCGCGGTGGTCGAGCCCGGCACCGATCCGGCGCCGATGGCGCAGGGCGCAGGCGGCGCCGGGCTGTCGTTGCTCTGCGTCGCCAGCGTCACGCCGCGCAAGGGGCATGCGCTGCTGGTCGAGGCACTGGCGGGCCTGGCGCACCTGTCGTGGGTGCTGCATTGCGCCGGCAGCCTGGATCTCGATCCGGCCTGCGCCGCTGCGTTGCGCATCTCGATAGCGAAGGCCGGCCTGCGCGATCGGGTGATGTTGCACGGCGAGCTGGACGAGGCCGCCCTGCAGCCGCTCTTCGCCGCAGCCGATGCCTTCGTGCTGCCCTCCTTCCACGAGGGCTACGGCATGGCGCTGGCCGAGGCGCTGGCATGCGGGCTGCCGGTGATCAGCACGAGCGCGGGCGCGATACCGGACACCGTGCCGGCCGATGCCGGCGTGCTGGTGGAAGCGGGCAATGTCGATGCCTTGCGCCAGGCCCTGCATCACCTGCTGACCGACGCCGAGTGGCGCGCCCGTCTGGCCGCCGGTGCCAGCGCAGCCCGCGATCGATTGCCGTGCTGGGTCGATGCCGCCGCCCGCTTCGGATCGGCGCTCGAAGGCTTCGTGCGGCTCGAGCCGCTGGTGCCATGAGCCTTTGGCGCCCGCATGGCGCAGCGCGATGCCGCAGCGCGAAGGCGAATCGATGAGCGGCTTCAGCGCCGGCTGGCTCGAACTGCGCGAAGGCTTCGATGTCGCGGCGCGCGAGGCCGCGCTGAGCGCCTTCGACCTGCCGCTGCTCGCGCGGCGCGGGCGCGACGGGCAAGGCTTGCTCCATGTGCTGGACCTGGGCTGCGGCAGCGGCGCCAACCTGCGCGCGTTGGCGCCGATGCTGGGCCCCGGGCAACGCTGGCAGCTGGCCGATCACGACCCGCTGCTGCTCGCTGCCGTGCCGGGCGCGCTGGCTGCCTGGGCGGCTCCGCGCGGCATCGCTTGCGCGCCGCTGGCGGATGCGATCCGGCTCGTTGGCCCGGACTGGGATGCCGAGCTGCGCCTGCAGTGCATCGACCTCGCGCGCTCATTGGATTCGCTTGACCTGTCGGCCTTTGCGCTGATCGGCGCATCGGCGCTGCTCGACCTGGTGTCCGCGCCCTGGCTCGACGTGCTGCTGCGTCGGGCCCGCGACGCCGGCAGTTCGCTGCTCTTCGGTCTCAGCGTCGACGGCCGGCTCGACTGGCTGCCGGCGGTCCATGGCGATGCCGAGGTGGCGCGGCTGTTCGCGGCGCACCAGGCGCGGGACAAGGGCTTCGGTCCGGCGCTCGGCGCGGCCGCCGTGCCCCATGCGGCCGGCAGGCTGCGGGCCCTGGGCTACCAGGTGCACCAGGCGGCAAGCGACTGGTGGATCGATGGCGCCGGAGCAGCACCGGCGCGTTCGATGCTGCATGCGCTGATCGATGGTGCCGGCGCTGCGGCGATCGAGCAGGCGCCGGGCGAGCGAGCCTTTGTCGAAGCATGGACCGTGCAGAGGTTGAATCGGGTCGAGGCCACGCGGCTGCGCGTGGGACATCTCGATCTGCTGGCGACATTGCCCTGAGCCACTCCGACACGCGCCGCCCTAGCCGACCCCGCCAGCCGACGAACGCAGGTCGAGGTCCCACAGCACGTCCGCGCCGATGCGGAAGACCCGCGCGGGCGGCCGCCGGCAGTCGCGCATCGCGCCGCCGCGCGGCAGCTGCAGGCCCGGCTTGCCGCTGCCGACGATCACCGGCGCCACGCTCAGGTGCAGCCGGTCGAGCAAGCCCTGCGCGATGAAGTTCGAGACGGTGATGCCGCCGCCTTCGACGAAGAGCACCCGCAGCCCGCGCCGCAGCAGCGCCGTCCTGAGCCGGTCCAGGCGCAGGCTGCCGTCTTCGTCCAGCAGCCCGTCCACCGCCAGCACCTGCTCGGGTCCGACGCGCCGCGCCGCTTCCGCCGCCCGGCTCGCGTCGCAGGCCAGCAGCGTCGGCGCCTGTCGGTCGCGGAAGGCGCGCAGCCCGGGCGAAAGTCGCAGGCCGGGATCGAGCAGCACGCGCACCGGATGCGCTCCCTCGACCCGCCGGGTGGTGAGCTGCGGATCGTCGATTGCCGCGGTGGCGGCGCCGACGATCACCGCATCGCTCAGTGCGCGCAGCCGATGCAGGTGCACCAGCATGCCGGGCCCGTTGACGAAATTGGCGTCGCCGTCATGGGTCGCGATGCAGCCGTCCAGGCTCTGGCCGAGTTGCCCGATGACCCAGCCGCCAGTTCGGCGCGAGGCGTCGAGCAGGGGCTTGAAAAGATCGAAGAGCAAGGCCGAATCGGCATCCCAGGCACCGCGCAGCGCGAAGCCGTGCATGGCGTCCCAGGCCAGCGGTGCATCGGCGGCTTCGAACGCCACACGCTTCGCCCGCCGCGCATCGACGACGCGCAGGAACCAGGGCCAGAGCGCACCGGCGCCGGACATCGAGTCGGGCTCGGCCTTCATCCTCCGAGCAACCGGTCGCGCAGTTCGCGTTTCAGGATCTTGCCGACCGGGCTCACCGGAAAATCGGACATCAGCTCCAGCCGCTCGGGCAGCTTGAAGGACGCGATCTTCTGCGCGCGCAGATGCGCCACCAGCTCGTCGAAGGAAAGGCTGGTCCCGGGTTTCAGGATCACGCAGGCGCAGGCCTTCTCGCCGAAGACCGGATCGGGCAGCCCGACCAGCGCCACGCTGCGCACCTGCGCCAGGCCGAAGATCAGGTTCTCGATCTCGTCGCAGCTGATCTTCTCGCCGCCCCGGTTGATCAGGTCCTTGCGCCGGCCCTCGGTGAACAGGTAGCGCCCCTTCTTGCGCACGATGTCGCCCATCCGGTAGAAGCCGTCGGGCGTGAAGGCCTCGGCATTCTTCTGCGGCGCGTCGTAGTAGCCGCGGATGGTGTAGGGGCCGCGCACCAGCAGTTCGCCCGGTTCGCCGTCGGGCACATCGCGGCCGTCGTCGTCGACCACCCGGATCTCGTCGTGCTCGCTGACCGGCGTGCCGGAGCTTTCGAGCAGGAGTTCGTCCGGGTCGTCGAGCCGGGTCATGTTGATCAGGCCTTCGGCCGTGCCGTAGATCTCCTGCGGCGTGCAGCCGAACTGTTCGCGCAGCCGGGCCCGCAATTCGGGCGCGAGGCGGGCGCCGCCGTTCTGCACCACCCGCAGCGAGGACACGTCGAAGCGCGTCGCCGCATCGCTCTGCAACCAGTTGGAGATCAGCGGCACCACGCTGGCGATCACCGTGACCCGCTCGCGCTCGACGCTGGCGAAGATCGAGTCGGTATCGGTGCCGCTCGCAATGACCACCGTGCCGCCGGCCGAGAAGGTGCCGAGCAGCCCGGGCGATGCCAGGTTGTAGTTGTGCCCCAGCGGCAGCACGGCCATGAAGACGGTCGTCGCGTCGAAGCCGGCGGCCTGCGCGCAAAGCCGGGCGTTCAGCACGTAGTCGTTGTGGGTGCGCGGGATCAGCTTCGACACCGAGGTCGTGCCGCCCGACAGCAGCATGGTCGAGACCTCGTCGGGCGACGGCCGGACTTCGCGCAGCCGGCTCACCGACTCGCGGTCGGTCACGTCGTCGCCGGCGATCAGCGGATCGAGCGCGCGCTGCCCCGGCGCCGGCTCGCCGGCCACGATCAGGTGGCGCAGGTGGGAGAACTCGGCGGCGAGCTCCGAGGCCATCGGCCGGTAGTCGAAGCTGCCAACCACGTCGGGCAGCAGGTAGGCGCTCGCGCCCGAGGCGCGCACGAAATGGCGCAGCTCGGCATGGCGGTGCGCGCGCAGGGCCATCACCGGGATCGCGCCGATCCAGTTGAGCGCCAGGTAGGCGATCACGAATTCAGGAACGTTGGGCAGCTGCATCACCACCCGCTCGCGCGGCTTCAGTCCGAGGTCGAGCAGCGCCACCGCCAGGCGCCGCGAATCGCGCAGCAGTTCCTCGTAGCTGATGCGCCGGTCGCCGAAGACCAGCGCCGTGCGGGTCGGTGCGGCACGCATCGTGCGCTCGACCATTTCGGCGACGGTGATGTCCTGCCAGAGGCCGAGCGCCCGGAAGCGGCGGGCCTCTTCCTCGGGCCAGGGCGTGCAAGCTTCGAGCATGGCGGCGTCCTTGTTCGGCTCGTGGTTCAGAACTTCAGTTCGGGATGCAGCCGCTCGTAGGCGGCGGCCAGCTCGGGATCGCGCTGGCGCAGGTCGGCATGGTCGACCCGGCCGCTGCGCGTCACGTAGTCGTAGGCGAAGGAGACCGGATCGAGCGGCAGCTTCGGTCCCAGGTCCTCATACCAGAGGCAGCTCTTGATGGCCGCCTGCTGCAGCGAGTCGGAACCCGGTTGGCGGCGCCGCACGAAGTCGTCCAGCAGCGCCGGCACATCGTGCGGATGGGCCTTGCAGGCCTCGAAGAGCGCGATCGAATCCTGCATCGCGAGTCGCGTGCCGGAACCCACCGAGGGATGGCCGGTGCGCAGCGCATCGCCGATCAGCACGATGTTGCGCCAATGCCAGCGGCGGTTCTTGACGATGGTGTAGCGGAACCAGTTCGACTTGTTCGACAGCAGCGCTTCGCCGTGCAGGTCGTCGGCGAAGGCGCGCTCGCACCAGGCCAGGCTCTGCGCTTCGCTCATGCCGCGCAGCCCGGCGCGTTCGAACGTGGCCGGATCGACCTCGACCAGGAAGGTGCTGTGGCTTCGGCTGTAGCGGTAGGCGTGGGCGATCGCCAGGCCATCGGGAATCTGCCGGAAGATGAGCGACAGCGGATCGAAGAGCCGGGTGGTGCCGTACCAGGCCAGCAGGTTGGGGCGCTCGTCCAGCAGCGGCTCGAAGTGTTCGGCGAAGCGGCTGCGGATCGCGCTGTTGGCACCATCGGCGGCGACGATCAGGTCGGCATCGGCGAAGGGCGCCACATCCTCGCAGCGACGGTCGAACTCGATCTGCACGCCTGCCTCGCGGCAGTGCGCATGCAGGGCCTTCAGCAGGTCGATGCGCGCCATGCGATGGAAGGTGTTGTGGGCCAGCGGCACCGTCACGCCCTGATGCACCACCGCCATCTCGTCGAAGACTTCCTGCCTGCGCGTCATCGTCCGATAGAGCTCGGGCGCCAGTTCGCGCACGAAGGCCAGCGCCACGTCGGAGAAGACCACGCCCCAGCCGTAGGTAGCGTTTTCCGGATCGCGCTCGTAGACGCGCACATCGTGAGCGGCGTCGTCGCGCTTCATGAGGTAGGCGAAGAACAGGCCTGCGGGCCCGCCGCCGATGATGCGAATCTTCATCCGGTCATCCTAAGCCCGGGCAAGGGCCGCGGAGCACCTGCCAGCGCCAGGAAAACCCGGTGGGTCGAATGCCTCGTCGCTGCTCGAGCCGGCGCCGGCCGAGCAACCGCGCCGCTCAAGCCGTCGCGGTGCGCGCGCCGACATTCTTGCGAATCTCGGCGTCCATCATGCGGGTGCCGGCCGCCAGCGCGGCCTCGTAGGTGTCCGAGCCGTATTCGGCTGCGCGCAGGACCTTGTTCGGCGCACCGCCGGCATCGCACTCGAGCAGCGTCCAGATGAAGGCACCTGGCGCCCTCTCGTCAATGACGAGTTTGATCGGGTTTTTCATGCTTAGATGGTGGTCGCTGGAGGTCGGATTTTCTGTAGGCGGACGACTACGTTACGCCTGATTTCTCGATGACCGCGCCATCTCCCGCAGCACGCTTTCCCGTGTCCGCCGGCACTGCGCCGCGACGCAGGAAAAGCGCGCCGATCAGGGCTGCCACCGTGGCGAAGATCGCACCGACGCCGAAGGCCAGGTGATAGCCGCCGTTGAGCGCCGCGGCCGCTTCGACGCCCGCGGTCTGCAGCGCCTGCGTGCGCGCCGCGGCGAGGCTGGCCAGCACCGCCAGCCCCAGCGCCCCGCCCATCATGAAGGCGGTGTTGACGATGCCCGACGCCAGGCCCGACTCGTCGGGCGCCACGTCGCCCATCGCCACCAGCAGCAGCGGATTGAGCGCCATGCCCGATCCCAGCCCGAGTAGCACCATGGCTGGCAGCACGTCGGCGACGAAGCTGCCATCGATCGGCGCCCGGGTGAAGAGCGCCAGGCCGGCGGCAGCCAGCAGCAGGCCGAAGGCCAGGGGCCCGCGCTGCCCGAAGCGCATCACGATCCGCGCCGACAGGCCCAGCGAGAAGACGGCCATGATCAGGTTCGCCGGCAGGAAGGCCAGTCCGACCTGCATCGGCGTGCGGCCCAGCACCAGTTGCAGGTAGAGCGCCGAGATGAAGAACCAGGCGAACATCGCTGCCGCCCAGAGCACGCCGATGAGGTTGGCGCTCGCCAGGTTGCGCAGGCCGAACAGGCGCAGCGGCATCAGCGGATGCCGCACGCGCGCCTCGATGGCCAGGAAGGTGCACAGCAGGACAACGGCACCGGCCAGCAGGCCCAGCGTACGCGTCGAGGTCCAGCCCGCCTCGTTGCCGTTCACGATCGCGTAGACCGCCAGCATCAGCGCGCATGTCACCGTCAGCGCGCCGGCCACGTCGAGCCGCTCGCCGGCCGCCTGGCCGCGCGCGTCCGGCAGCAGCCTGAGGCAAAGCAGGTAGACCGCGATGCCGATCGGCAAGTTGACCAGGAAGATCCAGTGCCAGCTGAGGCTGCCGGTGAGCAGCCCGCCGAGCAGCACCCCGATGCTGCCGCCGCCGGCACAGACGAAGCCGTAGACGCCCATCGCCTTGGCCCGGTCGGCCGGTTCGGTGAAGAGGTTCATGATCAGCGACAGCGCCACCGCCGAGACCACTGCGCCGCCCAGCCCCTGCACCGCGCGCGCGGCCACCAGCAGCACCTGCGAATTCGACAGCCCGCAGGCCAGCGACGCGATCGTGAACAGCACGATGCCGAGCAGGAACAGCCGCCGATGCCCATATAGATCGCCCAGGCGCCCGCCCAGCAGCAGGAAGCCGCCGAAGGTCAGCATGTAGGCATTCACCACCCAGACCAGCGAAGTCTCGGAGAAGCCCAGGTCGGCGCGGATGGAGGGCAGGGCCACGTTCACGATCGTGGTGTCGAGCACGATCATCAAGACGCCCAGGCACAGCACCATCAAGGCCAGCCAGCGGGTCCGGTTTGTGTACAGCATCCACAAACCTTAGCAGACGGACGGCGGCGGTGTCCATCCGGACGGCGCACAAAGTGCTTGTGTAGGTGGCTGTAATGTTAGTTAAAATGTATTACATGAATACCGACCGCGACAACTTCCACGACTGGGCGCGCGACAAGCCCGACACCACCTCGTTCTCGGGTCTGCACCATCTGGAATCGAAACAGCAACCGACGATGCGCTGGGGCAGGTTGGGTTGGCTGCTGGTGATCGCGGTGGCCCTGGTCGCGGGCGCCAAGTACCTGGCGGCGAGGCTCTAGGCTCGAGTCGTCGACTATTCAGGCCCTGGCCAGCCGGGCTCGATCCTCCACAAGGACAGGCGCCGCCTCTTTCGCAGGCAGACCAGCGGCAAGCCCCGTGGCACAAGGCCCCGCGCATCGGCCTCCACGGCCTGCGCACAGCGTTATCCACAGAAGGCTGGCACAACTTCGCAGGCCCGGACCCGCGGTCGGCCGCCCGTTACTTGACCTGCTGCTTGACCAGCTTGCGCGCCAGGGTCCGGCGGTGCATGCCCAGCCGGCGCGCGGTCTCGGAGATGTTGAAGCCGGTTTCCGCGAGGGTCTCGTGGATGCGCTCCCATTCGAGCGTCTTGATGGACGTCGAGCGAGCGGTCAGCTCGACCTCTGTGCTGCCTTCCGCGCGGCCGAAAGCGGCCTCGATGTCGTCGGTGTTGGAGGGCTTGGCCAGGTAATGGCAGGCGCCCAGCTTGATCGCCTCGACCGCGGTGGCGATGCTGGCGAAACCGGTCAGCACCACGATCAGCATGGCCGGGTCGTGCCGGTTGAGCGCCTGCACGCAGGCCAGGCCCGATGCGTCGCCGTTGAGCTTCAGGTCGACCACCGCGTAGCGCGGCGTGTGCTGCTCCAGCAAGGCAGCGACCTGCTGCAGGTTGCCGGCCAGGAGCACCGTGTAGCCGCGCCGCTCGAAGGAGCGGCCCAGCGTGCGCGCGAAGGCGGCGTCGTCCTCGACCAGCAGCAGCAGGCGTTCAGCTTCCATCGTTGTCGTCTTCGTCCTCTTCGTCTTCGAGGATGATCGCCGCCAGCGGCAAGGTCAGCGTCACCACCGCACCCCCCTCGGGCCGATTGCGCGCCTTGACGCTGCCGCCCAGCTTGCGCGTCACGTTGACCACCAGGAACAGGCCGAGACCGCCCTCCGGCCGGCCCTTGGTCGACTGGTAGGGCTTGCCGAAGTCGGCCAGCACGCCGGCAGCGAAGCCCGGCCCGTTGTCGGTGACGGTGATGCGCAGCGTGTCGGCCACATGCGTCGCCTCGAGGCCGATCCAGTGCGGCGATGCCTCCAGCGCATTGTCGAGCAGGTTGCAGATCGTCTGCTTGAGCGCCGAGTCCGAGACCATCGGCAGGTCGCGGCCGAAATGGTTCTCGTAGTCGAACTCGAAGACCGGGCGGGTGCTGCGCCATTCCTCGGCCAGGTCGTCCAGGAAGGTGCTGACCGTGGTCTCGACCGACGACTCGCCACGCGCCTCGCCGGCCGACAGAAGCACGCCGCTCAGGATGGCCTTGCAGCGCTGCACCTGGGCCTGCATCTCGCTGACCTCGTCGAGCAGCTCGGGGTCCGAGCTGAAGTGCGGCAGCCGCCGCCAGTCGCCGAGGATCACCGACAGCGTGGCCAGCGGCGTGCCCAGGTCGTGCGCGGCGCCCGAGGCCAGCAGGCCCATGCGCACGATGTGCTCTTCCTCGGCGGCGCGCTGGCGCAGGTCGGCCAGCCGTGCATCGCGCTCGCGCAGGTTGCGCGTGATGCGCTTGATGAAGACCACCAGCAGTGCCGCGTTGAGTGCGAAGCAGATCAGCACGCCCAGCAGGTAGGTTCCCGGCAGGCCGCCGCCGGGGTCGACCGGCAGCACCAGCGGTCCGCTGAACAGGGCCAGTCCGGCGAAGCAGGCGCTGGTGAGGACGACCATGAACCAGGTCGACCAGGCCTCCAGCAGCACTGAGGCGATGATCACCTGCAGCAGGTACAGGAAGACGAAGGGGTTCGAGGCGCCGCCGCTCAGGTGCAGCTGTGCGGTGAGCATCGCGACATCAACCAGCATCGCGAAGAGCAGCTCCTCGTTGGCCACGTCGCGGTGCCGGCGCCAGCGCAGCTGGCTGGCGAGGTTGAAGACCGCCAGGAATGCCAGCACCGCGAACATCTGCGGCAGCGGCAAGCGGATGCCGAAGCCGAAGTTCACCACCACGATGGTGGCGATCTGGCCGACCACCGCGATCCAGCGCAGCTGGATCAGCTGCTGCATGTTCTTCAGCCCGGTCGCGTCGTCGACGCGGGCGGCCGCCAGCCGCGCAGCCTGCGAGCGCTGCCAGGCCGAGGTGACGTCCGCCGCCTCAGACTCGCCGTTCATCGTCGTCATCGGGGTCGGCCAGATGCAGGGCCTCGCGCCGCACGTACCAGCCCGCGCCGACCACCATCAGCGCCAGGGCGTACCAGGTGATCGCGTAGCTCAGATGGTTGTTGTGGAAGGCGATCACGGTGAG
>Ga0265327_10003276_pt1 | contig 15683 bp, 6 predicted proteins | sample 41621metaG_FD_202089 | JGI IMG/M metagenome (GOLD analysis project Ga0265327, IMG submission 202089) | Rhizosphere microbial communities from Carex aquatilis grown in University of Washington, Seatle, WA, United States - 4-16-21 metaG | ecosystem: Host-associated > Plants > Roots > Rhizosphere >... | reverse complement strand
ATAATGAAAGAAGCTGGAGAGCCATTTCATCACCAATTCCCCATCTTGTTAATCTCTTAAGATCTTGTGAATCCTGTCAAAAGAGCCCGACTCTGGAGAGTCAGGCTACGTCTTGCTCATCTCCTGCGTCACCAGGATGCCCGTCTCGGCCTGCACCGTGGCCTTGAAACGGAAGCGCTCGCCGCGTTGCATGTTGATGCCATTGAATTTTGAAGGCACCATCACCGGCACGGGAGAGGATTGCGAACCTTCCTCCACCAGGACATTGAACAGACGCCCGTCCGCGGAGCGCCAGTTGTCCAGACGCTCACCGACGACTCCTTCGAAGCGATAGGTGTTGTTGCTCAGCGCGTTCGAATTCTGGTAGTAGTCGGCGACATTCAGCTCCGGCACACCAGCAAATCCCGAGTCCGACTTGTGGCCCAGGAGAAACATGCCACCCAGCGCGACGACACCAATGAAAACGGCGATGCCGATGTAGTGAATGGGCAGGAGACCTGTCTTGGCGCGGCGGGGCATGGAAGGGTGTTATTGCGTTCGCATCATCAATCCCCGCCGTAAACAGAAATCCGGAAGGATCAATCCCATTGCGAGTGCTTGGTTCCCGCGTAGGCGGCGGTCAGGCCTACTGCCACATGCAGGCTCAGGAAGAAAAACGCCAATGAAGGCGCCTTGAGGCTGGTGGCAGTCACGGCTTTCACCGCCTGCGAGAACTGGCTGTCACTGTTCAGCACCGTATGCAGGCTCCCCGACCAACTCCAAAATGCGGCGATGAACGGCTGCACCAATGGCTCGAATTTCTTGGGCAGCGCCAGCACGGCGCCGCTCAGCGGAAGCTGGAAACCCACCAGGTAGATACACAGGATTGTAGCCTTCTCCGGCGAACGCATCAGCGCAGAAATGCCCGCACAGACCGCCGTCATGGCTGCGGAGGCCATCACCAGGAGTGCGAGCCGCACCATCAAATCTCCGGGAATGCCAGGACACACCAACTCCACGAACAGGCCCATCCACAAGGACTGCGCCAGCACGAAGACACCGAGGAACATCGCCTTGCTCAACACGTAGGCCATGGGCCGCAGTCCGCCGAGTTTCTCGCGCTCCAAGATGTCACGCTCCCCGGCGATCTCACGCGCGGCATTGTTGGAGGCCATGAGCGTCACCAGCACCACCTGGAACATGATCAATCCGGAGATCAACCCGCCCGACTTCAGGAGGCTGGTGGTATGCGCGGCCTGTTGTTTGAATTCCGTGACGACGTTCGCATCAGCGCGCTGGGACAGGGCCCGCACCGCGGGAATCCCTTCGTAGCCGAAGATCACCACGAGCAGCGGAAAGCCAAAGAGCATCAGGATGTGCAGCCACATCTGCCCGCGGTCCCGCATGAAGATGATCCAGCGACGCCGCCAAAGCTCCATCGCCTGCGTCATGAGGCTGGGCAGATGGTGGATGGGATCGATGATGTGTTCCCGCGGCTCCGCCTCGTCTTTGCCGCCTTTGGCAGACTTGCCCATGGACCCGCTGTCTTTCTTTTTGGAGCTTTCACCGTGGCTGTCTTCGGAGTCTTCGTCGTCGTTGGCCTTCGCCACGGGAAGCCGGATGCGGTCCGGTTCACGATCCGTCACCACCTTGGGCTCGTCCTTGGATTTAAGACTGAGTCCGTAGGTCTGGTAGTAGGCCTCGCGATGACGTTCCCATGAGGACGCCCAGCGTTCCGCGGGACGACGCGCCAGCTTGGGATAAATATCTTCCGCCTGATCGATGCTGAAGTAGTGGTTCAGAGCGCGCGGCGGGCCGTGATACACCACGCGTCCCTCATGCAGCACCAGCACGGTGTCGTAGAGCCCCAGGTTGGCAAGACTATGGGTCACATTGATGACCATGCGTTTCAGGCTCTGCCGTGCGAGGTCATGCAAAAGCTGGGTGATCTCCCGCTCGGATTTTGGATCAAGGCCGCTGGTCACCTCATCGCAGAGGAGCAGCGCCGGGTCGGTCACGAGTTCCAGCGCAAGACCCAGGCGCCGCTTCTGTCCGCCGCTGAGCACTTTTACCTGCCGGTCCGCCAGACCGCCCAAGCCCGTTTGCGTAAGCGTTTCTCCCAGCAATGATTCCTGTTGTTCCAACGTGAGGCCGCAGGTGCGGAGGGCGATGGCGCTGGCCACGCACTCCTCCACCGTGAGCAGTTCATGCGCGATGCTGAACTGCGGCACGTAGCCAAGCTCGGAAGGATGCAGATCGCCTTCATGCGCAAGATTGCGTCCTTCCCAAAGAATCTCCCCACTGTCGTCTTCTTTGAGCCCCGCGATGGTTTTCATCAGTGTGGTCTTGCCACATCCGGAAGGCCCCACAATGGCCAGCAGGTGGCCGGGCGGCACGTTCAGGGAAACATCTTCCAGCAGCGCATGATCTTCCCCGTCGCGTTGGACACGGATGGTAATGTTACGGACTTCTAGCATCGTGGCGTAGCCGCGTGATTAAAGCGGAATTCGCTGGGCTGGCGAGGAAAACTTGTTTATCCTTCCGGGCGGCAGCGCGCCGCTTCACTCATGCCCCCCTCTGCAAAGAAGAAAAAGTGGCTCGGCAAGCTGCTCGGCTTTGGCCTTCTCGGATTTTTGTTGCTGGCGCTCGTGGGAATTTTTGTGGTGCGCGAGTGGCTGAACCATTACCTGGGCTCCGAAGCCTTCCGCACTCTGCTGGCAGGGCGCATCGGCCAGGCGGCCCACGCGGAGTGCACCTTGGATCCCCTCACCTGGTCGGCGGGTGGAGTTTACACCCCAAGCGTGACCCTGAAGCCCGCAGGCGGCCAGTCTTGGAAGAGCATCGAGGCGGACGGCGTGCAGGCCACCGTGGACCTCAGCACCGCGCGCAGCGGCGTCTGGAGCATTCCCTCCATCAATTTGGATTCGGTGCATATGCTGACGCAGCCGGGTTCGTCCGTCACCGAACAAAAGCCACTCCCCACGGACAGCGAGGCGGAGAAAAACAGCATGCCGGGATGGCTGCAGCGCTTCCTGCCGCAGCGCACCGAAATCAGCGAAGTGAAGGTGCAGGAGTTTGAAATTAAACCCGCCCAAGGAAGCGGCGTGGCCCTTTCCGGCCTTAAGGTCACTGCCAAGCCTGCCGGCGACGAAGGCACCTGGCTGCTGCGCAGCAGTGACGGCACGCTGACCCTTCCCGGTTTGACAACGCCTTTTCGCCTGAACAGCGCCAGCGCTACGGTGAACGCCGGATCCCTCACTCTCAATGATGCCGTCTCCCGCTGGCTGGGCGACAGCGAAGTCACCGGCCGTGGCGAACTCCCCTTCAACGGCTCAAAGCCTTGGAACTTCTCCGGCCACCTGAGCGGCCTCGATCTTAAGGAAGTGCTCTCCGGCGAATGGAACACACGCCTGAGCGGAATGCTGGAGGGCGAGTACGAGGCCGTCTCGGCGCCACCAGGCGATGTCCGCCTTAAGGGCAAGCTCAGCCTTAAAAATGGCGTCGTACAACGACTCGCGGTGCTGGACCGGGTGGCGGACTTCACGCATACGGAACGCTTCCGCCGCGTCGTGCTGGATGAGGCGAAGTGGGACATCGACCGAATCCACGACACCACGAACATTACCAACCTCGTGCTGCAATCGAACGGCCTGATCCGCGTCGAGGGCGCCATGGTCATCAAAGGACGCAATATCCAGGGTGACTTCCTGGTGGGCGTTTCACCACAGACCCTGCGCTGGATGCCCGGCGCACAGGCCCATGTCTTCACGCAAGCCCATCCTTCCGGCGCACCCGGCTTTGTCTGGACGCGTGTCAAAATGGCGGGAAACCTGGATACCGGCCTTCACGAAGACCTCAGCAACCGCCTCCTCGCCGCCATGGGCCGTGCGCTGATTGACGAACCCTTGGACGTGGCCCTCAAAGGCGTGGACTTGCTCGGCAAGGCTGGCATCGACGTCGTAGGCAAAACCGGCAACACGGTAATCGAGGGTGGCAAGGGCCTCATCGAAGGAGCGGGCGACGCCGCCAGCAAGGGCGTGGATGTGATCAAGGGTTTCGTGCCGTTTCTGAAGTAGTAGGCAAAGGATAGAAAGTTCAAATCTCTGCCCCCTTTGCCTCTTTGCTCCTCCGCGGCAAAACGAAAGCGGATGGGCGTTCGAACTGGCCGCAGAGAGGCAAAGGAGCAGAGAACGCAGAGATTTCAGGGCTCGGCAGTCGCTTGATTCTTTGAGTTTGAAGTTTTAGGGCACACTGCCGTGGCCCTTCCACTTTTTCTGCTGTCAGAATCCAGATGACAAATCCCAAAACTGACACTAGCATGCCGTCCCCCGAAAAACGGCGGTACGCCGAAGTAGCTCAGCGGTAGAGCAGCGCATTCGTAATGCGCGGGTCGCCGGTTCAATCCCGGCCTTCGGCTCCACGATTTCAATCCACCTTACGGCGAACGGACGACTTGGAGACGCATGAAGCGGGCGGTGGCGGAGTTCAGAGGTGTGCTATCGCGAAATTCGACCGTTTGCGTGCCGTCGCCGTTGTCAGTGGGGGTGCCGACTTGGATAGGGGTTCCGGTCCAAGTGCCGAGGGTGGGGCCGGATTGGGGGGTGAAGAGGAGGTCGCTGGCAGAGGTGTTGCGACGAAAGGTGAGGGTGAGATAGTTGATGCCGCCGATGTTTTGGCTGGCTGTGGTTGGGAGACGGTTTTGAGCGGGAAGGAGTGGATTCAGGCCGAAGGCATATTTGAGCAGATTGGGAACGCCGTCATTGAGAGGGATGGCGAGGTCGCCGCTATAGTTGGGGTCCTGGAGTTGATCTGCGGTGAAGTAAGTACTGCGCCACTGGGAGACGGGCATGGTGACGGTAATGGTGGCGGCGCCAGGTCCGCCGGAAAAGACACCTCCGATGGGAATGCCAAGGTTCAGGCTGAATGTCTGGTCGGGCTCAGCAATGCCGTCGTTGAGAATGGGAATGTTGATGGTTTTGGTTGCCGAGTCGCCATCCGCCCAAGACAGCGTGCCGGCGACCGGGGTGTATCGGCTGGAGGCCGCGTTGCCGGGGAGCGTTGCGTAATTCATGGAGATCGCGCTGTAACTCCCGCCGGTTCGGGTGGCGCTGATCGACAAACTGTTTCCTTCGGTGCCTGTGTAGGTGGCGGCGCCGAATTGCACGCTGCCTGGCTGTCCCGGCATACCCGTGAGGAGGCGGGCCGTGCTGACCAGGGGCGTGGCTTCGATGGTGGCAACGCCACCGAACAGGATCACTTTACCATCGGCCTGAGGGGAGAATCCGAAGACTTCGCTGGAGCTATCTCCCGCACCGATATAGAAACTCGAATCCTGAGTTCCATCCGGGTTCAATCGCGAAAACCGCTTCTGGGCGATGCCATTGACCGTGGAGAACTGGCCTCCGATGAGAATTTTGCCATCCGCCTGTATGTATAAACCACCGAGGGTGGCGTCGGTGCTGGGATTGAAGGTGGAATCAAGCGCTCCGGTGGAAGTGATCCGGGCGATGTGACTGCGATCAGCGGTGCCGAACGCGGTAAAATCGCCGCTGACGATCACGGAGCCATCGCGTTGCAAGGCGACGGCGCGGAGCGTCTGGATCGTGCTTGGAGTGCCGGACTGGTGGGCGCCGTCTCCGGTATCGAAGGATTTGTCCAGGCTGCCGTCGCTGTTGATGCGGCACATGCCGCCCCGGAACTTGGTCGTGTTGGTGGGAAAGGTGCCGGAAACGAAGTAGAAGGCGCCGCCGACGAGAATTTTGTTGTCAGGCTGGAGGGCCAAGGCCCGGATGCGCCATCCGGTGGTCGCGCCAAAATCGGGGCCGGTAAAGCCGGTGTCGATGCTGCCGTCTGAGTTGAGCCGCACGATGTACTCCCGCGGGCTGCTGTTGAACGTGGTGAAATCTCCAGCCACAAGAATTTTCCCATCGGGTTGCACCAGCACCGTGCGCACGATGGCAGTGGTCCCGGTGCCGGCGCCGGCGCCTGGATTGAAACTGGCATCCAGGCTGCCATCGCTGTTGAGCCGGGCCACATGATTGATGGGAGTGCCGTGAATGCTGGTGAAGACACCGCCAATGAGTACCTTGCCATCGGGCTGCAAAGCCATGGTGTAGATGGGCAGGGTGTTCGCTCCGGCGCCATTCGCGAAGGTTCCATCGATGGAGCCATCCGAATTCAGACGACCAAAACCGCTGCGGGCGTACTGGAAACCTGTCACGTCCTGCATCTTGGTGAAGAATCCACCCAGCAGCACTTTGCCGTCCGGCTGGGTGGAGCCGCAAAGCGCGGTGTTGTTCATAAACTCGGCAGTGAAAGCGGGATCCGTGGCGCCGGGGCTGAAGATGTTCACCGTTGCGGTGTTACCCTCGGGGAGAGCCGCACCGACGACATTGTTGAGCACGACGGAAAAGCTGGCGGAACCCGCGATGCCGGAGTTCGGAACAATGGGCACGGTGATGGTTCGTGAGGACATGTCCCCCGTCGCCCACGAGAGGGAGCCGCTGGTGGCGGTGTAATGGGACGGCGCTATGGCCGTGCCGTCGGTGGTGGCGTAATTCAGGCTGACCGCGCCGACGCCATTGGCAGTGCGATTGAGCGTGAGGGTCACGGAGCCGGCCTGTTCATCCACATTGTAAGTGCTGGACTGCCAATGGATCTGGGGATCGAAAGCGATCTGGACGTCGAGATATTCGTTGGGCGTAGTTCCACCTTTGGCTATCGGTGAGATGGTGATGCCGGCCGCGGTATCGTGAAAACTCTTGCCCACGGCCAAGGCGGCGTCCGACGCGCTGGCGTAGGTGTCGCCAGGCGTGGTCATGTCCAGGAGATTGCCCTGCGTCACCTTGTTGTAACCCCACAGGATGTAAGCGCCATTCATCAGGGAGGAATTGGTGGTAAAGAGCTGGCGTAGTCCGATCCAATAATCCTCCGTGTTGTTGCGGACGATTTTGAGACCCAAGGCGTTTGAGAAGCTGGCGTTGGCGTGGTCAAAGCGGAAGACGCGATACGTGCCGGCAGCGGTGATCGTGGGAATGCTGCTGTCCGGAATCCAATGCAGGATGCTTTTCTGCCACATGTCGAATTGATAGCGGATGTCCGTATTGAACCGGCTCATAACGCCGAAAGGATCGTTGTACTCCGAACTGGAGCCGTTGGGCGAGACAGGATTGCCATCGGTGACGAGCCATAGATTGCAATGCTGCAGACCGAAGGTGTGGCCCAACTCGTGGGAAACCGCACGGAAATCGAAGTAACCATTGATCCAGAAGTTCTTGCCCTGAACCTGCCCCAGCCCCGCGTAGGTAATGTAGGAATTGGCAATGTTGCCGAGATAGGAATAGACCACACCAACTCTGTCGTAGTTGGCCAAGTTGTAACCTCCCGCGATGGCTGCATTTTCAGCATCGGTGTGAAGCGTAGAATTGTAAGCAACCGAACCGTCGCCCTGGGCATAATAGGCGGCGGTGTGGGGCATGCGGTAGACAGGAGTCACGTCCGATGTGGAAATGGTCAATCCCGCCTGGCCGTACGAGCCCTGAGCATAGAAATCCGCGACGCCATTGGTTTGGGTAAATACGTTGACGAGATAGCTGGGAGTCATGGAAGCGCCGTTCCCGGTGTAGACCGGCGTGCCTGCGACGTCCGAGAAATCGACGGGTATGACGAGAATCTTCTTGGTGCCGGTGCTCCAAGAGACGGGCGGACGCCCGGTGACCCCAGAGGTTCCAGGCTGGCCATCCGCCTCAATGAGGTCGGAGCTTAGAGCGCCAGTGTAGGGACCGGCAGCGTCTTCGGCTGCGATGAGATTGGATTCGAACTGCTGTACATGTTCAATGTGGCAGAGAGCATAGGTATTGCCGCCAACTTCCACGGTGTTGGGAGAGGCGATGTTGGCGGGGGCGTTTTGGTCTATTGAGGTGTCATTTTTGGAGACGGGACACGTCGGCACCACCGGGCTTGAAGGAATTTCGCCAGCGTCGAGGACGCGCAGCGGGCTTTCCGAGACGGCGAGTTTTTTGTCGACGGCGATTCCGAGGATGGAGATGCCCACCTTGGTTGATTGATCTTCGCGGCGGCCATAGGTGTAGGCGCGATATTCCACGCCGTTGACCATCGCGGTTCGAAAGTTGGAATCGGAGACATCTTCGCCGACAGCAGGCAAAACGCCGTTGAGCGACAATTGCCCTTCGCCACCCACTCGAGTTTCCAACAGGGATTGAACCGCCTCCGGCAGTTGGGTGCGTAAGGGGACGGGAACCGCCGAGGCGATGGCCAGTTGTGGGTCGGATTGAATGAGATTCTTGAGTGCGGCACGACGTTGTGCGGCCAGTTGGGCGCCTTCCGCGGCCATGTTGCCACGCTGGGTCGCCGGAGCGGCCAGATAACGCCCAGCCCAATCATCGAAGGCTGCCATCTTGGGCTCGGCGTTTCGGCCCCAAGCACTGCCGAAGTTTTGCCGGGCAGGGATGCGCAAATGACGGTGAGGGCGCAGGGGTGGAAGCACTGTAGGTTTGGGGGCGATGTCCGCAGGATTGGGGGCCGGTTGAGGAACGGCTGCCAAGGGATGAGGTGACGCGTCGGGAAAGTTGGCAAAGTTGAGCTGGCTTGGCGGGGAGGCTTGGGGCCGGAGTCGTGTTCCTACGCCGTTTTTGAGGCCCAGTGCGATGAGGACACAGAAAGCAGCGAAAAAGAGGCGGCGGTAAATGGACGAGGACACTGGAGTGATGGCTTGACGAAGGTCGGTCGTGAGTAACGAAATATTTTAGCGGAAGATAATTTTGCGGTGCGAAATGTGACAGTTAATTTTGATCCGTCGGCCGCCTGATTGATGTAGGTCCATGTCCTACCTTCCGGTAAAGCCCCCAAAGAGCAGATGGCTTGCTCAGCAAAAAAACCTTGGGGTTAGCATAGCAGCGGGCGATCCATTAGAGCGTTCCCGTCACCCGTCCTCTTTGCCGCGATCGCCTATGATGGTCTAGGCGATCATCAGCACCCCCCATAATGCTAGGAACAGCACCGAAGTAGCGAATCGCACAAGGGCGGTGTGCCGCTTCTGCCATGCGGCGAGCATTTCGCTCCTCATGCCTGACCACGCGAGTATAAAGATGACGATGAGCGGGGCGACGAAGGCGAGATTGTAGACCAGCAGCCAGAACAGCGCACCTGCGCTGCCTTGATTCATCATGTAGACAATCGTTGGCAGATACACCTGCCCGGTGCAGGCGAGTTCCAGAAAACTCACGATCACGCCGCTGGCAAAGGCAGCGATAACAAAATTTCTCGTGCGCGATTGCGTTCGAATCACGCCACGGATGCGCGACTTGAGAAAGTCCGGGAGCTGGAGCGACATGTCACCCAGCCGCCCCCGCATGGCACGAAGGCCGTCGCGAAAACTCAGCCAGGCAAGCAACAACGCCACGAGCGCCAGCACACGGTTCAGCCAGGTGCGCACCCAGGCGAAGGCTTGCACCTCCGCAACGATTTTGCTCATCCCGAGTCCCACCGCGAAGTAGGCAAGGAACACGGCTACAATGAATGCCGAGCCGACCATGAGAATCTCATGCGGCTTCCTCCGCGCGACATGAAGGTAGCTCAGGAAAAAGATGATGGTGGCGAATGCACAGGGGTTGATTCCGTCCAACAATCCCGCACCAAGCACGATCCCGGCACTGAGCCCGGAATAGCGTGACTCAATCCGGCCGCCGGCATCCGCACGCTGTGCGTCATCAACGCTGTGCCATCCGGGTTTTTCCGGCTCAGCGAGCGTGCGGTCCATGAGCCGCTGCAGCGCCTCCATGGTAATGTCCGTCTTCACCAGGGCGCCCGCCTGGGTGAAGACGGCTGGGCTCACCTGGTGCAGCTTGGATTCCACTCCGAAACGCTGGCACAGCACCTCGTTCCACCGCGCGCCGTCGCTCGATTCGATGTTTGATTCCATCACATTCAATGTGACAGCCCTGCCAATGCTCCGCAGCATATCCCGGGTGCGCTCGCAGTCCTTGCAGCCCGGCTTGTAGAAAAAGACAATGTCAGCCCCGCTGGCCTCGCTTCTTTGCGAGGTAGCAGACTCTTCGGATGGTGACGAGACGGGGTTGTCCTTGGGCGGCTCATCCTTGACCAATGCCGAAAAACTGGTCAGAAGCTTCCCACTCCGCTTCGACTCTGGACGCAGCTTCGCAACCATTTGTGCCCACTCGCTGCTGAACCATTTCGGCTCCGCATAGTCCAGAATGAAACCATAGCGGGGGCTGTACTGCCGCCATTGCTCATTGTTGAGCAGGTTCAAAACGGCCTCCTTGCGGCGCTCCTCATCAAGCCCCACCAGCGCTTCACGCAGTGCCAGCGGATCGACATCCCGCCGCCACGAAAGCAATGCAATCATGGCTTCAATCCGCACGCCCGGGTCGGTATCGGCCGAGAGCTTCTTCAGCACAGATTCGACCTCCGGCGTCAGCGAAAAAAAGACGCGATCCCGCCTGTAGGGCGCCACTTCCTTTTCTGAGTCGCGTTCGCCGAACCAGACATCAACGTACTCACGCTCGTGCTTGATGTAACCGGCCGGCATGATCTCCCGCACGCGCGGCGAGGAGTCCGCGGCGATGGTCGCCATGCTCAACTCGAACTCTGACCGGCTCAGTCTCCAAAGGGCACGATACGCGGCACGGCGCTGCCACACGTCAGGATCGCGCAGATGAGCCTGGACCAGCGGCAGTGCATCAGGGGAGCCCGTTGTGCCCAGCAATGTCAGCGCAAGCGCCTTGACCCCGGAAGAGATCTTCGGATCTACCAGCACCTGTTTCGCCCACTCTACAAAGATGCTGCGCTTGGAACTGTTGTTGGTGAGATCCGCGAGACTATAGTTGTAAGCCTCAGACGGCCGCAGTTTCGCCTCGGGTAGCGCCACTTCAGAAAGCAGAAGATGAAGCGCCGGCGCACTCTCCGCGCGCTCCACCGCATAGACGGTGAACTCACGCGCCTCCTTGGATTCATCCTGCAACAGGGCACGCAGCAGAGGCCGGCCGGCACGCGAGTTTGTCATATGCCGGCTCGCAATGAGCAATTCCGCCACGTGCACCCGTTGGTGCGGCTCCAGTCGTGGCAGCATCCGAAGCAGGCCATCGGCGGCCTTGTGCTGCCCGCCCAGTGCGAGGTGCATGGCACACAGGAAGGCGAAGTCTCCTTTCTCGCTCTCCAATCCCTTCGTGAGCAGATCGTTGAACTCCTTGTCCATCGGCTGCCAGGTTCGGCCGTCTTCCTGTCTCACGGCAACCGCAGGCGCACCAGGCACTTCAAGTTTCACGCCGAACGCGGTATAAACGTCTTCCTGTACGCGGTTGCGCGGTGCAGGCGTGGCGAGGACCTGTGCAAAGAGATCGTTGGAATCCGCCACCTCGGTCTGTCCATCATCCTTCGGCTCCGGCGCGGTGGACTCACGGAAATCAAAACCACCCGGCTTGATTCCCGAGAGGATGGCGACGCGCGCCTCATCGTCCGGCGCGGAAACCAAGGCGTCGTAAACCAGCCTCTTGTCCGCGGGATCCACCAGATGCTGCCCAAGCACCTGCATCGCCGCAACGCGCACGTCGGGATCCCGATGTTTTGCCAGCATCCGCACGATCTTGATGGCCTGCATGGCGGCGGCACGCCCGTCTGCATTGTGCGAACCGTAGGACGAAGTCGACTCATTCAGTTTCCCGAAGTCGATTTGCTCGCCATCATGTCCAGCATGCTGGACAAAAGCACGCAGCACCACGAGCAGCACATCACCCGGCTTCCCCGGGAGCACATTGATCAACTCATCGGGAATGGGCTTGCCCATGCGTACGATAGCCTCCACAGCCGCGCCGGTAACACTGTCGTCCTTCAGGGCCATCGCCACGATGCGCGACACCGCGTCCTCCAGCTTCATGTCCGCCGCCGCCTTCATCGCCGCGTAGCGCACGAATTCGTCGCTGTCACTGAAGGCGTTCAACACGTCCTTTTCCGCGGCACGGTTCGTGACCTTGCCGGCGTATTCCAGCGCTGCGACGCGCACGCGCCAGCGTTTGTCCGAGATGCACTCCTTGAACTGCGGCTGGGCGGCGTCTGACGCGCCGTCCGACAGCGCGTTGAGCGCCGCCACGGCGAGGTCCTCGTTGGGCGAGGTCACAAACGAGGCCAGCAGCTTGCCCCCACGCGTTTCTTTCGGGCTCACGCGGCGCAGCACCGCCTGGATGACATTCTCGTCCGTTTCCACCTTCAGGCGCTCGGTGACCAGGTCATAGACCGATTCCTCACCCGCAAGAATCAGCGCATCCATCGCCGCCTCGCGAATCAGCGCGTCTCCATCCGCAAGAAACTCGGCAATGATCGGAATGGCGCGGTCGCGGATGCGCGGAAGCTGCCGCAATGCCTCGAGTTTCAAATCCCGCGTGCCAAACACAAGCTGGCGCGCGAGCACCGGCGCCTCCTTGGACAATGACTCGCCGATGACGAGGCGATACTGCGCTTCCTTCAGCTTCGCCTGCACGCCCTGGCTCAATTGCGGTGTGTCGTGCAGATACTGCTCCAGGGCCGCCACGCTGCGCATGCCCTGCCGGGCAAGCGCCGAGATGGCACGCTCATGCTTTGATACATCCGTGCCCGCGAGATCGACAAACCATCCGCGCATCTTCGCCTCGTCCATGGGCGGCTCTGCTGCCTTCACGTCCGCCACCTTCGTGGATTTCTCGTCCGGTTTCAGCCACGCCTGCCAGCGTACCAAGCCCACCTTGCTCGCGTCCGAGCCGGGCATCCACGGATCAAAGCCGAAGTCATCGTTGGTCTTGTCTTCAAGAATCTCCAGCGCGCCGCTTCGCACCGCGAACTTTGGATGCGTCAGCATTCCCACAAAGACATCGCCGGGGAACGGGCGCAGGTGCACCGTGATGCTCTGGATCGCTGGATGAAGACCGGCCGCCTCACAAACGACTTCCCACTCCTGTGCTGTGGCCGGTTTTCCGTTGTCTACGTTTTCGAGGGTGGCGGATGCTGCGCGGACACGCGGATCGAGATCGCTCGGGTCCACGTACGGACGAGGCGGCGCGGCATCAAGAATAGGCTTGTTCTGCGCTGTAGCCGGCATGCAGCACAGGCAGACCAGCGCCGCAAGGAAGACGCAGGCGCCTTTTCGTATCGAGATGCTGTCAGTGCAGCAGCGCATAAGCGACAATATTCACATTCACTTCAAGCGAATTTGCGACCTCATTACCTCCACAACAGCAACAGCCGCTGGTATTGGCGGTGTTGTTCAATCCCTGGCTGGAGTAGATGACCACGAGACGCCCGTTCTGCGTGATGCCTTCGAGCGACGCCTCGCCGGACGATCTCGAAAGCTTCATCTTGTCCAGCGGACAAACGATGCGGAACACCGGATGATCAGAAGGAATCTTCTTGATCAGGTTCGTGCCCATGACCTTCTTCAACTCGCGCCGGAAGGCATTGTCCCAGTCCCTGTTTGAGCAGCCCGCGCTCGCGAGCAGGAAACCGCCGGAGGAGAGGTACTTCTTCAGGTTCTCGCGCTCGCGCTGGCTCAACGTGAAATCCCCCTCACCGGTCATCACGACAAAGGGAAAATTAAACAGGTCATCCGTGGCCAGTTTGACGAACTTGAAACGCCGCTCCGTGGTGATGCTTGTCTTCTGCTGCACGGTGCTGAGGAATTCGTCACTGAAACAACGCGAGGTCTTCGTGCCCGCATAAATCAGCATGCCGCACTGGACCGCCCCCTCTTTGGCGGTGACCGCGGATGCCATCGCGAGCAGGCTCAGCATCACAACAAAGGTATTTCGTATCACATTCATGGTTTCGTGGTGTTGCTGGTTTCTTTCACGGAATCCTCGCCATAGAAGCGGCGCACGGCATCGCGATAGCGCTCCGGCACGTCGCGCAGGCTGATTTGCCGCTTTGCTTCGGTGCGTGTGGCGTTCGCATCAATTTTCCCCACTGCATCCCGCTGCACCGTCGCGTTTTTCGCGTTTCCTTTGCCAGTGCCGCGCGCCTCGCCACGCAGGGAGCTTTCACCGCTGAAGCTCATGCGGCCCGGCCCATACAGCGGCGCCTGGAGCAGCGAATCACCCCGCATCGCGAAGCCGCTCTCACCACCACCACCCTGTGCAGAGCCGTCACCCGTCGCAGGCATGTCCGCGGAGCCGTCGCCCCCGGCCTTGCCATGACCGTGGCGTTTGCACATGCCGGCGAGCATTTGGGCCAGCGTGTCGCACATCGACTGGCCCATGCCCTCCATGTTGATGCCGAAATGCATCTCCCTGTTGTTGCAGGCCTTGCTCATCCGGTCATTGCCCGAGAGAAGCGAGTCCATCCCGGCAAGCGCGGACTGCGCGTTCACGAAAGTATCCGGCGTGTTCACCTTCTTGGCGCGCTCCATGGCCCGCTCCATGGCGCGCTGAATGCCAGCCTGCTCGGCGCGATCCGCAAAATCCTGGGCCTCCTTTTTGAACTGGTCAAACTTCCCCGGCAACGCGTCCGCCGCCGCGCGCAGCTCCTTGTCCCACGCTTTCCAGCGATCCAGCACCTGTTGCTGGCGGTTGGCGAGCCCGTCGAGCCTCGCCGCGTGCCGCATGTCGCCCGCCATGATTTCACGCGAGAGCTCCTCGAGTCCCTTGGTGAGCTGCTCCTGCTCCTGATGCATGGCCCGAAACTCCGCCGCCATCTCCAGGACACGTCCGATCGCCGCCATGTCTTTGCCATTCTCCGCCAATTCCTTGGCCTTCTGCGCCGCATCGCCAATTTCGTCCAACTGTTTCCGCGCCTCCGCCTGGGCTCCCGATGCGCCGGCCTTCTCCATCCGTTGCTGCATGTCTTGCATGAGTTCAGCGATCTTCTTCGCCTCATCCGCGATCTGCTTCTCCGACTCGAAAGCGATGAAATCCTTGCTCAGCGCCTCGGCTAATTCCTGGGCTTTCTGCATGGCCTGCCGCGCCTCCTCGGAACCCTTGGGATCACCCTTCGCAGCCTTGTCGAGCGCGGCGCGCACATTCTCCATGGCGTTGTTCAGCGCGGCAAAGCGCTCCTGAAATTCCTTCAGCAGGGTGCGCGTGCGGATCATTTCGGCGTATTGCTCGTGGCTGATGACCTGAATGCGCCCCACCGGCGAGCTGCTGATGCCCATGAAGGTCGGGTTATGGTCGTGCGCCTCCGCGTAGAACTCCAGCGTTTGCCCCGGCACGACTCCGAGCTTGGCAAGGTTCATTGGCTCATCCAGGGAGAATACCTTGTTCTGGGCGTCTTCCGTGAGCGTGCGGCCGCGATCTCGGAAGCCAGTGAGCTTTCTCACCAGATCGACGCGTGCGACACCAAAATCATCCTCGGCCTCGATCTTGAGCGGCACTTCGCTCTCCGGTGTCGCAAGCACCACGCCCGCGGGTGATTCAAGCGTGACCTCGGGCGGCTGGTCCGGCAGCAGCTTCTGGTCGAGTTCCACCGGCTGCGCTGACAACGCTCCGGTGATGTCCTTCAAATCGATGCGGACCAGCGCGGCGCTTTTCACCTTCCAGCGCAGCGTGATGGCCTGCTCGCCGCGCGCCGTGGTGCTGATACTGTCCGGCACATCGCGGCTGATGCTGCGTGGCGGCGTGATGGTGACGGTGCCCCCACCCAGCGGACGGTTGCTCGTGACGCGCGCCTCCACCTGCGAACCTGCGATGGCAATGAGGTCACTCGTG
>Ga0265327_10003275_pt1 | contig 15687 bp, 11 predicted proteins | sample 41621metaG_FD_202089 | JGI IMG/M metagenome (GOLD analysis project Ga0265327, IMG submission 202089) | Rhizosphere microbial communities from Carex aquatilis grown in University of Washington, Seatle, WA, United States - 4-16-21 metaG | ecosystem: Host-associated > Plants > Roots > Rhizosphere... | reverse complement strand
GCGGCTCGGCTCCAGCGGCGATTGGCAAGCGGGGCAAACAGGCTGCTTGGGAGATACCGAGTTCATCTGCGCAGGCCCCTACGATCGCGAAGCCCTCTGACGGACTGAACGGGACTGGGGTCATGTCTTCAAATTTCACTTTTGGCCTCGCAACTCACGCCAAGCTTTGACGGCAGGTCACGATCGCAACGGCGACTGGACCTTGATCGGAACGCCAAAAGTGAAACTTGAAGCCATGACCCCGGTTTTGACACGCTCTAATTCCGCATGCCGCAGGTTCAATTCAAAAGGGCTGCACGGTCGGGGCTCTGTACATGTTGAACAGGTCTATTCCTTTTCCGGCTTCGGCGGTTCAGTGCTGATTTCCTGAACGACCCGGAACCCGACATAGCTGACGCCCAGTTCCGACGACAGGTTGGATTTCGCGGAGCAGCGTGCTCCCTTCGCGTCGAAATACCAGCAACCGCCGCGCACGGGGCGGGGTTCATTCGTCTGCAGCAGTTCCGATGCGACAGATCGCGTATCTGCCGATTTCTGGCACCATTCACGAACATTCCCATGCATGTTGTACAGGCCCCAGGGATTGGCGCTGGCGGTTCCGTGGGCTCGGACTTCACTCGTGAAGGGAAATCCGTCGTCTCCTTCAACGACCTTGCGTCCGGGGATCACTGCCGACAACGCATGGTCCGCAATGTTGTCCACCTTCAACAGATCGGTCCCCTGGTCGCCCGTCCAGAAGCGAGTGGTTGTCCCTGCGCGGCAGGCGTATTCCCACTCTTCTTCGGTCGGCAGCCGATAGGTTCGCCCTTCCAGAGTCGACAGCCAGCGACAGAACCGCTGCGCATCGCCCCAGGAAACATTGACGACCGGATGCTTCTCGGACTGCTTCCATCCCGTCTCTCGCCAGGAGAATTTCTCATCGTTCATAAAGCGTTTGGAGGCGGAGTCATATCCTCCTCCGCCGCCGCTTCGCTCGACATCGGTCACATAGTCCATGGCCGTGGTAAACTTCTCAAATTGAGCGAATGTCACTTCGGTATCTGAGATCAGAAAGGGCCGATCGATCTTCACACGACGCGCCGGCCGTTCATTGGCAATGGCCTCGTCATCGTCTTCCGGCGCTCCCATCACGAACTCGCCCGGTTCAATTCGGACCAGCGTCATGCCAATTTTGTTTTGAATCGGGCCGCTCGGTTTTCGTATAACAGGCTCCAGGCGTATGACAATTTTCTTTTCCGTCGGGGCCGTGATTTCCGACGTGGCAGGTTCATATTCGTCCATTTCCACCAACAAAGTATGCGTGCCGGGGCTAACCTCAAGTTGATAGTTCCCCTTCGCGGCGAGCGGTTGTGCCGCGCCGTCAACCGTGACGGTCGCCTTTTCCGGCGTCACCGAAAGCGAGATTAGCGGCGGTGGGGACGGGGGGGTTGGCGGCGTCACCGAAGGTGGGGTTGGTGGCGCCACCGTCGAGGGAGGTTGCGGCTCCACAGTTGGGGGTGGTTGCGGCGTCACTGAGGGGGGGGATAGTGGCGTCAGTTCAAAATTGACGACCTGCTCATGTTCGGGATCCTTCTCGTCCAGCTTGACCGTCACCTGATCCTGCAGCAGGGCATAGCCGGGGAGTTCCACTTCCACATCGTACGTGCCGGGCGGAATTCGAATCGAGACGGGAGTCACTCCACGTTTCTTGCCTGCAATGGTCAGGTTCGCCTTGCCAGGCTTGGTCACGATCTTCAGCAGGGCTTTGGGTTCCGCGGGTGTCGTGAGGACCTGGATCAGGCTCATGATGATGAAGCCACCCAGGAGGCCTCCGGCGACCGTCAGGGTTTTCTTGTGCTTCTGCAGAAACGGATTAAGCGCCCCCTTGGGCTTGGGTGGTGTCACCGGTTTCGCTGGCGCCGGCTTCGGAGCAGCGGTTGGCTTCGTCGCCGTATTGGAACCTGTTCCCGTCCCTCCTGAAGGTGATGGAGTTTTCGGCACGGTTGGCGTCGGAGCGGGTTGGGGAGTGCCGGCCGCAGGTCCCGCTTTCGCCTGGGGAACAACTTCAAACACATCCTTGGCTTGAAGGTCAAGATCCGCGAGCGCATCGTCCGCCGACGCATAACGGTCCTGAACCTTCTTCTGAACCAGGCGATCAATCACACAGACCAAGTCATTTGGCGCCTTCGGGTCCACAATCTTGAGAGACGGGAACTTGGCATCGGGTGACATGTGAAACTGCTCGTAGGCCTTCATGTTGATTTCCGTTCCCGGAATCAACTGCGAGAAGTTCTTGCCGCGCAGCATCTCGAATGCGCTGACCCCCAGGCAGTACAGATCGACGGCGGAACCAAGCGGCCCAAACAGTTCCTCGCTGTACATCTCGGGGGCCATGTACCGCGGATCGCGGTCTTTGCGCAGGACAACACCTCCCACAAGCAACCCCGGGCTGAATCCGATCCGGACAGCTTGAGACCGTTCGTCCGCACCGTACAGCAGGTTCGACGGCGTGATATTCCCGTGGACTTTGCCGTTCCTGTGCAGGCACGACAGCCCCTTCAGCACGCATTTCAGCGCGGTCCGGACGCTGTCGTACGAGATCGGGGATTCCTGCAGTCGATTGCCGAAATTTCCACGCATGAACGGCAGGACAATCTGTCGTTCCGCTTCATGAAAGCCCAGCGGAAACAGGATGTTGTCGTGTTCAATCTTTCCGCGTTCCAGGACCTCGCGCCAAAGTCCGCGCCACGTGTCGTTGTCGTGCTGGAATTTTTCGTGGAATTCGAAAATGGCGACCGTGCGACCACTCGCATAATCCACTGCTTCGTAGACCGTTGCGAACTGATTGGTACCCAGTTCGTGCTGCTTTTCATACTTTTCAAATTCTGCCACCGTCGGCTCCCTTCCCGTTCCACGTCATTCGTGGTCGAATTCCCCGATTGTCTGTCGCCCAGGCCGTAACCGTTCACGGGCAAGCGAGGGGGACAGACCCATTTTCACGGACAAACGGCGTTTCCGAGTCGTGTCACATCCGTGAAATGTATTTGTTTTTGCTGTGAAAATGCGTCAGTCCCCGACCCTTGAACGGTCACCCCTGGCGCCAGATCATTCCGTTTGCCGGATCAGAAACTTCGACGACGCTTAATATAAGCTTCCATCGTTTGTTCGACGGTGGCACTCTCGGCCGGCATCTCGCCGGCGCTCTCCAACACTCCGCCCTTTTGCCGCCTGGAGACCAGAACCTGCAACAGTCTGTCGTAGATCACATTCGCCTTCTCTCGATTTCCACGTTTCTCATACGCCAGGGCAATTCGCAGTTGATCGACGAACTCATGAAGTTCTGGATCCGCAGATTTCTGCGCTTTGACCGCGTCGCAGACGGACTCCAGCGTGACAACCTTGGCTTTTGAAACCGGTCCGCTCGATTCCATCGTTTTTGCAAAGATCATGAGTGGGATCATTGAGAAACAAAAAATGATCACGGCCAACTGAGCGCCACCCTTGGCGTCCGTACTCTTTTCCTTCTTGTCGGTCCCGTCACTGGCTGCTGGCTGCGGATTCACGATGACGTCGTCTTCGACGTCCGCCACATCGGGAGCAAACTTTTCCATGCTTGTGGCCGCGGCAGTTCGCGCGAACTGCTCCAGCGAAATCACCAGCACCCCGGCCAGGTCCACCTCTTCACCCGGTTCGAGATGGTCTGATGCTCCCGGCGACACCGTTCGGCTACCGACCGTGATGGACGCAGCCATTTTATTGGAAATTCGATAAGCGTCCCCCACGCACTCGATGGTCAGCGAATGCGGTTCCAGTCCGGGAACCGTCAGCGCGATCTCGCAGCGGGGATCGCTGCCGAGGCGCATCCGATCCTTGTCAATCTCAAACGTCTCGCCCGACCGCGGACCCGAGCGAATCCAAACCTGTGCTGCCATTGTGAAACTCGACTGGTACGACGTGATGTGTCAACGAGATCTCAAAACGAAACGCTGGTGGCTCGAAGCAGGAACGGCATCAGGATGATCAGCATGCAGGCCACCATGATCAACAGGCCGGGAAACGTCATTTGCACCTGGGATTCCGCAATCGCCTTCTCCGCCCACTGCGAGCGTTTCAAGCGCATCTGATCAGACTGGCTCCGCAGAATCTGTGACAGGGGAGTCCCCAGTTCCTCCCCATGCAGAATCGCGGTAATCATTTCGTGAGCGGTCTCATCATCCAGTCTCTGATCGAGATCTCGCAACGCCTGGTGACGAGTCACCCCCTGCTGAATCGCCGTCAGCGCGACACCGAATTCGTCAGCCAGCGGGTGCCCTCGATTTTCATTGACGACTGTTTCGAGCGCCTCCAGGAAAGTCGCTCCCGCTTCCATCAAAAGCGCCAGCAAGTCGACAGCAAAAGGGAGTCGACGACGGCTTTGAAGCGCCCTCATCTTCGAGACCGCGGAAATCTGGCTCAGTTGCATCATCGTATAGGCAGTCGTGCCAATGACGCAGATCATCAGGCCGAACAGGGGATGAGCGATGATTCCCAGCGGGATCCCCATCACCGAACTATAGGCAAGTCCTTCGACGATCAGTCCTGCCCGCAATTCTGCCGGTGTCCAGTCGCCGCGCCCCGCATTCTTCAATTCACGTTCGAGACGCGCCGCAATCGCCGGATCGGGTGCACACAGCGGGGCCAGATCATCAATCATCGGCTCACACAGGCGATACACCGTCCAGGACTTGCGCAATCGTTCCCGACGTTGCTGCTCGAAATACCCGTAGTCCGTCCGCCGGGGCCGTGATGCCCACGAGATCAGAAGATATGCAAGCCCCCCTGTTGCCAGTCCCCAGGCAGCGCACAGCAGGTTCAGGTATGAATCCATGAAACGGTTCCAGCAGGCAAATCAGATCTGCAGATTCAGGATCTTGCTTGACCAGCGAATACAGATGTAAACGAGCAGGATCACCGCGGCAAAACCAATCTGCCCGACGAGAGTGCTGAAAATCTTCGAGACCCCTTCAGGGTCAATCAGTCCGAACAAGGCCAGAAAGATGAAGGGGAATGCCGCCAGGATCGTCACAACTCGTCGCCCCGATGCGGTCTCGGCTTCCAGCTTTCGTTCCAGTCGCTGGTTTTCGGAAAGGCTGCGGCTGATTCGATCGAGCGCCTCGGTGATTTTGCCGCCGCGGTCAATCGCCACCAGGATCGCATTGGAGAACAGCGTGAAGCTGTCGAGCTTCAATCGGTTCTGGCAGTCGCGAATGGCATCCTGCAGCGGCCGGCCACGTTCATAGTCGGCATAAATCCGCTTCAACTCGCTGGCCATCGGATCCGAGGCCTCTTTGGCGACGTTGTCGATCCCCTGGGCCAACCCCAGCCCGGCCCGCGAGGCGTTGGCCAGGGCGATCGTGACCGAGACCAGTTGATCGCGCAGCAGGATGGATCGTCGCCGAATCCAGGATTCCAACAGCAACCGCGGCGAAACCAGGATCAACCATGCGGCGGCCGCGGCGAGTGGCCACATTCCCAGGATGCCGAAAAACGCGACGGATCCGACGACCGACATCCCCCACCAGCGTAGCAGCTTGTGGACGGCCTTGGTATCCAGGTTCAGTTCCTGCATTCGACCTGTAAAGTACGATACCAGATGCCCGGTAATCGCGTCCCACGAGGGCCCCACCCAGACCCACATCAGCGCCGCGGCGGCCCCCCAGAGCAGGCAGAGGAGCAGAACTGGTAGTTCCATTTGGCAAGCACTCGCCTATTGGTAAAACATCTCTGCGGTCAACAGTTTCTTTTCGATCAATTCACCGATGAACGTCGGCAACCTGCCGGTGGCCCGCAATTCCGTTTCGTTGGCCAGCAGGAAGATGTCCTTGAGCTGCAGTTGACGCTCATGCGGATCATAGCCTGCCACCTCGGTCACCTGGCTCACGACGCGGCGGCCGTTCCCCAGGCGAGTCATCTGCACAATCAGATTGATGGCCGAACCGATCTGACGGTGTATCGCCTCCAAAGGCAGATTCGCCGCCATCTGAACCAGCACTTCCAGACGCAGGATCACATCTTCAGACGTATTGGCGTGCACGGTGGTCAGCGAACCGTCGTGTCCGGTGTTCATTGCCTGCAGCATGTCGAGCGCCTCGGCGCCGCGGCATTCCCCGACGACAATCCGGTCGGGCCGCATTCGCAGGGCATTCTTGACCAGTTCCCGGATCGAGTATTCGCCGGTCCCTTCGACACTGGCCTGACGGGTTTCGAGCCGGACGACGTGCTCTTTTTTCAACTGCAATTCGGCAGTGTCCTCAATCGTGACGATCCGTTCCTTGTCGGGGATAAAGTCACTCAGGCAATTGAGCAGCGTTGTCTTTCCTGTCCCGGTTCCACCGGAAATCAGGATATTGCAGCGTTTCAGGACCGCGGCTCGCAGGAACTCGGCCACTGTCCGAGTCATGCTGCCCCCCTTGATCAGATCTTCAACCAACAGCTTCCGGGCGGGGAACTTGCGAATGGTCAGACAGGGGCCGCTGACGGCGAGGGGGGGGATCACGGCGTTCACACGGCTGCCGTCTGTCAGCCGGGCATCCACCAGCGGCTTCGATTTGTCGATGCGGCGTCCCACCTTGGACACGATACGTTCGATGATCGAAATGGTCACTTCATCCGAGATGAATTGGCGTCCCGAGTTCTCGACGACTCCTTTACGTTCGACGTAAATGTGATCGCGTGAGACCACCATGATTTCAGAAATCGTCGGGGTCCTGAGCAGGTCTTCCAGCGGACCATAGCCGAAGACGATGTCCTTAACGTCTTTCTTCAGCTGTCCCAGAGCCAGGTAACGGAGAAAGTCCGGCAACAGCTTGGGACTGATCAGCTTCCACTGTCCCCAGAACCCCTGCTCGACGAGTTCGATCTGCCGCGACAGATCGACTTCTCCTTCGGTCAACAGTCGCTTGTGGATGAACGCCACGGTGTCGTCGGCCTGCTGGTCCATCGCAGTCATGGCTGATGCCATGCGGCTCCAGTGGTGGTTTTCAGTCCAGACTGATGACTGCGTCTGGGATTGCTGGTCAATCAACAGGCTCAGCAGGCGGGTGTAGATCGCTTTTCCCGCCGTATGGTTCAGAAGGGCGGCCGCCCCGGGAAGGAGCAGTCCATGCAGCTTGGCGATTTCATCCAGGTTCTTTTCGAGCGCCAGGAGGTATTCGTCGGTGGCAATCTGGTCTTCGCGCCGCTGTTCCAGGTGCATCCGCTGGAGCAGTTCGAGGTGGATTTTTTTCAGGAACTCGGCGAAGAGTTTTTCGAGGGCTTCGCGGGCGGCGAGTTGATCAACGCCGGCATCCATCCGCAGGTCGATGGTGATGTCGAAGGGAAAGACTTTGAACTTGAGCGGCCGGTCCACGACGATCCGCTCGCCTGGAAACAGCACGCGATCTTCCAGTTCAACGCTATCCAGGCCGAGCGCCACCAATTCCCAATTGGTGCCGTTCATGTGCAGCAGCAGGGCTTCGCCGGGAACAAACGGGCTTTCCAGCACCAGATCATTGTCGGTGCTGCGGCCAATGCGAACGCGGCGTCCCTGGACGTCCAGAACCTTTCGGCTTTCCCAATCGGGTTTGCTGTACCAGAGCCGCAGCGCCATCTTGGAGCATTCGTTTGGGATGAAGTGACCCGTGAAAGACCTGTGCCGTTGAACGACGCAGTTTGGAATCGCGAGCCGATGTCGCCCCGATTACTTTTCCGTTGACGTTTCTGCTTCTTTAAATTTGCGGAATGTGACCGCAAGTATCTGCTTAAACTTCGCAGCATTGACGAGACGTCTGGCATCGTCCGTCAGCAACTGGTTTGTCGGATCCAACTCAGTCGCGACGCTGATTGTGGAAAGCTTCGATCGACGGCCACTACTATCATCTCCCAGCGACTCCGGCTGGGTATCTTCGCCGACGGTGACAAGACGAAACGGTCCCAGTTCTTTTTGCGGCTGATTGCCGGACTTCGGGCCAGATGTATCGTCGCCTTCCTGAGCCACAACGATGAATCCAACATCCCGACCCACGCGCAAGAGTGAGGGCTCTACATCAACTCCAGTCAGAGAAATCTGGAGTGCGACTTCTCCCTTTTTTAAACTCAAGTCCGATTTGCCGACGCGAACGTCGCTGAGCATCACGAGTTCGCCGTTCTCAAAGTCACGACGAACTGGAGCGCCAAACAAGATCGAACGGTCACGCCACTTTACCGCGGTGAGAGCACTGTCCGTCGCCACATATAGATCAATTGGAGACAGCTGAGACTCAGCAAGCCTTTCACCATCACTCGCCTTAAGCCGAGTATTCACCGAGACGTACTGCTCAGTCGTGAGCTTGCTCTTGAGATACATACGATTGCCCACAGCGGCGGCAATCGCGAGAACGAGCGGAATGGCCAGTTTGAGCAACGACTTCATGAACGCTTCCGCTCCCCAACCGCCTGCTGGTCGACAAGTAAACTCATCTCGCGAAGCACTGCCAGTTGTCTCATTGATTAGAGAGTCAGATCAGTCCATCTTCAACGATTTGTCGCCCTCGCCTTTTGCCTTGCTGAACATATCTTTCGCCCATTGATAAATCGCGCCACCGAACAAAAAGATACCCGCGCCCACGAATGCAGCGATGGCAAGGATCATGACAGTTGACATGTTATTTTCACCGCTCTCGTCGCGGTGGACTGCCAAGAGTTCTGCGCGTCCGAATTCGTAGCATTTCCGAAGGTCCATGTTAGCCCTCTTGTTGTGATGGAAGTCTTCAACTGGTAGCCGCTTCGCACAAATGCGAGCCCGCAAGCGAAGGGGTGTCACCAGAGACCATCTCAGCCTTACCCATTCAAACATCAGGCTTACGTGAAATCAAGCGAGTTACTTCCGGTATCACGACATACTCCGTTCAGCAGCCTTCGCGAGGCCAAGATTTAGCCACCATGCCACGCAGGAGTTACCGGAGTGATTTGGATTCCGGCCGTACCTGGTTTTCAGGTTATGAGCATAGATTGCCGCAGGCGGAAAAAGCCGCGTCACATGACGGAGAAATAGTTGGCAACCGCGAAGTCGAATGCTTCTGGCGTCATCTTTCTCGTGTGCTGCTTGTAACTGCAATAGTTCCGCACCTGCAGCAGCAGGTCTCGCGGCTGGCAGGACCGAAACGGGCGCTGAACCGCTCGATAGTGCTTTTCAATCAGGTGGTCGACCGCTGCCTCTTCGTACTGGAAGCCAAGGCGTGGCGACAGGCGGCGGATGATTTCGCGGAACTCGGCCTCGGACGGATCGGGAACCTGGATCTTGTAGGGAATTCTCCGCAGGAAGGCCCCATCCACCAGGTCGCGAGGCTCCAGGTTGGTCGAAAAAATGATCAACTGATCAAACGGAACCTGGATCTTCTTGCCGCTCGGCAGGCACAGGAAGTCGTAGCGCTTTTCCAGCGGGACAATCCACCGGTTCAGCAATTCGCTGACTGGCATTCTCTGGCGACCGAAATCGTCGATGACGAGCGTGCCACAGTTGCTCTTCAACTGGAGTGGCGCTTCACAGACTTTCGTCTGCTGATTCTGACAGACTTCCAGTTCTTCCATCGTCAATTCGCCACCGGCAATCACTGTCGGCCGGACAATCCGGATCCAGCGTGGATCGACGCCAGTCAGGTCGAACAGTCCTTCACCCGATTCGACCGGAACTTCCTCGTGGATTCCAGGGTCGTACAAGCGGATCAGGTCTCCGTCGATTCCCAGGGCGCGCGGAATCCAGATCGTGCTGCCGAAGCACTTGGTGATTCGCTCGGCAATGCTCGTTTTTCCGTTCCCGGGCGAGCCAAACAGGAACATCCCTCGTCCCGAATTGATCGCCGGGCCCAGCGATTCCAGGAGATCCGGATTGATCAGCAGATCAGAAAACGCCTCCTTCAAGTCGCGTTCCGTCACCTGCTGCTGACCGATACTCTGCGTTTCCATCGCCTTCAGATAATCGCGCAGCCCCACCGGCGCAGCCCCGTAGTAGGTGCATTCCTCGACATAACGGCGGGCACGCTCACGTCCCATTTCCGTAATCGCATACTCATAGTCGCCCATCTCGGCCGTGCCGACGAATGACAACATCTGATCGTATTTCAACGCCCGCAGGATCGGATCAATGATGCCGAACGTCAGTCGGATCTGTTGAGAAACCGACCGGCCTGTGGCGGAACCCCGCGCCAGCAGAAACTTCAAAATCAAGCGTTCAACGTCATTCGCGCTCAGCCCGGTCTCTTCAAGTCGCTCGGGAGACCGGGGAAACCACGGTTCGTCTGCGGAAGCGGTCGGCCCCCCCAGCAAGGCTTCGACTCGATCAAACAACGCGACCAGTTGCGAGTCACCTCGAGCGGCGTCCGGAACATGGCGCTTGGGAAGCCAGGATGTAATCCCGGGAGCCCCCGCTCCTGACGGCGCTGTTGTCGCAGGCCGAGAAGGAGGCGCGGCATCTCGCTCGGCAGCGGGCGCATCCGTCTTCGAGCCATTCCCCGGCTTGATCCCGAATTCGGCAAGAAGCTGGCTGAGATCGCGCAGAGGCGCCCCGCCCGGGCCGGTGTTTGATCCTGGTAATGTCGTAGCCATAGTCGAAATCATGTCCTTTGAAGCCCGCCACCCCGAAAACCTAGGCCGAACCCGGCCAATTGCAAATCGCAATCGCCGCAGCGAGGATCGTTTCTTTCCGCACAACCGGTGCGATCGGTTTCATCGAACCAGATTCCGGCGTCGGCAGTCGTCACGCGATCTCAATCAAGTGTCGCCCGACGGCGACCAGGAGATTTGGCTGTGACCCGGTGGAGTCTCACGACCCGGGACGTTACAAACACGACGTCACTTTGAAGGGAGAAAGCGGATGTCGAAGCAATTATTGGGCTGGAACCTGCTGGTCACGATGGTTGGATTGTTCGTCACCGGGTCCGGCATCGTCCGGGCTCAGGACGCGACGACACAGCCCAAGCCGGAACCCAAGTCTGAACGCCCACCGTCGATTCACTTCGACCTCGAGAAGTTGTCGCGGGTCCCCGAGGTCTTCCCGGCCGAGGGGATGCAGGTCGACGGTGTGAAGTCCTTTTTTTATGCCGGCCTTCCGTACCACGGCCGCCCCACCAAAGTGTTCGCCTATTATGGGGTTCCCAAGGAAACAGGCGAAGGGGCGGATCGTCCTCGCAAACTTCCCGCCATGGTCCTGATTCACGGAGGGGGTGGGACCGCTTTTGATCGCTGGGTCAAAGTCTGGAATGCGCGGGGATACGCCGCGATTGCCATGGATCTTTGTGGCTGCGTCCCGGTCGGCTCGTACGGAAAATGGACCCGACATGAAGCGGGAGGCCCGCCGGGCTGGGACGCCAGTTTCGGTCAGCTTGCGGATCCGATCCAGGACCAGTGGACGTATCAGGCCGTCAGTGCTGTCCTGCTGGCTCATTCGTTGATTCGATCATATCCCGAGATCGATCCGGATCGCATCGGCGTCACAGGAATCTCATGGGGGGGCTACTTGAACTGCATCGTCGCGGGAGTCGACCCCCGCTTCAAATGTGCCATGCCGGTCTATGGATGCGGATTCCTGGGCGACAATTCGGCGTGGCTCAACCAGTTGAAGAATCTCGGTCCCGATCAATCCGCGATTTGGCTTTCGCAGTGGGATCCCTCCGTCTACCTCCCTCAGACCCGGATGCCGATGCTCTGGGTCAATGGAACCAATGACTTTGCCTATCCGCCAGATTCCTATCAAAAGTCCTATCGGCTCCCCAAATCGGACCGAACCTTGTGCATCCGAGTGCGAATGCCACATGGGCACGGTCCTGCCGGCGAAAATCCGGAGGAGTTGTTTATCTTTGCGAATTCCATTCTGAAGAAAGAACCGCCGCTGGCCAGGATCACGGGACAGGGGAATTCGAACGATGAAGCCTGGGCCACGTTTCAATCGTCCGTGCCAATCACCAGTGCGGAACTCGCCTGGACCGCCGATACGGGGCGCTGGCAGGATCGCAAATGGGAACAACTTCCCGCCACCATCGATGCACAGACTGGACGTGTCTCGGCAAAGCTCCCTGCCGCCGCGCGAGTGTTCTATTTGAACCTGTTTGATGATCGGAAGTGCGCGGTGAGTACCGAGCACGTCGAACGGTAATCCGGGGTCACCGTTCACAGGCTGGCCGGAGACGGACGCAGTTTCTCGGCAGAAACAATCGGCAATCGTGGGCGCGACGTGACATTCAGTTCGCGTCGGCCCGTAATGAGGGGGCAGTCCCGGGTCTGTTCCCGTCGCTTGCCTGCGCGGGCTTTTGCCGCCGAACAAGGCCGGCGTCAGCGGGCGGATGCCGCGACGAAAAAATCCCACAGTCTGTCGGTGGCGTTCAGCTTGTCTGTAATCGGACCGATCGAACTTTCGGGAAGTAGTGATTTGCTGCCCGGCCAGACGTGGCCATGTCCTTCGATCATGATCACCGTGAAAACGGGACCGCGGATTTCCGAGGGGTACTCCAGGATTTTGACCCCGTCTTTCTCGGAGACCGTTCGGGGCTCGTTCGAGCACCCGATTGCCTGAGCCCAGACGGCCATCGGTTGCGTCACGGGTGGATTTCGTTTCGCCCCCCAGGGAAGCTGCACTTCGCCACCATCAATCGGCATCAAAGGATCTTTTGTTCCCAGGATTGCCAGCGTCGGCAATCCTTTTGCGGGTTGCGGGTTCTCGACAGAGACCAGGCCTGCCACGGCGCCAATTGCGGTCAATCGTTCCGGCAGTTCTGTCGCCAGCCGAAAAACCATGGAGGCGCCATTGCTGTGACCGGCGGCAAACACGCGACTGGGCCCGTAATTCACTCGTCCTTTGAGTTCATCAAGCAGTTGTCGGACATAGGCCACATCATCAATCGCCGCCCTCGGCGATCGGGGTCTCAGTTGGCCCGAATTCCACAACGCCGGATTCGTCCGAAAGTTGGCAGGTGAACGAGGCTGGGCGGGCAGGCCATCTGGTGCGACGGCGACAAACCCACATTTCTCTGCTTTGGCGGCCCATCCATTGTGATCCAGGATGACTCGCCCGTTCCCTCCCGCGCCGTGAAACACCAGGACGACGGGGACGGCCGTCCCAGGTTCATAACTCGACGGGATCTGTAAATGGGCAATTCGTTCGAATTCGCCGAGTTTGATCGTCAGTTTCCAACGCCCGGGCCTGGCCGCCCCGGTGAGTTCGGATTCCTGAGCCGACACGAACGACGACCAGGCGATCGCCACACCCGCCATCAGCAGGACGACTGTCTTGAGTCGAAGAATGCCAGCGTCATGCATTCCGATGTTTCCCAGATCCCAATTCCAATACCACGCCGCGCGGAATCAGCAGCTTAACCAGCGAATTCAGGCCCATTCCGGTGAAACGCCGAGACGTCACGTCTTTTATTCGAAAGAGATCCGATCGGTGAGCGGAATGCTGGAGTTCGTGTCCGACATGATCTGCGGGCGCGTGTGAGGTATACCAATCGTTTGCGGGAAAGGACCGATGAGACTGAAAATCGGGGAGCCAAAGTGACCGTCGACTATTTTCGGCGACTGATGCGATGCCTGGAGCAGGAGGGGACTGCGGAATCGGCCGAGGTGGCTCGACGCGCCCGTCAGTCTGCGGGCGATTCTGCCGAGCGGAGCGGGTCCGCACTGGTTGGACTCGCGATCCGTGACGAGGTGGGCGGGTTCGGCGGTCGAGTGGCAGTGACACTGGGGAAGCGCGACCGGCGGCTTGATCTTCCCTGGAATCGATTTTCCGCGGGGACGCCCGTTGTGTTGACCGAGGAGAACGTCACCGGGAATTCCGTGTGGCGCGGCGTGGTGACCGATCGAGATCGCGCCAATATCACCGTGGCCATCGCCGAATCGCCGGATCCGGTCCAGGATCGCCCGACGTTTCGCATCGATGTGTCCTCGGATGAAATTGCCCGGCAGCGTCAACGCGACGCACTTCGCAAGGCGGAAGTCGCCGAGCGGGGGCGACTGGCCGTGCTGAAGCGGCGGCTCTTGGGCGAGGAACCTCCGCAATTCACCGCGTCCAAGCCCTGGCAACCGCTCAACAAGCTCGACGAATCTCAACAAGCTGCGGTTGATCTGGCGCTGAGTGCCGAGGATTTCGCCATCATTCACGGGCCCCCTGGCACCGGAAAAACCACGACCATCGTGGAATTGATCCGCCAGGCGATTCGACGAGGGGAGCGGGTCCTGGCATGTGCACCCAGCAATCTCGCGGTCGACAATATTCTGGAACGGCTGTTGGCAGCGAATGAACGAGCATTGAGAATCGGTCATCCGGCACGAGTCCTGCCCGCGCTGCGCGAACAGACCCTGGATGTGCAGGTCGAATCGCATCCGACGCTGAAGCTGGCTCGCGAATGGACGAAAGAAGCCTTTGTGCTGCGGCGGCAGGCAGGCAAATACCTTCGTACCGCGCCGCCCCCCGGCACACGTCGCGATCTGCGTGCCGAAGCCAGCAAGTTGCTGGAGGATGCTCGCCAGTTGGAAGCGGCACTGGTCGCTCATCTCCTCGACTCGGCCACCGTAATTTGCGCTACATTGACAGGCCTGAACGAAGGATTGCTGGGGGATCGAGAATTTGACCTCGTCGTGATTGATGAGGCGGCGCAGACAACCGAACCTGCCTGCTGGATCCCGTTGCTCCGCGGCCGTCGACTTGTTCTGGCGGGCGATCACTGCCAATTGCCCCCGACCATCCTGTCGGCCGAAAGCCGCCGAGACGGATTTCAGATCAGCTTGATGGAACGACTGATCTCGCGCGGTGGCGCCGAGGTTTCGCGGCGTTTGACGACACAGTATCGCATGCACAACCAGATCATGCGGTTTTCGTCCGCCGAGTTTTACGAGTCCTCGCTGGTCGCGGCGGCCTCGGTGCGTGAGCACTTGCTATGCGACTTGCCGGGCATCGCAGCAGACCCGATGACTCAAACGGCCGTCCGCTTTTTTGATACCGCGGGCTCGGGATGCGAAGAGGAATCGGAGGCGGAGGGAACCAGCCTGCAGAATCCCGGTGAAGCCAGACTGGTGGCGGCCCAGGTCGCCCGGCTGATCGAGTTGGGGATTGCCCCCGCAGACATCGCCGTAATCACCCCCTATGCAGCACAGGCGCGGCTGTTACGCGATCTCGTGGAATCCCCGGGTGTCGAAGTCGACACCGTCGACGGCTTTCAGGGTCGCGAAAAGGAAGCGGTCGTGATTTCGCTGGTTCGATCGAACCAGAAGGGAGAACTGGGATTCCTGACAGACACGCGACGAATGAACGTCGCTTTAACTCGGGCCCGACGAAAACTGATTGTCTTCGGCGACAGCAGCACGCTGGCGAACCATGAGTTCTATTTCAGGCTGCTGGAATACTTCGAACAGGAAGATGTCTACGGCACGGTCTGGGAACTGGATGCGGATTCGTTTTCGTAGCGGCCGGGTTTGTCACTGGGGATCACTATTGGGCCTTCTTCACCCGTCGACGACGCTGGACCGGGGCTGGCGAATGGGCTGGGAACGGGTGAATCTGCATTTCCGGGTCGGTTTCGGTACGGGCGGCTTCCGCTTTTGCGTCGGCCAGAGCGGGTTGAGTCCGTCGACCAGGTCGCAGGCAGAGCAGGGCGGGGAGCAGGACCAGTTCACCCAGGAGCGAAGCCCCCATTTGCGATGCCATCAGCATTCCGAACCGCGACG
>Ga0265327_10003274_pt1 | contig 15691 bp, 15 predicted proteins | sample 41621metaG_FD_202089 | JGI IMG/M metagenome (GOLD analysis project Ga0265327, IMG submission 202089) | Rhizosphere microbial communities from Carex aquatilis grown in University of Washington, Seatle, WA, United States - 4-16-21 metaG | ecosystem: Host-associated > Plants > Roots > Rhizosphere... | reverse complement strand
GCGGCGCCGCCGGTGGGCGATCTGCGCTGGAAGGCGCCCCAGCCGGTCAAAGCCTGGTCGGGCGTCAAGCAGACCGACCATTTCGGCGCGGCCTGCATGCAGGGCGGCGGCGGGGGCGGGGCCGGCAAGGGCATCCCGTATGACGAGGACTGCCTGTTCCTCGACGTGTGGACTCCGGCCAAGACCGCTGGCGACAAGCTGCCGGTGATCGTGTGGATCTACGGCGGCGGCTTCAACGCGGGCGCCACCTCCAACGAGCTCTATGACGGGACTAACTTCGCCAAGCACGGGGTGGTGTTCGTCTCGGTATCCTACCGCGTCGGACCCTTCGGGTTCCTGGCCACGTCCGACCTGAGCAAGGAAAGCGGCCATGGATCGGGCGCCTACGGCCTGATGGACCAGATCGCCGGGCTGAAGTGGGTGCAGGCCAATGTCGCCAAATTCGGCGGCGATCCGTCGAAGGTGACCATTCTCGGACATTCCGCGGGAGGATGGTCGGTGAGCATGCTGGCGGCCTCGCCGCAGGCTAAGGGCCTGTTCCGCGGCGTGATCTCCGAAAGCGGCGCCAACTTCACGCCGCCCGCGGACACGTCCTACGCCGGCAACAACTTCCAGACCCTTCGCACCGCGGAGACCAACGGCCAGAAGTGGCTGGAGAGCCTGGGCGCCCACTCGCTCGCCGAGGCTCGCGCCCTGCCGGCCCCGACCGTGGAGAAAGCCCAGCGCACTCCAGGCGCTCCGCGCTTCTGGCCCCCGGTCGACGGCTATGTGATCGCGAACGACCAGGTCGACCTCTACAAGACGCGCAAGTTCAACGACACGCCTATCCTCGTCGGCGACGTGTCTGACGAAGCCGCGGCCTTCGGCCGGCGCACCCTGACCCCGGACGCCTTCGAGAAGGAGGTGCGTGCGGATTACGGCAAGCACGCCGACGCCATCCTGGCCGCCTACGGCCATGTCGACGACGCCAAGGCCACCCGGGCGGCGACCATGCTGCGGAGCGACACCACCTTCGACTGGGGCCAGTACACCTGGGCGCGGATGGAGACCACCTACGGCAAGAGCAGGGCCTACATGTACCGCTTCGACAAGCCGAGCGCGGCCAATCCCAACGGCTCGGGCCACGGCCAGGAAGTGGGTTATGTGTTCGGCAACCTCGGGATCGGCGGGCGGGCCGCTCCGACCGACGCCGACCGGGCCTTGTCCGAGCAGATGCAGACCTATTGGACCAACTTCGCCAAGAACCTCGATCCGAACGGCCCAGGCGTGCCGCAATGGCCGGCTTTCAGCCCGGACAAGCCGCAGATGATGCGCTTCGGGGTCGATCCGGGCCCGGCCCAGGTGGCCAACCTCGACCGGCTGAAAGTCCTGGACGGCTATTACGACTGGCGTCGTGAGGGTTCGAAGTAGCCGGCGGGTTACAAAGAGGGGGAAGCAAATGATGATGAAATCTCGCCGCTGGCTGGGGCAAGTCGGCCTTGGCGCCATGTTCGGCCTGATCCTGTCGGCGCCAAGCGTCGCGCAGGTTGGCCGTCCCGGGCCGACCGGCCCAGGTCCGAACGGGCCGGGGCGCAACGGCCCGCCGCCGGGACCGATCAAGATGGACCCGGATCCGCGCGTCCAGCAGCGGACCTATCACTTCAAGGATACCGACAAGGACCTCGCCTATACGGTCTTCGTCTCGTCCAAGGTGAAACGCGACAAGCCCGCGCCCTTGATCGTGGCGCTGCACGGTTACGGCGGGGACTCGAACTTTATCGTTCGCGGCCGCCTGATCGATCTGGCGGAGGAAGGCGGGTACATCGTCGTCGGGCCGATGGGTTACAATATCACCGGCTGGTACGGCTCGCCGGTGATTGTCATCGGCGGAGGTCCAGTGGAGCCGGCGAACCTGCCCGAACTCAGCGAGAAGGACGTGCTCAACGTGCTCGACATGGCGCGCAAGGAGTTCAACGTCGACCCCAATCGGACCTACCTCATGGGCCATTCGATGGGCGGCGCTGGCGCTCTGTTCCTCGGTCAGAAGCACGCCGATCAATGGGCGGCGGTCGCCGCCATCGCCCCGGCGGCCTTCATGATGCAGCCGCGCGCAAAGGAAATCCTGGGCGGCATGGAGCAGGCCAAGGTCCCGGTGATGATCACCCAGGGCGACGCTGACACGGTGGTGCCCCCGACCAACACTCGCGCCTGGGCAGCGGCAATGCAGGACATCAAGACGCCGCATGAGTACATCGAGATGCCGGGCCGCGATCACGGCACGATCATCGGCGACTCCATGCCGGACATATTCCGCTTCTTCGCGGCGCACCCGCGCGGGCGATGAGGCGACGGGTCCGGCTTGCCCGCCCCAATCGGGATTCAAGCTCTAGTTCCTCAGCGAGCGCCAGACCGGGCTATTCGTCGGCGACCGTCTTGAACGGTTGGCCGTTCAGGGTGGTGAGGCTCTGAAACGCGCCGCCCTTGGAGCCGTCGTGCAGTGGCGATATCACCACCGTCACCTTGTCGCCCGGCTTGAGCGTATCGCGCGACCAGCCGCGACGGGTCATGAAATTGACGCTGGTGCATTCGACGCCCCAGGTGTCGAAGCCGCCCTTGTCGTTGGCCACGACCACCTGGATCCACACGTGGGGGTTGGCCCAGTCGAATGCCTTGACCGAGCCCTCCAGGGTGCGCGGGTGCGAGCGATCGTACATCGCGGCGGAATGATGCGCCGAGGCGGGGGGCGCGACGGCCGGAAGGGCCAGGACGAGCAGCGCGGCCAGGGCCGGACGAAGGGTGCGGGTCATGGGGTCACTCCTTGGCGGGCACGCCGGATCCGGTGCGGCCTTCGGCGCCGGTGGTGTTGCGGTTGTTCTCCTGGCAGACGTATTCGGAGACCTTCCACTTGGGCCGCAGGCGATACAGGCGCGTGACCGTGAACGGCTTCGCATAGGCCTTGGGATCGGTCAGGGTGATCTGGTCCTCAAGCGTCACCGCGTCCCTCCGCTTCAGCCGTTCGGTGATGCGCAGGGCGTCGCTGTGGGGGATGCCGGTGTAGTCAACCTGGGTGTCGGGGCGGATGTTGACCGTATCCACCACCAGCGTGTCGCCCTCCCAGCGCCCCACGGAGTCGCCGTAGAAGGTGGGCGCCACCTTGGCCAGGTCGGGATGCGGAACGCCCAGCGGGATGCGGCGCGTGACGCTGTCGTATTCGTAGAGCAGGGTCACCCGCCCGGGCGTCTGCACCAGCTCGAAGGGATAGGGCACCACCAGCAGGTGCGGCAGGCCGGACGGCAGGCAGTCGGCCGTCACGTCGTCGATCGGCTGGCCGGCGTCGAAGGCGGTCTTGCGCCGGTCATAGAGGGCCTTGTACTCGCCCTGCAGGGCGGGGATCGACTGGTCGGGCGCGAAGTTGAAGCTGCCGGTCACCACCCAAAGGCCCGACAGGTCGGGCTGCGAAGGGTCGGCATAGAGGGCGGTCAGCGGGGCGGCGCCGCCCGCCAGGACCGCGGCGATCAGCAGCCCGCCGGCCAGAAGCGCCCGTCTCATCCGCGATCGCGCCTTGTCTTGAGCCATGGCCTAGCGTGCCTCCGCAGCTTGCGTGCGCCGCCAGGCGAAATAGGCGTCCAGGGTCCCGAGCTGATCCGGATTCGGCACGGGACCGGCCGCCGGCGCCGCGTTCAGGTGCATGACCCTGGGCTCGGCTTGGCTGAACGCGGGCCATGGCGGCAACCCCGCTCCGTTCGGGTCGCCGGTCTTCACGAAATTGGTCCAGTAGCTGACCACCCGGTCCGAAAGGGCCTGGTCGCGCGGACCCCAGACAATGTCGTTGGGGCCCGGCGAGGCGGGGGGCGACACGTGGCCGAACACATAGGGAATCTCCGCCCCGTGCGGCACGCCCTTGACCTCGGCGAAACGCGAGCCGGCCGGATAGGGCGGCTTCTGCTCGAAGTAGTAGTAGAACACCTTGGCCTTGCCCCGCTTAGACTGCAGACGGGCCCAGACCCAGTTGTGCCAGCCGAATCCGGCGTCGCGGGCCAAGTCGCGCGCGGCCTGCTTGGCGCCCGCATCGTCGCTCGCCGGATAGGCGGCCAGCAGCTTGTCCGCGAAGGGGCCGTACCGGGCCCGCGTCTGCTCCACGAACGGCTTCAGTTGGGCAGGCGGGCTGAAGCTGACGCCCTCGTCGGAATTGATGCCGATCAGGACCGGCGTCTCGTTGAAGCGCCCCTGCTCATATAGCTTGTACTCATCATCGGGCATCACATAGCCGTCGACGACCGGCCACATGCCGAGCCCCTGCGGCACGAGGCCGGGTGGGCCGCCGCCGCCCGCAGCAGAGATCTTGTCCGCCGGCAGGGCGCGCAGCTCCGCCACCGTCTTGGCCCCGGCTTTCTCCGCCACGGCGAGGCCAGCCTGTTCGGCGTCCTTGAGCGTGACCATGTTCTCCCCCGGCAGGGGCGGATTGCGCGGGGCGGCGAACGATCCGCCGCTTTCCGACATCGCCCCCCGGAACAGTCCCTTGGCCAAGGGCGAGGCGGCCAGCATGCTGACGGCCATGCCGCCGGCGGACTCTCCGAACACCGTCACCTTCTTCGGGTCGCCGCCGAAGGCCGCGATGTTGGCCTGCACCCATTTCAGGGCCTCGATCTGGTCGAGCAGGCCGTAGTTGCCTGACAGGTGGCGCGGGTTCTCCGCGCTCAGCCCTGGATGGGCCAGGAAGCCGAGCACGCCGACGCGATAGGCGATCGACACATAGACCACGCCCTTCCTGGCCAGCACTTCGCCGCTGAAGGCCGGGCTGGCGGTCGATCCGCCCACGAAGCCGCCGCCGTAGATCCACACCATCACCGGCAGGTGCTCGCCGGGCTTGGCGGGGCTCCAGACGTTCAGATAGAGGCAGTCCTCGCTGCTCGTCGGGCCGTTGCCGATGCAGGGCGCGGCGAACCGGTCGGCCTTGCGCACCCCCTGCCAGGGCGCCGCCGGCGCCGGCGGCCGCCAGCGCTTGTCGCCGACGGGCGGCGCGGCGAACGGCACGCCGCGATAGACCGAAAGTCCGTCCTCGACGGTTCCTTCCACCAGACCGGCCGTTGTCCGCACCGGCGCCGCCAGCGCTCCGTTCGCGCTCAGCGTCAACGCCGCCAGCGCTCCGATCCACCATCGGCCCATGACCTGTCCCCCCGGTTCTTTCCGAAAGCTTCCTCGCTCCCGAGCGGACTCGCAAGCACCTCGCGGGGGGGACGAAATTTGTCCGGCGGCGCAAATCCGTGCTGGAAGTCGGCCCCGCGCCAGCCTACGCCGAGGCCATGGCTGACGTGCTCAATACTCCGGTGGCAATCGCAGGCGGCGGACCGACCGGCCTTTGCCTGGCCATGGACCTGGCCGACCGCGGGGTCGACTGCATTGTGATCGAACGCCGGCCCGCCGGCGAGCCGCCAAGCGTGAAGTGCAATCACGTGGCGTCGCGCACCATGGAGGCGTTCCGCAGGCTGGGCTTCGTCAAGCAGGTTCGCGAGGCGGGACTGCCTGCGGACTATCCCAACGACGTGGTGATCAGAACCAGGGCAACCGGCCACGAACTCACCCGCATCCACATCCCCTGCCGTCGCGACCGTTATACGGACCGATCCGGGCCGGACGGCTGGTGGCCGACGCCCGAGCCGCCGCACCGCATCAACCAGCTGTTCCTGGAGCCCATCCTTTTCGAGAACGCGGCGGCGCGACCCCGCGTCACCATGCTCAACCGGACCGAATTCGTGGGCCTCGTCCAGGACCAGTCAGGAGTCACCGTTGAGGTCCGCGACCTGGAAACCGGCAAGCTGTTCAGTATCCGTGCCGACTATCTCGTCGGCTGCGACGGCGGCTCCTCGCAGGTGAGGCGCGAGATCGGCTCCAGCCTGTCCGGACGCGACGTCATCCAGCGCGTGCAGTCGAGCTACATCCGCGCCCCGGACCTGATCGGCCGGATCACCAAGCCTGACGCCTGGATGAGCTATCTGTATGCGCCCGAGCGGGCGGGAAATCTCCTGGCCATCGATGGCCGGGAGACCTGGCTGATCCACAACTATCTGCTGCCGCACGAGGCGGATTTCGAATCCGTGGACCGCGACGCCTGCATCCGGCTGCTGCTCGGGGTGGGAGCGGATTTCCAGTACGAACTGCTCGGCAAGGAAGACTGGATCGGGCGCCGGCTGGTCGCCGACCGCTTCCAGGACCGCCGTGTCTTCATCTGCGGCGACGCCGCCCACCTGTGGGTGCCCTACGCCGGTTACGGCATGAACGCAGGCATCGCCGACGCCCTGAACCTGTCCTGGAAGCTGGCGGCGCGGGTCAAGGGCTGGGCCCCGGAGACGATCCTGGACGCCTACCACAGCGAACGGCAACCGATCACCGACCAGGTATCCCGCTTCGCCATGAACCATGCCGAGCAGGCGATCCGCGAGCGCACCAGCGTGCCGGCCGACATCGAGGATGAGGCGCCCGAGGCGGCCGAGGCCCGGCGCCGGATAGGCGAGGCCGCCTATCGCCTCCATGTCCAGCAGTTCGCCTGCGCCGGCCTGAATTTCGGCTACTACTACGACGCCTCGCCGCTTGTGGTGGAAGACGGCGAACCGCAGCCCGCCTACACCATGTTCGACTATACGCCCTCCAGCGTGCCGGGATGCCGGACGCCGCATTTCTGGCTGAGGGACGGGCGCTCGCTCTACGACGCCTTCGGGCCGTACTTCACCTTGCTGCGCTTCGATCCATCGGTTGACGTCTCCAGCCTGATGAGCGCGGCCGTCGACGCCGGCCTTCCGCTGAAGCTGCTGGATATCGAGGCCGACGAGATACCCGAGGCCTACCGGCACAGCTTGGTGCTGAACCGGCCCGACCATCACGTGGCCTGGCGTGGAAACCAGGCGCCGGCCGATCCCGTGGGTCTGATCGATCGGGTGCGTGGCGCCGTACCGTGATCGTGCGGGGAGAAGGCCCTGACGCCCAACGACAAAGGGCGTCCCGAAGGACGCCCTAGGCCATTGAAAACGATGGTGTAAATGGTGCCGCCGGGCAGGATTGAACTGCCGACCTCAGCCTTACCAAGGATGCGCTCTACCACTGAGCTACGGCGGCGAAGAGGGGGCCTTCTAGCGAATGCCGCCCGGAAGGTGAAGCCCTAAATCGACGCACCGGCCTTGACGTGGTCCGGCCGCGAACGCACCAAATCGACTTATGACCAAGACTGACTCCCGCTCTGACGGGGCGCCCGCCGATTCCTCACGCGAACAGCGGCTGGCCAAGGCGCTGCGGGAAAACCTCAGACGAAGGAAGGCGCCCAAGCCCGCGCCGGCGCCGACGGAGAAACCCGGCGGCTGAGCCTGAGTGGCGGCGCGCTTTGCTCCGGGCCTTGCGTCCTATAGAACCCCGCCTCCACATATGCGCACCGGGGGACGCCATCCGCCGGTCGTACGGCGGACTGGCGCGAGGACTTCATGGATCGCATCGCCATCATCGGCGGAGCGCGGCTCAAGGGCGAAATCCCGATCAGCGGCGCCAAGAATTCAGCCATCAAGCTGATGGCGGCGAGTCTGCTGACCGACCAGCTGCTGCGCCTGACCAACATGCCGCGCCTGGCGGACACCCGCTTTCTCGGGCGGCTGCTGAGCCGGTTGGGCGTCGAGGTGCACGAGTCGGAGGGTGACGACGGGCCGCAGACTCTGCTGCGCACGCCCGAGATCGTCAGCGCGATCGCGCCCTACGACCTGGTCCGCCAGATGCGGGCCTCATTCAACGTACTGGGCCCGCTGGTGGCTCGCGCCGGCCACGCCAAGGTGTCGCTGCCCGGCGGCTGCACGATCGGCGCGCGGCCGGTGGACCTGCACCTGAAGGCGCTGGAGGCGCTCGGCGCCTCGATCGACTTGCACGAGGGCTATGTCTACGCCCAGGCGCCGCGCGGACTGAAGGGCGCCGAGATCGACTTCCCCTTCGTGTCGGTGGGCGCCACCGAGCACACCCTCCTGGCCGCCGTGCTGGCCGACGGCGACACCGAGATCCGCAATGCGGCCCAGGAGCCGGAGATCGGCGATCTTGCCGAATGCCTGATCGCCATGGGCGCCAGGATCGAGGGCGCCGGAACCTCGACCATCCAGATACAGGGCGTTCCGCGCCTGGGCGGGGCGACCCACTCGGTGATCCCCGACAGGATCGAGACCGGCACCTATGCGGTGGCCGCGGCCATGGCGGGCGGCGAAGTGCGCCTGACGCGCACGCGCAGCGACTTCATCGAGGCCTTGCTGGTCAAGATGGAGGAGGCGGGTGTCGAGATCGACCGCGCCGCCGACTCGGTCACGATCCGTCGCGGGCCCGACCGCCTGCGAGCCGTGGACATCGACACTCAGCCCTATCCCGCCTTCGCCACCGACCTCCAGGCGCAGTTCATGGCCTTGATGACCCTGGCCGACGGCGAAAGCGTGATCCGCGAAACCATCTTCGAGAACCGGTTCATGCACGCGCCGGAATTGGCGCGCCTCGGGGCCGAGATTTCGGTCCATGGCGGCGAGGCGCGGGTGCGCGGCGTCGAGCAGCTGTTCGGGGCGCAGGTCATGGCGACCGACCTCAGGGCTTCGGTGAGCCTGGTCGTCGCCGGACTGGCGGCGCGCGGAGAGACCGTGGTCAATCGGGTCTATCACCTGGACCGCGGTTTCGAGCGGTTGGAGGAGAAGCTGGGCGCGTGCGGCGCCGAGATTCGCCGGATCCGCGATAACGAGGAGGAGCTGTGATGGCGCAATCGACCCTGCTGCAGCTGCTCGCCGCCGACGCTGACGATCTCAAGGTGATTTCGGCCGCCCTTCAAGACGCGGTCTGCGCCCTCGGTGACATCCGCTACGAAAGTGGTCCGCGCCGGCTGACGCTTTCTTGCAATCGATTCCGTTGGGAAGCGAAGGCGGGGAAGGGCGGCGAGCGGGTGCGCGCGGCCCTGCAACTCGGCGGGGTGATCGAAGTGAAGTCGCTCAAGCTGCGTCGCGACGCGCCCAAGGCGGTGGTGTCGCTGCTGGCCGTCTGTTTCGAACCGGGCGACGCGCCCGGCGGAACCGTGGTCTTCTCGTTCGCCGGCGGCGGCGAGCTTCGCGCCTCGGTCGAGTGCCTTGACGCTGTGCTCGCGGACCTTTCGCGGCCCTGGCCGACTCCCAACCGGCCCGTTCACGATCTGCCCACCTAGGACTCCATGCGCCGGTTCGACTTTAACGCCCCTGACTTCGACAAAGTCTTCCAGGAATTCCTGGATGAGCGTCGCGGCTCGCCCGCAGACGTGGACGCCGCCGTGGCGGGCATCCTCACCGAGGTGCGGACGCGAGGGCTTGAAGCGGTCCTGGAATTCGCCGAGCGGTTCGACAAGGTGGCGCTGGATGCCGCCGGCCTGAGGGTCACGCCCGAGGAGATCGCGCGCGGCGTCGCCGATACGGCTCCGGCGGTCCGCGACGCCATCGATTTCGCCGCCCGGCGCATTCGCGCCTACCACGAACGCCAGCGGCCCTCCGATCAACGCTTCATCGACGAGGCGGGAGTGGAGCTTGGCTGGCGCTGGACGGCGATCGAGGCCGTGGGAATCTACGTGCCTGGAGGCCGTGCGGCCTATCCGTCGTCGGTCCTGATGAACGCTGTGCCGGCGGCGGCGGCCGGGGTCGACCGCATCGCCATGATCACGCCGCCGGGCCGCCTGGAGCCCGCCGTGCTGGCCGCCGCTGCGGCGGCAGGTGTCACCGAAATCTGGCGGGTGGGCGGGGCGCACGGCGTCGCCGCTCTGGCCTATGGCGCAGGGCCGATCAAGCCGGTGGACAAGATCGTCGGTCCTGGCAACGCCTACGTGACCGCCGCCAAACGCCGGCTCTACGGCGTCGTTGGCATTGACGCCCTGGCGGGTCCTTCGGAAATCGTGGTGGTGGCCGACGGCAAGAACGATCCCGACTGGATCGCCGCCGACCTTTTGTCCCAGGCGGAGCACGACCCGGAGGCCCAATCGATCCTGATCACGGACGACGCCGCCGTCGCGGCGGCGGTGGCCAGTGCGGTCGACCGCCAGATCAGCACGCGGTCCACGGGCGATTCCGCCCGCAGGTCGTGGGACAGCCACGGCGCCATCGTTATCGCGCCGCTCGATCGCTCGCCCGGCCTGGTCGACCTGATCGCGCCGGAACACGTCGAATTCGCCCTCGACGAGCCGGACGTTCTGGCCGACCGCGTTCGTCACGCCGGCGCCATCTTCCTGGGCCGCTATGCGCCCGAAGCGATCGGCGACTATGTCGCGGGCTCCAACCACGTGCTGCCCACCAGCCGGGCGGCCAGGTTCTCGTCCGGGCTGTCGATCTACGATTTCCTGAAGCGCAGTTCTATCATCCGCTGCGACGCGGAGGCCTTCGGCCGTCTGGCCGGGCCGACCATCGCCCTGGCTGAGGCCGAGGGCTTGCCGGCGCACGCGCGCTCGGCGTCGATCCGGCTCAATCGATGACCGAGCCGTCCGGCGACCGGCTGGCGCGCATCGATCTCGACGAGGGATCGCTGGCGCCGCTGTCGCCGGAGCAGGACGACGAACGGCGGGTGGCGATCGTCGACCTTCTCAAGTCGAACGCCTTCCGCCCCGCCGAGGCTCCAGGCGGCCCCTATGGACTGAACCTGTCCATGGTTGACAGCCGGCTGGCGCTGGACATCTCCGGACCCGCCTTCGAGCGGCGGCTGGTGCTGTCGCTGACGCCGCTGCGCAGCCTGATCAAGGACTATTTCATGCTGTGCGACAGCTACTATGACGCCATCCGCAACGCCAAGACGTCCGGCCAGATCGAGGCGCTCGATATGGGCCGGCGGGGCGTACACAACGAGGGCGCGGGGCTGCTGCGTGAACGGCTGAAGGGCAAGGTGGAGATGGACGAGGACACCTCGCGCCGGCTGTTCACCCTGATCTGCGCCCTGAGGTGGAGGGGCTAGTGTCCCGGCTGCCGGCCTCCGTTCTGTACGTCTGCGCGATGAACAAGGTGCGCTCGCCCATGGCGGCGGCTCTCACTCGGCGGCTCTATGGCGCCGCCCTGCCGGCCGAGAGCAGCGGTCTTCGGGCCTCCGATGAGGTCGACCCGATGGCGGCTCTGGTCATGCAGGAGGTCGATGTCGATCTGTTCGACCACAAGCCTCGCCCCCTCGATCTGATCGATCCCCGCGCCTTCAGCGTGATCGTGGCCCTGAGCGCCGACGCCTGGGAGGCGGTGCGTCCGCTGAAAGTCGAGGGGATCGAGATCGACTTCTGGCCGGTTTCGGACCCGACGCTGGAGGAGGGTTCGCGCGAGCAGAGGCTTGAGGCCTATCGCCATACGCGGCGCGAACTGGAGTCCAGAATGATCGAGCGGTTTGGCCCGCCACCTGAGTGGGAATAGCGCGCTTGACCCCTGTCCCAACCCTCGTCCGCGCGCGCCTCGTTTTGGCCAGCGCCAGTCCTCGGCGGCTTGATCTGTTGCGGCAGGCTGGAGTTGAGCCCGATGACGTGGTCCCGGCCGACATCGACGAGACTCCTCTCAGGGACGAGACGCCCCGTCAGCTGGCCCTGCGCCTTGCCGTGAGCAAAGCCCGGGCAGCTGCTGTCATCGCGCCGGACGCCTTCGTCCTGGGCGCCGACACCGTCGTGACCCTCGGCCGGCGGATCTTCGGCAAGCCCGATGACGAGGCGGACGCCCGGCGCATGCTGGGCCTTCTTTCGGGGCGCGCCCATCGGGTGCTGACAGCCGTCGCCGTGCAGGCGCCGGGAGGGCGGCTGGCGTCGCGCCTGTCGGAGACGCGGCTGCGCTGGAAACGCCTGACGGCGGCCGACATCGGCCGCCTGATCGAGGGCGGGGAGTGGAAGGGCGTGGCCGGGGGCTACCGCATCCAGGGTCACGCGGCCGCGGTCACCCTCGACCTGCACGGATCCTACTCCGGCGTGGTCGGCCTGCCGCTCTACGAAACCCTGGCGCTTCTGGAAGGCTTGGGCTACCGGGGCGGCTGATGGCCGATCGCCGCATATATATAGACAGATCGCCGGGTGAGGCGCGGGGCGTGATCGCCCTGGCGGGACGTCCCGAACGCCTGCTGATCGAGAGGGACGGGCTCGTCTATCCGCGCCTGGGCGCCCGCCGATCCGGCCGCGTGATCCTGGTGGACCGGACCCTGGGCCTGGCCATGCTGGACATCGGGGAAGGGCAGGAGGCCTCCCTTCGGCTCAAGGCCGATCGGCCGCCGCCGGTGCAGGGCCAGTCTCTGGACATCGAGATCGCGATTGAGCCCCAGGGCGGCAAACCGGCGGTGGCCCGAGTCACCTCGGGCGAGGAGACCGGCGCGCCGCCATCCACGCAGGAAGCGCTGGAGGCCCGGCTCGCCCGACTTGCCCCGGGCGCCCAGGTGGTTCAGGGCGCGGGGGCCCGTGCCCTCGTCGACGAAGCCGAGGAAGAGGCGCTGGCCGTCGAACACCCCCTGCCGGGCGGCGGATCCATGGCCATCGAGTCCACGCGGGCGCTGGTGGCCGTCGACGTCGATCTGGGCGCCGGGGGCGCGCGCGACGCCAAGCGCGCGGCGCGGCAGGCCAATCTCAATGCCCTGGCCGAACTGGCGCGTCTGCTGCGGCTGAAGTCGCTTGGCGGACTGATCGTCGTCGATCTGGTTGGGCGGGGCCACGACGGTCCGGCTCTCGCGCACGCCGCTCAGACCGCATTCGTTCCCGACCAACCCGGCGTGGTCATCGGTCCGATCACCAGGTTCGGAACCCTGGAGCTGGCCCTGCCGCGCCGCCTGCGCCCCGTTCGCGAGATTCTGTGCGGCGCGGGCGGCAGGCTGACCGCCGAGACTCTGGCGCTGCGGCTGATCCGTTCGATCGAGCGGGAAGCCGCGGCCGACCCGGGCGCGCGTCTGAGGGCGATCTGCGCGCCCGAGGTGGCTGCTGCGGCGGCGAAACCGGCGGCCATGCTGGCGGGCGTCGTCGGCGCGCGGTTCGAACTCGTCGCCGACCCCGCCAGCGCGCCGGACCGATGGGAGATAGCCCCGCTTTGAACGACCCCGCCAGCCAACCTCGCCCCTGCGTGATCTGCGCCCGGCCGGCCGACCCCGCCTTCCGGCCGTTCTGCTCGAAACGCTGCGCCAACGTCGATCTGCAACGCTGGCTCACCGGCGGCTATGTCATCCCGGGCGACGCGGACGACGACCCCGGGACGCCGGATGAAGAGCGCTGACACAGCGTCTGGACAGGCCATTCGCCCTTGCGTATAGACGCACCTCCGCTGCGACGGCCCTCAGGCGAGCCCAGCGGATGCACGGGCCTGGGTAGCTCAGTTGGTAGAGCAGCGGATTGAAAATCCGCGTGTCGGTGGTTCGAATCCGCCCCCAGGCACCACCTTCTCCCCACATCGATACATTGGCGCGCCGACGGTCGGACCCGACATCGGAAAGCTACTGGCCTCCTCGCGAGCTTGACGCCTCAACTCGTTATTGATTTCGATGGAAAGATTATCCGACGGACTGAGAAAGCAGAGTTCTCGGAATGATGGTGCAAAGGTCGCAGGCGAAGGCGAAGTGTCCGATTATCGGTAAAACAGCCCAGAAATGCTGCGTCGCCGCATAGAAAAGCGTCATGAACCTGAGATTATTTCTCCATGGAGCGCGACTTTTTGTGCAGTGCACAAATCGATCCATCGCTCGAATTGATCATGAATGCACAATTGCTCTCGACGCCCCTTGACGTTGCGGTACGGGGTTGTCAAAGGTCCCCAGCCGCGAGTTTTTTTGACGGTGTGACTTTGCCCTCACAGGCAAGTCGACGGACGCCTTCGGGAGTCTCCAAACCGCCGAAAGGCAATGGGGCGACTGGGTCGTGCGTAGCGAGAGCGGATCCAGGGTTCCCTTATGGGCTCGGGATTTGATGAGTTAGTAGGGTGGAGACGCTCGTGCGCGACGACCCTAGCCACACAGGTGCTAGACCAACCAGGAACTGGCGAAAGATGCTCGATATTAAACGAACCAAATCTCTTGCGGCTCTTGTCGGCGCTGCGGCGCTGATGATGGGAGCTCCGGCCCTGGCGCAAGCTCCGGCCGCTGCTCCCGCCGCCGCGGCTTCCGACGCCGCTCCGGCCTCCGACGCCGCTGCTCCGGCCGCGTCCGGCTCCGTCGCCAATGGCGGCGCCATCGCCGCCCCGACGCAGATGAAAAAAGCTGCCGGCCCGATCCAGATGTTCCTCGACGCCGAAGCGGTGGTCAAGGTCGTCATGGTCGGTCTGCTGCTCTGCTCTATCTTTACTTGGACCATGCTGGTCACCAAGCTTCTCGAGTTCCGCTCGCTGAACAAGACCTCGGACAGCTTCCTCGAAGCCTTCCGTTCGGCCCGTTCGGTCAGCGACATGGCCCGTATCGCCACGTCGGAAGAATTCGAAGGCAACCCGATGGCCGACATGGCCGCCGCGGCCGCCTCTGAAGTCGAATTGTCCCGCCAGGCCGGCCTTCAGGTCGCTGGCGAGCACCGTGACTCGACGATCATGCGCGCTCAGGCGGCGGTGTCCGCGGTCCAAGCGACCCTGGCCAAACGCCTTTCGGCCGGTATGACCTTCCTCGCTTCGGTGGGTTCGTCCGGTCCGTTCATCGGTCTGTTCGGTACGGTGTACGGGATCATGGTGTCGTTCATCGGCATCGCGAACACCAACACCACCAACTTGGCCGTCGTGGCGCCCGGTATCGCCCAGGCGCTGCTGGCCACCGGTATCGGCCTGTTCGCCGCTATCCCCTCGGTTATCTTCTATAACTTCTTCCAGACCCGCATCTCCGCCTACGGGACGCGCTCGGAAGGGTTCGTGGCCGAGTTGATGAACGCGATCTCCCGCCAGCTCGACAAGGGGGCGTAATCTCCCATGGGAGCCAAACTCGCAGGCGGCGGGGGCGGAAGGTTCTCGATCGAGCAGAACAGTGAAATCAATGTCACGCCCTTCGTGGACGTGATGTTGGTTCTGCTCATCATCTTCATGGTGGCGGCCCCGCTGGCCACCGTGTCGATCCACGTGGAGCTTCCGCCGTCATCGGCAAAGCCCGCGGCGAACCCGCCCAAGCCGGTGTACATCTCGATCCAAGCGAACGGGGCCACCTTCATCGGCGACTCGCCCACGGACCTGTCTTCCATTGGCGACGATCTGCGCAAGATCGTCGGCAAGCGGGACACGTCCAAGGAGCGGATCTTCATCCGCGGCGATCAGGACGCCATGTACAAGGACTTCATGGGCGTGATGAACGCGCTGCAGGACAACGGCTTCTATAGCGTCGCCCTGATCGGCCTGGATCAAAACCGTCCGGGAGGGCCTTCTTAATGGCGGCCGAAGAACAACCCCACCACTACGATCCCCTGACAGCCGACGCCCCGCCGCGCCGGCGCAGGAAGGGGATGACGGTGCCGGTCATCCTCTCGGTGATCGTGCATGGCTTGGTCGGCTTCTACCTCTGGAAGGCGAAGTTCGAACCCAAGTACAAGGAGTACTCGGACGAAGCGGTGAAGGTGGATCTGGTGAAGCCGCCGCCGCCCCCGCCGCCTCCTCCGCCGCCGCCGCCTCCGCCGAACACGCCCCCGCCGCCGCCGCCGCCCGTGCAGCCGCGTCCGCCGGTGGCGCCGCCGCCGGATGTCGCGCCGCCTCCGCCGCTGCCGATCCCGCCGGTCGAGAAGCCCATCCCGGCTCCTCCGCCGCCGGCTCCT
>Ga0265327_10003273_pt1 | contig 15694 bp, 14 predicted proteins | sample 41621metaG_FD_202089 | JGI IMG/M metagenome (GOLD analysis project Ga0265327, IMG submission 202089) | Rhizosphere microbial communities from Carex aquatilis grown in University of Washington, Seatle, WA, United States - 4-16-21 metaG | ecosystem: Host-associated > Plants > Roots > Rhizosphere... | reverse complement strand
AGACCTGCTGGGCCGCTTCGAGAACGAACAGCGCCAGTGAGCGCAGCACCTTCGGCTGGGCACTGGAGTTGTCGGCGAACGTGACCGTCCCATCGACGTCCCGGACGCTGTAGGCGAGCACCGAGCCGGGGTTCGCCCGCAGGGCCAGGTGTTCGGCGGCCGGCTCCTTGAGGTCTTCCTGGATCGCGCGGGCCTTGACGATCTGCGGGTCGCTCAGCTTGAGCTCGGCGCCGCCGTTGCAGCGGATGCCTCCTTCTTCGTTGACCAGCATCGTCAGCTGCGCGTTCGATCCGGTTCCGCTGCGTTTGACGATGAACAGGTCGGGAGCCTTGATCCCGCCGCAGCCGACTGCCAGCAGGACGCAAAGGACGCCGAGGGCGCCCGCCAGGCGCCTCATGCCCTCACCGCGGCGCCCCCGCGGCGAGGGTCTCCGGCGCCGCTGAGCACCCCGTCGCGGCAGAGGGCCGCCTGGACACCGCCGAAGAACAGGTTCCGCTCGCCGAAGGAGACAGTGCGTGTCTCGGGAGGAAGAGCAGAGAGATCGATCCCGGGCTCGGCGAACACGATGTCGTTCTCGAAGTGGACCCTGGGCGCCTCGATGGCCTCGCTGACGCTCATGCCGTGATCGACGACGCCGAGGATCGTCTGCAGCAGCGCCGAGCGAATCCGGTTCGAGCCGGCGCTCCCGAGGACCAGATCGACCTCGCCCTCCCTCATCACCACCGTCGGGGCCATCATGCTCGGCAGGCGGCGACCGGCGGGATGCAGGTGGAACCCCATCGGGTTGAGGTCCTCCTCGCCCATCATGTTGTTCAGGTGAATGCCCGTGCCCGGAACGACGACACCGGAGCACTCGCCGTTGGTCGAGGTGGCGCTGCATGAGAGTCCTTCGCCGTCGATCACGGCTATGTGTGTCGTCGATCCCAGGCGGCTCCCCATGAAGCGCTCGGCGAACCCGTCCTCGGCGAGGCCATCCAGGAACTCCGCGGTCCGCTCGGATTGAGCCGCGCGCATCGCCTCGACGATTGCCGCCACGCCGGGCGGTCCGGGGCGACGGTCGAGCAGTCCCAGCGCGTAGGCCAGCAGGGTCCCGCCCGCCGAGGGCGGAGGGTTGGTGAGGATCGTCCTGTCCCTGTAGGCGATCTGCACCGGCCTGCGGGCGATCGGCCGGTAGTCGGCGAGGTCGGCCGCGGTGAGCGACCCGCCTCGCCCGGCCAGCCAGTCGCATACGCCGGCGGCGATGTCCCCCCGGTAGAACGGCTCGTCCCCGTCGGCCCCCAGGCGCGTCAGGGCCTCCCCGAGCTCATGGTCGCGATAGATCTCCCCTTCCCTGAGCACCCGTCCTGTGGGGGCCCACAGTGCCGCGCACTCGGGCGTCGAGGTCAGGAGCTCGTGGAGCAGTTCGGCGATGTAGGCCTGGACCGCGTTGATCGGAACGCCCTCGTGAGCGAGTTCCGCCGCGGGACTGACGAGCCGCTCGAGTGGCACGGTGCCCCAGCGTCGGATCGCCTCCGACGCGCCGGCGGGGGTGCCGTAGACGGCACAGGAGGCCGGCCCGATATGGAAGATCTGCTCGGCATCGCCGAAGTTCACCTCGAGCGCGTAGAGGTCGGCCTCCGAGCCGTCACCCAGCCGTGTCGGAGCCTGTGCGAAGAAGTCGAGCAGGGTGGGCTCGACGCCCGCGCCGGCGACCATCATGTAGCCACCCGCCCCCAGCCCCGTCAAGAGGGCCTCGGCGACGAACGACGTGAGCATCGCCGCGACGGTGGCGTCGACCGCGTTTCCCCCTTCCCGCAGGACCCGAGCACCCGCCTCCGCAGTCAGCGGATGCCCTGCGGCCACAACACCTTTCTCGGCTGAGCTCCTCACAGCCCGATACCACAGCAGAAACCGCCTCGCTGTCCCTCGGTGACCGTGCGTTGGCGGTCCGGGGCGAGGACTTCAGAGCTACGCCGCTTCTGAGTGTCGACGGCCGAGTCGGACAAGGACGCAGAGAGCGTGGCGTGCGCCAGCACGCGAGCGACCGAGGACGCAGTCCGGCGAAGTGCCGACGGCGCTCAGAAGTTGGGGAGGAACTCGGGAACTTCTAACTCATCCAGCCCGCCCCGGCGCGTTTCGCGCGGCGGCGGCGCCTGCGTGTTGGCACGCTGAACGCGGACCTCCCCGGCGGGCTCCTTGAAGCGGCTGTTGACGCTCTTGCGCCGCCCCTGATCGCCGTAGCCGGTAGCGACGACCGTGACCCAGACCTGATCGTCCAGCTTCTCGTCGACCATCGCTCCGAAGATGATGTTGGCGTCGGGGTGAGCGGCCTCCGATACGGACTTGGCGGCCTCGTTGACCTCCCAGAGGGACAGGTTGGTGCCGGCGGTGATCGACAGGAGAATCGAGCGGGCGCCCTCCATCGAGGTCTCGAGAAGAGGTGAGGAGACGGCTTGCATCGCCGCCTCGGTCGCCCTGTTCTCGCCGATGCCCATGCCGATTCCCAGCAGGGCGTTGCCCGCATCGCTCATGATCGTCCTGACGTCTGCGAAGTCCAGGTTGATCAGGCCCGGGAGGGTGACCAGATCCGAGATGCCCTGGACGCCCTGGCGCAGAACGTCGTCGGCCACGCGGAAGGCCTCGACCATCGAGGTCTGTTTGTCCAGGACCGCCAACAGCCGCTCGTTGGGAACGACGATCAGCGTGTCGACCTCTTCGGCCAGGGCGGTCACGCCCCGCTCACCCTGCTCACTGCGCCTGGTGCCCTCGAATCCGAAGGGCTTCGTCACGATGCCCACGGTCAGAGCGCCGACTTCCTTGGCGATCCGGGCGACGATCGGAGCTGCGCCCGTCCCCGTGCCGCCACCGCTGCCGGCGGCGATGAAGACCATGTCGGAGCCCTTCAGGAGGGCCTTCATGCGGTCGTAGTCCTCCATGGCGGCCTGGCGGCCGACGTTGGCGTCCGAGCCGGACCCGCGGCCGCCCGTGAGCTCCGCGCCGATGTGAAGGGTCAGGTCGGCCGTCGACTGCTGCAGCGACTGAAGGTCGGTGTTGACGGCCAGGAACTCGATCCCGTGGACCTCGGCCTCGACCATCCGGTTCACGGCGTTGACGCCCGCGCCACCGACGCCGACGACACGGATGACGGGATGGCCGACCTCGCCGGAGTAGGGCTCCGGCTCCTCGCGCACATGTTCGACATGGCGGGGCGGCGTCCGGTCCATCACGTTCTCGGGGATCTCGGAGGAGAAGGCGTGACGCAGACGCTCTTGGGGCGAGGGGATCGGCGCCTCGGGCTCCGGTTCGGCGGCCGGCGCACTGAGAGCCGGGTGCGGCAGGCCGGTCTGGCGCGGATGCGCCGGCGGTGCCGGAGCCTCCTGCCGGGCGGGCTGAGCGGCGCGCGGGGCGGGCTGGGCTTCGGCCTGACCGTCCTCGGCCTCTTCGGTCTTCCTGAACAGCGCGGCGAGCGGGCCTTCGCGCATGCTGGCGCGCTTAGCGTTGGCCATGGGTCAGAACCTCCTGCGCGAGTTGGCGATAGGACTGCGCGGCCACGCCGTCTGGCTCGTACTTGAGCACCGACATGCCCTTCACGGGGGCCTCTGCGAAACGAACCGTCTTGCGAATGCGCGAGGCGAACACGCGGTCTCCGAAGTTTTCCTCGAGGATCTCGATCGCCTCCTTCGCATGGATCGTTCGCGAATCGACCAGTGTCGGCAGGATACCCTCGATGTCGACGCCGGGGTTCAGATTCTCCCGGATCATCGCAAGCGTGTTCTGCAGCTGGATCAGTCCGCGCATCGACAGATACTCGCACTGGACGGGGACGATCACCTTGTCGGCCGCCGTCAGAGCGTTGATCGTCAGCAGCCCGAGACTGGGCGGGGTGTCGATGCAGATGAAGTCGTAGTCCTCGAGGATCGGTTCGAAGGCCTTCTGCAGCGAGCGCTCGCGGCCGATCATTGTCGACATCGCGATCTCGGCGCCGGCCAGGTCGATGGACGCGCAGGCCACGTCGATCTCGCGTTTGCGGACCACGTCGCGGATCGAGACTTTGTGCACGAGCACGTCGTACATCGATTTCTCGAGCGTGTCCGGGTCGATGCCCTGCGACATCGTCAGATTGCCCTGGGGGTCCATGTCGACACAGAGGACGCGGTGTCCCTCCTCGGCGAACGCGGCAGCCAGGTTCAACGTCGTCGTCGTCTTTGCGACGCCACCCTTCTGGTTGGCGAACGCGATGACCTTGGCCTTTCCTTCCACGGTGGCTCCGATGCTCGATTGCTGGAACGGCTTCCGGTGGGTATTCGCATGACGACGGTGGATTCCTGCATGGCAACTACGATGCGGGCATGGCCGCGGGCAAGAGCGAGCAGCCGCCCGGGCTGGCTGGGCGCATCCAGGACAAGAGCGTCCTCATCTCCCTGGGGGCAGGCGGGGTCGGTAAGACGACGACATCCGCGGCCCTTGCCCTTGGCCTGGCCATGCGCGGGGCGAAGGTCGCTGTCGTGACGATCGACCCGGCCCCCCGGCTGGCGACGGCCCTGGGCCTCGCCGAGCTGAGCGGCGAGCCCAGGCGAATCGAGGACGAGACGCTGCGCGCCGGTGGACTGACGGTCGAGGGCGAGCTCTGGGCCCTGCGGCTGGACGTCAAGGGAACCTTCGACGCCATCGTTGCGGGACTGGAGCCGGACGCCGAGGCCCGAGCGGAGATCCTCGCGAACCCCGTCTATCGCGAGCTCTCCTCGGCGGTTTCCGGCTCGCACGAGCTGAGCGCCGTCGCGAAGCTGCACGAGCTCCACGAGGAGCACGACTTCGACGTGATCGTGCTCGACACGCCGCCGTCGCGCAACGCCCTTGACTTCCTCGAAGCCCCCGGGCGGCTGCTGGGCTTTCTCGACGGCAGGGCGCTTCAGGTGTTCCTTGCCCCGGGTGGGATGACGGCCCGCCTGTTCGGTCGTGGGACGGCGCTCGTCTTCTCGATCTTCGCCCGCGTCACGGGCGTCGACATGCTCTCCGAATTGTCGCGCTTCTTTCGCTCGCTGGGCGGGGTCATCGACGGCTTCCGCGAACGCACCCGCGGCGTCGAGGAGCTGCTGCGCTCGCCTGGAACGGCCTTCCTGATCGTCACCTCACCGGAGCGCGAGGCCGCCCGCGAGGCCCGGTTCCTTGCCGACCGGCTCGCCGAAGCGGGCCGTCCCGCGCCGGAGCTGATCGTGAATCGAGTCCACACCCATGGCCTCGAAGGGCAGGACGTCCACCAGCTGGCCGGGGCCCTCTCCGCTCGGCTTGGAGATGCGCTGGCGATCAGGGTCGCTCACAACCTCGCCGACTTCGACGTCCTGGTGAGACGCGACCGGGAAACGATCGCTGAGCTCAGTGCGACGCTGGAGGGCCCAGGCGAGCCGATCATCGTCGGTCAGCTAGATGAAGAGGTCCAGGATCTCCTGGGCCTCGCCCGGATCGCCGAGCAGCTGCTCGGCTGAGATCTCCGGGGCGGCGGGGGCGGGAACTTCGAGGGGCCCCGCGTCGGCCAGCAGCAGCTCATCGGCCAGCCCGACCAGGTCCGGCGCCAGGTGGCCGCAGATGACGTCGCGCAGCAGCGCCCGGAGATTGTCGGCGAGGTCGTCGGCGATGGCCCGTGCGCCCGCGTGGGCCGTCGCGCTGCCGGAGATCACCGAGCCCTCCAGCGCGATCGCCTGGATCGTCCGCTCGGTGAGCGCCAGGCGCCTGTCGGCGGTCGCGCAGAGGGCCGCCAGGCGTCCAGCCAGCAGGCCGCTGGTGGGCCCCTCGGGCTCGAGCAGGGCGCGCAGCGCAAGGAGGTTGTCGCTGAGCGCTTCGAAGGGGCTCTCCCGCTCGCAGCCCAGCTCGAAGCGCTTCAGCGCCCAGGCGAGCTCGTTGCCTGCCGGGGCGCGTCTGGAGACGAGGTTGCAGAAGGCTCGCAGCTCGTCCTCCTGCTCTGTCCTCACCACGAGCATCCCATGGGGGCGCCCGCCGGCGCCGAGGGCCAGGGTGCTCCACGCGCCTGAGGCGATCCGAGCCCAGGCCAACGCGCCGAACGTGACCCGCCCGTCGCCGAACAGGCGCAGCGCCCGGAGCAGGTCGCGCAGAACGTCCTGGCCGCGCTCGAGGGCAATTCTCGGGTCGTCGTCCTCAGCCGCCAGTACGACTACGAGATGGTCATCTGAGTCCTCGCCGCCTTCGAGGGCGCCCGCGGGGAGACCATCGAGGGCAGCCGGGTGAGCGATCGTCAGCCCGGCCGTGAGGGCCAGCTCGGGGGAGGTGATCGTGACGCCGTGGAGGGTCGCTACGAGAGTCACCTCACTGGTGTTCTGGAGCGCCGAGCCCTCAAGACGCTCCAGGGCCGCCTCGACCCGCTCGGGTCGCAGCTCGAAATCCGACTGTTCGGTGAAGACCTCGGCCAGCAGCGATGCGATGGCCATCCTGACGCGAGCCGTCCTGGACAGCCGCGCGATCTCCGCCCCCACTCCGGCGAGGTAGCGATCGAGGCCGTCGTAGCCCGCCAGGAGATGCTCGGCCTCGGCGAATGCCGGAAGCGCTTCGAGCGCCCCGCGACGCTCGGCGATGAACTCCTCCGTCAGGGGCCGGTAGCAGTAGAGAGCCGGGCCTCCCCCACGGCGCTTCGCGCCCTGCTGCCCGAGCTCGAAGGGTATCTCCGCTCCCGCGGCGAGGTCGCCACCGAGCAGAGCCGAGGCGGCCTCGAGATATCCCGTCACCGCCGTTTGAAGCTGCAGAGAGCGCATGTGCGGGGACTTCGCGCTCGCCGGACGCGATCCTCCCGGCGGGGTACGGCGCAGCGCCCCTTGCAGGGCGCCCCGGGGTCCTGGGAACCGGTCCTAGGCTACGGCCAGGGCAGCCGCTGCGCGCTCGGCGCAGCCGACACCCAGCCAGTCTTCACCGTAGGCGCGCATGTCGTCGATGATCGGAAGCAGGGCACGGCCCTTCTCCGTCAGCGCATACTCGACCCGCGGCGGAACCTCGGGGAAGGTGTGGCGCTCGACCATCCCCTCCTCCTCAAGCGCGCGGAGGCGCAGGGAGAGGGTTCGCGGGCTGATGCCGGCGAGCGACCGTTCGAGCTCGCAGAAGCGCGAGCAGCCCTCAGAGAGATCCCGGACGAGAAGCAGTGTCCACTTGCTGCAGACGATCTCTGCAGTCACGCATACGGGACATGTCTCATCAACGGCCATAACGGCCTTTTACTTTACCAAATGAAGTGGCGAGGACGGCTGTGCCGTCAGACGCCCAGCGGGGAACTCGAGCTGGGGTTGGAGACCGCTTCGCGGTTGCTCTCGGCCGAGGCGACATCGTCCATGGTCGTTCCACGACGGCCTTCGGCCTGCATCAGCAGCTTGAAGTCGTGGGGGCTCGAGGCGACGTGCATGGCGTCCTCGAATGTGACCCGGCCGGCCTTCACGTGGCCGTAGAGCGCCTGGTCGAAGGTCTGCATGCCGTAGTAGCCACCGGTGGTGATGACCTCGACGAGTTTCCCGGTCTGGTCAGGGTCGAGGATCATGTCCCGAACACGGCCGGTCATCCGCAGGATCTCGCAGACTGCCACCCGGCCGCCGTCGGCACCTGGAACGAGGCGCTGCGAGATGACCCCTCGGACGGTCCCGGCGATCATGCTGCGGGCCTGCTGGTGCTGGTGGGGCGGGAAGAAGTCGAGCATGCGGTTGATCGACTCGGTCGCATCGACCGTGTGGATCGTGGAGAGCACGAGGTGGCCGGTCTCGGCGGCCGACAGGGCCGTCTGCACGGTCTCCTCGTCTCGCATCTCGCCGACCAGGATCACATCGGGGTCCTGACGCAGGACCCTGCGCAGTGCCCGCTTGAAGGAGGCCGTGTCCATGCCCACCTCGCGCTGGTTGATCGCCGAGCGCTTGTCTTCGTGCACGAACTCGATCGGGTCCTCGATCGTGACGATGTGCTTGCTCATCGTCTGGTTCATGTGGTCGATCATCGCCGCCAGGGTCGTTGACTTTCCCGAGCCGGTGGTGCCCGTCAGGAGGACGATTCCGCGCTCCTCCTCGGCCAGTTCGCGGACCACGTCCGGAAGTGAGAGCTCTTCGATCGTGCTGATCTTGTGAGGGATCGCGCGACAGACCATCGAGATCGTCCCGCGCTGGCGGAAGGCGTTGATCCGGTAGCGGGCGACGCCCTCGATTTCGTAGGAGAAGTCGACCTCGTTGTCCTGCTCGAACTCTTCGAGCTTGTTCTCGTCGCCGAGCAGGGCGCGCAGTGCGCCTTCGGTGTCGGCGGAGGTCAGCTCTCCTGAGGCGCGGTCGAGCGTCAGCTCGCCGTGAACTCGGTGCAGCGGGCAGGACCCGACCTTCAGGTGGAGGTCTGATCCATCTTTGGCGACAAGCTCACGTAGCGCATCCTTGACATCGAACATGGCCCCAGGATCGGCATTCGACGGCTCGGGCTTGAATGCCGCCGCCGGCCATGGACGCAACCGGGCAGGAACAACCCGCAAGGACCGTCAGCGGGACCAGGCGTCTGAGGTGCGGATCGGGTTCGCTGACAAGGACGCACCGAGCGTGGCGTGCGCTAGCACGCGAGCGAGGGAGGACGCCGTCAGCGGGCCCGAGGCGCGCCTCAGATCAGGCGACGTCGCGGAGCTTCTGCGCCTCCGCGAGCGACTGCAGCTTCTTCAGCGACTGGTTCTCGATCTGGCGGATTCGCTCGCGCGTCACGTTGAACGTCCGGCCGACCTCATCAAGGGTGCGGGGGTGCTCGCCTCCGAGCCCGTAGCGCAGCTCGAGGACCCGGCGTTCGCGGTAGGAGAGGTTCTCCAGCGCCTCGCGCAGTGCCTCCTTGGTGAGGATCTCGGCGGCCCGCTCGTAGGGGGACTCGGCCCGCTCGTCGGCGATGAACTGCCCGAACTCGGACTCCTCCTCGTCGCCCACGGGCTTCTCGAGCGAGACGGGCGCCTGGGCCGAGCGCTTGATCGAGTCGACCTCCTCGGGGTCGATGCCCGTCACCTCGGCGATCTCGTCCGCCGTGGGCTCGCGCCCGAGCTCGGTCACCAGCTTGCGCTCGGCGCGGCCGATCTTGTTGAGCTTCTCCACGACGTGGACAGGGATGCGGATCGTCCGCGCCTTGTCGGCCAGCGCCCTGGCGATCGCCTGGCGGATCCACCAGGTCGCGTAGGTGGAGAACTTGAATCCCTTGCGGTAGTCGAACTTCTCCGCCGCACGGACCAGTCCGAGGGTCCCCTCCTGGATCAGATCGAGGAAGGGAAGGCCCTGGTTGCGGTAGTTCTTGGCGATCGATACGACCAGCCGCAGGTTGGACTCGACCATCTTCTGCTTGGCATCGAGGTCACCTCGCTCGATCCGCTTGGCCAGATCGACCTCCTCCTGAGCCGTGAGCAGCCGGACCTTGCCGATGTCCTTGAGGAACAGCTGCAACGAGTCCGTCGTCATGTCGGGCTTCAGGTCGAGGGCCGTTTTCGCTTTGCGCCGGCCGCGTTTGTCCGGGGCGCGCTCGACCTGCGACGCGGCCGAGATCGCCGGGTCGATCTCCTCGACGAGCTCGATCTCGGACTTCTCGAAGAATCCGTGGAGCTCCTCGACGTCCGACTCGTCCAGATCAAGCTCAGCCATCGCTTTGGTGATCTCCGCGTAGGAGAGAACCCCCACCTGCTGGCCCTTGGCCAACAGGCCCTTGACCTCATCCAGCTCCTGCAGCTCGACTACTGACATTCGTGTTTCCATTTCTTCTGTCGATCGACAACCCGAAGGCGGCCTGAGGACTCAAGGACCATGGTTTGGACTGCACTGCCATTGGAGATACGGCCGCAGCCCCGCCGACGTTACAGCCCATCGGCTCACCGGGTTCCCATGCTAACGCCTCATCACAGATAACGGACCGGTTGCCGATGCGCTTGCAGCATCTCGCGGGAAAAGTCTGGCGCCTGAAAGCGACGGCTCACCCGCACGGTGCCAGACCCGGCCCCCTTAAGCAATGATGTGGCCTGTGAGCGAGCCCAACGAGAGCAACGGCCGACTGGAAGGCCCCGCGGAGGGCTCAAGCGTTCTCGCGAATCTTCCTCGGACACGGCCTCAGCGTGCCACCGCCCGCCGCACGGCCGCTCGTCGCAGCGGAGAAGCCGAAAGCGCGCAGCGGACGAAGACGGCCTCGCCGCCCCGGGCCACCAAACCCGCGAAAGCAGCGAAGGCCAAACCTGCAAAACCTCCGAAGGCGCGGGTCAAGCCGCCAGCCTCACCGAAGAGCGGGACTGCCGCACGCCCCCAGGAGACCGTGCCGCGGCAGGGCTTCGAGTGCGAGGGAGACAGAGCCAGCGGGCCCGTGTCTCCTCCCGGCGGCCTCGAGCTGGTGGCCTCGGCCGCAGAGATGTTCGGAGAGCTCGCCAAGTCCGGCATCATCGGCGGCGAGCGGCTGCTGCGGGATGTTCTCGCCCGGCTGCCCGGCTCCTGAACCTCCTCGAACCTGCTCGAACCTCCCCTCGGCGGGGATATGTATACTGGCGGCCACGCCGAGCTGCCCTGTCTCAGGACATGGCAGACGGGGGACCCAATGTGGATCGACGTTGATCCACCGGGGCGAATCGGTCCGTTTGCGACCGTAGCGCCGCGCAATTGCGCCGCGCGAGCCCGTCAGCTCACCCCGTAGGCGTACAGAGATATGCGTACCGACGCCAAGACATCCATGGTCGTGCTCGCCCTCGTGGCGGCGCTGTCCCTCCTTCCCGCCACCGGCGCGCTCGCCTCGGCGGGTGGCGCGAGCGCCCCCGCCAGCGGCACCAGCACCGCGGCGACGCCGGCTCACACGGTCCATCCGACGGGGATCGCGACCTGGTTCGGACCTGGTTTCTTCGGCAAAAAGACGGCCTGCGGGCAGACGCTCACCCCGGGTGTCGTGGGTGTCGCCAACCGGACGCTCCCCTGCGGCACCCTCGTGAAGGTCGGCTACCACGGCCGCACGCTGACGATCCCGGTTCTCGACCGGGGTCCCTACAGCCACATCGGCGCCGATTGGGATCTGACCGCCGGCGCAGCCCATGCTCTGGGCATCACCGAGACGGTTCGCATTCAGACTCGGATCATCGGCGCCACCGCAAACTCGCCTCAGCTCGGGCTTCCCGTCACACAGCCCACGGCCCTGATGGCCGGCGGCGCTGTCGCGGGCTGAACCGCCAACCGCCCCGGCGTCCCGGCGTCCCTCAGGAGTCTGGCCGGCCCTCGGCAGGTGCCGCCAGTTGGCGTTCGGCGCGGGCCGCGAACAGCCCGACATCGGCGTGGGCCGCCAGCATCGAAGCGACGCGCCCGTCCTCGGGACAGACGGCCGTGCCGATCGCCACCGACAGGCGCAGCAGCCGCTGACGGGCCCGTGCCTCCAATGCCCGCGTGATGCGCTCGGCCAGCACCCCGGCCCCGATGCGATCGGTTCCCGGCGCAAGGAGCCAGTAGCGCCCCGCCCGCTCCCTGGTCATCGTGCCTCCGCCGGAGGAGCTGAGCTGGTCCACCAGCAGTTCCTCGAGAGGCTCCCAGGCGATCTGCGCCTGTCTCAGGGGTGCCTCACCGCGTAGCTCCACCAGCAGCACAGCGAAGGAGCTCCCCTCCTCGTCGAAGCGGTCCAGATGGCGCCCGATCGAGCGGATCCAGGCGGCGGGACCCTCATCGCCGCGCTCGTCCCTGATCTGTATCTCACCCTTCGGGGAGGGCTCTGCGACAGCCTCCAAGGCCGGAGCAGGGTCGGGGGCATCCGCGATCGGAGGCTCGCCGGCTGCCCGCTCGTCGACGATCACCCCGACGGTGCGGGCCGGTGCGGGCGCGCTGTACGGCGCCGCCGCCGGCGATGTGGCAACGACGGGCTTCTCCGGGGAACCGGCCTGCGCCTGGCCGGCGCCGGCGAGCGCCTGGGGCAGGATCGCGGCACAGACATGAGCCAGCCGGTCTGACAGATCGGCCAGGATCCTTGCCCTGCCGGGGTCCTGAGAGATGATCGCCAGCCTCGCCAGAACGGCCTCCCAGAGGACCCCCCTGAGTGCCTCGACGGCATCCAGGATGCCCGTCGCCCCGTTCACGCCGGCCATCGCCCCGATCGAGGCCGCCGGCCCCTCTTCGGAGCGGGCGCCGCCGAGCAGCAGCTCGAGCTCGGCGTCGGAGGCGAGGGCGCCAAGCATCGCGCTGATGAGCACCGGAGCTTCGCGTGAGATGTCCTGGAGCGCCACCCTGCCCAGCGACTCGGACGGTCCTTCGAGAATCAGCGCCACAGCCCAGCGGCGCGAGATCTCCCGCGAGTCCTCCTGCAGGTCGTGAAGTGCCGGCTCCGCCACGGGGCGGGCCCGCGGCGGGGACGACCTGGAGGGCTGCTCGGACATTCACGTTGAATAGCAGTAAGGGGGGACACCACGCGGCTTGCCCCCGCCCGGCGCGGATAGCCTGGGGCGCGTGACGCCCCTAGGAACCAGATGAGCTGGCTGTGGATCGCCCTGGCAGCCGTCCTGCTCGTGATGCTGGCGATGATCGGCTCGATGGTCCTGCGCGCCCGCCGGAGCCCGATCGGGCTCCCCGCGGTCGTGGACGAGCTCAGCGACTCGACCGAGACCGATCGCGAGACCGGCGCCGTGCGCTCGGTGCAGCGAGCGGATCTGCTGCTTGACGAGGCAGCGCTCGAGGAGATCTGGACGCCTGTCCACCTGGAGCGTCTGGCTCGCACCTATTGGCGGTTTCTGACCCGTGTGACGCTTGGCCTGATCCGTGTCCGCTACTCGCAGGAGGGACGGACCGTGGTCCTCGTCTCCGAGCCTCTGCGCCTGCTCACCTTCCATGCGCCCGAATACGAGATGGACGGCACCCGGGGCCTCGTCCGCTGGCGGATTGCACGCGGGCTGCTCGTGGCGCGCCGCGGCCGCGAAGGGGACGGTTATCTGCAGATCGAGGTCTCCCGCGAATCCGAGCCCTCACCCGAGAACCCGGGCAAGGTCCACCTCCACGTCGAGGTGTCCGTCGTGAACTTCTACCCCTCGATCTCGGGGCTCAGCCTGCGCCTCTACAACGTGACCCAGTCACGAATCCACGTGATCGTCACCTACGGCTTCCTCCGCTCGCTGGCCCGCCTCGACCTCGCCGAATCACGGGTCGGGCATTTCGCCGGCGAGGTCCCCCGTCCCTAGGGAGTGGAGCCCGGCCCGAGAGCGTCCGCGCCCCCGGGGAGCTTGACGACCGGCTCCTGGGGCTCGAGCCCGACGGTGGCGATCAGGCGCGCCAGGCCAAGGTAGTTGCCGATCACCAGCAGCAACTCGACGACACAGCGCTCGCCCAGACGGCCGATCAGCTCGGCCAGCGGCTGCTCTGCGCCGGCACCCTCGAGGACGACTTCACGGGTGAATGAGAGAACGGCCCACCCGTCCTCGCTCAGCCCCTCCGGCCGGGGCACGTCACGCTCGATCTCCTCGATCTGGGCGGCCGTGGCCCCGAAGGCTTCGCCGATCGGGACATGCTGGCTCCACTCGTACTCCGAGCCTGAGAGATGAGCCACCTGCAGGATCGCCAGCTCCCGTAGGAGCGGGTCGAGCTCCAGGCCCCGGAGCAACGTGTTGCTGTAGCGGAGCCAGGGCTCGAAGGCGCTCTCCGCATGGGCGAGGATCCCGAGCAGGCTGAGCGGGGTCGAGGTGAGAATCGAGCGGATCGGCTCGGGCGCGCTGTCGGGGTCGCGTAGCGGCAGGCGGGGCATCGCCGGGAATCCTAACCCGGCTCGCCCCTCGCCACTAGACCGGCTCGGGTCGGTAGGGGCCCGGCTTGGGCCTCACTCGACCACCGGGCAGCGCCAGCCTCAGGATCGTGCGGTGAACGGTGCCCAGCTGACGGTGAAGCGGGCCCGTGTTGTAAGGCAGGCCATACCGGTTGCAGATCTCCCTCACCCGCGGAGCGATCTCCGCATAGCGGCTCGAGGGCATGTCGGGGAAGAGGTGGTGCTCGACCTGGAAGCTCAGGTTGCCCGCAAGCAGGTGAAACAGGGGGCCGCCGTCGATGTTCGCCGCTCCCAGCAGCTGACGCACGTAGAACCCGCCGCGGCTCTCATCGGCCACTTCCTCCTCGCTGAAGGTGAACGTCTGATCCGGGAAGTGCCCGCAGAAGATGATCGAGTAGGCCCAGACGTTGCGGACGATGTTCGCCGTGAAGTTGGCCGCCAGGGTCGACTTGAAGTTGCGCCGGCCAGACAGCGCCGGGAACGCCACGTAGTCCTTGATGAACTGCCGGCGGGCCTTGACGCCGATCGCCTTGAGCTCCTCGAGGACCTGCTCCTTCGGCTTTTCCCCCTTGCGGATCGCGTCGCCGTTGAGGTCGTGGAGCGCCACCCCCCACTCGAAGAAGCCCATCAGGATCAGGTTGTAGAACGGCTGCAGCAGGTAGATCGGGTGCCACTTCTGATGGGGATCGATCCGCATGATCTCGTAGCCCAGGTCCCGGTCCTTGCCGCGGATGTTGGTGAACGTGTGGTGCTCGTAGTTGTGTGAGTGGCGCCACGCGTCAGCCGGCGATGCCGTGTCCCAATCCCAGTTCTTGGAGTTGATGTCCGGGTCGTTCATCCAATCCCACTGCCCGTGCATCACGTTGTGCCCGATCTCCATGTTCTCGAGGATCTTGGCCAGCGAGAGCGATGCGGTCCCGGCCAGCCAGAGCGGCTTGTGGCGAGACCCCATCAGGAGCGCCCGGGCGGCCAGCACCAGCTGGCGGTGGAGCCTGATCGTGCTGCGTATGTAGCGTGCGTCGCGGTCGCCCAGGTCGGCGTAGACCTCGTCGTGAATCGCGTCGAACTCCCGTCCGATCTCCTCGAGCTGCTGAGGGCTCAGACCGGTCAGGGGATTCTCGACGCCGTTGTAGATCTCGTCTGTCGGTGGTGCCTCGGCTTGGATCGTGGACATTCGGTTCCTTTGCTCAGGTGTTTTCAGAGGTCGATCTCGATCGCGCCCTCGGGCGCGTTGACACAGGTGCGTAGAAGCTCACCCGGCTGGCCGTGAACGCGGCCGGTACGCAGATCGCGAACCTGACCGCTGCGAAGGCGCCCCACACAGCTGTGGCAGATGCCCATCCGGCAGCCGAAGGGCAGCGTCGCCCCGGCGCTCTCGCCCGCCTTGAGGATCGGCTGCTCGCCGTCGCTGTCGGCCTCGATCCCGCTCTTGCGGAAGGTGATCCGCCCGCCGCGGCCGCGCTCGCCCTCGCCGACGACCTCGGGAGGCTGGAAGTGCTCGATGTGCAACCGCGTGGGATCGCCACGGCCCTCCCAATGGCCGCGCATGCTCTCCAGCAGGCCCGTCGGACCACAGAGGAACGTCTCGCGCTCCGCCCAGTCCCCGCAGACCTCCTCGAGCTGCTCGGGCCTGAGCCGGCCTCGGTCGCCCGTCAGCCATCGCTCGAGGCGATACCCGGGGTTACTCAGGCGCAGCTCGGCCAGCTCGCGGGAGAAGATCACCGACTCGGCGCTCCGGGCGCAGTGGACGTGCACTACATCTCGCAGCTGGCCCGCCGCTCCCATCCTTCGGAGCATGCTCATGATCGGCGTGATGCCGCTGCCGGCGCTGAGGAAGAGGATCCGCTCGGGCACGGGATCGGGCATCACGAACGTGCCTTCGACGCCGCCCAGGCGGACGATTGCGCCGGGCTTGACGCGCCCGAACAGAAACGGCGAGACCTTGCCGCCCTCGACGAGCTTCGGTGTGATCGCG
>Ga0265327_10003272_pt1 | contig 15695 bp, 14 predicted proteins | sample 41621metaG_FD_202089 | JGI IMG/M metagenome (GOLD analysis project Ga0265327, IMG submission 202089) | Rhizosphere microbial communities from Carex aquatilis grown in University of Washington, Seatle, WA, United States - 4-16-21 metaG | ecosystem: Host-associated > Plants > Roots > Rhizosphere... | reverse complement strand
GCAAAACACTCGACGAACTTCTAGCCAAGGTGGCCGACCAGCAGGAGCTCACGCCGGCGGTACATCCCGGTTACCAGCAGCTGGGCCGGCGGCGACGCAAGCCCTGATCTGTGCCCTGATTCGCGCTATAGCGGATTCAGAATGCGGTCCAGGAACTGCCGGGTGCGCTCTTCTTTCGGGTTGCCGAGCACCTCGTCCGGTGTGCCCCGCTCCAGGATGATGCCCCGATCGGTGAACAGCACCTGATTGGAAACCTGTCTGGCGAACTGGATTTCGTGGGTGACGATCACCATCGTCCAACCCTCGACTGCGAGATCCTTGATCACAGCGAGCACTTCGCCGACGAGTTCGGGATCCAGCGCCGACGTCGGCTCGTCGAACAGCACGAGCTTCGGTTTCAAGGCCAGCGCGCGGGCGATGCCGACGCGCTGCTGTTGCCCGCCGGACAGCTGATACGGGTACTGGTCCTTCTTCGCGGCAAGGCCGACCTGGTCCAGCAATGTCAGCGCTTCGGCTTCGGCCTCCTCTTTCGGCCGCTTCTGCACGATGACCGGCCCCTCGGTCACGTTCTGCAGGACCGTCTTGTGCGGGAACAGATTATGGCTCTGAAAGACGAAGCCGCTGCGCGACTGGAACCGGCGCACCTCGGGTTTCGGTGTCGGCGTTGAGAAGTCGATTTCGACGTCGTCCACTCGAATCACCCCGGCGTCGGCCCGGTCGAGCGCGTTCAGCGTCCGCAGCAACGTCGTCTTGCCCGATCCGGATGGCCCGATGATGGCCGTCGCTGTCCCCTGCTCGACAGTGAACGAAACACCCTTGAGCACTTTGTTGTCCCCGAAGGCTTTGTGCACACCCTCGGCCACCACACGGTTTTCGGTCATCTCGCAACGTACCTTTCCAGCCGACGTTCGATGCGACCCTGGCCGAAGGAGAGCGCCAGGCAGATCACCCAGTAGTACACCGCGGCGGTGCCGTACAACGCGAAGAACTCGAACGTCGGCGCCGCGATGATCTGAGCTTGCCGCAGCAGTTCGGTGACCAAGATCGTCGACGCGAGAGACGTGTCTTTCACCAGCGAGATCAACGTGTTCGACAGCGGCGGCACCGCCACCCGAGCAGCTTGCGGGAGAATGATGCGTCGAAGCGCGCCAACATAATTGAAGCCGATGGTCTCGGCTGCCTCCCATTGGCCTTTGGGAATGCTCTGGATCGCCGAGCGGATGATTTCGGCCCCATATCCGCCGACGTTCAAGGAGAACGCGATGACGGCCGCGGGGAATGGCGCGATCTTCACGCCCAGTTCGGGCAACGCGAAAAACACGATGAACAGCTGCACCAGCAGCGGCGTGCCGCGGATGATCGAGATGTAGAACCGCGCCGCGTTGGCAAGAACCACATTTGAAGACAGCCGTGCCAGCGCCACCGCCAGCGCGAGGACAAGGCCGATCACGAAGCTGATCACCGTCAACGGGATGGTCTTGGTGATCGCCGCCTTCGCCAGGGGCACGAGGCTGTCCCCGATCAGCTCCCATGTCGACCGCGGCGCGTGCTGTGCACGGTCGGCGTCCGGCCCGCCAGATGCGTTGGCCTTGAGGTACTTCTGCGAGATCCGGGCCAGGGTTCCGTCGGCACGAAGTTCGTCGAGGGCCGTGTTCAGGCCTGGCAACAGTCCGCTGTTCTTCCTGGCGGCGAAGCCCTGCTCGCTCTTCTCGCCGGTGTTGGCGGCGATCTTGACCGACTTGTCTCCCGTTTCGGCAAGGTAGGCATACACCGCGATGCTGTCGTTGACGACGACGTCGACTCGCCCCTGGTTGAGCAACTTGATGGCCTGGGTGAAACCCTCCACCGTCTCGACGCGGGCCCCCGCCTTTCGGACCACCTCCGCCCAGTTGCTGGTCGCGTTCTCGGCGGCGACCTTGCCCCTGATGTCGTCGAGCGACTTGACGGACTTGTCGTCAGCGCGCGTGACGATGACCCCCTCTCCCACGGAATACGGTTCGGAGAGGTCGTATTTGGCCTTACGTTCGGGGTTGATCGTCACCTCGTTGGCGACGACGTCGAATCGGTTGGCCTCCAGGGCGGCAAAGATCGAATCCCATGGCGTCTCTACGAATTCGACACGGACGCCCAGCTTGTCGGCGACCGCCCTGGCGACGTCGACGTCATACCCGACAAGGTTGTTCGTTGCCGGGTCGTGGTAGCTGAACGGCGAGTAGACGCCTTCGGTACCGACGCGCAGCACGCCCGCCGTCTTGACCGGATTCTCGCCATTGTTGTTACCCGGCGACCCGCAGGCCGCCAGTAGCAAGGCGACGAGCAGCAGCACCGGCAGGATGGCTCCTCGGATGTAGCGCACCGCCGGAAGTTAGCAAGTCGGAGGGCCGTCACCAAGGGTTCTGCTCAATCCGGCTGATACGGCCCTTACCGCCAGCAGGAACGAATGAAGTACCGCTTGCCGTAACCACGCAGTACCGCCGGCGTCCATGACGGCAGGCTCTCAACCGACAACACTGACTGCTGTCGGCTTGACCAACGAGGAGGCACCGCATGACCACGTCCATCGCCCGCAGCAGTCACACCGTCTCGCTACTCAACGGCGAGGTTGTCGAGGAATCTGAACTCGGCTCGATGCGCCGCGTCACCGCTGATGCCCTGCCGATTCTGAAGAACTTGTCGATCAAGCGGTTACTGCTCAACCCCGGGGCCATGCGCACGCCACACTGGCACGCGAACGCCAACGAACTCACCTACTGCGTCTCGGGCACCGCCCTCGTTTCCGTCCTGGACAACCACAGTGTGTTCTCGAACTTCATCGTCACGGCAGGACAGATGTTCCACATCGAGTCCGGCGCGCTGCACCACATCGAGAACGTCGGTACCGACGTCGCCGAGTTCATCATCGCCTTCCGCAACGAGCGGCCCGAGGACTTCGGCCTGGGCGCCAGCTTCGGAGCGTTCACCGACGCCGTGCTGGGCAACACCTACGACCTACCGTCTTCCGACATCGCCAACATCCGCCGCAGCACCGTCGACCACAAACTGGCAGCCCGCGTGGGCAACGCGAGTATCCCCGCCGCAGCCCGCTTCAACGATCCGCACAAATTCGACATCGAAGCGCAGGCACCCGGCCTCAACTTCGCCAGTGGTAACGCACGCTTCGCCCGAGACCAGTTCTGGCCTGCGTTGAAGGACATCTCGATGTACTCGCTGCGCGTCGCCGAAAACGGTATGCGCGAACCGCATTGGCATCCGGTCACCGCTGAGATGGGCTACGTGCACTACGGCGACGCCCGCATGACCATCATGAACCCGGATGGCACCCTGGACACCTGGCACCTCACCACCGGAGACATGTACTTCATCCCCCGCGCCTACCCCCACCACATCGAGAACATCGGCACCGACGACTGGCATTTCCTGATCTTCTTCGACCAGCCGTTCCCCGCCGACATCGGCTTCAAGGCCTCTGCCACCGCCTATTCCCGAGAAGTCTTGGCCGCCACGTTCAACACCCACATCGATGATCTGCCCGCGTTTCCGTTCACTCCCGCAGATCCACTGGTGGTTTCCCGGGTGAACCCCATCGACGCGCGCGGGGCCGGCCAACCCTGATTCCCCACACGCGGGATAGGAATGTGTACGCACCGGGCCGTCATCGCGCACACTAGGACACGCCGTTCGCCGCCATGGAGGATTGATACCCAGAATGAGCCCCGCCGCCGACTTCGACTACATCATCGTGGGCGCAGGCAGTGCGGGCTGCCTGCTCGCCAACCGGCTGAGCGCCAACCCCGATCATCGGGTGCTGTTGATCGAGGCCGGCGGCAAAGACAACTGGTTCTGGATCAAGGTGCCGGTGGGCTACCTGTACACCATTGCGAATCCCCGCACCGACTGGTGCTTCACGACCGAGGCCGACCCAGGCTTGGCGGGCCGCAGCATTCACTACGCGCGGGGCCGCGTCATCGGCGGCTGCTCGTCGATCAACGCCATGATCCACATGCGCGGCCAGGCCTCCGATTACGCCCTCTGGGCGCAGGCCACCGGCGACGAACGCTGGCTGTGGGGTGGCGTTGACGGTCCCGGCGAGACGTTGGCGATCTACAAGGAGCTGGAGGACTACTTCGGCGGCGCCGACGACTGGCACGGTGCCGGTGGCGAGATCCGCGTCGAGCAGCCACGGGTGCGCTGGAAGATCCTGGACGCCTGGCAGGCCGCCGCTGCGCAGGTGGGCATCGCCCCGATCGACGAGTTCAACCGGGGCGACAACTCCGGCAGCGCGTATTTTCACGTCAACCAAAAGCGTGGCCGTCGCTGGTCGATGGCCGATGCCTTCCTGCATCCCGTCGCCCACCGACCCAATCTCACCGTCTACACCCAGACTCAGGCCGTGCGGCTGCTGCTGGATGACCAGGTCCAGGAACATCAGCGCCGCGGTGCCTGGACCACGGCGCAGCGCCGTGCCACCGGTGTGCGGCTGCTGAAAGATGGCGAACTCGTTGACGTCCGAGCCCGTCACGAGGTGATTCTGAGCGCCGGCGCCATCGGGTCACCCCAGCTCATGCAGGCCTCGGGACTGGGCCCGGCCGAGTTGCTCGCCCAGCATCACGTGCCGGTGGCCGTCGATCTGCCAGGAGTCGGCGAGAATCTTCAGGACCATCTGCAGCTGCGAACGGTGTACCGCATCCAGGGCGCCCGGACGGTGAACACGCTGTACCGGAATTGGCTCACCCGTGGCGGCATGGGTCTCCAGTACCTGGCGCTGCGCTCCGGACCGTTGACCATGCCGCCCTCGACGTTGGGTGCTTTCGCGAAAAGCGATGCGGCGCTGGCCAGTCCGGATCTGGAGTGGCACGTACAGCCATTGTCCTTGCCCAAGTTCGGCGATCCGCTGCACTCTTTTGGCGCCATCACTCCCTCGGTTTGCAATCTGCGTCCCACCTCGCGTGGGCACGTCCGCATTGCCGCCGCGGATCCGCTGGTCTACCCGAAAATCTCGTGTAATTACCTGTCCACTGACGCCGATCATCACGCCGCGATCAAGGGCCTGCGCATGACGCGGCAGATCATGGCTGCGCCGGCGCTGGCCCCCTACCACCCGGACGAGCTACTGCCGGGCCCGCAAGTGGTGAGTGACGAGGACTTGCAGCAGGCGGCACGTGAGCTCGGCACGACGATCTTCCACCCGGTGGGCACCTGCGCGATGGGAGCCTTTGACACACAAGGTCTTCCGCGGTCAGCAGCGACGGTCCTCGACACCGACTGTCGTGTCTATCGCGTCGCTGGCCTTCGAGTCGTCGATGCGTCGGCGATGCCCACCATCACTTCCGGGAACACCAATGCGCCGGTCATGCTGATCGCCGAGCGCGCTGCGCGGGCGATCCTGACGTAAGCCGCATTGCTGCGCGGTGTGCCGCGAATCCATGCGATGGTGCTGAAATGACAACTTTCGTCATCGATGCGCCGGTGGCCATCTTTCTTGCCACGACGGGAGCTTCAATTCCGTCACAACACAACCTGGCGGCGCCGACGCTCCTGCGCTCGCAGGTCCTTGCCCTCGTGTACGAGTCGGTGCGCGGCGGTGAGATCGACGAACGGGCGGGCCGAAAGGTGCTCGACCGGATCCGTGGGCTGCGAATCCGGCTCCTCGGCGACCGATCGTTGCAGGATCACGCATGGCGAATAGCCGCCGAGCTGGACTGGCCCGACACCTACCGAGCCGAGTTCATCGCACTGACTCAGCTGCAGGCCGATGCGCTGGCGACTTCAGACCAGGAATTGGCCTCAGCCGCAAGCGCATTCGTTCCCACCGTGGCACCGGCTGAGATTCTGCGTTCGTCGCCGGCTACAACCCGGACGGAACGACCTTGCCATTGACCGTCACCTCGACCTGACCGGTCGTTGAGTTGTACGCGATCTTGCCGTGCTCGAAAGTCGCAACGAGCTGATCGCCGGCGGGAGTCTCGTCACTGGTGACCACCCCCAAGGGACCTGCCGAACCATTGGTGCCGGTGGCCGACGGCACGCCGTTCGCATCGCGCTGGATGTTCCAGGCCTGCCGGATCTTGCCCCAGATGATGTAGGCGGGCGTGCCTGCCTGGCTGTTCTTGGCCACGATCGCGCCGCCCTGGAATTGCTGGAACACGACGCCACTGTCGCGGGTTCCCGCGTTGTGATCACCCGTCAGCGGCTTGCCGAGTGCTGCCTTCTGCTTGTCGGTCGCCGACGAATATTTGGCGGCGATCGGGCCGGTCAGCGTGACCTCGACGTCCCGCTCCCCGGTGAGCTTCACCTCGGCCGGCGGTGCCGGGACCTCCGACGTAACAACCAATGCGACCTGCGGCTGTGCCGAGACATCGAGATTCGTGCCGCTGCTGCAGCCCGTGGCGGTCAGTGCGGCGGCGGCCAGCCCGACGACTGCTGCCTGACGGTATGCGATCGTCCTCATAGGTTTCCTCTCGCGTTTCCTGTGGTGTGCGTCATGTTGCGTCTGATCCCCCGACCCGGTCACGACCATAACCCGAGCCACTTCAGGGCCGCGCGCGCTGACCGCCCGGCATCAGGTGCCTGGTGAAGAATCGGGCCGCGTCCTCCCCCGCGAACTGCGGGACGCCTGTGTGTCCGCCCATGTTGGCGTGCAGTGTTTTCTCTTGGGAGCCAAAGGCATCGAACAGGTCGAGCGCCATCCGGCGATCATTTGATTCGTCGTCCCACTGCAGCAGGACGTGCAGCGGAATGGTGACCCGGCGAGCCTCGCCGAACATCGAACGCGGCACGAAACTGCCGGCGAACAAACCAGCAGCCGCGATGCGCGGTTCGACCACCGCCAAACGGATGCCGATCGCGATCACCCCGCCCGAGTACCCGATTGGGCCACTCAGCTCTGGCAGTGAGAGAAGTTCGTCGAGGGCGTGTTGCCATTCCGGGACCGCCGCCTCGACCAGGGGAATGACGAGCCGGTCGACGATCTCATCGACGGGCTCACCGGCTGCCAGCGCACGGTGCAGATCGGCACGGGCCTGCTCGGCAGCAGCTGACCGAGGGCGGTCACCACCACCGGGAAGCTCGATGGTGGCCGCGGCAAACCCGTTCGCCAAGGCGCTCCGGGCACGGTTCGCGAGCCGCGGATACATCTGGCGTAGACCGCCGGGATGGCCGAGCAAGATCAGCGGGGCCGGTGATGAACTGGGCGTCCACAGAATGCCCGGAATGTGGTCGAGAGCAAATGCGCGTTCGAGGCTGCCGTCGTCGAGGCGCTGTTCGGAACTGAAGTGCATGGTCGTGCCTTTCGGGAGTGCTCGCTGAGCGGTGCTCCCGGACGACCTATCGTCCGACCGTGACCCCGAAAAGGAGCACCCACGTCGATACGTTCACGGGTCCCACCTCCTCGTCTTTTCGCACGGCCTCCCGAAACATAGCAGCGGTCACCCGTTGACCGCCAACGAGTTTTCGGTGCCTTCAGCCCAGGCGAGTCAGCCGTTCCAGATGCGCTCGCCCGGCTTCGGTGATGGTGACAGAGCGGGGCGCTTTCCCTCTGGTGACCCATCCGCGTTCGAACAGGTGGTTCGCCAGCGCAGCGCCATGAGGTCCGGCGAGGTGGTGGGCTTGCTCGGTCCAGTCGACGCAGTACCGCAATGGGGTGTCGGTGGCCAACAGCGGCGTGGACAGGCCCCAATCGGCGAGCGCGGCGGCGCCGGCGTCGCTGAGGCGGTAGTGATGCCCCGTACCGGATGCGGACAGGCGATCGATGCCCTCTTCGGGGTGATGCCGCCCGTCACCGCCGCTCACCCATCCGCGGGCGATCATGCCGTGAAAGATGCTGACACCCAGTTGACCGGCCAAGTGGCCGTAACACGTCCGCGCTGCGCGCAGGGCATGGGCGCGGGTATGTGCCCGTAGAGAGTTGATGGGCCGTTGCGGCGCAAGGCGTGCGAGCGCCTCGAGAACGCCTTCGACATGCGGCGTCGCCAGCCGGTAGTAGCGGTGCCGGCCATGTTCTTCGACGGTGAGCAACCCATGGCTGAGCAGGTGCGCGAGGTGACTGCTGGTTGTCGAGGCGGCGACGCCGGCTTCCTGGGCGAGTCGACCGGCCGGAAGCGCGCGTCCATCAGCCAACGCCAGCAGGATCCGGATGCGCCGTGCATCTGCGAATGCAGCAGCTACTGCTGCCAAATCTGGTTCGCCACCACCTGCTGGACCCACACACCGACGATAGAAGCGAAATGCTTCGATCGTCGCCGAAGTGTTGGCGACGCATCCTGAAGACATGAGTGCTGATGAAAACTCTGACGAAGTCGAAGTCGCGACCATCGAGGCGGTCACGCGCACGTGGGAAGAGGCCTTGGCGAACCATGATGCCGATGCCTTATTGGCCTGTTACGCCGTCGATGCGACTCTGGAAAGCCCTGTGGCGGCGCACATCCTGGGCGGGCGGGGCGTATGTCGTGGCCATGAAGAACTGCGGCCCTTCCTGGCCGAGGTGGTGGCGCGTACCCCGGACGAGCGGCAGTACCACCGCGCCGGCTTCTTCACCGACGGCCACCGCGCCACCTGGGAGTATCCGCGGCAGACGCCGGACGGCGAGCAGATGGACTTTGTCGAGGTCATGGAGATCGAAGACGGCTTGATCCAGGCTCACCGCGTCTACTGGGGGTGGCGCGGGGTCGCGATCCTGGCCGAAGACAGTTATCACCGGTGATCTCGAATCCACGCACCGACCTGCCGCATTCGAGGCTAGCCTGAGGCGGTAGCCGATTCGTGGGGGGCGAACAGCGTGAATGTGGATATCAAGACCCGGGCGCACTGGCTTCTGGGCTACGGGCTCCCCCGCGCAACACTGAAGGTGCTCGCACGCCGGGGCGACCCGTTCGCCCAGCTACTTCTCGACGACGGTCAGCATGAGCATGCGTATGACCTGATTGCGCAGATTCGCCGGCAGGGCCGGATGGCGCCGGCGTTCGGCGGCAACGCGTGGGTCACCGCCGATCTGCAGCTCGTTCGGGACGTATTGCGCGACAGCAGGTTCCGCACAGCCAAGCCGCGGGATCGGTCGCCGTTCCGGACTGTCCAGCGACTGTTCGACAAGACCAATCCCCGTGTGATCAACCCGGTGGAGCCGCCGTCGCTGTTGATGGTCGACGAACCCGAACACGCACGGCTGCGCCGCCTGGTATCGCGGGCATTTACCCCGAGGGCGATCGACGGGCTGCGACAACGTATCCACGACGTCGCCGAAGGCTTACTGAACGAACTCGAGGGCGGCAGCAGCGACTGCGATCTGGCGGCCGCCTACGCGTCCCGAATCCCCATCGAGATCATTGCCGACATGCTGGGAATTCCCCGCGCGGAGGCGCCCTACCTTCACGGAATGGGTGAACTGGCCTCCAAACTGATCACCACCACAGCGCCGTCGTGGCGGAACTTCCAGACCGCAATCGCTGGTCTACGTGAATTCGAAATTTACCTCGCCCGGCATATCGAGCGGCTCCGCGGGAATGACGCCGACGACAGCATCCTGTCCGCGGTGGTCCAAGACACCGAACTCTCCGACTTCGAGGTCCGGACTTTCGCCGGTCTGCTCCTGGGCGCCGGATTCCTCACCACCGCACACCAATTCGGCAATGCCATCGTGACGCTCATCAGTCATCCCGACCAACTGGCCCGCCTCCAGACGCATCCGGAGGGTTGGCCCAACGCCGTCGAGGAGATGCTGCGCTACGACTCGGTCTCCCAGATCGGCGTCAGAGTGGCGACTGAGGAAGTTCAGGTCGGTGGCTACACCGTGCGGGAGGGGACGGCGGTCTTCTTGCTCCTCGCCGGCGCCAATCGCGATCCAGCCGTCTTCGAATGCCCCGACCAGTTCGACTCCACGCGCGCCAATGCCCGCGATCACGTCAGCTTCGGCACAGGCAGCCATGTCTGCCTCGGTGCGCCGTTGGCGCGCATGGAACTGCAGATCGGCCTGCAAGCCCTGTTCGAACGATTCCCTCGACTGACCACTGCCGGCACGCCAACCATGAACGACAGCACGCTCCTGCGAGGGATCAGTTATCTCCCGGTCGCCCTTGGGCCGTCAAGGGTGAGTCCGAACTGACATCGGGGCGGTTGCCTCACAGTGCCGCATAGGTCGCTTCGATCAGATCGATTGCCCGACGATCCCCGGCGAGAGCGTCGCGACGCAGGTTGGGCACGAAAGCGAACGCCAGCTGATTGTCGACGTCACCGAAGGCGAACGCGCCACCGGCACCGGGATGCCCGAACGCTCCAGGGCCAGCGTTGTCGGGAAAAGCGAACAGCTGAGACGGTCGCATGTACCCCAGACCGTAGCTGGAATCGAGAACCATGACGGCATCAGAACCGCTGTGCCGCACGCGGATTGCATCGGCCAGGTTCTCCGGACGCAACAGCTCGCCGGCACTGAGGCGCGCGTAGAAGTCGGCCAGTGCGCGCGCTGTGGTTATCAACCCGCTCGCCGGCCAGCCGGCCGCCAGCACGTCGGGATGGTTGTACCGCGCAGGTGGATTGGCGGTGGCGCGGGTGAACAAGGAGTCCGGATCCCGATAAGCCGCGACGAGACGCTCAACTGTTATTGCGGGGATGGTGGTTGTGTCCGTTGCCCATTGCTGTTCGCTGGCGTCGGGAAAGCCGGTTCGGGCGATGCCGTCGAGCGCGGCCGCGCTGCCGCCGATCATGAGCTCTCGACTGATGTGCGATCGAACGAAATCGCCCACCGTCATCTTGGTGTGCCGGCGTACGATCTCGCCGGCCAGCCACCCGAATGTGAATGCGTGATAGCCGTGCTTCGAACCCGGTTCCCACAACGGATCCTGATCTGCGAGCAGACCGGCCATCAGTTCCGGATCAGCAGCCTGCTCGATCGAAACGGGGCGCTCCACAACCGGTAGGCCGGCAGCGTGTGACAGCAGATGCTCACCCGTGGTTTCGCTCTTGTCCGCCGCGCCGTACTCGGGCCACCAACTCACCACCGGCGCTTGCAGGTCGATACCGTGGCGCTCGGCCACCATCAGCGCGGCCGTGGCGGTTACCGCCTTGGTGCACGAGAAGGTGACGCAAGCTGTGTCGCGTTGCCAGCTGCGGCCAGTCCGCACGTCAGCGATCCCGCCCCACAGATCGACCACCGGCCTGCCATCGACCACGACAGAGACCGCCGCGCCCCAGTTCTGCCCGTCCGCGAAGCTCGCTTCGAAGACATCTCGCACAGCGGCGAACGCCGGATCGGCGCTCCCCTCCGTCAGACCTGCCATGGCACCCATTAGAGCATGGTGGACGCAACAACATGGCTGGTTGGTGTAACGCGGCCGCGATCCCTGCCCGCTGGGCGTCACTGGCAGATAGACAGCGCAGGCGCGTGGAACACCCTGCTAGATAATCACTTTCCCCGCCAAGGCGTCTGCCGGCGTGGGCGCGGCCACGCTGCGAAGCTATCCGGCGCTCGTCGTTGTGTGCGAAGGTTTAGGCCGTACCTAGGCGGTACTCACAGCACGACAGCGATTCAGTGGGGAACTCGAATGCTCGCAAACACGCCGTCGGGCGTACGTTTCGACACCGCCGCAGGACGGTGGGTTCTTGCCGCAACAGTTCTGGGCTCTGGCATGGCTCAGCTCGACGCGACCGTGGTCAATGTTGCGTTGCCGGCGATCGGTCGCGACCTGGGCGCTCAAACCAGCGGACTGCAGCTGGTTGTGAGTGCCTACGCAGTGACCCTCGCGGCGTTGATATTGCTGTCCGGCAGCCTGGGTGACCGCGTGGGCCGCAAGCGGGTATTCGTTGTCGGCGTGGTGTGGTTCGTGGTCGCTTCGGCTCTCTGCGCGGCAGCGCCGAATCCCGAAATGCTCATCGCGGCACGGGCTTTGCAAGGTATCGGTGGAGCATTGCTGACCCCGGGCAGCCTCGCCATCATCCAGGCCACGTTCGTGCCGGGCGACCGTGGGAAGGCCATCGGCGCCTGGTCGGCCCTCGGCGGCGTCGCCGCAGCGATCGGTCCATTGCTCGGTGGTTATCTGGTGCAAGCGCTCAGTTGGCGCACCATCTTTCTCATCAATGTGCCGTTGGGCTGCCTGGTCGGCTGGCTCGCACTGCGTCATGTGCCGGAGAGTCGTGATCCGTCGGCCGGCGGCCGGCTCGACTATGCCGGAGCCACGTCGGCGACGCTGGGGCTGGCCGGTACGACCTACGCGATTGTCGAAGGGCCCAACCGAGGCTGGAACTCGGCTGTGGTGCTGATGGCCGGGGCCCTGGGCGTCATCGCGGTCGTCGCGTTCGTGCTCATCGAACGGCGCACCGCGAATCCGATGCTGCCACTGGATATTTTCTCCGCACGGCAGTTCACGAGCGCGAACGCGGTCACCTTCGTCGTCTACACCGCCCTCGGCGGGGTCTTCTTTCTCCTGGTGGTCGTCCTGCAAACCGCCCTCGGCTACTCGCCCGTCGCCGCAGGCGCCGCTTCGCTGCCGGTGACGGTGATCATGCTTGCCCTCTCGTCGGCATCGGGTGCTCTCGCTCAGCGCATCGGCCCGCGCCTGCCGCTCACGGTGGGGCCGCTCGTCATCGCGGCCGGCATGGTGCTGATGACCCGCATCGGGCCGGGCGCGTCGTACGGCGCCGTCATCCTGCCCGCGGTGGTTGTTTTCGGTTTGGGCCTGGCTGCCACAGTCGCACCTGTCACCGCCGCCGCTCTCGCGGCCGCCGACGAACGGCACGCGGGTGTGGCTTCCGGAGTCAACAACGCGGTCGCGCGCACCGCGGGACTCCTCGCCGTCGCGCTGCTACCTCCCCTTGCGGGACTGACGGGGGACGCCTTCCAGTCGCCGACGGCGATCACCGCCGGTTTTCACACCGCGATGCTGATCTCGGCCGGACTTGCCGCCGCCGGCGGCATACTCGCTTTCGCCACCATCTCGAACGACCTGCTCGATGAAGCGCCGAGCGAGGAACCTCCCGCCCACCACTTTCACTGCGCACTCGCCGAGGTCCCCGCCGGCGAGCGTGGCGGCCACCGCTGACACAACACGGCCGCGAATTCGTCGTCTTCTCCCGATATCGGGAGAAGAATATGTACATGATGAACCAGAGCACCCTGACCGACCAGGAGAAGCAGGCCCGGCTCGACGTCAACCAGCTCAAACAGTTGGTCGGTCTGGTGGAGTACGACCCCAGTAACGACCCCTTCCCCGTAACCGGTTGGGACGCGATCGTTTTCGTGGTCGGCAATGCCACCGAGGCATCGAGCTATTTCCAATCCACGTGGGGGATGGAACTGGTGGCCTACTCAGGTCCGGAGAACGGCAACCGCGACCATAAGGCTTTCGTGCTGCGTTCCGGATCCGTGCGGTTCGTCCTGAAGGGCGCGGTGCGCCCCGACAGCCCGCTGGTGGCTCACCACGCCGGCCACGGCGACGGCGTCGTCGACATCTCGCTGGAAGTGCCCGATGTCGACAAGTGCATCGCGCAGGCCAAGGCGGCGGGCGCCACCGTCCTCGAAGAACCCGCCAACGTCTCTGACGAGTACGGCACCGTGCGAATTGCGGCCATCGCCGCCTACGGCCAGACGCGACATACGCTGGTGCAGCGCGAGGTCGACGGCGCCCGCTACGACGGTCCCTACCTGCCGGGCTATCAGCCGGCCAGGAGCGGCTATGTCAAACGTGACGATGCTCCCCCGCGTCTGTTCCAGGCCTTGGATCACGTCGTCGGCAATGTGGAACTCGGCAAGATGGACGAGTGGGTCGGCTTCTACAACCGCGTCATGGGGTTCGTGAACCTGGCCGAGTTCATCGGCGACGACATCGCCACCGACTACTCGGCGCTGATGTCGAAGGTGGTCGCCAACGGCAACCATCGCGTCAAATTTCCCCTCAACGAACCCGCGGTGGCCAAGCGCAAGTCTCAGATCGACGAGTACCTCGAGTTCTACCGCGGCCCCGGCGTTCAGCACCTTGCATTGGCCACGAACGACATCCTGAGCAGCGTCGACGAACTCCGCAGAGCCGGCGTGCAATTCCTCGACACCCCGGACACCTACTACGAGGACCCCGAACTGCGGGCCCGCATCGGCGAGGTGCGCGTGCCCGTGGAGGAACTGCAGCAGCGCGGCATCCTGGTCGACCGCGACGAGGATGGGTACCTGCTGCAGATCTTCACCAAGCCGCTCGGTGACCGTCCGACTGTCTTCTTCGAACTCATCGAACGCCACGGCTCACTGGGTTTCGGCAAGGGCAACTTCAAGGCGCTCTTCGAGTCCATCGAACGTGAGCAGGACAAGCGCGGGAACCTGTGATGGCCGCCTACCAGTCCGGCTTCGGCAACAGCTTCGAAACCGAGGCATTGCCCGGCGCGTTGCCCGTCGGCCGCAACTCTCCGCAGCAGTGCGCCTACGGCCTCTACGCCGAACAGCTCAGCGGGTCACCGTTCACCGCGCCTCGCGCCGCCAACAAGCGATCCTGGCTGTACCGCATCCGGCCGAGCGTGGCCCACTGGGGCAATTTCACAGCCGTTCCCACCGAACACTGGCGCTCCGCTCCCGATGACGCACCACCGGTTCCCGTCGCCCAAATGCGCTGGAACCCCTTGCCGATGCCGGATCCGGCTGTTGAGGACACGACGTTCATCACCGGTGTCCGCACCATCACCACCGGTGGAGACACCAGCACCCGTACGGGATTTGCTTGCAGCATCTACTCCATCACGTCGTCGATGGTGGACGCCTACTTCTACAACGGCGACGCCGAAATGCTGTTCGTCCTGGAGCACAACAAGGTTCGGTTCTGGACCGAGTTCGGCGTCATCGACGCCGAGCCCTGCGAGATCGTCGTGATTCCGCGTGGCGTGAAAATGCGTATCGAGGTGCCCGACGGTCCGGCCCGTGGCTACCTGTGCGAAAACTACGGCGGCTCTTTCGCTCTGCCGGAGCGCGGCCCGATCGGCGCCAACTGTCTGGCGAATTCGCGGGACTTCCTGACGCCGGTTGCGGCCTATGAAGACCGCGACGTCCCGTCCACGTTGTATGTGAAATGGGGCGGGACGTTGTGGCGGGCCGAAGTGAACCAGTCGCCACTGGATGTCGTTGCCTGGCATGGCAATTACGCACCTTACAAGTACGACATGCGGCGCTTCTCCCCCGTCGGCCCGGTGCTGTTCGATCATGCCGATCCGTCGATCTTCACGGTGCTGACCTCGCCGAGTGAGACACCGGGAACCGCCAACGTCGACTTTGTCTGTTTCCCCGAGCGGTGGATGGTCGCCGAGGACACCTTCCGGCCGCCCTGGTACCACATGAACGTCATGAGCGAATTCATGGGACTCGTGCGCGGTGTATACGACGCCAAACCGAACGGCTTCGTGCCCGGTGGTGTCAGCCTGCACAACGGCATGACCCCACATGGGCCCGACGCCAACGCTTTTCACGCCGCGCGCACCGAAGAACTGAAACCGGTGAAGCAGGAGAACACCCTCGCGTTCATGTTCGAAACCCGGTATCCGCAGAAGGTCACCGCGTACGCCGCGAATCACCCTCAGCGACAACAGGACTACGCGGACTGCTGGCGTGGCCTGGTCAAACGATTCGACCCGGGCAAACCGTGACGACGGCACTGGATTTCACTCATGACCCGGGGCGACGTAGTTGGGTCGCCTCCGCGGGCTCCGACAGTGACTTTCCGCTGCAGAATCTCCCGTTC
>Ga0265327_10003271_pt1 | contig 15696 bp, 12 predicted proteins | sample 41621metaG_FD_202089 | JGI IMG/M metagenome (GOLD analysis project Ga0265327, IMG submission 202089) | Rhizosphere microbial communities from Carex aquatilis grown in University of Washington, Seatle, WA, United States - 4-16-21 metaG | ecosystem: Host-associated > Plants > Roots > Rhizosphere... | reverse complement strand
AGCGCCTGGGCCTGGCGGTCCTCTTCTTCACGGAGGCTTTGGAGGTGGTGCGAGAGGCTGACCACCTCCGGCAGCCACACCGAATCACCGAAGGTGCCCAGCTCCGGCGTCATCCCTTGTGGCAGCAGGGCCGCCAGATCCCGGCCCACGGCTTTCAGGCGACCCAGGCTCGCCTCGGCCGCCTGTACCCCTGGAGTCACAGGTCGCTGGGATCGGTAGCGGCCCCAGGCATCACTGGCCTTGGCCTCGCTTCCCTGGAGGGTCTTCAGGCCCTCCTCGGGCGGCATGCGGCCTGCCCGGACGGCCCGCAGCGCGTAGGTGATGTCCACTGTGTAGGCCTCGCTGACCTCCATCAGCTGCTGCATGGGCCGCAGCCGGTCACGGTAGACACTCGCCGCGTTCTGGGAGGCCCGCCGCGCCAGCAGGAGCAGGCTGAGCGAACCGAGGATGGTCAGCAGGGCCAGCAGACCCAGGGCCCCACTTACTTGTGCCGCGATGGACCGCTGGCGAAAGAGGGACACGGGGGCTCCGGAGGCGAGCGGGAGGTATCGGGAAACTGCCTCGATTTTAGGTCCGTGTTCCGCTCTGGGCCTTGTGAATTCTTCCGCGATCCGCATCCAGCTCTCGTGTGCCACCGTCCCCGGCATAGAATCCAGGGGATCCCTGCCGCCCGACCAGGAGCTTCATGCCCATCTCATCGCCCCCCGCTCGTGCCCCCAGGTGGTCAACCCGTCCTGCGGGCCCGGTCCTCCGCCTGCTGCTGGTCTGGCTGTGGGTGGGCCTCTGCGCCTGGGCCGCACCGCCGCGCCGGCTGGCCATCGCCGCCGCCGCCGACCTGCAGTTCGCCCTCGTCGAGGTGAAGGCCGCCTTCGCGAGGGTCCATCCCGAGGTCGATGTGGCCGTCACCTATGGCTCGTCAGGCACCTTCCATGCCCAGCTGATGAACAAGGCGCCCTTCGACCTCTTCCTCTCAGCCGACCTCAGCTACCCCAGGCAGTTGGTGGCGGCCGGCGTGGCCGACGGCGCCACGCTGTTCACCTACAGCCGCGGCCACCTGGTGCTGTGGGTGCCCAAGGCCTCGCCCATCCCCGTGGAGCAGCTGGGTATGAAGGCCCTGCTGCATCCGGCCGCGAAGAAGGTGGCCATCGCCAACCCCCGCGTCGCGCCGTACGGACGGGCCGCCGAAGCCGCGCTCGCCCAGGCTGGCCTGCTGGATGCCGTGCGGCCGCGCCTGGTCTTCGGCGAGAACATCGGCCAGACAGCGCAGTTCGTCCAAACCGGCGCCGCCGACATCGGCATTCTGGCGCTCTCCCTGGCCAAGGCACCGGTGATGGTTGCCAGTGGCCGGTATAGGGAGATTCCCGAGGACGCGCATCCGCCGCTGGATCAGGGCGGCATCATTCCCAACCACGCCCAGAACCGGGCCGATGCCCTCGCCTTCTGCGACTTCATGCGCTCGCCCGCGGCGGTGGAGATCCTCCGCCGCTTCGGCTTCGCGGCGGTGGGCCGCTGATGGACTGGCAGGCCATTCGCCTGAGCCTCTGGCTCGCCTCGCTCACCACGGCCTCGCTGCTGCTGCTGGGCGTGCCCTTGGCCTACTGGCTGGCCTTCTCCCATCGCCGCTGGAAGTTCCTGGTGGAGGCCGTAGTGGCCATGCCCCTGGTGCTGCCGCCCACGGTGCTCGGCTTCTACCTGCTGATGGCGATGGGCCCACGCAGCCCGTTGGGCCGGGCCTTCGAGGGGCTCTTCGGTCACACCCTGCCCTTCTCCTTCGAAGGCCTGCTGCTGGCCTCGGTACTCTACAGCCTGCCCTTCATGATCCAGCCACTGGCCACGGCCTTCGCTGCAGTGGACCGCGGCCTCATCGAAGCCTCCTGGTGCCTGGGCGAGTCGCGGCCTCGCACCTTCCTCCGAATCATCGCGCCCCTCTCCTGGGCGGGCATCCTCACCGGCGTGGTGCTGAGCTTCGCGCACACCCTGGGCGAGTTCGGCGTGGTGCTCATGGTGGGCGGCAACCTGCCGGGGCGCACCCGCACCGTGAGCATCGCCATCTACGACCAGGTGCAGGCCATGGACTACGGCCCGGCGGCCCGCACCGCGGCCCTGCTGCTCCTGGTGTCCTTCCTCGTCCTGACCTTCACCTACGCCCTGCGGCGTCACGCGAGGAAGCCGTGGATGATGATCTGACGGCCCCCGCCCCCTTCCTGCGCATCGACGCCGAGCGCCGTTTCCCCGGCGGGGCGACCATCGAGGCCCGCTTCGACATTCCGCAGCCGGGCTTCTCGGTGACGGTGCTCTTCGGGCCCTCCGGCTCGGGCAAGACCACGGCCCTGCGCCTGCTGGCGGGCCTGGAGCGGGCTGATGTCGGCACCCTTCAGGTGGACGGTCAAACCTGGAGCGATGCTGTGCGGGGCTTACATCGGCCACCTCAGCTCCGGGACGTCGGCTTCCTGCCCCAGGCCTACCACCTCTTTCCGCACCTCAGCGTGGCAGCGAACCTGGCCTACGGCCTACGCGCAAGCGCCCCGGCCGAGCGCCAGGCGCGAGTGGACGAGCTGCTGGCGCTGCTGGAACTCACGCCGCTGAAGGACCGCCCTCCCGGCGAGCTCTCCGGGGGCCAGCAGCAGCGGGTCGCACTGGGCCGCGCCCTGGCGCGGCGGCCGCAGTTGCTGCTGCTGGATGAGCCCCTGTCGGCCCTGGATCGCCCCTCGCAACTGAGGCTGCGCAAAGAGCTGCGCGACCTGCTTCGCAACCTCGACCTGCCCACGGTGCTGGTGACGCACGACCGCGCCGAAGCGCTCCAGCTCGGCGATCGCCTGGTGGTGATGGACCAGGGCCGCTTCTGCCAGTGCGGCGACATCCAGCAGGTGTTCGACCGGCCCACAGACCCTGCCGTGGCCCGCATCCTGGGCGTGGAGACCGTGGTGCGCGGCCAGGTGGAATCGATCATGGAGGGCCTGGCCACCGTGGCTGTGGGCCCCGCGCGCATCCTCGCCGCCGACCCGGGCAGCCTGGGCCGCGAAGCCTTCGTCTGCATCCGCGGTGAGGATGTGGCGGTGGAGCGCTGTGGCGCGGCCGCCACCGAATCCACCGCCCGCAACCGCCTCGCCGGTCGCATCATCGCCCTGCAGGCCGAGGGCTCCCTCGTGCGCCTCGCCCTCGACGTGGGCTTCCCGCTGGAGAGCCTCGTCACCCGCCAGGCCTGCCAGGACCTGGGGCTGGCCGAGGGGGATGCCGTGTGCGCCATCCTGAAGGCGGCCGCTGTACATCTGCTCCCGCACGACTGAGCCCCGTTCGCCCCGGCTCGCAGTGACTTCACCCCACCGCCCTTGCTTCGGGCCGCGGAGTCCCCAGAGTGGGATGGATGAACTTCCCCTCGCGGTGCTTAGCCCTCCGCCTCGCCCTGCTCGCCACGGTAGCCGGGGCGCAGGGCCTCTGGGTGGAGGCCAAGGTGCTCACGCCGCTGCGAGTGGAGCTTCCCACGAGCATGGTGCCAGGACACACCTACCCGCTGGTGCTGCTCCTCCACGGCAGAGGCGGCTCGGCCAAGGCCATGCTCTCGCTGCGGAGCCGACTGGGCACCGAATCCTTCATCCTGGCGGCGCCGCAAGGACCCTACGCCATGGGTGAAGGCTTCTGCTGGTTCCTGCCGACGCAGGATCCCACCCTGTGGGCCCACACGGATGCCCAGGCCGTGGAGCTCATCCAGCGCGCCATCCAGTCGCTGAAGCAGCGCCATCCTGTCGGTCATGTTTACCTGCTTGGGCACTCCGAAGGCGCCGCCTTGGCCTACCTCACCGCCGTGAAGCTGCGCGCGGAACTGGCTGGCCTCCTCGTCTTCGGGGCGGGCAAGCCCAGCGCCCTGCTGGAGGACGCGGACCTCGCCGCCCTCAAGGGCCTGCCGCACTTCCTCGCCCACGGCCAGAGCGACCGCACCAGCCCCTACGGCGAGCTGCCCGCACGGGTGGCCTTCTGGCAGGCCGCGGGGGTGCCGACGACCTTCGTGGGCTATGCCGGCGGGCACGGCCTCAACGACGCCCCCATCGAAGCCGCCGCGGCCTGGATCCTGAAGCAGGAACAGACAAGGGCCCCAGCGGCGCCGTAGCGGGCTGGGGCCTTTGTCGGTTCGTGAGGACTAGGGCTTGGTCCAGCGCAGCACGGGCTTGCGGGCCGCAGTGGTTTCGTCGAGGCGGCGCAGAGGCGCGAGGGTGGGCGCCTGGTGCAGGGCGTCGGGATTCTCCTCCGCTTCCTTGGCGATGGCGAGCATGGTGTCGCAGAAGGCGTCGAGCTCGTCCTTGCCTTCGCTTTCCGTGGGCTCGATCATCAGCGCGCCGGGCACGATCAGGGGGAAGTAGATCGTGGGCGGGTGGTAGCCGTGGTCGATGAGGCGCTTGGCGATGTCCAGCGTGTGCACGTCGTGCTTGGCTTGCAGTGTGTCGCTGAAGACCACCTCATGCAGGCTGGGCGAGTCGATATGCAGGGCGTAAGCATCTTTCAGCCGGGCCCGCACGTAGTTGGCATTCACGATGGCGCGCAGGGTGGCGTTCTTCAGGCCATCGGAACCGTGGCTCAGGCAGTAGGTCAGGGCGCGCACGAGGATGCCGAAGTTGCCATAGAAGGTGTGCACCTTGCCGATGCTCTGGGGACGGTTCCAGTCCAGACGGTAGCTGTGCTTGGGCACCTCGCCCTCGCCCACCTTCACCGTGTCGCGAACCACCACGGGCACGGGCAGGAAGGGCATGAGGCTTTCCACGCAGCAGACGGGACCGGCGCCAGGGCCGCCGCCGCCGTGAGGCGTGGACATGGTCTTGTGCAGGTTCAGGTGCATGACGTCCACCCCGAAGTCGCCCGGACGGGCGACACCGACGAGGGCGTTCATGTTGGCGCCGTCCATGTAGACCAGGGCGTCCACGCTGTGTAGCAGGTCGCTGATCTCCTTGAAGCGGTACTCGAAGACGCCCACGGTGTTGGGATTCGTGATCATGGCGCCGGCGATCTCGGTGCCGAGTTCCGCCACGAGCGTCTGCAGGCCCTTGCGTACCTTGCCGTTCACGGGATCGGTGACATCCTCGAAGCTGATGGTACCGTCGGGACGCGAGGGCAGTTCCACCACTTCATAGCCCGCCATGGCGGCCGTGGCGGGGTTGGTGCCGTGGCCGCTGTCGGGGATGAGGATGACGCGGCGCTTGCGACCATGGCTCAGATGGTAGGCGCGGATGAGCATGACGCCCGTGAGCTCGCCGGCGGCGCCGGCACTGGGCTGCAGCGTGACGCCCGGCAGGCCCGTGATCTCCTTCAGCCACTCCTGCAGGGTGTAGAGCAGCTCCAGGTTGCCCTGGACGAGGGCATCGGGCGCCATGGGGTGGCTGTCCGTGAAGCCCGGCAGCCCGGCGACCTTCTCGTTCAGCCGCGGGTTGTGCTTCATGGTGCAGGAACCCAGCGGGTACATACCGTCGTCCACACCGTAGTTCCACTTGGAGAGGCGCGTGAAGTGGCGGATGACCTCCACCTCGCTCAGCTCCGGCAGGGCATCGAAGCCGCTGCGCTTCAGGTGCGCGGGACGGGTGTCCTTGGCGGCGGGCACGTCAAGTTTCGGGAGATCCATGCCCCGCTTACCGGGGACGGAGCGTTCAAAGACGAGGGGTTCGCGCTGACGCAGAAACATGGGCGGCTCCTCAAACAGTCGCAGGGACGCGGGCCAGGATCTCGACGAGGCTCTCGATCATCTGGCGGGTGTGGAGTTCCGTGGCGCACCAGAGGATGCAGCCCGCGTATTCGGGGTAGAAGCGGCCCAGGTCCAGGCCCGGCAGCAGGCTTTCCTTCAAACATGCAGCCTCCAGCGCGGCGTAGTCACCGGTGTAGCGGAGCACGAACTCGTTGAAGAAGGGCTGGTCGCCCACGGCCTCCATGTCCGGCAGCTCCAGCAGGCGCTGGCGCAGATACTGGGCCTTGGCGGCGTTCTGCTCGGCGAGGCCGCGGAAGCCCTCGGGGCCCGCCAGCTGCATGAAGATGTTGGCGCGCAAGGCGACGAGGCCCTGGTTCGAGCAGATGTTGGACGTGGCCTTGTCGCGGCGGATGTGCTGCTCGCGGGCCGTCAGAGTCAGCACGTAGCCGGTCTTGCCGTCCAGGTCCTTGGTCTGGCCAACCACACGGCCGGGGATCTCCCGCTTGTGCGCATCCTTCACCGCCAGAAAGCCCAGGAAGGGACCGCCATAGTTGGGCTTGTTGCCCAGGCTCATGGCCTCGCCGCAGGCCATGTCCGCGCCCGCCTTGCCGGGGGCCTCGAACCAGCCGAAGGCGAAGGCCTCCTGCGTGACGCTGATGAGCAGGGCGCCGGCGGCGTGGATGGGAGCAGCCAGGGCCGTCAGATCCTCCACCACGCCCAGGAAGTTGGGATAGCCCACCATGACCGCGGCGACGTCGCTGCTGAGCTTGGCCTGCAGGTCAGCGAGGTCGGTGACGCCATCCTTGAGGTCCACTTCCACCAGGTGCAGGTCCTCGTGGGGATCGAAGTTGGTCTTGAGCACGTCGCGATACATCGGATGCAGGCCGCGGCTGATGAGCACCGTGTTGCGCTTCTTGGCCACGCGCACGGCCATGAGGGCCGCTTCCACGCAGGCGGTGCCACCATCGTAGAGACTGGCGTTGGTGACTTCCAGGCCCGTCAGGTCGCAGATGAGCGTCTGGTACTCGAAGATGTGCTGCAGGGTGCCCTGGCTGATCTCGGGCTGGTAGGGCGTGTAGGCCGTGAACCACTCCTGGCGGCTCACCATGGCATCGATGGCCGAGGGCACGAAGTGGTCGTAGGCGCCCGCGCCCAGGAACTGCGCACAGAAGCGCATGTTCTTGTTGGCGAGGCCCATCATCTGCCAGGCCACTTCCTGCTCGGAACCCTGGGTGGGCAGGTCCAGCTCGCGGTGCAGGCGCAGCGGCTCGGGGATGCCCACCAGCAGGGCCTCGGCGTTCGGCACGCCGATGGTGTCCAGGAGGGCTTGATCCTCGACAGAGGAAGAGGGCAGGTAGCGCATGGCGGCCTCGCAAAAAGCGTTGAAATGCCAACGCTCCAGGGTATCAGGCGGCCCCGGAATGCCCCACAGGGAATGGCTCCCGGGCCCACACCACCACAGACCACCCCTCCCCGGATACGACAGCCGGTGATTCCCCCGGATAAAACCTAATGACGTTTCCAGAGGTCAAAGGGCTGGGTGCCGATCAGCACATTGAAGCTGCCCACGGCCCGTCCGGTTTCCAGAGGGGTGTGGAGCTTCAGGAACCCGTACGAGGCCTCCACATAAAAATTGGACAACGTGGTGCGGAGCATGAGCCCCGTGCCCTGGGCCCGGGGGGAGATGTCCGTCTTGAGCAGGGCCGAAGCATCCGGCGCCACCCAGGCCGTGTCATAGCGCGGCTCCAATTCCACGGTAAGGCCCAGGCCCACATAGAGGCGGAAGGGAATCCCGAAGCGGGCCGCTGCGAAATTCGGCGCCATGAAACCGAGGGAGCGTGAGCCGATGACGAAGGAGGGCCCGCCCAGCACCCACCACCGGTCCAGGGGCAACCGCCGCCCCTGGCCCCACTCCAGGTCCAGGTCGGCCCCCACCCAATCCAGGATGGGTTTCACGCCCCGGATGCGCAGGTAGCTCTGCTGGAAGGTTGCCGCGGCCAGGTCGCCGGGGTGGGCGTGGCCCATGCCGAAGCGCGCCCGCAGCAGCAACCCCTCGCGCGGCAGGGCATAGCGGTCGAAGTTGTCCCATTCCGCCGAGAGGAAGGCCGCGTCCTGGCTCTGCGTGGCACGCTGGTCGTATTCCCGGAAAGCCGAATCGCGCCGGTTCACCTCCAGACTGGCCTTGCCCGTGCCCAGATTGCTGAAGCGGAAATAGGTCCGCGCCGTCATGTCCGACACGCTGATGCGGGCATCGACGCCGTCCCCGGGCAGCTCACGCGTGCGCCAGGGCAGGGCGATGTCCAGGCGCTGCTGCCAGTAGTTGGCCACCAGCTCCATGCCCGCACCGGGGGAGAAGCCGAAGGGACTGCGCAGCGCCAGGGCCGCCCGTTCCTGCAGGCTGTTGCGGGCGGCACTGAGTTCCACTTCCGTGCCCTTGAAGCCCAAATTCAGTGCCCGGTAAGCCAGCCCCACCTGTCCGCCCAGGGTGGACTCATAGCCCAGCGAGACATCCAGGCGCTCCCGCTGCTGGGGCACGGGGATGAGGGTGAGCGTCGTGCCGCCCTCCCCGTCGGGCCGTATCTGGTAACGCAGTTCGGCCAGGTGCAGCCGGTGCTCGGCCAGGGCGATGCGGTTCTGCAGATCATTGGGACGGAAGGGACGGCCCTTGAGCTGGCCCAGCAGGCGCAGCAGGTGGGCTTCGTCCACCGTGGAGCCTGCGGGCATCCGCGCCTCTACGCGGGTGACCAGGGGCTCTTTCATCATGACGAGGAGGTAGCCGGTCTGGGTGTCAAAGGTCGACTCGCGGACATCCACCAGAGGGCCACCGTCCATGAGGAAGCGATAGACAAGGTGGCCCATCATGCGTCCGAAGACCTGGGGGTTGAAGGGTTCGCCCACCTTGATCGATTCCGCCACCGCGGCCTGCACCGCCGGACGCCAGGCCTCGGGCACCTGGATGTCCACCATCCGCACGGCCGGATACGCCCGCATGTGGATGGTCAGCACGCGGTCCGGATCCACCGTGGCCCAGGCTTCCCGCGCCAGGCCATGTACCAGGGCCTGCTGCAGGAGGATCTGCACGTCCTGGACGCGCACCCCGGTCCCACTGGGTTTGAGGGTCTGGGCCAGCAGGCCCTCCAGCGCCGGGCTCAGTCCGCCGGGGCACTCGAAGACCACCTGCGCCACATCCAGGCGCTCCTGGCTCAGGCGACTGCGCAGCAGGGTATCCATGGCGTCGCGGCGGGCATCGAAGCCCTCCCGGCCCTGGCGTACCAGCTTGGCGCCCTCGGATCCATACTCCAGAAAGGGCACATCTCGGATCTCGGGTCGGATCAGGAAATCCGCCGCGGCGCGGCTCTCCCACTGCCGGCGCTCCACGACCAGATCCAGACTGCGGGCCGCCACCGAGAGGATGCTTGTGGAGGGCCGCTGCTCCAGCGGCGCGCTCACATCCACTGCGATCACCAGATCCGCATGGAAGGCCTCCTTCGCCGTCTGCACCGGAAGGTTCTCCACCAGGGCGCCATCCACATACTGCTGGCCCTCGATGACCACGGGCCTGAAACCGCCAGGGATGGACATGGAGGCGCGCACCGCCTCCACCAGATCGCCGCTGCCGAATACGCGGCCTTGGCCTGTCTCCAGGTTGGTGGCCAGCACGCGCAGCGGCCGCTGCAGGCGGTTGAAATCGCCCCCGGAAAAGTAGGCACCCCGTGCCAACAATCCCTGGAGTGTGTGCTGCACTTCCACGCCGCTGCGCAGCCCCTGGGCCAGCGAGATGCGGCCGTTGTGACGCTCGATGGAGAGCAGCGTGTCGTTGCGGTCCTCCTGCTCACCCAGCGTCTCGCCCGGGTTCCGCCAGAGCGGCTCCAGAAAGGCCCGGGTCAGGTCAAGGCGGTTGAACAGCTCCTCGATCTCCCGCGCCGAGAAGCCGCTGGCATAGAGCGCGCCCACCATGGCTCCGGCGCTGGTGCCCGTCACGCTGTCCAGGGGGAAGCCCACTTCCTCGAAGCGCTGAAGGACGCCGATGTGGGCCAGACCACGGGCCCCGCCGCCGCTCAGGGCCAGCGCCACCCGCGGCATCCCCGGAATCTCCACGCGGGGGCTGAAGCGGAACACCATGTCCGGCGGCACCACCACCACGTCGATGCGCCGGGGCTGAGCCGGCGGCTGGACCAGGGCATCCGCCGCCTGGGCCCCCAGGAGGGCTGGAAGCGCCAGGAGGAGGAGTGCCCTCATGCGGGCATCCTCAGGCCAGGGCCCCGAGCTGGGCGGTCATGAGCGTCTCGCAGCCCGCCAGGCCCAGGTCGATGAGGTTCGTCGCCTCCTGGCGCGTGAAGGCACGGCCCTCGCCCGTGCCCTGCAGTTCCACCAGTTCCAGCTCGCCACCCGCGATGGCGCGGGCCACCACCAGGTTGCAGTCCACGGCGGCGAGGTGGTCCTCCTCGTATTCCAGGTCGAGCACAAGGCCGCGACGGCCTTCGCCGGTCTCCACGATGCCCGCGCTCACCGCCGCCACCTGGCGCACCAGGGCCGCGGACAACCCCTGCGCCCGCAGGGCCAGCGCCACGGCCACCCAGGCGCCGGTGATGGCCGCGCAGCGGGTGCCCCCATCGGCATTCAGCACGTCACAGTCCACCGCCAGGGTGCGCTCGCCCAGGGCGGCGAGGTCCACGGCCTGCCGCAGGCTGCGGCCAATGAGGCGCTGGATCTCCACGGTGCGCCCCTGCTGCTTGCCCCGGGCCGCCTCGCGGTCAGACCGCGTGTGGGTGGCCGCGGGCAGCATGCCGTATTCCGCCGTGAGCCAGCCGGTGCCCCGGCCCTTCATCCAGCCGGGCACCTTCTCCTCCAGGCTGGCGGCGCACAGCACGTGGGTGCGGCCCACCTTGATCAGGCAAGAGCCAGAGGCGTGCAGCTGCACCCCGGATTCAAAGGAAAGGGTGCGCAATTTCGAGGTCTGACGCATCAGCAACCGCCCTTCAGCTCGATCTTGTCCACCCGCCCCTGGTGCCTTCCACCTTCGAATGGTGTTTCCAGGAAGGTTTTGAGGTAGGATTCTGCCTTGAGCGGATCCGTCAGCCGCTGGCCGAAAGCGATGGCGTTTGCGTCATTGTGCTGCCGAGCCAGCGCCGCGTGCTCAGGGGAGGTTACTAGCGCGCAGCGGATGCCGGCATGGCGGTTGGCCGCAATGCTGATGCCGATGCCAGATCCGCAAACCAGCACCAGGCGCTCCCACTGCTTTCTGCCCTCCGCCGCCCGGTGCGCGAAATCCGGGTAATCCACCGAGGCCATGCCATCCGTACCGAAATCCACCACTTCGTGACCCTGCCCAATGGCCCAGGCCTTGAGCCGCTCTTTCAGGTCGAACCCCGCATGATCGCTTGCGAAACCGAGCTTCATCGTTCCTCCCCCTGCCCTGCATCCTACCGCCAAGCGCCGGTCGCCTTCCCATGCTGAATCCCTTCATCCAGTACCGCCCGCAGGACCGGGGCTTCCTCCTCTGCATGCCCGAGGCGGTGGAACCTGCCGAGTGGGTCCGCGCCCTGCGCACCTTGCCGGGCGAGCTGCAGGGCCGGGAGCGCCTGACCCCCGCCAAGGCTCAGATCTTCCTGCCTGACGGCTCCCTGGTGGAAATGCATGCCCTGCCCCTGCGCTGGCAGCGCGCCTACCCCTGGCTCTCCTCCCTGGCCCTGCGCCCAGGGAACGCCGGTCCCACCCTGCGCTACTGGGCCATGGCCCTGCGCCTGCTGCAGTCGCTGGTGGTGCGCGGCGCCATGCTGCCCCAGCTCGACACCCGCGGGAACCCGTGGAAGGCCCGCTGGGGCGTCAGTCTCACCAGCCCTTCTGACCGCGCCGCCCTGCGCCAGTTGGCCGAGGCGATGCCCCCTGCTGCCGTGGCCTTCCCCGAGAACGACACCTGGGCCTTCACCAAGACCGTGCCCCTGGGCGAGTTGGACGCCTTCGACATCGAGGATGACCTCGCCATGCCGCCCGCCGCCGATGCGGTGCTGACGGCCTTCCTGGAAGATGGCGCCGACTTCATCATGCGCTTCGTCTCCGGCGGCCTGCGGGCCGGCGATGATCCGCGCCTGAGCCTCATCCACCGCCTGCGCGGGCACAAGCGCGACCGGCTGCCCTGGGATGAGCGCATCATGGTCGCCCTCTCGCATCAGCTGCCCGAGTTCCCCACCACCGGCATCACCGAGCGCACCCTGGGCGAGCAGCTCGCGCAGTGGAGCGAAGGCGCGCGGCCCCAGTGGCTGCGGCCCAGCTTGCGCCTGGAGGCGCCGGAGGTGCCCACCGCCACCCAGGCCGTGCAGGAAGCCGATCGCCTGGCGGAAGAGGGGTGGATCCTCAAGGTGGGTCTCGAGACGGAAGCGGGCGCCGACATCGGCGTGGCCAAGCTCTGGGAGCCCTCCACTGAAACCGATGTGCTGCAGGCCCGCCAGGTGCTGCTGCGCGGCCTGGCCCGCGCGGTGCCGTTCTTCCCCGCCCTGGAGCGCGCCCTCTCGGGCCAGAAGCCCGAAGACCTGTTGCTGCGGCCCACGGAAGCCTGGGGTTTCCTCACCCGCGGCGCCGCGCAGCTCAAGGAGGCGGGCTTCCTGGTGCACATCCCCGAAGGCCTCGCCGACTTCGGCGGCGCCAAGCGGCTGCGCGCCAAGGTGCGCCTGGGCGCCCGCAATGTCATCGACTCCGGTCCGATGGCGCAGGCAGGCCTCGAAGGCAGTGTCAGCGCCGACTGGTCGCTCATGCTGGGCGATGACACGTTGAGCGTGGAGGACTTCGCCCAGATGGCGAGCCTCAAGCATCCGCTGGTGGCCTGGAAGGGCAAGTGGGTGGCCCTCGACCCCGAGACACTCAAGCAGATCTCCTCGGTCATCCAGGCCAGCCGTGGCGCGGGCTTTGAGAGCATGACCAAGGGCGAGGCCCTGGCCGCCGCCCTCACCGGCACGGCCCGCATCCCCGGCGTCAGCGAAGCCATCGAAGTGGAAGTGGCCGGCGATTTCGGCGCCGCGCTCGAAGACCTCAAGGTCCTGCCGGACAAGCCCATCACGCAGCCCGCCAGCTTCCACGGCCAGTTGCGTCCCTACCAGCTGCGCGGCCTTGCCTGGCTGGAGGGCCTGTCGCGCCTGGGCCTCGGCGGCATCCTCGCCGACGACATGGGCCTGGGCAAGACCATCCAGGTGCTGGCCCTGCTGCTGCACCGGCAGGAGCAAAGCCCCGAGTTCGGCCCCGCCACGCTGCTGGTGTGCCCCACCTCCCTGCTTGGCAACTGGGAACGTGAACTGGCCAAGTTCGCGCCGAGCATTCCGGTCTTCGTGCACCACGGCAACAACCGCGATCGCCTGCCCAACACCTTCAAGCCGCACACCTTGGTGCTCACCACCTACGGCGTCGTGCGCCGCGAAGAGGACACCTTCGCCAACCGCCCTTGGGGCATGGTGGTGGTGGACGAGGCACAGGCCATCAAGAACGCCGGCTCGGCCCAGGCCAAGGCCATCCGCAAGCTGCGCGGCGCCTTCCGGCTGGCCCTCACCGGCACGCCCATCGAGAATCGCCTGACTGAACTCTGGGCCATCATGAGCGCTGGCCTGCCTGGCTACCTGGGCAGCGAGTCGCAGTTCAAGGAGCGCTTCGCCACGCCCATCGAGAAATACCGCGATCCGGATGCCGCCAACGAGCTGCGCCAGCGCATCGGGCCCTTCATCCTGCGCCGCCTCAAGAGCGACAAGAGCATCATCCAGGACCTGCCCGAGAAGAACGAGATGAAGGTGTTCACCACCCTCAGCCGCGAGCAGGCCGAGCTCTACCAGTACCGAGTCGAGAAGATGGACGAGGAGTTGGATGCCGCATCCTCGGGCATCGAGCGTCGGGGACGCATCCTGGCCCTGCTCACGCACCTCAAGCAGATCTGCAACCACCCCAGCCAGTTTCTCAAGGCGCAAGGCCCCTACCGCGGCCGCAGCGGCAAGCTGGACCGCCTCACGGAAATGCTCGAGGAAGTGGTCGAGGCCGGCGAGCGGGCGCTGGTGTTCACGCAGTTCAAGGAGATGGGCGACCGCCTCCAGGTCCACCTCCAGGAGGCCCTGGGCTTCGAGCCGCCCTTCCTGCACGGCGGCACGTCACGCGAGGGCCGCGACGAGTTGGTGCGTGCCTTCCAGGAGGATCCGGATTCCTCTCCCGTGCTGCTGCTCAGCCTCAAGGCGGGCGGCGTGGGCCTCAATCTCACGGCCGCCACCCACGTCTTCCACTTCGACCGCTGGTGGAACCCCGCCGTGGAAGACCAGGCCACGGACCGGACCTACCGCATCGGCCAGACCAAGAACGTGCAGGTGCACAAGCTCGTCACCATCGGCACGCTGGAGGAAAAGATCGACGCCCTGCTGGAATCCAAGCGCGACCTCGCGGACCGCGTGGTGGGTACGGGCGAAGGCTGGCTCACCGAGCTGGATGACGACGCCCTGCGCCGCCTCGTGGCGCTGGATCCCGATGCCGAGCTGATGGATGCCGATGAAGGCGCCGTCGAGGAGACCCCCGCACTCAAGCCTGTCAAACGCAAGGCGAAGGAGGTGGCACCATGATCAGCCACGCCGATCGCTTCGGCGCCACCTGGTGGGGCCGCCTCTGGATCAACGGCCTCGAGAAGCTGGGGGACGACTACGAGAACCGCCTGCCCCGCGGCAAGAAGTACGCCGAGGATGGCCACGTGTCGCACTTCGGCGTGCAGCCCGGCGAGATCCAGGCCCGCGTCCATGGCCGCAAGACCTACAACGTGACGCTGGGCCTGCCCGCACTGACCTCTGCCCAGTGGGGGAAAGCCCTGGACCGCATCGCCCTGGAGAGCCGCTTCGTGGCCTCCCTCCTGGCGGGCGAGATGCCGCAGGGCCTCGACGAGACCTTCCGCGAGGCGGGCGCCAGTCTCTATCCGCGCGTGCCCAAGGAGCTGCAGACCCACTGCGACTGCCCCGACTGGGCCAACCCCTGCAAGCATGTGGCCGCCGTGTGCTACGTCATGGCCGAGGCCCTGGACCGCGATCCCTGGCTGCTCTTCGACCTGCGCGGCAAGAGCCGCGATGAGGTGCTGCAGGCCCTGCAGTCCGCCCTCGACGCCGCCGCCGTGGCCGCCCCCAAAAAGCGTGGCCGACCGCCCAAGAAGAAGCAGACTGTGGCCGATCTCCTGCGCCGCGAGCAGGCCGAGCCGGAGCCCTGGCGCCGACTGCCGGACGAGGCCTATGACGCGCTGCCCATGCCCCTGCCCGAGATCACCATCCCTCGCGTGATCCCGCCGGATCCGTCCGTGTTCACGCAGCTTGGCCCCCTGCCCCACGCGCGCATCGAGACCAGCCTCTGCCTGGCCGCGCTCATGCACCGCACGGCGCAGTGGGTGCAGCAGCAGATTGAGGATGGCCCGCGCCGCCTCGAGGATGAGGAAGGCGAAGGCGGCGAACTCGAGCAGCCCGCCTCACCCTTCGACGCCCCCCTCCAGCCCGCCCCCAAACCCAACCGCAACTGGCGTCACAAGAAGCGGCGCTGGGGCAAAAAGGGCGGACAATAACCCGTCCCGAACCCGTTCCGGAGTTTCCATGCGCACCATCTCCACCCCGAATGCCCCCGCCGCCATTGGTCCCTACAGCCAGGCCCAGATCTCAGGTAATCACCTATACACCTCGGGCCAGATTCCCCTCGTGCCCGAGACCATGGAGATGGTGACCGGCCCCATCGAAGCCCAGGCCGAGCAGGTGCTCATGAACCTCAGCACCGTGCTCGCCGCCGCCAGCACCGGCTGGGACCGCGTGGTGAAGACCACCGTCTTCCTCACGGACATGGCCGACTTCGCCGCCTTCAACGCCATCTACGAAAAGGCCCTCGGCACCGCCAAGCCCGCCCGCAGCACCGTCCAGGTCGCCGCCCTGCCCCGCGGTGCGAAGGTTGAGATCGAGCTGATCGCGGAAGTGTAGTTTGCACACAGCATCGGCCACCGAACTTGACTCTTGTTGCTAATTGATTTTCTTGGAAATCTGAGCTGAAGG
>Ga0265327_10003270_pt1 | contig 15700 bp, 17 predicted proteins | sample 41621metaG_FD_202089 | JGI IMG/M metagenome (GOLD analysis project Ga0265327, IMG submission 202089) | Rhizosphere microbial communities from Carex aquatilis grown in University of Washington, Seatle, WA, United States - 4-16-21 metaG | ecosystem: Host-associated > Plants > Roots > Rhizosphere... | reverse complement strand
GCCGAGACCTATTATTTCTGCGCCACCAGCGACAACGCCGCCGACTGCCCGGGCCAGTGGGCCTTCTGCCGGGCGGCCTGCGGCTCCTCCGCCCCCCGGCTGATTCCCGCCCCGCATTAGAGATTGGCTTCACCGCACACGCGACAAGGCTTGGCGTTCCCATACGGGCGCCTCTAATATGACGCGCGTCACCTTTTTCAGCCCCAGGTCTCGATGTCCCAGGTCGCCTATCTCCCCGTCGGCAAGCGTGAACAGACCAAGGTTCAGAACCGTGCCGCGATCCTCGATGCGGCCCGGGAAGTGTTCGGCGAGCTGGGCTATGACAACGCCACGGTGCGCGACATCATCCGCCGCACCGGCCTCGCCGCCGGCACCTTCTATAACTACTACCGCTCCAAGGACGAGGTGGCCGCGGCGCTGTCCGACGACGGCGCCCGCCGCTTCGCCCCGATCCTCAAGGCCCAGCGCGCCCAGGCCAGCGACCGCGAAGGCTTCGTCCGCGCCGCGGTGGCCGCCTATTTCAACTTCCTGGCCGACGAGCATCAGAACTGGCTGGCCAAGCGGCCGGTGGGAGAGCCGCACCTGCACGTGATCCATGGCGAGACCCCGGAGATGGTGGCGGTGTTCAACGAGGTCCGCGACGCCATCGCCACGGAGATGGGCGCCGAGGCCGGCATGGGCCCCAGGACGCTCGCCGCCGATCCCGACTACCTGGCCGCCGCCTGCATCGGCGTGGCCCGGGAGGTAGGAGACCAGATGCTCACCCGCCGCCCCTTCGACGTCGAGGGCGCCACGGAGTTCGCTGTCACCATGATCCTGACGGGCCTGCGCGGCCTGCCCCAGGCCTGAGGATGGCCAGTCTCTCCACCCAGAGATTCGCCGCCCGCCTGCTCCTGTCCCTGCCCGCGCCGATCCTGCGCACCCTGGCCGGGGGCGGGGTGGTCTATCGCGGCGGCCGCACCCTTGACCCGCGTCTGCAGTTCCTCGCGGCCTCCACGGCCCGGGCGCCGGCCATGACCACGCTGTCGCCGGAAGAAGCCCGCCGCGCCAACGACCAGGGCCTTGCGGCGCTCACCGCCAGGCCGGAGCCCGGAGTCCGGGTCGAAGCCTTGTCGATCCCCGGCCCCGAGGGCGCGATCCCGGCGCGGGTCTATCGGCCGGCCGTCCAGGACCCGGCCGCGCCGGTGCTGGTCTATGCCCACATGGGCGGCGGGGTGATCGGCGGGCTCGACACCTGCGACGCCTTCTGCTCGATCCTGGCCTGCTGCGGCCGCTGTCCGGTGATCTCGGTCGACTATCGCCTGGCGCCGGAACACCGGTTCCCCGCCGGCCTGGACGACGTCATGGCCGCCTATCGCTGGGCCCGGGACAACGCCGCCCGCTTCGGGGCGCCCGAGGGCCGCGCCGCCATCGGCGGGGATTCCATGGGCGGCAATTTCGCCGCCATCATCCCCCAGCAGCTGAAGAAGGCCGGCGAGCCCCAGCCCGACCTGCAGCTCCTGGTCTATCCTTGTGTCGACGTGGCCAGCGAGACCATCTCGATGAACACCTACGCCGACGCCTTCCCCCTCACCCGGTCGCTGATGGAGTGGTTCATCGGCCACTATATGGGCCCCGAGGCCGACCCGTCGGATCCCCTCTTGTCGCCGATCCGGGAGAAGGACCTCACCGGCCTCGCCCCCGCCATCGTGATCACCGCCGGATTCGATCCCCTGGTGGACCAGGGGGAGGCCTATGCGCGGCATCTGAAGGATGCGGGCGTGCCCACCGTCTATCGCTGCTATGACAGCCTCTCCCACGCCTTCACGGCGTTCACCGGCGCAATTCCCTGCGCTGACGTGGCCTGCCGCGAGATCGCCGGCCTGGTGCGCGAAGGTCTGGAAGGACGGATCCACTGATGCGGGCTTTGGTGGTGGAGGAGCTGGCGGCCGACTACGCCGGCTGCCGGGTGAAGGACATTCCGACCCCGGAGCCCAAGGCCGGCGAGGTGCTGATCAAGGTCCGCGCCGCGGCGGTGAACTTCCCCGACCTGATGCAGACCCGGGGCGAGCACCAGCACAAGCCCCAGGTCCCCTTCATCCCAGGCATGGAGCTGGCGGGCGAGATCGTCGCCCTGGGCGATGGCGTTGAGGGCTGGAAGGTGGGCGACGCCGTGGCCGGCGGCTCCCGCACCGGTGGGTTCGCCGAATATGCCGTGAGCCCGGCCCAGGCCCTGCACCGCAAGCCGCAGGCCATGAGCTTCGGCGAGGCGGCCGGTTACCAGGTGGCCTATCTCACTGCCTATGTGGCCCTGGTGCGCCGGGCCCAGGTGGAGCCCGGGGAATGGGTGCTGGTGCTGGGCGCCGCCGGCGGGGTGGGTCTCGCCTGCGTGGACATGGCCCGCATCCTGGGCTGCAAGGTGATCGCCGCCTCGGCCTCCGACGACAAGCTGGCGGAGATCCAGCGCGACTATGCCCCTGACGCCGTCGTCAATGTCACCGGCGGCTTCCGCGAGCGGGTGAAGGAGATCACCGGCGGGCGCGGGGCCGACGTGATCTATGACCCCGTGGGCGGCGACGTGTTCGACGAGAGCCTGCGCTGCATCGCCTTCAATGGCCGCATCCTCTCCATCGGCTTCACTTCCGGCCGCCTGCCGACGCTTCCAGTGAACATCGCCCTCATCAAGGGCTTCTCGGTCATGGGGGTCCGCGCCGGCGAATATGGTCGCCAGTTCCCGCAGAAGGGCCGCGAGAACAATGCGGCGATCTGGAAGATGGCCGAGGACGGCCTGGTGAAGCCCCGGGTCGACGCCGAGTACCCCCTCGACGACTGGCGCGCCGCCTTCGACACCCTGGCTGACCGCAAGGTGGTGGGGAAGACGATCGTGCGACCGGATCTGTGAGGGCGCCGGAAATGTGGGTTGGCCGTATCGCGCTTGCGCTCGTCCTAGGCTTTGCGATCGCACTTGTCGTTATCGCGGCGAAAGGCGGCATCACGATCAGCGTCAATGGGCCGGTGCAGCATCATGGACAAACGCTGGCCCATCCGACGCTCTGGATCGCAGGATGGCTGTTCGTCATCTTCGCGGCTGTGGTCATCGTTGGCGCCACGCTCATCCGATTGGCGCTCCGGCTTGTAAATGGCCTCCTGCGGAACTGGAGAGCGACATGACCATCGGCAACGAATACGAGCTCGAGAAACTCCGCATCGTCGGCCGCCTGGTGGCCCGCACGCTCACCGCCATGGGCGAGGCCCTGGAGCCTGGCATGACCACCCGGGAGCTGGACCAGCTGGGCCGGGCCCTCCTGGAGAAGGAAGGCGCCCGCTCGGCCCCGGAGGTCACCTATGACTTCCCCGGCGCCACCTGCATCTCCATCGGCCCGGATGTGGCCCACGGCATCCCCGGGGACGCGGTGGTGAAGGCCGGCGACCTGATCAATATCGACGTCTCCGCCGAGATCGACGGCTTCTTCGGCGACACGGGCGCCAGCTTCGCCGTGCCCCCCACCGCGCCCCGGATCGAGCGCCTGTGCCGCGACGGCCGCCGCGCCATGTGGACCGGCATTCGCGCGGTGAAGGCCGGCGGGCGGCTCAATGATGTGGGCCGCGCCATCGAGGGCTTCGCGCGGAAGAACGGCTACAGCCTGGTGAAGAATCTGGCGAGCCACGGGGTCGGCCGCTCCCTGCACGACGAGCCGCGGGAGATCGCCACCTGGAACGATCCCGCCGACACCCGCCGGATCCATGAGGGCCTGGTGTTCACCATCGAGCCCTTCCTGTCCCTGGGCGCCGACTGGGTGGAGGAACGCCCCGACGGCTGGACCCTCTATCCCCCCGGCGGCGAGCCCACCGTGCAGTACGAACACACCCTGGTGGCCACCTCGCGGGGCCCGGTGATCCTGACCCTGGGCTGACATACCCCCGCTCACCCCGGCGACAGCGAAGCTGTCGCCGGGGTGAGCGGGATAGGGGGAAGCCCCTAAACCCCCTCATCCAGCACCATCACCGGCCCACCCGGCAGGATGACCTCCCGCGCCGGGCCGCCGGCCGAGGCCACATCCAGGCGCGCCACGCCCTCGATCCCCGCGCACAGCACCAGGTCCGTCCCGTCGCCACGGAACAGCTCGCCGTCATGCGGCGCAAACGCCGAGGTCACCGGCCCCGCCGACCCATAGCCCAGGGCCTCCAGATCCCGCGCGGCCCGCGGCCTGTCCGCCGCCCCCAGCCAGACCCGCGCCAGCCTGGCGCCAGTCTCCGGCGGCGGCCGGACCGGATAGAGCGCGCTGGCGAATTGCGGCGAGGCCCAGGCCCCGGGGTCCGGATCGTAGTCGATGACCGAGATCTGGGTCAGCAGGCCCTGGCCCCTGCGGAACAGGGCCATGGACCAGGGATAGGCCGGCGTCCCCGCCGGGCGGTCTTCGCGGCGGATCATGCGGGTCGCCCAGCCCTGGGCCGCCGCCAGGCTTTCGACCTCGTCGATGCGGCCGCGAAGGATGAGGGCGACCGACGGGACCTCGGCCGTGAACACGTCCAGGAAGGGTCCGCCGGCGAACCGGACGCCCCGGGAGTGGGCCTCGCCCGCCGGCGAATAGCCGTCGAGCGCCGGCAGGTCGGTGGCGGTGGAGGCGGAGGCCACCAGTCCATCCCGCGCCGGCGTGCGGATCACCACATGGTCGACGAAGAAGCCGCCCGGAAACCCGTCCATCGCCTAGCTCCGCCCCGTCCTTTGCGGCCACCTGAAGTGAAGCCTATAGGACACGATCGCCGCAGCAAGGCGGGCCAGCGCCATACGCGGTTGACATCCCCGGCCCGTTCCCCTATCCACCGCCGCTCGATTTCGACCCCGGAGCTATTCCCGTGAAGCGCACCTTTCAACCCTCCCGTATCGTGCGTGCGCGCCGTCACGGCTGGCGTTCGCGCATGGCCACCAAGAACGGCCAGAAGGTGATCGCCCGTCGGCGCGCCAAGGGCCGCAAGCGCCTGACCGCCTAGGTCGGACGCCGCCGGGTGTCCGGATGACGGACCCCAACTTCCCCATCGAACGCCTGAAGCGCCGGCCCGACTTCCTGTTGGCCGCGAAGGCTGAATCCTGCGCCCGTGGCGCGGTGGTGCTGCAAGCCCGTCACCGGGCCGATGAGCAACCTCTTGTCCGCGTCGGCTTCACCGCCACCAAGAAGGTGGGCGGCGCCGTGGTGCGCAACCGCGCCAAGCGGCGCATGCGCGAGGCCGCGCGGCGTCTTGTCCCCCTGTTGGCGCGCCCCGGCCATGACTATGTGTTCATCGCCCGAGGCGGCGCGCCTACCCGCCCCTGGGAGCGCTTGCTTGACGACGTGAAAAGCGCGCTGATAAGCCTCGCCGCCGACAACGAACCCCGTGCCCGCGCGTCCGTCCGCGCCCCCTCCCCCGAATCCTGAGCGCGCGCCCCGCATGCCCGACCAATCCAACCGCAACACCGTCATCTTCATGGTCTGCGCGTTCGTCCTCCTGATCGCGTACCAGGTCTTTGTCATGGGGCCTCAGGCCAAGCGCCATGAGGCGGAGCTGAAGCTGCGCCACCAGACCGAGCAGGCCCAGGTGGTCGCCGGCAAGGTTCCCGGCGCACTGTCCGTCCCCACCTTCCAGACCCGCGACCAGGCTGCCGCCAAGAGCCCGCGGGTGGCCATCGACACCCCGGCCCTCTACGGCTCCCTGGCGCTGAAGGGCGCGCGGATCGACGACCTGTTCCTCAAGGGCTATCGCGAGACCGTGGATCCCAAGTCCCCGGCGGTGGAGCTGCTGCGCCCCGAAGGCTCAGAACACGCCTGGTTCGCCGAGTTCGGCTGGGCCGGCGCCAATCTGCCGGGCCTGCCGACCCCCGACACCCTCTGGACCGTGGCCCAGGGCTCCAAGCTCGCCCCCGGCCAGCCCCTGGTGCTCACCTACGCCAACGGCCAGGGCCTGACCTTCACCCGGCGGATCGAGCTGGACGACAAGTTCATGTTCACGATCACCGACACGGTGGCCAACGGCACGACGGCGCCCATTACGCTTGCCCCCTACGCCTCCGTGCAGCGCCAGGGCGCGCCGGAGAACGCCGGCCGCACCAACGCCCATGAGGGCGCGGTGGGGGTGCTGGACAATGTCCTGCAGCTCGTGAACTACAAGGACTGGAAGAAGAAAGGGGAGAAGGACTTCTCCTCCAAGGGCGGCTGGCTCGGCGTCACCGACAAGTACTGGCTGGCGGCCCTGGTGCCCGACCAGGCGGAGAACACCCACGCCACCTTCAAGGTCACCCCCTCCGGCGGCGTCGACATCTATGAGGCCAATTTCCTCGGCCAGGGCCGCGCCGTGGCCCCGGGCGCCCAGATCACCCATGTGAGCCGCATGTTCGCCGGAGCCAAGACCGAGCCGGTGCTGCGCGCCTATGGCAAGGACCTGGGCATCCCGCGCTTCGTCGACGCCATCGACTGGGGCACCCTCTATTTCTTCACCAAGCCGATCTTCTGGATCCTCGAACAGTTCCACAAGGTGTTCGGCAATTTCGGCCTGGCGATCCTGGCCCTCACCGTCCTGGTGAAGCTGGTGTTCTTCTACCCCACCAGCCTCAGCTTCGAGTCCGCCACCAAGATGAAGAAGGTGCAGCCGGAGATGGAGGCGCTCAGGACCCGCCATAAGGACGACCCGGCCAAGCAGCAGCAGGAGCTGATGGCGCTTTATCAGCGGGAGAAGATCAATCCCCTGCTGGGCTGCCTGCCCATGCTGGCGACCATCCCGGTGTTCCTGGCCCTGTTCAAGGTGCTGTCGGTCTCCATCGAGATGCGCCACGCCCCGTTCTTCGGCTGGGTGCAGGACCTCTCCGCCCCCGACCCCACCAGCATCTTCACCGCCTTCGGCCTGCTGCACTGGGATCCCACGATCATACCGGTCGTCGGCGCCCTGATCGCCCACCTGGGGGTCTGGCCCCTGCTCTACGGCCTGTTCCAGTGGCTCACCCTGTCCATGAGCCCGCCGGCCGGTGATCCGACCCAGCAAAGGATCATGCAGTTCATGCCGGTGATGTTCACCCTGATGCTGAGCCAGCTCGCCGTGGGCCTGCTGATCTATTATTCGTGGTCCAACCTGCTCACCATCTTCCAGCAGTACGTGATCATGCGCCGCTTCAAGGTGGACAATCCCATCGACCGGATGATCGGCAAGCTTACCGGCAAGCCCCAGGGCGCCGGGTGACCGGCGTCCCCGCCCCGGACCCCATCTTCACCGAGGACGAGGTCGAGGCTGCGCGCGTGCTGTTCGCCCGCGAGGCGTCCTTCATGATGGGCGCCGTGGCCATGGACGGCCTGCCGGATCCCGACCTGCCGGAAGTGGCCTTCGCCGGCCGCTCCAATGTGGGCAAGTCCTCGCTGATCAACGCCCTGGTGGGGATGAAGAAGCTGGCCCGGGCCTCCAATGAGCCGGGCCGCACCCGCGAGGTGAACTTCTTCGTCCTTGACGGCCGCCTGCGCCTCGTCGACCTTCCCGGCTACGGCTGGGCCAAGGCCTCCAAATCCACGGTGAAGCAGTTCCAGAGCGTGGGCCGCGACTATCTGCGGGGCCGCCCCAATCTCAAGCGCGCCTATCTCCTGATCGACGCCCGCCATGGCCTCAAGGAGGTGGACCTGGAGCCCATGGCCGCTTTCGACAAGGCCGCGGTCTCCTACCAGATCATCCTCACCAAGGCCGACAAGATGAAGCCGTCCGAGGTGGAGGCCCTGACCCTCAAGACCCAGGCCGCCATCGCCAAACGGCCCGCCGCCTTCCCCCGCGTGCTGGCCACCTCCTCGGAAAAAGGCTTCGGCATCCCCGAACTCCGCGCCGAGATCGCCGCGGCCTGCGAAGTCCGCCTGGAGCTCTGAGGCTCCCGCCTCGAAGATCTGAACCACGAAAAACACGGAAAGCACCGACGCCTTGCGGCGAAGCCGCGAACCCATCCCGGCGCAGAGCTCGCAGAGCGACCGATCCCTTCGTGTTCCTTCGTGTCCTTGGTGTCTTCGTGGTGAAATCTGACGTCCGGACTACGCCATGGCTGGGAAGGCGAGCGCGGGCGTCACCGCTTCATTCAACCACGAAGACACCAAGGACACGAAGGAACACGAAGGCGACAGGGCACCTCGCGACCACCGCACCCAGGCTAAGGTCGCGGCTTCGCCGCAAGGCGTCCGTGCTTTCCATGTTTTCCGTGGTTCCCAATCTTCCTTTGCCCATGCACCGGGCCAGGGGCTGGCCTGACGTGGCGGCACGGGGCTAGATCGCGGCGAATTCCATCAGGAGCCCGCCATGCTCGAGACCTCCGGCCGCGCCGTCTATGACGCCGACCTCGACCTGTTCCGCGACCAGGTCCGCAAGTTCTACGCCCAGCATCTCGTCCCCCATCTCGACCGCTGGGAAGAGGAGGGCGTGGTGGACCGGGCCTTCTGGCTGGCCTGCGGCGAGGCCGGGATCCTGTGCCCGCAGGTGCCGGCGGAATATGGCGGCCTCGGCCTCGACTATCGCTACAACGCGGTGATCGGCGAGGAGCTCTCCTATGCCGGTTCCTCGGCCGGCATCACCCTGCAGTCCGACATCGTGGTCGACTACATCATCAATTATGGCTCCGAGGAGCAGAAGCAGCGCTGGCTGCCGGGCATGGTCTCTGGCGAGGTGATCACCGCCATCGCCATGACCGAGCCGGGCGCCGGCTCCGACCTGCAGGGGGTGCGCACCACGGCCAAGCGCGACGGCAATCACTATGTGGTCTCCGGCTCCAAGACCTACATCACCAACGGCCAGAACGCCGACCTGGTGGTGGTGGTCGCCAAGACCGACCCGGATAAGGGCTCCAGGGGTATCTCCCTGGTGCTCGTCGAGACCGACCGGGCGGGCTTCAAGCGCGGCCGCAACCTCGACAAGATCGGCCAGAACTCCGCCGACACCTCCGAGCTGTTCTTCGAGGACGTGCGCATCCCCATCACCAACTGCCTGGGGGAAGAGGGCAAGGGCTTCGCCTATCTGATGAACCAGCTGGCCCAGGAGCGCCTGCAGATCGCCATCGCCGGCCAGGCGGGCGCCCAGCGGGCCTTCGACGAGGCGGTGAAGTTCACCAAGGAGCGCAAGGCCTTCAAGTCCACGGTGTTCGACTTCCAGAACACCCGCTTCACCCTGGCCGGCCTCAAGGCCAAGCTGCAGGCCGGCTGGGCCCATCTGGACTGGTGCATGGCCCGCCACCTGAAGCGCGAGCTCACCGCCGCCGAGGCCTCGGCCGCCAAGCTGTTCCACACCGAGCTGCAATGGGAGGTCTGCGACGCGGCCCTGCAACTGCATGGCGGGGCCGGCTACATGAACGAGTACCCCATCGCCCGCCTCTGGCGCGACGCCCGGGTGCAGCGGATCTACGGCGGCACCTCGGAGATCATGAAGGAAGTCGTGGCCCGGTCGATCTGAGATCCTCGCTTCCCCCAGTCATGGGGAAGTGGCCCGACGGCGCCTTCGCTGGCGGGTCGATGGGGGTGTGAATCTGCAGCGCATCGCCCTTCAGACTCGCACCCCCATCGTCATTCGTCGCGTTCCGCGCCTCATGACACTTCCCCCACGATGTGGGGGAAGCTGTTCCCTTACGGCTTCTTCGCCGTCTCGCCGCCCTTCATCACGAACACCGGGTGCTGCAGGACGGTGACGTCCGCCAGGGGGTCGCCCTTCACCCCCACCAGATCGCCATAGGCGCCCACCTTCACCTGGCCCACGTCCTTGGCCTGGCCCAGCGCCTCGGCGGCGGTGACGGTGGCCGACTGGATGGCCTGCAGGGGCGTCGCGCCCCATTGCACCATGGTGGCGAACTGCTTGGCGTTGGCGCCGTGCGGATAGACCCCGGCATCGGTGGAGAAGATCATCTTCACCCCGGCCTTCAGGGCCTTCTGGTAGTTCTGCCGCTGGATCAGGGCCACGTCCCGGTCCTTCTGCAGGTTCTCTTCCAGGATGCCGTTCTTCTTGCCCTCGGCCTGGGTGTAGTCGGTGTTGTAGATATCCATGCCGAAATAGGCGCCCTTCTGGACGGCGAGCTTGATGCCCTCGTCATCCACCAGGCTGGCGTGCTCGATGGTGTCCACCCCGGCCAGGATCGCGGCCTTGATGCCCGAGGCGCCATGGGCGTGGGCGGCCACCTTCAGGTTGGTGGCGTGGGCCTCGTCGACGATGGCCTTGATCTCCTCGAAGGTCAGCTGCTGGGCGCCGGGGGTGTCGCCGTGGCTGAACACGCCGCCGGTTGCGCAGATCTTGATCACCTGGGCGCCGTACTTGTGCAGCTGGCGCACCATCTGCCGGCCCTGGTCGGGGCTGTCGATCACCGCATAGCCCTTCTGGTTCATCGAAGGCGGGAAGAAGGTCGAATCGCAGTGCCCGCCCGTGGAGCCGATGGCGTGGGTGGCGGTGACGATCCGCGGGCCTTCCACGAAGCCCGCGTCGATGGCCTGGCGCAGGCCCACATCGTCGAAGTTGTCGGCGCCCACATTACGGATGGTGGTGAAGCCGGCCTCCAGCGTCACCTTGGCGTGCTGGGTGGAGATCACCGGCCAGAAGCTGTCGGTGAACAACAGCGAGTTGTACCCGCCGAACAGCGGCGACGAGGTGATGTGGGTGTGCATGTCGATCAGGCCGGGCAGCAGGGTGACGCCGGGCAGGTCCACATGCTCGGCGCCGGCCGGGACCGGATCGCCCTGTTTGCCCACCACCGTGATCCGCCCGTCGACGATGATCACCTGCGGCTTGTCAGCCTCCTTGCCAGTGGCGACGTCCACCAGCTTGTCGGCGGTGACCGCAACGGTCCTGGCCTCGGCGGCGAAGGCGGAAAGCGCGAGGGCGGCGCATGTGGCGAAAAGGGCGGTGAGGCGCATGAAATCTCTCGAAACAGAAACGAAGTGGGGAAGCTAGCACGGCGGCGCTTCAGGTCGAGGGCCGAAGCCGCGCCCGCAAAGGTGACAGCGGCCCCCACGTCCGCTATCGGAGCGCTCCGACCGGACGGGAGACTGCGCGACGTGACCGACGCTGCCGAGGAACAGGGCTGGGCCACCGCGAAGACCCTCGCCGAGGCCCTGCCCAATATCCAGCACTATGACCGCGAGACCATCGTGATCAAATATGGCGGCCACGCCATGGGCGAGGAGACCGTCGCCCGGCTGTTCGCCGCCGATGCCGTGCTGCTCAAGATGCTCGGGGTGCATCCGGTGGTGGTGCATGGCGGCGGGCCGCAGATCTCCCGCATGCTGGACAAGGCCGGCGTGAAGTCCACCTTCGTCGATGGCCTGCGGGTCACCGACGAGGCCACCATGGAGGTCGCCGAGATGGTGCTGTCCGGCGCCATCAACAAGGAGATCGCCAACTGGATCACGCTGGCCGGCGCCACCGCCGACGTGCGCGGGGTGGGCCTGTCGGGCAAGGACGCCCGGCTGATCACCGTCGAGAAGGCCAAGCGCACCCGTAAGGATCCGGGCAGCATGATCGAGGAGGCGGTGGACCTGGGCTTTGTGGGGGAGCCCACCAAGATCGATCCCAAGCTGATCGAGGCCCTGATCTATGCCGACCAGGACTATATCCCGGTGATCGCCCCCATTGGGGTGTCGGAGACCGGCCAGACCTATAACATCAACGCCGACACGGTGGCCGGCGCCCTGGCCGGCGCCCTGCGGGCCAAGCGCATGCTGCTGCTCACCGACGTGGCCGGCGTGCTGGACGCCGACAAGCAGCTGATCCGCCAGATGACTGTGGCCGAGGCGCGGGACGCCATCGCCACCGGCGTCGCCTCCGGCGGCATGATCCCCAAGCTGGAGACCGCCATCGCCGCGGTGGAATCCGGAGTGGAGGCGGTGGTCATCCTCGACGGGCGGCGGCCCCACGCCATGCTGGTGGAGCTGTTCACCGATCACGGGGCGGGCACGCTCATCAAGGCCTGAGCCGATGACGCCCCCCGATCACGTGACCGCCGACCTCCGCCACATCGATACCTGGCTCTTCGACCTGGACAACACCCTCTATCCTGAGGAGTCCGGCTTCATGACCCAGGTGGAGGGCAAGATGACCGACTTCGTGGAGAAGGTCACAGGCCTGCCGCGGGCCGAGGCCTTCATCCTGCAGAAGAAGTACTATGCGGAGCACGGCCTCACCCTCACCGGCCTGATCCGCCATCACGGGGCCGACCCGGCCGACTTCTTCGCCCTGCACCACGACCTGTCGCTGGAGGCCCTGTCCCAGGACCCGGACCTGCTGATCGCGCTCGCCAAACTTCCCGGCCGCCGCTTCGTGTTCACCAATGCCGACGACAAGCACGCTGAGCGGGTGATGGCCCATCTGGGCCTGACCCACCTGTTTGACCAGGTGTTCCACATCCACTCCTTCGGCTACGCCCCCAAGCCCGATCCCCTGGGCTTCCAGCGGATGATCGACGCCCACGGCATGGACCCCGCCGCGACCGCTTTCTTCGAAGACTCGGAGCGCAACCTGAAACCCGCCAAGGACCTGGGCATGACCACCGTACTGGTGGGCCCCCGCGCCCGGGCCTCGGACGCCGCCTTCGTCGACCACAAGACCCACAAGCTCGCGCCGTTCCTGAACCACGCGCGCCTCAAGGAACTCCACTGATGTCTCAAGACCTAAAGTCCGTGATCGAAGCCGCCTGGGAAGACCGCGACGCGATCAATACGGCCACCAAGGGCGCCGTGCGCGAGGCGGTGAACGAGACGCTGGAGCGCCTGGACGCCGGGACCCTTCGGGTCGCCACCCGCGGCGACGACGGGGTCTGGACCACCCACCAGTGGGCCAAGCAGGCGATCCTGCTGTCCTTCCGCCTCAACCCCAACCAGCTGGTGGAGGCGCCCGCCCCGGGCCCCTACTGGGACAAGGTGCCGTCGAAGTTCACCGGCTGGGACGCCGCCCGATTCGAGGCCGCCGGCTTCCGGGCCGTCACCGGCTGCGTGGTGCGCAAGGGCGCCTTCATCGCCCGCGGCGTGGTGATGACCCCGTCCTTCGTGAATATCGGCGCCTATGTGGACGAAGGGACCATGGTGGACACCTGGGCCACAGTGGGGTCCTGCGCCCAGATCGGCAAGAACGTGCACCTGTCCGGTGGCGCCGGCATCGGCGGGGTGCTGGAGCCCCTGCAGGCCAACCCCACCATCATCGAGGACAACTGCTTCATCGGCGCCCGCTCCGAAGTGGCCGAGGGCGTCATCGTCCGCAAGGGCAGCGTGCTCTCCATGGGCACCTTCATCACCTCCACCACACGCATCGTCGACCGCAAGACCGGCGAAGTGTTCATGGGCGAGGTGCCGCCCTATTCGGTGATCATGCCGGGCTCCATGCCCAGCCCGTTCGGCGAAGGCCTGCCCTCCATCAACTGCGCGGTCATCGTCAAGACCGTGGACGAGCGCACCCGGTCCAAGACGAGCATCAACGAACTGCTGCGGGACTAAGGGCGGGCCCCAACTGCGCTGAACCGACCTCCCTCCCTCCGGTCATTCCGGCGAATGCCGGGATGACCGGGGGGAGGTAGCCGGGCGACTGGGAGTCAGCCGCCCCCCAGCCCCGCCAGCCAGGTCACCACGTCGGTCTCCAGCTCCAGCCGCCGGTCCTGGAAGGCGTGGTCGCTGGGCAGGGTGATGTCGGTGACATGGCCGCCCGCCGCGGCCACCGCCTGGGCGAGCCTGTGGTTCTCCGCCCCCAGGGCCTTGGCCGCCCCGATCACCAGCAGCGGTCGTTTGCTGAGCGCCCCCGCCCAGGCCTGATAATTCCAGTCTCCCTGGTGGGCCACCGTCTCCTCGAACACGCTAAGCGGCGTCGCGCCGGCGAGCGAATTGCCGAAGTCATCGAACTCCCGCGCCGCCACCGCCGGGCGCTGGGCCGCCGGGACCTTGGCCAGCTGCGTCCCGGTCTCGCCGACGTTCCAGGCGTCCAGCAGCACCACCCCCGCAAGGTCGGGATCATGGCGCGCATGCGCCGCGGTGGCGAAGCCCCCCATGCTGTGGCCGCCCAGCACGATGCGCTTCACGTCGATCCCGTACTTCGCGGCGATCTCCGGCTGGCGCACATAGGCCACGGCGGCGTCGGCGTCCTCCAGCACATGGGCGAGGGAGAACGCGCCCGGACTGCCCCAGGATCCGCGATAATGCAGGGTCAGCACGTTCCAGCCGGCCCTTCGTACCGCCTGGGCCAGGTCGAGGTTCTGCTCATTGCCCGGCAGGCCATGCAGCAGGACCAGGGTGGGGTGCGGCCCCGGCCCTCCGGCCAGGTAGAACAGCCCGCCCATCCCCAGGCCCCCGCTGGGCACCAGCACCTGCGACGAGCTCGGCGGCGGGGTGAGGCCGGGCGACTGATCGTGGATCACCGCGGGCGCATAGGTCTGGGCCGAGGCAGGCCCCGCCGCTAACGCCAGGACCAGAGCGGCCGAAGCCAGCAGCGTGTTCATCGCGGTTCCCCCAACGGGCCGTCCCTCGGCCCTCGTTCCAAAGCCTAGCATCAACCGACGGCGACGCCATCGGCCGGCTCGCCCCCCGACGAACCCCCGTGTATGAGGCTTGAGCCCTCTGGCCGTCCGGGACCCCACGATGACCGACCTCGCCTCGCACGACCCGGTGGGCCCCGCGGAGATCGCGCTGCCCTGCGCCGACCTGGCCTCGAGCCTGGCCTTCTTCACCGGCGCGCTCGGCTTCCGGGTCGAGACCATCTTCCCGGCCGACGATCCCCAGGTGGCGAGCCTCTCCGGCTACGGTCTGCGCCTGCGCCTCGCGCCGGGCGACGGCGATCCAGGCCGCATCCGCCTGCCCTGCGGCGCCCCCGGCGAGACCCCGGTCCTCACCGCCCCCAATGGTACGGTGATCGAGCTGGTGGAAGCCGATCCCCCGGTCGTCCTCCCGCCGCTGGCCCCCGCCTTCCTCGTCACCCGCGCCGGCGACGGTTCGCCCAGCCAGGCCGGGCGTGCCGGCATGCACTATCGCGACCTGATCCCCGGCCGGCTCGGGGGCCGGTATATCGCCTCCCACATCTCCATCGCTGAGGGCGGCCCGGTGGCCGACTGGGTGCATTTCCACAAGATCGCCTTCCAGATGATCTTCTGCCGCCGGGGCTGGGCGCGGCTGGTCTATGAGGATCAGGGACCTCCCTTCCTCATGCAGGCCGGCGACTGCGTGCTGCAGCCGCCGCGCATCCGCCACCGGGTGCTTGAGAGCTCGGACAGCTTTGAGGTGGTGGAGATCACCTGCCCGGCGGCCCACGAGACCCTGGCGGACCACGGTCTGGACCTCCCCACGCAGGTCCTCGCCTGCGACCGCGACTTCGGCGGCCAGCGCTTCCACCACCACATCGCAGCCGGGGTCCCCTGGACGTCCCACGCCGTCCCCGGCTTCCAGCGCCGCGACACCGGCCTGGCCCAGGCCAGCAGGGGCGTCGTCGACGCCCAGGTGATCCGCACCGCCGGCGGCCGCGACCTGCAGGTCTCCGCCCATGACGGCGAACTCCTGTTCGGCTTCCTGCTGGACGGCGCGGCCACCCTCCGCCACGCCGGCGCCCACCCCCTCGGCGCCGCCGACGCCTTCGTCATCCCCGCCGGCCAGCCCTGGTTCCTCGAGGCCTGCAGCGAAGACTTCACCCTGCTCCAGGTCACCGCCCCGGCTCAGGCGGAGTAGAAGTTCCTGCGCCCCATCCTCCCCCGTTCACGGGGGAGGGGGACCGCCGACAGGCGGTGGAG
>Ga0265327_10003268_pt1 | contig 15703 bp, 11 predicted proteins | sample 41621metaG_FD_202089 | JGI IMG/M metagenome (GOLD analysis project Ga0265327, IMG submission 202089) | Rhizosphere microbial communities from Carex aquatilis grown in University of Washington, Seatle, WA, United States - 4-16-21 metaG | ecosystem: Host-associated > Plants > Roots > Rhizosphere... | reverse complement strand
CATCCAGGTTCCCTATGATCGCCCGGACCGGCCAATCGCCTCCTACACCATCTCCACCGCCCACGAGGCGGGCTGGACCTGGGACATCGGGCTCAGCGAACGCCGCGGGGTCGGCTACGTCTTCTCCAGCGCCCATACCGACGACACCCGTGCCGAGCAGGTGGTGCGCGACTATATCGGCCCGAAAAATGAGGGCCTGTCCGCGCGGCTGCTGAAGTTCAATATCGGCTATCGCGAGACCCAGTGGATTGGCAACTGCGTGGCGGTGGGCCTGTCGGGCGGTTTCCTCGAGCCGCTGGAATCCTCCGGCATCGGCCTGATCGAGACAGCGGCCTACCTGATCGGCCACCTGTTCCCGTTCGATGGCGACACGGCCCCCGTCGCCAGGCTCTTCAATGAGCTGATGAGCGCCCGCTACGCGCGGATCGTCGACTTCCTGAAGCTGCACTATTGCCTGAGTCAGAGGCGGGACTCCGCCTTCTGGAGCGATAACGCCCAGCCGGCGACGATCCCCCAGAGCCTGGCGGACAAGCTGGCCATGTGGCGGGCCCGGCCGCCCCACCGGCTGGACTTCATCGCCGACCTGGAGATGTACCCGACCTCAAGCTGGCAATACGTCCTTTACGGCATGGAGTTCGCCACCGATCCGTCCGGCTTCGCCGCAGCCCATCCGCGCCTGGCAGAGGCCCGGCGGGAGTTCGCCATGGTGGCCCAGGTGGCCGAACGGGCGATGGCCGACCTGCCCGATCATCGCGCCCTGGTGGACGCCCTCTACGCGCGGGCCGACCAGCCGGCCGCCCGGACTGCGAGGGCGGCGCGATGACCGCCTCGGCTCAGGGCGCCGAGGCCGCCCTGGTCTCGGTGCTGATCCAGCTCATAGTGATGATCGCCGCGGCGCGCGGGCTGAACACGCTGTTCCGCAAGCTTGGCCAACCTGGAGTGATCGGCGAGATCATGGCCGGCCTGATCCTGGGGCCATCCTTGTTCGGACACCTGTTCCCCGGGGCGGCCCTCGCCCTGTTCGGCGCCGCACCGGCGCCGGCGATCAACATGATCAGCCAGATCGGTCTGACCTTGCTGATGTTCCAGATCGGCATGGATTTCGAGTTCGGCCTGCTGGCGAGCGGCCGCAATCGCCGCGCGGTCACGGCGGTGGCCTTCGCGTCGGTCGCGACACCGCTGGCCCTGGGGGTGAGCCTCGGCTGGCTGGCGGCCCCCATTTTGGCCGGCGGAACCGATCGGCTGGCCTTCAGCCTGTTCACTGGCGTGGCGCTGGCCATCACCGCGGTGCCGATCCTGGGCCGCATCCTGCGCGAGTTCGACCTGACACGAACCCGCATCGGGGTGGTGGCGATCTCGGCGGCGGCGATGAACGACCTGGCGGGCTGGGTGATGCTGGCGGCGATCTCGACCTATGCGGCCGCCCGGTTCACCGGCGCGGGCCTTGCGGTTCAGCTCGGCGGCCTGGCCGCGTTGGGTCTTCTCTGTCGCTTCGGCCTGTGGCCAGCCTGCGCCTGGCTGGTGCGCAAGCTGCCGCTTCGCAACGGTGATCTGGCGCCGAACCTGATGGCCGTGGTGCTGGTGCTGGTCATGGCCCTGGCGATCTGCACGGCGAAGCTGGGGGTGTTCGCGATCTTCGGCGGGTTCGCCGCAGGCCTCCTGTTCCATCGGCACGCCGCCTTCGTTGCGGCCTGGAGACGGCAGGTGGGCCAGTTCGTGCTGGTCTTTTTCCTGCCGGTCTTCTTCACCTTCACGGGCCTGCGGACAAACGTCCTGGGTCTGGCCGCCGGCGACCTGCAGTGGCTGGTGCTGATCCTGGCTGTGGCGGTCCTCGGAAAGCTGGTCCCGGTCTATGTGGCCGGCCGCCTGACGGGCTTCGATCGCGATGAGGCCGCCATCCTGGCGACATTGATGAACACCCGGGCGCTGATGGAGCTGATCGTCCTCAATGTCGGCTACGACCTGGGTGTCGTGCCGCAGAAGGTCTTCACCATGCTGGTGATCATGGCGGTGGCCACCACGGTGATGACGGGCCCGCTCCTGAGGATGCTCCTGCCACGCACTGGGCATGTGGCGCCGGTGGGGGTCGAAGCCTAGATGAGCGCCTTGCTCAGCGCCGGCGCGGGCTCGGCGCGGCGCAGACCGGACGCCGCCATCCATCCGTAGGCGGCGACCCAGGCGTAGCAGGCGACGGGCACAAACAGGGCCAGGCTCAGCCCCACATTGTCGGCTGCAAATCCGGTGGCCAGGGGCACGACCGCGCCGCCGACGATCGCCAGGCACAGGATTCCGGAGCCCTGCGGCGTTTCCTCCCCCAGGTCCTCGATGGCCAGGGTGAAGATGGTCGGGAACATGATCGAGTTGAACAGGCCCACCGCCAGGATGGTGGCGGCGGCCACGATGCCGGCAGACAGGCCGGAGATCGCGGCCAGGCTTCCCGCGCCAATGGCGCAGCAACTGAGCACCAGCCCGGGCCGAACCCGGCGAAGTACGCCGACGCCGATGAAGCGGCCGATCATGGCCAGGCCCCAGTAGATGCTGACCATCGAGCCTGCCACCTGGGCCTGGGCGCCCAGGACATGGGAGCTCATAAGGTAGTTGGCGATGGCACTGCCGATCGAAACCTCCGCGCCCACATAGGCGAAAATCGAGACCGCGCCCAATGAGAGGCGCGGGTTCCGCAGCAGACGCAGGGAAGCGCGCAGGGGTTGGGCCTTGGCCTCGGGCGCCCAGTGGCGCACCGCCCAGCACAGGCCGGCCAGGGCCAGCAGCGCCACCGCAATGCCCAGGAACGGCGCCTGCACCGCATGGGCCTCGTGGCGGCGCGCGGCCGCCAGGGCGGCCACGGACAGGGTGGCGGGATCGGGGGTCGCCATGCCGCCCCTGAGGATCAGGGCGGAGCCGAAGATCGGGCCGATCATGGTGGCCACGGAATTGAACGCCTGGGCCAAGGTCAGCCGGCTATGCGACCTGGCCGGGTCGCCAAGGCTGGCGGTCATTGGATTGGCGGCCACCTGCACGGTGGTGACCCCCGAGGCCAGGATGAACAGGGCCAGCAGAAAGCCAGGATAGGTCCCCAGCAGGGCGGCCGGGGTGAACAGCAGGCAGCCCAGGGCCATAACCAGCAGTCCGACGGTGACGCCGCGCAGATAGCCAATGCGGGTGAGCAGCCAACCTGCGGGCACAGACACGATAAAATAGGCCAGGAAGAAGCAGAACTGGGTCAGCATCACCTCGGCGTAGCTGAGCTGGAACATCGCCTTCAGCTTCGGAATCAGCGTGTCCACCAGGACCGTGCAGAAGCCGAAGGCGAAGAACAGCGACATCATCAGGCCGATAAGCCTGCGCTGATGCGCGCCGCCTTCCGTGCCCGTCCCGGCGCCAATAGACGTCTGCATTGGTGGTCTCCCCAGGATCCGATCCAACGTCGGTTGGCGTGAGGCTAGTAGATATGACAGCGCTGTCAATATCCGGCTCACCAATTCACCTCTTGGCGGAGCTGGGGGCGCCGGGAACGTCCTTCCATCGGAAAATGCTCGCTTCAAAAGATCGGTTATTGACTTGAACTCAATAATTGATCGAAAACGAACAATAAATAAGAGATTCACTCAATGATGGGGATGCATCTATGTATCGATCCAATCTGAAGGACATGCTGCGCGCCGCGTCGGCGGTCGGCCTGCTGGCGGGCCTGGCGCCCTCGGCTCACGCCCAGGCGCAGGACCAGGGCGTTTCCAACCTGGCCGAGGTGGTGGTCACCGCCCAAAAGCGCGAGGAGAAGCTGCAGGAGGTGCCGCTCTCGGTGGCGGTGATCCCCGCCCAGACTTTGGCGGCGTTCAAGTTCAACCAGGCGACGGACATTCAGTACCTGGTCCCGGGCCTGACCCTCACCAATTCGGCAGGGCCGCGGAATTTCGGCTTCTTCGTGCGCGGGATCGGCACCAGCTCGTTCTCCTCGGAATCCATTGAGGGCAGCACGGCCTTCGTCCTGGACGGCGTGGTCCTTGGGCAATCCGGCTCTTCGCTCACCGACCTGCCCGACGTGGATCGGATGGAGGTGCTGCGTGGCCCGCAGGGTACGCTGTTCGGCAAGAACGCCTCGGCCGGGGTGATCAGCGTCACCACCCGGCGTCCCTCCGACACCTTCGGCGCCGAACTCAGCGCCAGCTACGCCGATCCCGACAATGAGCGGCGGGTCTCCGGCCTGGTGACCGGCCCGATCGGCGACAACGCACGCTTCCTGATATCGGCGCGGGTCAATCAGCGGGACGGCTATGTCACCAACGTCTTCGACGGTCGCAAGCTCAACAATGAGGACAACTGGGGCGTCCGCGGCAAGCTCGAACTGGACCCGACCTCGAAGCTGCGGGTGACCCTGATCGGTGACTATTGGAGCCGCCAGGCCACTTGCTGTGTCTGGACCCTGGCGCGGGTCGGCCCCTTGCCCTCGGCGGTGGAACTGGTGGAACTGGGCGCCGGGATCGTGCCCGGGCCCGACAATCTGAAGACCGACATCAACGGCCCGGTGTTCGCCGACTCCAAGAGCTATGGCGGCTCGGCTCAGGCCGACTATGAGCTCGGCGGCGACTTCACCCTGACCTCGATCACCGCCTGGCGCCGCTTCCTCACCCATGATGGCCTGGATTCCGACTCCAGCCCGATCAATGTGCTCGACGTCAATTTCGCCAACTTCAAGCAGAGCCAGGTGACCCAGGAACTGCGGCTCACCTCGCCCAAGGGCGGCCTTGTCGACTATGTGGCCGGGGCCTTCTATTTCGACGGCCACGTGCGCTCGACCTCGGTCCAGCTGTTCCCGACCATCCCCGCGCCGTTCGTCAGCGACATGGTCACCAACCAGGCCAGCACCACCAACATCGCCCTGTTCGGCCAGGCCAATCTCAACTTCACGCCGCAGTTCCGGGGCATCCTCGGCGCCCGGGTGCTGCACGAGCGGGAAGAGGCTCAGAAGGATCGCGCCGATCCGCGCTTCCACCTGACCTCCGCCGCCCATGCCTCGAAGACCGACGACGCGGTCGTCTGGCGTGTGGGTCTGCAATACGACTTCCGCCCCGGCGACATGGCCTTCGTCACGGCCACCAAGGGCTATAAGGGCGGCGGTTACGACACCAATATCGGTCTGGCGACCCTGCCGGACGTGCAGCCGGAGAAGCCGCTCAACTATGAGCTTGGCCTGCGGACCAGCTGGCCGGCCCACCGGCTGATCGTGAACCTCACCGCCTTCCACACCGACGTGAAGGGCTATCAGGCCGCCGCCCGGGACGCGGGGCCGCCGCCTGTCACCCACATCTTCAACGGCGAAGCGGTGACCAAGGGCGTCGAGTTCGACGCCACCTGGCGGCCGCTGCCGGCGGCGGACTGGACGCTGGTGGCCTCGGGCGCCTATGTGGACGCGCGCTGGGGGACGTTCGCCAACGCGCCGTGCTTCACCGGCCAGACCGCGGCCCAGGGCTGCCTTGGGGCGCAGCAGAACCTCACCGACGCACGCCTGCCGCTCTCGCCGGTGCTGAGCGGCAATCTGGGCTCGCATTTCGAGACGCCGACGGCGGGGAACCTCAGGACCACCTTCGACCTGGGCGCCAATTTCCGCAGCTCGTCGCTGATGGCCTTCCCCAACGATCCCAGCACCCGCCAGAAGGGCTACACCCTGGTGAACGCCGCGGTGGGCCTGGCCTCGTCCGACCATCACTGGAAGGTCTCGATCTTCGCCAAGAACCTCACCGACCAGCGCTACAGCGTAGTGGATTTCTCCACCCCGTTCGGCGGGTCGGTGGGAAGCTACAGCCAGTTCATCCCCTATGAGGCCCAACGGATCCTGGGCGTCGGCCTGGACCTTGCCTACTGACGATCCTCCCCGAACACTGAGGGCGCGGACCGCCGCGCCCTCGCTTTTCGTCTGACCTGCCGCAGGACCTCCATGCGCCTTCACCTCCTGATGATGACCCTCGCCCTGGCGCTTGGGCTTTGCGGCTCGGTCCAGGCCGCGCCCCGGCCGCCCTTGGAGGGCGCGCCCGTCACCGTCCAGGTGGAGAGCGGCGCCCTGAGCGGACGGACCTGGGACGGGGTGCAGGCGTTCCGGGGCGTTCCCTACGCTGCGGCGCCGGTGGCCGAGCTACGCTGGCGCCCGCCCCAGCCCGCGCCCGCCTGGAGCGGCGTCCGTGAGGCGATCCGGTTCGGGTCGGACTGCCTGCAGCATCCCCTGCCGACCATCGTTGATCCTGGCTCAGGCCAAGCCACGAGCGAGGACTGCCTCTATCTCAATGTCTGGGCCCCCGCCTCGGGCCCGCGCCGTCCGGTGATGGTGTGGATCCATGGCGGCGGCTTCACCATTGGCTCCGGCGCCATGGTCGCCAGCGATGGCGCGGCCCTGGCCCGCCAGGGGGTGGTGGTGGTGACGTTGAACTACCGGCTGGGCCGTTTCGGCTTCTTCGCCCATCCGGCGCTCACCCGCGAGCATCCGGACGAGGCGGTCGGAACCTATGCGCTGATGGACCAGATCGCCGCGCTCGCCTGGGTGAAGCGCAATATCGCCGCCTTCGGAGGCGATCCGGCCAGGGTCACCCTGTTCGGCGAGTCCGCCGGCGGCGGATCGGTCATCGCCCTGATGGGCTCGCCGGCCGCGCGGGGGCTGTTCCACCAGGCCATCGTGGAGTCCGGCGGCGGCCGGGACGCGCTGCCCGGTCTGGAGCGGGCGACCGCCGACTATCCGGCGGGCTATGCGGCGGGCCGGGCCTTCGCCATCAAGGCCGGGCTGACCGATCCGGACGCTGCAGCCCTGCGCGCCCTGACGGCGGACAAGGTGTCGGGCGACCTCGGCTTCACCAACAATCGCAACCGGTCGGACTATTCGGGCATGGTCGTCGACGGCCGTATTGTGACCGGCGACCCGGCTGCCATCTTCGCGCGCGGAGAGGAGGCTCCGGTCCCCCTGATCATCGGTTTCAACAGCGCCGAGCTCGGCGGGGCCAAGGTTTTCACCGCCCCCATGACCAGGCAGGCGGCCGCCCGGTTCGGTCCGCAGGAGACGGCGCTGCGCAAGCTCTATGATCCCGATGGCGGCGAGGAGGGCCTGGCCACCCACTTCCTCAGCGACGTGATCTTCGCCGAACCGGCCCGCATGCTGGCCCGCGCCCACGCCAGGGCTGGGCGGCCGACCTTCCTCTACCAGTTCTCCTATGTGGCGGAGGCCCAGCGCGCCAAGGCGCCCGGCGCCGGCCATGCCAGCGAAATCCCCTATGTGTTCGACACCATCGCCCTGACGGATCCCAAGGCGACGTCCCAGGATCGGGCCGCGGCGGCGGCCACCAGCGCCTTGTGGGCGAGCTTCGCGCTCCGGGGCCGGCCGGCAGGGAAGGGGCCCGCCTGGCCCAGCTACACCGCCGCCTCCGACACCTTGATGGACATCACCCCCGAGGGGGCCCTGCCGCTTACCGGGAGGACCCGGGCGCGGCTCGATTTCCTCGAGGCGGCGCAGGCCGCTTCCCGCGACTAGGGCCGCGATCTATTCTGGCCGCTGAAACGACTATCGATTCATTTGGACATATTCAGGTTGCCCACCAAGCTGCCCTCCGTGGCCACCTTCAGCGCGCCCGGCGCCATCTATCCGGGCGACCCGGCGCGCAGTCCGGTGGAGGCTGCGGCGTTCTGGTTGCGGCGGGATATCGTGCGGGGCGTCTTCGCGCCTCTTGAACGGCTGAAGGTCGAACAGCTCACCCAGTTCTATCCGGTCGGCCACACGCCGATCCGCGAAGCGATCAGCCGGCTGCTCGGCACCGGCCTGATCACCCATGAGCCGCAGAAGGGATATCGCGTCGCTGACGTCTCGCTCGCGGACTACAACGACGTGCTCGACATCTACCAGCGCCTGCGCCGCCTGGCCCTGGACATGGCCATGGCCCGCGGCGACCAGGCCTGGGAGGAGCGGGTGGTGGTGCAGATGCACCGGTCCCTGCGCGTGCGTCCGGTGGAGACCGAGCAGGGCCCCGAGGCGAGGGAGCTGTGGCAGCGGGCCTATGGCGACCTGCAGGCCGAGCTGGCCAGCGGCTGCGCCTCGCCGGCGCTGATCCGCATCATCCGCAACATCGGCGCCCGGGCCGAGCGCTACGGCAATCTGTTCGGAGACATCAGCTCCGAGCTGAACCGCGACCACGCCGCCGAACATCGGGAGATCGTTGACGCCCTGATCCGCCGGGATCCCCAGCGCGTGCAGGCCCTGCTGGACGCCTCGGGCGCCCTGTCGAGGCCGATGCGGGATTCCGTGGTGGCGTCGCTAGGCCAGCGCGGGGCTTCCCTGTCGCCCCAGGTCTCGAACGACAGCGGCGCACCGCGGCCGCGCGGCAGGCCTCGCAAGCTGGCGGCGACCTAGAAAGGCTCCCGTCATTCGATCTAGAAATAACAATATTTCAAATAATAGATCGAATCATTGACGAGAATTTCGATCCCGCGGATTGTGCTCTCCAGAGGCGAACAGCCCTCAGGGGCGTGCCGCCCCTGAGTTTGGGGAGTGCGATGTCCGGGGTTCCCAACATGTCGATCGGAGCTGGTGCGCCGCCGCGCCTGCTGGTCGGATTGAGCCTGGTGACCGTGATGGCGACACCGGCCTGGTCGCGGGCGCCTCGCGGCGATCTCGCCGCCATCCTGGCCGGGGTGAAGGCCGCGGGCTACGAGGCCGTCCAGGGGCGCGATCCTGCGGCGGCGCGGGCCGCCGGCCTGATCCCCACAGCCATCGGACGCCTCGATCGGCCGGCCGATGCGCGCGAACAGGCCCGCCGTCACAAAGAGGCCGGCGACAACGGCCTCACCCTGCATGTGGGGACGGGATTCGAGACCGACGACGAGGCGACGCGCCTTGTGGCGGCGGTGGTCGACGCGTCCGTCGCCGAGGCCTTCCCCGTCTATGTGGAGACCCACCGGGCCACCATTACTCAGGACATGAAGCGGACCTTGGACCTGATCGCCCGGGTCCCGGAGGTGCGGTTCAATGGCGACTTCTCGCATTGGTACACCGGCCAGGAAATGACCTACGGCGATCTCGACGCCAAGCTCCGGCGCCTGAGGCCGGTCGCCGACCGCACGCGATTCATTCATGGCCGGGTGTCGAGTCCCGGCTGTATCCAGATCGGCGTTCGGGACGGGACCCAGGAGGTTCATCTCGAGGTGTTCCGGCGTCTCTGGACCCGCAGCTTTGAAGGCTTCCTGGCCGGCGCGAAGCCCGGCGATGTGTTTGGCTTCTATCCGGAGCTGCTGCCGCCCAGCTTCCACTATGCGCGCCTGGTCGCCGGCCCCGACGGTGAGCCGCGTGAGGAGACCGATCGCTGGGAAGAGGCCCTGGCCCTGGTGGAGGTGGCGCGGGCCTGCTGGGCCCAGGCCGAGGCCATCGTCGCGGAGGGCCAGCATGCTTGAGGCCCGCACCCCTTGGGGCGCCGCCGGTCCTATCGGCGGCTCGGCCGGGTTCCGATGCGCGACCTGGAGACTCTGACTTGACCCTTGCCCCTCATTCCCTCCCACCCTCTGCGGAGCCCGCCATGTCCGAATCCGTCCCCGCCCTGCCTCGGCCCCATCCCCGCAATCGGGGCTTCGCCTGGCGCGATACCGACCAGGCCCGCCTGCGGCGGCTGACGCCCGATCAGGTCGACCAGTTTGACACTCTGGGCTTCTTCAAGCTCGAGGGTCCGTTCACGCCCGAGGAACTGGCGCGGGTCGCCGAGGCCATCGACCCTTTGGACGCAGAGGGTGAGCAGCTGCTGCGCGAGCGCGGTGGCATCGGACTGTCATCCCTCGACGCGATCACCTTCACCACCCACCTGGTGAAGCGCTCCGAGACCTTGCGCGCCTTCGCCGCCCATCCGGCCCTGAAAGACGTCTGCCACGATCTGATCGGCGACGACGTGCGGCTCTACTGGGATCAGTCGGTCTACAAGAAGAGCGGCAAGCCGCAGGAATTCCCCTGGCATCAGGACAACGGCTACACCTTCATCGAGCCCCAGCAGTACATCACCTGCTGGATCCCGCTTGCCGATGTGGACGAGACCAATGGTTGCCCCTGGATCGCGCCGGGCCTGCATCGGCGCGGAACCTTCGAGCACTGGCCGACCCCGATTGGGCTGAAGTGTCTCGAGGATGCGGCCGATGCGGTCTGTGTGCCGGCCAAGGCGGGCGACGCGATCGTCTTCTCCTCGCTCGCGCCTCATCGCACCGGCCCGAACCTGAAGGCGGGGACGGTGCGAAAGGCCTATATCCTGCAATATGCACCCGATGGGGCCATCGCCTATCCCCGCGGCGGCGAGGCGACGGCGCAGGCCGACCCGGAGCGGCAGTTCGCGATCCTCGAACACGGGCGTTGAGCTGGCGGGTCGGGCCTTGACGCCTGCTATTCGCTCTCCATCGCAGCCCACAGCGCCTTGACCCGGTCGCGGATGGCCAGAGCTTCGGCCCACCGGTCGGACAATTCCAGCCCGTCGGCGCCCGTAATGGCGTAGGGCGGGGGGCCAAGCTCGCACAGGAAGATGGCGACGCCGTCGGCTGGCGCCCGCGCCCGCCAGGCGCGCAGGCCGTAGTCCCACCAGCGCTCGAACTGCTCGACCCAGCCGCGATGCTGCGGAAAGTCCAGCTGGACCTGGATCTGCTCGTTCGAGGCGACGCGACCCTGGAACGACCAGGAACGGTCGAGCACCCGCCGCATCATGGCCTCGGCGGCCGGGTCAATTGGCAGGGCGAATTCGCGGTCGACGACGAAGTGGCTGAGATCGGCGCACAGGTTGAGCGCCTCAACTGCGTCCAGCAGCTGCAGGGTCGGGTAGAGATCGTTCAGCAGGCCGTGCCGATGGGTTTCGAACTGCAGCGGGAAATCGGCCTGGTCGGCGATGTCGATCCAGCGCCGGGCCACCGCGATCATCCCCTCCAGGTCGGGCGGCATCACCTGGCCGATGACGCTGAGGAATGGCGCGCCGAAATCCTTGGCCATGGCCAGCATGAAGCGCAGTTCGTCGTCGCTGCGGGGAAAGCCGTTGAACAGGCATTTCAGGCCGTGCTGCTCTAGCAGAGGCCGGGTCCGCTCCGCCAGCGGCGCGTCGGTCATGGCCAGGTCCAGGCAGACGCCTGAAAATCCAGCCTCGGCGATCCTGGCGATCTGGTCCTCGAGCGGCGCCTCGGCCTCGCCAGGACGGCGCAACTCCATCGCCCAGAGGGACTGGTAGACCTTAAGTTCGCTCACGCTTTGACCGGCGCGCTCCGGTCGAACTGGCGAGAATAGTCGGCGCCAGTCCCGACCCAGACGCGATCATCCGGGTAGTCGGCTTCGTCCTGCTTCCAGAGCGCTGAGATGATTGCAGCCTGGAAGCCCAGATAGGTCATGGTCGGCGGCGTGATGCCCCGCGCGACGAAGATCTCCTGATGCAGCGCTTTCAGCCGATAACAGGGCACGGACGGAAAGCTGTGATGGGCGCTATGATACTGCATCTGCCAGCCCATCCAGCGCATGAGAGCGTTGGTGCGGGTGCTGCGCGTGTTCTCGAGCATATTGTCGATATGCGGCAAGCCCACGTGCTCGATGGTGTTTTGCAACTGATGAGCGGCCTTGGTGAGGATCATCGGGGCCAGCCAATAGGAAACCGCCGCCCAGCTATGCGCATAGGCCGAAACGCCGCCGATCAGCGCGTAGCCGAGCAGGTGCAGGCGCGCCTCCAGGATCACCGTCGCCCGCGATGGGCCCTCCACATAGGGTTCCTTCACCACGCCAAACGCGTAAAGGAACAGCGATGAAATATTGGCGTACCAATATTCGATCCCAATCAGGCGGGTCAGATAAGACAATAGAGTAAATTTCGGCCGATATAGCTCGCCGTCCTGACGCCAGAGGTTGGTGTAGCGATGGTGAGCGAAGTGCTGAACTTTATCCGCATCGCGTGGCGTGATCAGGATAAAGCCGATCAGGCGGCCGAACAGTTCATTCAAGACTTTTCCCTTGAAGACTGTGCCGTGGCTGAATTCATGTTGGCCGGCATAGAGGTAATTGATCAGGACGCCGTAGACCACGAAGGCGGGCAGGGCCCACACGGTCCCGTAGACGGCGTGCAAGGTCACGCCCGCCAGCGCGATGGCCCCGAAATGGCTTCCGGTCTGCAGCCAGCCCCGCCAGTCGGACCGAAGGGTCAGCTCCCGCAGGCGATCGCGATCGATCAGGTCGTTGCGGGCGAGGACAGGTTCCATATCGCGGGGCCTATTTCGACAAAAGCGGCGGATCGATACCGACCTTACCCGCCCTCGGGCGGTGATAAAGCCCACCCTGCTCAACATCGCTTTAGCTGGACTTGCCGTTGTGACCAAGCCTGTCACTGTCGCCGCAAGCTGCGCGTGGTGCGCCGGTTCGAGGGCGTCGGACGCGATGGCGGGCAAGAGCGAGGACGGCAAGATCGGCGTCGGCCTGGCGGCCATGCTGGTGGCGGGCAACATGATCGGCTCGGGGGTCTACCTGCTGCCGGTGGTGCTGGCCGGCGTCGGCGGCGTCAGCCTGCTCGGCTGGGGCGTCGCCCTGGCGGGCGCACTGGTCCTGTCTGTCATGTTCGCCGGGTTTTCGCGCCATGGCCTGGATTCCCCCGGCCAGGAGGGTCTGATCGGCCGCATCGCCGACGGGCTTGGCCCGTTCTGGGGCTATCAGGCCGCCGCGCTCTACTCGGTGGCCTGCTGGGTCGGCAATGTCGCCATCGCCCTGGCGGTCACCGGCTACGCCGCCAGCTTCGCGCCGGCCCTGAAGGCGACCGGCGCCAGCCTGACCTTCACCGTCGTGGTCATCCTGGCGATGACGGCGCTGAATATCTTCGGCAGCCGGCTGGTGAGCAGGCTGCAGGGCGCGACCCTGCTGCTGGGCCTGGCGCCGGTGGTGCTGATCGGCGTCGCCGGATGGGCGGTGTTCAATCCGGCCTTGTTCGCCGCGCAATGGAATGTCGCCCATGCCTCGCCGAGCCAGGTGCTGGGCGTGACCATGTTGCCGATCTTCTGGGCCTTCCTCGGGCTGGAGAGCGCCACGGTCTGCGCCGTGCGCGTGCGAGATCCGGAGCGCAATATCGCCACGGCGACCGTCATCGGCGTCGCGGCGGCCGGGATCATCTATGCCGGCGCCTGTGTCGTGCTCCTGGGCATTCTGCCGGCCAAGGCCATCGCCGCCTCCACCGCACCCTTCGCCGACGGCGCCTACGCCATTCTCGGCCTCGGCGTGAGCGCGGTCGTGGCGGTGTGCGCCATGATCCGCGCCTCGGGCACCTTGGCCGGCTGGATCCTGGTCTCCGCCGAGACCGGCCAGTGCGCCGCCGCCGCGGGGCTGTTTCCCAAGGCCCTGGCCTTGCCGGGCCCCAAGGCGACGGTCCGGACCCTGGTGGTGATGGCGGTCATCATGGTCGTCATCACCTTGCTATCCGCCGCCCCGGCCTTGGCGCAGCAGTTCACCACCTTGATCGATGTCGCCGTGCTGCTCAGCCTGGGCATGTATATCCTGGCGGCTGCCGCGCTGTGGCGGCTCAGCCGTCAGGAGCCGAGCCGCCGCCGACGCCTGCTCGTCCGCTGCGCCTGTGGCCTGGCGATCGCCTTCTGCGGAGCGGTGCTGGTGACCTCGAACCGGGTGCTGCTGCTTTGGACCTTTGGCGTCGCCGCGGTCACCGCTGTCGCCTACGTCTCGGGCTTGCGCGGCCGGGTCGCCGGGGCCGAGACCTGAGGCGACCTCTTCTGTGAGTCCCGTCAGGCGGCCGTTTCGACCTTGTGGACTCAGATCGCCAGCGCCGTCCCACCGCGTGGACGCGAGACGTCCGGCCCTTGGGCCAGATCAGGGATTCCGGAGACCACTTTGGGGGATAGTGGCGGTGAGAGAGGGATTCGAACCCTCGTTACGGTTTCCCGTAAACACGCTTTCCAAGCGTGCGCGATCGACCACTCCGCCACCTCACCGGCCGCCGCGAACGGCCGGGGCCGATCGCGGAAGGGGCGCAATAGCTCAGGACGCCTTTGCGGGCAAGCGGCGTTGCAAGGCTGCGGCGAGACGTCGGGGGTTGAACAGCGATCTGGGCTCGTCCCGGGCAAGGGCGTCAAGCAGCACCGGGCTCTGGGCCCGCCAGGCCGACAGCCGCGCGCCGGCGTCCGGTGCGCCATTGGCCACCGCCTCGGCGATCTGCCCCAGGGCCCGGTCGGCGGCCCGCAGGCGCTCCCGGTCCGCCGCCAGGCCCGGCCCGGCATAGCGCTCGTCGATCAGGAACAGCCGCGCCCGCGCCGCACGGATCAGGGCGGCGGCGGCGGGGCGGTCGCCCTGGTCCATGAGCGCGCCCGCCGCGGCCAGGGCCCGCCAGGCGTCATCCATCAGACCGGCCATGGTCACCGGGACGGACGCCGCCTTGGGGCAGGCTTCCGGGGACAGGGCCCGCACATAGTCGGCCAGGCCTTGCAACACCGCGGCCGCGGGCTCCGGCCCGTCGAACTCCTCCGTCACCAGGCCGTGGATGAACGGCTCCAGGGCGTGGGCCTCCGGCGCCTGCGGGATCTTCAGCCGCGCCTTGGGGCCGCTGAGGTCGGGGATCGGCTTGGGATTGTCGATGCCGTCGCCGCGATGGGTGGAGAACAGGGACGAGGTGACATCCGCCGTTCCCGGCGCTCCGGAAACCCCCGGGAACAGGAAGTCCGGATTGGTGCGCCCTGATCTGTGGCAGGTCTCGCAGGTCACTCCCGCCCGGGCCGCCTGGCCCCCAAGCGTCAGGGGGGTGCGGAAGGCGGCGCGCCCCACCTCAACCGACAGGCGCCGGGCGCGGTCTGTGGGCAGGGTCAGGCATTCTGTTGGCGCGCGGGTGAGCACCGCCACGGCGTCCGCCTTCGGCCCCAGCCAGCGCAGGGTGCGGATCGGCGCATCGCCGGCCTGGGAGGCGCCCCCGGCCGCGGCGGCGGCCAAAGGGAAGACGCCCGCGCCGGCGGTGAAGGCGAGCAGGACCGCGGCGATCCCGGTGAACCTTGCCGGCCAGGCGGTCGGAGGAATGACCCTAGATCCCGGGTTCGTGGCCGGCGGCGATCCAGCTGCGCAAGGTCTCGGCCTCGGCGCAGCCATAGGCGCAGACCTTGTCCAGCCGCGCCAACATCTGCTTCGCGCCAGCGATGTCGCCCCGGGCCACCTTCAGCTCGCCATAGTATTCGGTCGCCCCCACATGGTCGGGGGCGATGGCCAGGGCCTGGCGATAATAGCCTTCCGCCCGGTCATAGGCCCCCTTCTTGCGCCAGGTGTAGCCCTGATAGGTGAGGATGTCGGGGTGCGGGCCGAAGGCCAGGCGGGCCTTGTCCAGGGCTGCCAGCGCCTCGTCATAGCGCCGCTCGTTCACCAGGCTCACCGCCTGCACATAGGCTGCGTCCCCCGCCTTGGCCCCGCCGAACAGCATGGGCGGAGGCGTGAGCCGTGCGCTGGGCTGACCGCCCATGGACGCCTGCACGGCGTCCGTCGCCGCCTTGAGGCTGTCGGCGTCGGCGCAGGAGCCACAGGCCGAAGCCTTGGCCTTCAGCCAGTCGAGCTCGCTCTGGGCCTTGCCGTCCTTCAGGCTGCCCAGGGTGACGCCCAGGCCGCGATGGGATTCCACATCGTCCGGTTCCAGCTTGATGGCCTTCTCATAGGCCTTGCGGGCGCCCTTGAGGTCCGAGGCCTCGGCCTTGGCTCCCCCCAGCAGGC
>Ga0265327_10003267_pt1 | contig 15713 bp, 15 predicted proteins | sample 41621metaG_FD_202089 | JGI IMG/M metagenome (GOLD analysis project Ga0265327, IMG submission 202089) | Rhizosphere microbial communities from Carex aquatilis grown in University of Washington, Seatle, WA, United States - 4-16-21 metaG | ecosystem: Host-associated > Plants > Roots > Rhizosphere... | reverse complement strand
CGTGCATGGTGTCGAGCCTCAATCGCCGGGCGGCCTCTTCCAGTGACCGAACGCTGACATCGACGCCAACGACCACGTCGTAGTCCTCTTTGATCAGGCGGGTCAGCAGAGCCCCCGCACCGCAACCGAGGTCCAGCACGCGGCGAGCTCCCGACGCCTTCAACACGGCCTGGACGCTCCCCAGCCGCTGGTCGCGCAGCGAAACGCGCTCCTCGAGATCCTGCTCGCGGTCGGGCGCGTCGGGATCCTCCGCCGGCGGGGCGGCCTCATCCATCTCCAGCAGAACGGGGGCGTACAGATGGGCCTGCTTCTTCAGGTAGCGCCGGACGATGAGATCGCGCTGGGGATGAGCCGGGAGCCAGCCCTCACCGCGGCGCATGAGCTTCTCGACCTCGGCCGTGTCGACCCAGTAGTGCTTGTCGTCGTCGAGCACGGGGATCAGCACATACAGGTGGGTCAGCAGGTCGGCCAGTCTCACCTGCCCGCTGATCCGGAGCGACACATGACCGCTCCCCCACTCGGGGAACATCGGGTCGAGCTCGATCTCCTTGGCGTCCACCTCATAGCCGAGAGGCTCAAAGAGATCGCGGACGAGCGAAGCGCCGCCGCGGGCGGGCACAACGGGCAGCGTGGCTTCCAATGGGATCGCCGTTGCGACCAGCTCCTCGTGTCCCTTGCAGAAGCCGGCCATGGCGCTCTTGAAAACCGTGAGGAGCGCGACCGACAGGAACGACGACGCGACATAGGGACGGTCGTTGACGTACTGGGCGAGCGCAAAGCTGTTCGGACCGCGGCCTCGCCTGACCAGGCCCACCGGGTCGATGTCGAGAAACAGGGCCGCCGTGCATCTGTCCTCGCGGGCCTCGGGATAGAGGACGTGCGCCTCCCCGAAGGGAACGTCGAATGTCTGGACCCGGTCCGGGTGCTTGTGCAGCAGAAACCCGAGATCCGTGGCTGGGCTATGGGTCGTTGTGATCGTCAGGAGCACGGGCTCTGAGGCTACCGGGCGCTTGCACCTCGGCCCGGCCTATTTCCCCGGTGCGCTACAGCCCCAGGTCCGGCTGCGTGCCGCCGGCTCTATCGCGCTCGGCAACCACCTTCTTGACCATTCCGAGAACGCGGATGATCGCGAAGCTGTACGGGATCGCGATCACGACGAACAGCACCAGAAGCCACGTGGGCCGGTGGAGGTACACCTCGAAGGCGAACGCGATCCACAGGGCCGCGAGGGCCCCGAGGAAACGCAGGCGGGCGGTGCTGTAGCTCATCGGCTTGGCCGGCTCCTGACGCTTCGATCCCATCACCTTGGGAATCGACCTGTACCCGGGTCCGCTTTAGCGATTCCGGACGCACCGGGGCCGCCGCCGAGGTCCTCACCTCAGTGGAATCTTGCCCATTTCAATCCCGCGCTGAAAGGCATCACGCTCGTCGCGATGTGGCAGCCCTGGCTGTAGCCGGCTTCGAATTCGGGGGTCGTCTGTATCGCGGTGACCGTGCCGGAGATACGGGTGCCGTGGGCCGAGAACTTCCCCGACACCTTGAATTCAATAGGTGCGTAGCTCAACGTCAGGTGGTATTCGAACGCGCCCGACGCGCTGACCCTCGTCGGGTGGTCGTAACGGGCGTCGGATTCCGTCCCGAGCGCCACGTTGCCCCCTTTTGTGCAGGTCACCGGAACCGCTTCGATGTTGGACGGGATCAGGGTCGTGATCTGCCCATGCAGGTTGGTCTTGGCGTAGACCTGGATGTAGGCGCGGCCGGCCCCCCGCAGAGGCGCCTTCGGCGCAGCGATGTGGACAGTCCGCTTTGAGAGGTTCGTGGGGAAGCCGGCAGTCGCGGCAAAGGCGCTCCCTACGAGCGACACCGCAGCCGCCGCAACCAGGACCGGCACCGTCCACCTCGACGTGGGTCTCAGTCCAGCTCTCATCTTTCCCCCTCCCGGCCGTGGCTGTCGGTTCCGATCGGCGCGATCCTACTCCGAGCCTTCCCGAGGGGCGCCCGCGGCCGGGATCCCATGGTCGCCGCCGGTGTGCTTTTGTTTCACCCGATGACTCCTGTGGAGGATTCGACGGCGGCACAGTCCTGGGGACCGGTTGCGATGCCCCATGTGGAGGGTGTCTCGCATCGCATGGTCGATGTGGGCGGCCTGAGGATGCACGTTGCGGAAGCCGGCTCCGGCCCGCCGGTGCTCCTGCTGCACGGCTGGCCGCAGCACTGGTATGCCTGGCGTGGTGTGATTCCGCGGCTGGCAGGGAGCCACCGGGTCATCTGCCCCGATCTTCGCGGCTTCGGCTGGAGCGACGCGCCTGCCGGCCCCTACGCCAAGGCCGAACTGGCCCGGGACATCATCAACCTGCTCGACGCGCTTGAGCTCGAGAAGGTGGATCTGCTGGCCCATGACTGGGGCGCATGGATCGGGTTCATCCTCTGCCTCGATCACCCCGAGCGCTTCTCGCACTACGTCGCGCTCAACATCATCACCCCCTGGCCCGAACCTCCCTCCCTGGGAGGCCTGCTGGGGATCTTCCGCCTCTGGTACCAGGTGGCGCTGGCGACTCCTTGGCTGGGCGAGGCGCTGATGCGTAGGACACCGTTCATCCGCCGGGTGCTCGGCACGGGCGCCGTTCACGATGCCTGGAGCGAGGGCGACCTCGATGCCTTCGCCGACACCTTCCGGATACCTGAGCGCGCCGCCGCGTCCAGCCGCCTCTACCGGACGTTCCTGCTTCGCGAGCTGCTCCCATACCTGCGCGAGGAGCGAGGCTCGCAGCGCCTCACCGTCCCCACGCTGATGCTTCATGGCACCCGCGATGTGGCCATCGACTACCGCCGGCTGGGCCAGTGGGAGAGCCACTCCGATCAGATGAGCCTGGAGCTGCGCCAGGACTCGGGGCACTTCATCGCAGAGGAGCTGCCTGAGTTCGTCTCCGAACGAGCCCTGGCGCTGTTCGCCGAGAGCGTCACGCTCGGCGCCTGAGGCTCAGGGCGTCCAGGTGAGCGCGGCCACCGCGTTGGCCGGGAGCGTCAGTTTTGCCGCGCCGTGCGTGGCCGTGAGAGTCGAGCCGACAAGTCCCGTCCGCGTGGGGGTCAGCTCTTGGACGGTGACCTTGCGGGCGCCCTTCAGGACGAGTGGCTGAGCGGCCCGCTGCTCGTTGTCGAGCAGCAGCGTCTGCGCCCCCGTGGGACCGGCGAATGAACTGGCCAGCAGGGCTTTGGCGCCGCGGACGGCGACCGTCCGGACGGATGATCCGACAGGCATCCACTGATTGAGCGCCGCCATGGCTCCCTCGAGTGGACGCGGAACCACCGCCGCGCCGCTCACGATGAACGGGTCGTATGGGTCGCCGCTGAAGTGGAAGCGGACCTCACGGAAGCCTGTCTTCAGGGCTGAGAGAACGAAGCGCACCGCCCAGACCGCCGAGGCGGGAGTGTCCGAGACCCCCGCCTTGCCGCCGCAGGAGACCGAGTTGGCCTCGGAGATGATCGCCGGCGCCCCCGCGGCCGTGGCGTCCGCGACGACCCAGGCCATCGTGTTGGGGGCGTTGCCCACGCTCGGCTCGAGCAGCCCCGAGAGAGTTGCCGCGCGGGGGGTGCGGCAGACGCTCAAGGGGTAGGCATGGACGCCCACCGTGCGCGCGCCGAGCGCCTGGATGACATGCGGGAGCGAGATCTTCCAGTTGCGCGGCCCCGAGAGTTCCGGGCCGATCACGGGCGCCCGCGCGAGGGCCGGCTCGAGCGATTCTGTGACGTGCAGGAACCGCCCCACGTCAGCCGCTTCTTCGCCCGGGACCGGCTTGCCCAGCGAGGCGAGGTTGGGGAGGTAGTAGAGGTCGGGCTCGTTGCCCAGGGAGAAATCGAGGCCGTTGGTGGCAGCGCTCTGGGCGCCCGCCACCATCTGGCTCGCCCAGGAGGGCAGCCCGATGCGGGCGTTCAGGCCGACAGTCAGCGGATCCTTGGTCGCCGTCAGCAGGCAGTGCAGCTGGCTCCAGAAGGCGCCAGGCAGCTGATAGGTCGAAAGGCCTTCCCAGGATGTCGGCGAAACCGGCGCCGCTTCGGCGGGGGCGGTGAAGTCCTGGCTCTGTCCCGCCAGCTCGATCGGCGGCGAGCCGAGCCGCTGGAGCTCGCTCACGAGCGCCTGGGGCGGACATGCGCCCGAGCCGAGATCCTGGGCCATCAGGGGGTACTCGAGCGAGAGACCGACCGGCGCCATCGTGATCCCGACGCCAGGTCCGGCGTTCAGTCCCGCGCCCAGCGTCAGCTGCGGGGGCGGCGGCGTCTTGTGGCGGGCCTTCCCCGCCGGGGGTTTCGTGCCTGCCGCGACGGCTGCGGATCCGGTGATGGCGGTCAATGCGAGCGCGCAGCAGAGCACAAGGAGTCCTCGCCGCCGCCGTCCCCTTCCTCCGTTCACCACCGGGAGTCTGACGAGCGGCCTGAGAGGATGTCGGGGTGCCAGGCGACGAACCCCTCACCAACGACGAGCTTGAGCGCCTCGCGCCGTTCGTTTCCGATCCCCACGCGCCGGTCTTCGCGCTCAAAGGGTTGCCCGAGTCCACGATGGGGGCGATGTTCGCCCGCTACTCGCGCTACCCGGGAACACTCAGGAGGCTGATGCTCGATGAGTTCAGCGAGGAGCTCCAGGACGCGGCTGCTGTGGGCAGCGGCGGCGCGCGCACGACAGCCCTCTACGAGCGGGTGCTCGGCGAATACGGCGATGACTCGGTCGCCCAGCTCGGTGGCGCCCACATCGCCTGCGAGTGGAGCTCGAACGTGCTCACCAAGATCCTGCAACGACCCCGGCTGGGCGCCTACCTCGAGCAGTCGACCCGCTACATCCCCTATGACCGACCGATGGCCGGCGGCGGCTACCGCTATTACCGGGCGCCGGAGCTGGACGGCTTCTACGAGCAGGCGATGGACAGCCTGTTCGACACCTACTCCTCGCTGCAGGCACCCGTCCAGGAGTGGGTTGGGAGCCGCTTCTCAAAGCTCGACAGCGAGTCCCAGGCGGCACACGAGCGGGCTGTCCGGGCGAAGGCACTCGACCTGCTCCGCGGCCTGCTCCCCGCCGCGTCGCTGTCGCACGTCGGGATCTTCGCCACGGCGCAGACCGTCGAGCGGTTGATCCTCCATCTGCTGGCCAACCCACTCCCTGAGGCGCGACGCTGCGGCGAGCAGATGCTGCGAGCCATGCAGGTGGCTGCGCCCAGCTTTGTCACCCGGGTTGAGCGCCCGGAGCGGGGTGGCGAGTGGATCGGCTTCCTGCGCCGGCGAGCCGCCGGCGAAGCCTCGGTCGTGGATCGCCTCGGGCTGAATGGCGAACCGGCGCCCGAGCCCGCCTCCGTGCGCCTCCTCAGCGTCGAGGGCAGCGAGGAGCAGCTGCTTGGGGCCCTCCTCTTCGAGGGGTCATCACTGGGTGAAGCAGCGATCTCCGAGCGCCTCGACAGCTTGGACGAGCGACAGCGGAGCGCCCTGGTCGCCGAGCTGGTCGGGCGCCGCGAGAACAGGCGCCATCTCCCGGGCCGGGGCTTCGAGGCGCTGCGCTACCGCTTCGAGATCGTCTCTGACTACGGCGCCTTCAGGGACCTCCAGCGCCACAGGATGCTGACGGCCCAGTGGCAGACACTCGGCCCCCACCTGGGCGCCGAGGTTCCCGATGAGCTGCGGGCCGCCGGCCTCGGCGGTCCCTATGAGGCTGCCCTCGAGCGATCGCATGACGCCTGGCGTCACCTGCGGGATGAGGGGCTCGAGTCACACGCCCCCTACGCCCTCTGCCTGGCCTTCCGGATCCGCTACGTCCTGGACCTCAATGCGCGCGAGGCGATCCACCTGATCGAGCTGCGCTCAGGGCGCGAGGGTCACGCCGGCTATCGCTCCATCGCCCACCGCATGCACCAGCTGATCGGCGAGGTCCATCCGGCGGTGGCCGCCGCCATGAGCCATGTCCAGCATGGCGCCGAGCCGCGCCTCGAGCGCATCCTGGCCGAGGCCAGGCGCGAGCGCCTCAGATCCTGACCCGAGCCCGGCCCGGCCCGCTCGCGCACATGCCACCCGCCAATACGATGCCCCCGTGGACGTTCCCGCCCGCCTGCTGACGAAGACCGCCCGGCTGCCTTCCCGGGCCCACGAGGACGACGCGGCCTTCGACCTCTATGCAGACGAGGGACTGGTCCTCGAGCCGGGCCGACGAGCGACCGTCCGCACCGGGGTCGCCATCGCGCTCCCGCCGGGGTCCGCCGGGCTGGTCGTCCCGCGTTCGGGCATCGCCGCCCGCAACGGAGTCTCAGTTGTCAACGGCCCCGGCCTGATCGACCCTGGCTTCCGCGGCGAGATCGCCGTGATCCTGCTCAACACCGACGTCGATCAGTCCTTCGAGATCTCCCCGGGTGAGCGGATCGCGCAGCTGCTGATCGTCCAGACCACAGCCGACCGTCTCGTCGAGGTCGCCGATCTGGACGAGACGACCCGGGGGGCCGGCGGATTCGGCTCCACCGGCCGCTGATCAGGGCCCGATGCCCTCGTAGCCCGGCAGGCCGCTGTCGAGCGTCCGGAGGAGCTTCTCCAGCCGTCCTCGCTCAGCCGCGCTGAGCGAGGCGAGAAGACGCTCCTCGTTGGCCAGGTGGGCCTCGATTGCGCGGTCGATCCGTCGCCGGCCGGAGGCCGTCAGCTCGATCAGCAGGCCGCGGCGATCATCGGGGTCCGGGCGACGGGCGATCAGCCCCTCCGCCTCCATGCGGTCAAGGCGCTTTGTCATCCCCCCGCTCGAGAGCATCACCGCGGAGGCCAGCTCGCCGGGGGACATCCGAAAGGGCTTCCCGCCCCGGCGCAGGGCCGACAGCACGTCGAACCATCCTGTCTGAAGGCCGCTCCCTGCGAGACCCGCGCCGACCTCTCTGTCGAGACGAGCCGATAACCGCATCAGCCTGGCCACGAGCGCCATGGGGGCCAACTCCAGCTCCGGCCGCTCGCGGTGCCACTGCTCGAGAAGTCGATCGATCGGATCCTCCGGGTCCATGAAGATTTAGCTTACCGGGAAGCGATCTTGGCCTCTCCGTGATATATCTGTCTGGAATATTTCTTTCCGGTAAGCGATCTTGGAGGCCTGTTGATGAAGCTGTATGTCTGCTGGGGCACGTTTCAGATTCCCGGCGCACGGTCGCACCCGTGCCGCAACGCGCTGCTGGCGCTCAGGGCGGCCGGCCACGAGCCAACCGTCGTGAAGGTGCGGGGGTTCGGGGGACTGCCCGATCTGACCGCCGGGCGACGCGAGGTCAAGCGCTTGAGCGGCCAGTCCTGGGTCCCGCTGCTCGTGACGGACGACGACGAGGTGCTCCAGGGATCGCAGGAGATCATCTCCTGGAGCGGACGGGCGCCCTCGGAGAGAACCGCCTAGCCCTTCGGCGGCAGGGAGCGGGCGAGGCGGACGCCCCTGTCCACCCAGGGTTTCAGGGTCCGCTTGGTCCTCAGGCCCTCGGTTCCCACGCGGACCCAGCCCCTGATGGGTTTCCCCCGCATGATCATCGGGGCAGCATGGGGCTTCTCGAGAAGGGACGCTGTCTCGTCCGCATCGCAGTGCAGCAGCAGGCCGCCCTGGCCGCTCACGGCGACGGTCATGTGCCCGCCGATCAGGAACGCCAGGCCGCCGAACATCCGCTGCTCGATGACGCCATCCTGATCGGCCATCAGCTCGCGGATCCGGTTGGCGAGATCCTCGTCGTAGGCCATCGGCCGATTATCTCAGCCCTCCCGCGGGCTACGCCGCGAGCGCCTCGCTCTCCTCGGCCTCAGCCTCGGCCATCGAGTCGATCGGGACGACCCGGCCCTTCTGCGGCGCCGGGCGCAGCAGGAATGCGGCCACCAGGGCGCCCGCGAGCGAGAAGCCGGCGCCGACGAGGAACGCCCGGTCGAAGCCGCTGGTCAGCGCGCTCGCCGCACCCGCCGCGACGTCGTGGCGCGTCTGGGCATCGGCGATCGTGCTGAGGACGGCCAGGCCCAGCGCCCCGCCCATCAGGCGCGAGGTATTCAGCAGGCCCGAGCCGAGTCCGCTCTGTGACGGGGGAAGACCCTGCATCGCGACGATCGTTGCGGGCACCAGCGAAAGCCCCATGCCCAGTGCCGAGAGCAGCGCTCCCGGCAGGACCGCCGAGGCGTAGCTCGCGCCCGGGGCAAGCCCGGTCAGCAGAGCCATCCCGAGCGTCGCGGTCAGCATGCCCGTGGTGATCACCCGCTTGGCGCCGAAACGTCCCACCAGGCGCGGCGCAAGGGTCGAGGCCGTGAATATGGACAGCGTCATCGGCAGGAACAGAAGCCCCGTCTCGATCGCGTCGTAGTGGAGCACCTGCTGCAGGTAGAGGGTCAGGAAGAACCAGACCGGGAAGAAGGCCGAGTAGAGCAGCACCACGACGGCGTTGGCGATCCGCAGCTGCCCCGTGCGGAACACGCCCAGCGGCACCAGCGGCACCTCGGCCACCCGGGCCTCGACGAACAGGAAGGCCGCGCTGAGCGCCAGGCCGGCGATCAGCGGGACCAGCACCCCCGTCGAGGTCCAGCCAAGCGTGTCGGTGCGGACGATGCCGAACGTGATCGCCACCAGGCCGGCCGTGATCAGGACCGCACCGGTGGCGTCGAAGTGCCGGGTGCCCTGGCTGGGCTCGGCCGCCGGGATGACGCGCAGGCCGTAGAAGATCACGGCAATCCCCAGCGGGACGTTAACCGCGAAGATCGCGGGCCACCCGAAGCCCTGGGTGAGTGCGCCGCCGAGCAGCGCTCCGGAGGATGCACCGAGGGCGCCCATCGCGCCCCAGGTGCCGAGCGCCCGGTTTCTTTCGGGGCCCTCCTTGAACGAGCTCGTCAGGATCGACAGGGTCGCCGGCGATAGGACCGCCCCGCCGAAGCCCTGCAGCGCCCGGGCGCTCAGCAGCAGGCCACGGGTGGATGCCACGGCGCAGGCCAGCGAGGAGAAGGCGAACAGGGCCGTCCCGGCGATGAAGACGCGGCGGCGTCCCAGCAGGTCGGCGCAGCGGCCGCCCAGCAGCAGGAAGCCGGCGAAGGTCAGCGTGTAGGCGTTGACCACCCACTGCAGCCCCGTCGTGGAGAAGCCCAGGCCCGAGCGGATCTCGGGCAGCGCGACGTTGACGATCGAGACGTCCAGGATCACCATGAACTGAGCCAGGCAGACGACAAGTAGAAGTGCTCGCTTGTTGTCCGCGCCGGTGCCTGAGGTGCTGCCCTTGGAAATCACGGGTTCATTGTGCGACACTCCTTATCCAAGTAGTAGAGAAGGGTTTATCCTGGTAGAGAATATGCCTGCTTCCGCATCCTCCACAGAGATCGACACGCCGTCCCGCCCGAACCTGGCCTCTCTTGGGACCGGCCAGCGCAGGCGCGAGGAGCTGGCCGACTTCCTGCGGATGCGCCGGGCGGCGCTGAATCCCGAGGATGTCGGGCTTCCGGCAGGTGGCCGCCGCCGCACTCCGGGCCTGCGTCGCGAGGAGGTCGCCTCGCTGGCCGGGATCGGAACCACCTGGTACACCTGGCTCGAGCAGGGCCGCGACGTGCGCGCCTCGCTGGATGTGCTCGAGGCGCTTGCGCGGGCGCTGCGCCTGAACCAGGCCGAGCGCACCCACCTGATCCTGCTGGGACGGGGCGAGGCGCCGCCGCCGTGCAAGAACCCGGCCGAGCGGATCTCGCCGACATTGCGCCGGCTGATCGAGAACCTCGGCCCCAACCCCGCCTACATCCTCGGCCGCCGCTGGGACTACCTCGCCTGGAACGACGCTGCCGTCGCCCTGCTGGGTGATTTCGGGAGCATCCCCCGGGCCGCCCGCAACCACGCCTGGCTGACCTTCACCGACCCGACCAGGCGCGAGATGTTCACCGACTGGGATCGCAGCGCTCGGGTGCTGGTCGCAAAGTTCCGGGCCGACAGCGCCCGCCACCTCCGCGACCCCGAATTCGAGTCGCTGATCGCAGCGCTGCGGAAGACGAGCCCCGAGTTCTCACGCGCCTGGGAGCGCCATGAGGTCTCCCAGAGCGGCGAGGGGCGCAAGGACCTGCGCCATCCACTGGCCGGCCTGATGTCCTTCTCGCACGCCGTCTTCCACCCGGCCGAGCGCCTGGAACAGCGGCTGATCCTGTACTCGCCGCTGCCCGAGAACGACACGGCCGAGAAGCTGGCCCGCCTGATGGCGGATCACCCTCTCCCATCCCCGCCGGTTCTCCCGGCGCGCTCGCCTGCGCTCATCCTGGCCGCCGACTAGGGCACCTTCGGGGGCACCGCCGCTCACGAAAGCGGCGCCCCCTTTGGTGCACGGTTGATCAGGCGGCTACAGCGGCCTCAGCGTCGCTGTAGATCTCGCCGCGCTCGGCCTTCTCGACGAGCGAGGCCGGCGGCTCGAAGCGCTCGCCGTATGCCTCGGCCAGCTCGCGGGCACGCGCCACGAAGCCGGCGACGCCGCCCTCGTAACCGTTGATGTACTGCAGCACCCCGCCGGTCCAGCCGGGGAAGCCGATGCCCAGGATCGAGCCGATGTTCGCGTCGGCGACAGACTCGATGACGTTCTCGTCGAGGCACTTGACCGACTCGATCGCCTCGGCGAAGAGCATCCGCTCCTCGAGATCCTTCAGCGAGATCGAGGCCGGGTCGTCCGTCTCGGGGAACATCTCTTTCAGGCCCTTCCAGAGGCCGGTGCGCTTGCCGTCCGCGTAGTCGTAGTAGCCGGCACCGGCGAGCTTCCCGCCGCGTCCGGCGTCGAGCATCCTGTCGACCACTTCAAACGCCGGACGATCCTCGAACGTCCCGCCTTCGGCCTCAACGGCCGCCTTCGTGGCGTCCCGGATCTTGCGAGCCAGGTTCAGGTTGAGCTCGTCGCTGAGCTGCAGCACCGGGGCCGGGTATCCGGCCTGGTTCGATGCCTGCTCGATCGAAGCTGCCGGGACACCCTCGAGGAGCATCGCGACGCCCTCGTTGATGAACGTCCCGATCACCCGGCTCGTGAAGAAGCCACGGCTGTCGTTGACGACGATCGGCGTCTTCTTGATCTGTTTCGCCACGTCAAGGGCGCGGTAGAGGGTCTCCTCGTTGGTCTTCTCGCCCTTGATGATCTCCAGCAGCGGCATCTTGTCCACCGGGCTGAAGAAGTGCAGGCCGATGAATTCCTCGGGCCTCGTGACGCCCTCGGCGAGATCGGTGATCGGCAGCGTCGAGGTGTTTGATCCGAGCAGCGCGCCCGGAGCCAGGTGCGGCTCGATCTCGGCGAAGACCTGCGCCTTGACGGCCGGGTCCTCGAAGACGGCCTCGATCACCAGATCGGCGCCCGCGGCCGCAGCCGGGTCGTCGGTCGGGGTGATCCGAGCGAGCAGCTCGTCGGCCTTCTCCTGAGTCGAGCGACCGCGTGAGATCGCCTTCTCGAGCAGGCCCTGCGAGTAGGCCTTGCCCTTTTCGGCGGCCTCCAGCGAGACGTCCTTGAGGACGACCTCGATGCCCGCTTTGGCGCAGACGTAGGAGATCGCGGCACCCATCATGCCGGCACCCAGAACGACCACCTTGGTCGCCTTGAACGGGGCGATTCCCTCGGGCCTGTCGCGGTCCCCGTTGACCTGCTGAAGGTCGAAGAAGAACGCCTGGATCATGTTCTTCGAGACCTGCCCGGTCAGCAGGTCGACGAAGTAGCGGCCCTCGATCTCGATGGCAGTGTCGAAGTCGACCTGCGCACCCTCGACGGCCGCGGCCATGATGTGGTGCGGGGCCGGGTAGTTGGCGCCCTTGAGCTGCTTGCGCAGGTTCGCCGGGAAGGCCGGCAGGTTCTGCGCCAGCTTCGGGTTCGACGGCGCGCCGCCGGGAATCTTGTAGCCCTTGACGTCCCAGGGCTGAGCCGCCGGCTCCTCCTCGGATGCCTTCTGCTTGACCCATGCCTTGGCGGCCGGGACGAGCTCCTCCTGGGAGGTCACGACCTCGTCGAGGATCCCCGCCTCCAGCGCCTTGTCGGGGCGCAGTCGCTGACCCTGCATCAGGAGCTTCATCAGGGCATCGACGATGCCCAGCATCCGGACCGTCCGAACGACGCCGCCGGCGCCGGGAAGCAGTCCGAGCTGGACCTCGGGGAAGCCCATCTGGACGCTGGGGCTGTCCACGGCGATGCGGTGGTGCGTGGCCAGGCAGATCTCAAGACCGCCACCGAGGGCGGCTCCGTTGATCGCTGCGACGACCGGTTTGCCGATCGTCTCCAGCCGGCGAAGCTGCGCCTTGCCGGCGCGAACCATCTCCGCCAGCTCGGGGGCGTCGTCCTTGGTGGCCTTCTTGAGGTCGTTGAGGTCGCCACCGGCGAAGAAGGTCTTCTTCGCCGAGGTGATGACGACGCCGGTGATCTCGTCCTTCTCCGCCTCGAGGCGGTCCAGCGTGGCGGCCATCGATTCCGCGTAGGCGCGGTTCATCGTGTTGGCCGACTGGTTCGGGTCATCCAGGGTCAGAAGGACGATTCCATCCTCGTCCTTCTCCCAGCGGATCGTTGTGCTCTCAGCCATTTTCAGATCGCCTCCACGACTGTTGCGATTCCCATGCCGCCGCCGACGCAGAGCGTCGCCAGCCCGTAGCGCCCACCGGTGCGGTGGAGCTCCTCGATGATCGTGCCGAGGATCATGCCGCCGGTCGCGCCGAGCGGGTGACCCATGGCGATCGCCCCGCCGTTGACGTTGACCTTCTCCATGTCCAGGCCCATGTCGCGCACGAAGCGCAGCACCACGGCCGCAAATGCCTCGTTGATCTCCACCAGGTCGAGGTCCTCGACCGTCAGTCCCGCCTTGGCGAGAGCCTTCTTGCTCGCCGGCGCCGGGCCGGTCAGCATGATCGTCGGGTCTGCGCCCGAGAGGGCCGTCGCGAGGATCCGTGCCTTGGGCTTCATGCCCAGTTCTTCGCCGGTCTTCTGGTTGCCGATCGTCAGCAGCGAGGCGCCGTCGACGATCCCCGAGGAGTTTCCGGGGGTGTGGACGTGCTCGATCTTCTCGACCCAGTGGTACTTCTGCAGCGCCACGGCGTCGAAGCCGCCCATCTCACCGATCGCCGCGAAGGACGGCTTCAGGCCACCCAGCGTCTCGACGGTCGTGCCGGGGCGGATGAACTCGTCCTGGTCGAGGACGACGTTGTCGTTGAGGTCCTTGACCGGGATCACCGTGTTGGCGAAGCGGCCCTCGGCCTGCGCCGCCCAGGCGCGCTCCTGCGAGCGTGCCGCGTAGGCGTCGACGTCCTCGCGGGAGAACTCCTCGATCGTCGCGATCAGGTCGGCGCTGACGCCCTGCGGAACGAAGGACGTGTCGTAGTTGGTCTCGGGGTCCATCGCCCAGGCACCGCCGTCGGAGCCCATCGGGACGCGGGACATCGACTCCACTCCGCCGGCGAAGACGAGGTCCTCCCAGCCGGAGGCGACCTTCTGTGCGGCGATGTTGACGGCCTCGAGGCCCGAGGCGCAGAAGCGGTTGACCTGGACGCCAGCGACGGTGTCCGGCAGGCCGGCCTTGATGGCGGCGGTCTTGGCGATGTCGGCGCCCTGGTCACCGACCGGGGAGACACAGCCGAGCACCACGTCGTCAACCCGCGAGGGGTCGAGTTTCTCGTTGCGGACGAGCGTCTCGTGCATCAGGCCAACGACCAGATCGACTGGCTTGGTGCCGTGCAGCGATCCGTTGAACTTGCCCTTGCCGCGCGGCGTTCGGATCGCATCGAACACCAGCGCCTCGGTGGCTGCCATTTGAGTCGGACCTCCTGGGTCGTAGTCCCGCCGGTCGACCCGGCACGGGGAAGCGGGTTGAGGGGTGCCTTCCAGGCGAACGCTACCACAGAAACGTTCATGCATGAATGCAAATATGATTAGGTTCGAGCGATGCAGACGAGCGCCAAGCAGACGACCCCCCGCCGGAGCCAGGCCGAGCGAAGCGCCTCGACTCGGGAGGCCCTGCTCGACGCCACGATCGCCTGTCTGGTGGAGGACGGCTACGCCAACACGACGACCAGCCGGGTGGCCGAGCGGGCCTGCCTTTCCCGGGGCGCCCACCTGCACCACTTCCAGACCCGCCAGGCCCTGCTTGCCGCCGCCATGGAGCATCTGGCCGAGCGGCGGGGCGAGCAGCTGCTGGCGGCCGCCGAGAAGCTTCCGGAGGGCCCCGAGCGGCTGGCGGCCAGCCTCGACCTGCTCTGGTCGACCTACGCCAGCCCGCTCTATCAGGCGGCCCTGGACCTCTGGACACACGCACGCACCGACCCGGAGCTGCGCGAGCGCCTTGGCACCGTCGAGCGCGACCTGGACCGCCAGACGCTGCGTCTCAGCAGGACCCTGTTCGGGGATCTGGCCGACGCTCCAGGCTTCGACCACCTGCTGGAGATGGCGGCCGCGACGATGCGAGGCCTCGCCCTACTCGACACCCTCCACCCGGGCGGCCGGCGCAACAGCCGCCAGTGGCCCTACTGCCGGGCCAGGCTGGTGGAGCTGTTCGAGAGCGGCGCCCCGGCGGCCGGCGAGAAGTAGCCCGGCGGGCCAAACGGCCCCGCCCGCGAGGATCACTCCCCGCGGGCGAAATGCCGTCCGCCAACCGGTTCCCGGCTTTCCCCTTACGGCAGAACAGCCTCCAGTTCTTTGGTGAACTGCGCGTGACCTTTGACGTTCGGGTGGTAGCTTTCTTCGAGCGGGTTGGACTGCCCGTTCAGCCACTCTTCCGACGCGCAGACCGTGTGTGAGGCCCACCCACTGCGCGGGTCCACGAAGGTGAAGCCATGGGCTGCGGCACGGGCTTTGATCACCGCGGCGAGTTTGTCAGCGGTTTCGTTGAGTTTCTTCTCGTTCGAGGACGTCAGGAAGTTCGCGTTGCATGTCGTTCCCGAGGCCGTGAACAGATGCGGGTAGCCCAGCACCACCACATGCGCCGTCGTCGCTTTGGCGCGAATGTCGTTGTAGGTCGTGTCGAGCACGCCAGGCAGCGATTTGGCGATGTAGTTGTTGGCTTCGGTTATCGAGCTGCCGCAGGTGAAGTAGTAGAGCGCGCAGTTGATGATCACGTTGCTGAAGCCGGCGTCGTTACCGCCGATCGAAAGGCTGACCAGAGCCGTGCTCGAGCTGAGCGTGCCCAGCTGTTTGGAGATCACGTCCCCCGTCTTCGCCCCGCTGCAGGCCTGGAAGCTGAGCGTGTAGCCCTTGGCCGCGGCGACCTTCGGCCCGTAGGCTTCGGGGCTCCGCTTGCAGCTGCCTGATTCGCTGTAGAACGTGCGTGTCCCCACGCCCGAGGCGTAGGAGTCCCCCAGGTCCACGTACTGCGCTGCGGCGGCAGATGCCGCCGGCAGGATCGCTGCGAACACGACCGCAGCCACTCCGGCGATCCGAAGTCGCTTCCCCATATCCCTTTTCTCCTTCTCTCCCTTGTGTGTCGCCCGGGCCCCCATCGATACCGGCTCCCCGGGCGCGTGCCGCTCTAACCTAACGGCGTCCGCTCAGCCCCGTCAACCGTCACGGCCGGGCGGCTCTCGGCGCCAAGATGGCGGCGCAGGAAATGGAGCTGATCGGTGACCGCCCGCTCGAACGGTTCGCCGCTGTAGATGTCGAAGTGGACGATCGGATAGGTCCGCACCTCGGCGCGTCCCGTCGCCCTCCAGGCGGCGTCCTGGGCCGACTTGACCGGCACCACCGCGTCGCGGTCGGCGATCTGGATGAGGATCGGACAGGGAAGGCGGTCCG